>Ga0255344_1002186_pt1 | contig 24331 bp, 14 predicted proteins | sample wastewater_treat_5_FD_192414 | JGI IMG/M metagenome (GOLD analysis project Ga0255344, IMG submission 192414) | Wastewater microbial communities from Lulu Island WWTP, Vancouver, Canada - plant18 | ecosystem: Engineered > WWTP > Wastewater > Unclassified | place: Canada: Vancouver, British... | reverse complement strand
AAGTTTTTGGTGGATTATAACATAAACTATGACATCAACGAAAATACCTTTATGGAATATAAAACACCCGAATTTAATGTTACTATTGAGAGCAACCAAATTAAACATTCTCTTAAAAAAACATTAAACGATGAAGAATTAAGAAAATTTGTTCTCTCTAAACTAAAGATTAGTATTAATGATATTAATAAATGGTTTAATACACCGAAAGAATCATTAAAATCAGAGAGTAATGAGATTGAGCAAGATTTAATTAATAAAGGATTTGAAATAACTTCAGATAAAATAGAAGATACACAAGAATATATAAAATTTGTTTTTAATTACCCTATAATTCAATTAGCAAGTACATTATTTCTTGAATCCTGTATATATATACCATCTGAAAGAAACTTTTTTGCCTTACTTGCCGAAAACATTTTTGGCTTACTTGCTGAAAACATTATTAGCTCAGGAAAAAAAGATATGACTGTATTGCCAAAGTGTATTTTGAAGTTCGGTAGGTATTTTGAACAAGCCATAAAGTCCATAAAAAAAGACGATGCTGTAGATATTCCTTTCATTGAGGAGCTAAAGTTTATTAGAAGGGAAGGAAGAAATGAAATCATTTATAAAGGTGTTTCCAATAGTTTAACCCAGGGCTCAAGTGGTTTTCAATCCTCAATTCCTTTGGCTATTGTCTGTTTACAGAATAAGAATAGCGATAGATCATTATTTATAATTGAAGAACCGGAACAAAATCTCTATCCCGTTACCCAATACAATATGGTTAAATTTCTTGCTGAAAACTGCCTTAATCAAAATAATAAATTATTGATCACGACTCATAGTCCTTATATTTTAACTTCTTTCGTAAATCTGATTCAAGCTCATAGTTCTGGTGCGATACATCCAAAACTTACGGCTAAACTCATTCCCAAAACTCAATGGATAGATTTTAATGATGTTAGCGCCTACTTCATTGATAAAGGATCGGCAAAAGATATCTTGGATTACGAAGAAAAAACAATCTTCGCGGAAGAAATTGATGCTGCCTCTTCTGATATTGCGAATGAATATAATCAGTTGCTGGAAATTGCCTACCGCAACAGGTAAAAAATTATGGTGGAAAAATTAAAAGAACTTTACCCAGAAAAAAGTAAGTGTTGGAAACCAGGAGTAACAAATGCCCAAGAAAATAACAGAACATTTAATATCATTTGTGACAAGAATATTAAGAAAACTATAGTCAAAGTATGGATTGATGGTTGTTTAATACCAGACCAAGATAAAAAAAAATGTGACTATATGTTCATCATCCCAGAAGGCAAAGTATTAATCATGGTTGAATGCAAAGGAAATGATGTAAAGAAGGCAATAGAACAAATCCGTTCAACTATCCAGATATTGAAACCATTGGTTGATTTAAGCTCCCAAAAATATGCATTTATTGTTCCTACTATGGTAGCACCAGCCATCCAATCCAATATTCAGATCGTAATGAAAAAATTTATGAGAGAGTATGGGATTGAGTTAATAGTTAAGAGTCACCATTGTGATTTTAACTTAGCTAATAAGAAAGTCAATTGATCGCTATAGTAAATCTATAATTATTGCTATCTCGCAAGGAATACACAAGATCATTGAACAATTAGGAGCGAGGGCATTATCTCAATGATTTTTGGCTGATTGGGAGAAATAATCAAAGAATAGGTCTTTTTTATCTGTTTTTTACCATTATGCCTTCCCCAAACCCTCAAATTTGTTCATTTTTTACCCTTATCCCATAATCTGGGCAAACCCCTTCTATACTATGCTCGTAAAATTTTTATACTGCGTTTCAAATTAAAGGCAATTGCCCCCATCACCAAATAATCTGCAGTTTTCTTTAATCCCATATAGATAGACCTATCCCAACCAAAATATTTCATCAAATTTCCAAAACTACAACTCGGTTGGCAATGTGCTTTTTTCTTGTTTTAACTCACAATTTTGAAGTTAGGGGACCAATTATAATTCGTTTGAAAATGTGTGCAATTTTAGGGATGTGGTTACTGAGAGGGTAGTGGCAAAATTGTAAGTCAAAACAAGCATCGGTGTTAGTTTTTGCCAGCTACAGATTCGCGTCCAATTTCTACCTTGGAGAGAACTTTGTTGATTTTAGTCCAGTCCATTATCACATCTATTTCTTTAAGAAAGTGCTTTTGATTAGCTTAAGCGGTTTATAATCTCTTGATCGGCTTTAGTTTGCTTTTCCATAATAAGCTCCTTAATAATTATGGAACTAATTTAATATCCCCATTTGTTTTGTCAAAAATTATTTAAGACCATATTTTGTCCACTTTTCTGTGCAATGATCTTATAATATCTCTTTATGCTATTTTATCAGCATAAATTTCAGGGGTTTTGTCCCCCTGTTACGTTGATTTATTATATATAAACCTGCGGCAAGCTTATTACCTTGATCATCTGTACAATCCCAAACAATCTCTCTAATGTCTTTCATATAAAGTGTTTTGACCTTTTGCCCCTTAAGATTATAGATATCTAAAACATTATTATTCTTAGAGTTAGATCGTATTGTAAGTTGCTGATCTGATATTATTGGATTGGGAAATATCTGTATCTCGCAGTTATTTATAACTGCTAAATCTTCGTCATTGGAACAGGATACACTAACATCAAAACTATAGATTTTGTTGTCTTTTATGATAAACTGGGTCTTGTTGTAAGAAAAAGCTTTACAGCTATATGACACATTAGTGCTTACTGGAAAATAAAACTGATGCACAACTGGAAAGTCATAAGTCCATAATGCCGATATTGCTATAGAACTGGGAAGGCTAGTAGAAATAGTAGTAATGTCTTCCGAAACTGGTGTGATAGTGGGAGTGTAGGGACCAATACAGAAAGAATAGATTACATCAGGATATTGCTCTAATGGGCTCCTGTTATAGTAAAAGAAAAGCAGCTCAGTCAAATCATCAAAATACAATCTTAGGATTCCATTATCTCCAAATTGCGAGATATCCTCAAGCCACTCCTCTATTGCTGAGGGTGGCTCAAAGAAATAATAATGCAAAGAATCCGGTTCGGGAAAAGAGCATTCAAGACAACCATTCGACATTGGAAGCCCGGGATAACGAACATACCATTTACCGAAGATTGATTTGGGCTCAAACCCAGATCCCTTTTCAAAATAGCTATTTAATAGTAACTCATCAGTGCTAACTTGGGTTGTGATGATATTTCCAGCCGAATCATAAATAAACCACACTTCTTCAAGTACTCCAAAAACTCCATCTTTTGCGTATAGAAAATGGGTATCAGGCAATGAAAGCACCACAGGGTACTGATCAATTACACAGTAATAGGCATTGCCCTGGAGTAATGTTACACTGTTGCCGTCTATTATATTATAATAAACTAAGCTATCTGTTGCTGCAATAACAATAGCATCTACGGCAACAATATCAGTCATAGTGCGTAGATTAAAATCCTGGTCCACGGAAACATCAGAAATTACTCTGCTCGTTAGAAGGCCTTGATTTAGCATAATAACCGCAATTCCAGAAGTCAGTTCATGAACAAGATATAACCTATTAAACCTCCATTTCCAATACATCACATAATTCGTAATCCCCTCAAGCCCTGAAACGGTGCCAATATCCACCAGGGGTGTAGTTTGATTGGTCTGAATATTATATTGAAAGGAACTAATCTGCAGGGTGGAAGTTCCATAGTGTAGTTTATAAAACTGGAGATCGCCATTAGGAAGTTGAAACACATAATCGTATGTGTGTGGAATAGTCAAAGAATCCTTTATCGTAACCTCAAGGTGTGGTTGTTGTGCATATAATGCGATAGTGATCAACCAAATTAGTACTATCAATATAGTAACTTTGTTTGTTCTCATTTAATCCTCCAGATTTGTTGAGTCCAAAATGTTGGTGTCCATTCCAACTCATTGTTTCTCAGGTTAGTTGAGGACAATTTATTATCTTCATTACACACAATATATAAAAGCTTAAGCGACAAATTGTATTAATTTCATCTTATCAATTTAAGTCAAGTTCTTTTTCATAAAAAAATAGGGAGTTGAGTCCAAAATGTTGGTGTCCATTCCAACTCATTGTTTCTCAAGCTTTTTGTGGGTTTCAAATACTTATCGTTACTTAAAATCTATGTAATATTAATTTACACTTTGCATTGTTTTAATCTTGCCAATTTCAGTCATTTTTTTTAGAATAGATAGTTAATTATTTATTTATTCCCTCCTTCCTTATTTATCTATTTCATCCGGACTATTCTGGCCAGATGTTTCTTATTGCTTGAATCCGTAGCTTGCAGGATGTAAACTCCTGAGCTTACGGGATTTCCCATCCTATCAATACCATTCCACATAAAGGAATCAATGCCCGGGAGATCAACATTGAATATCAATCTTCCCTTCACATCGAATATCTTTATATCTAATATCTTTTGCTTGCCAGCATCCTTGGTTAGGGAGATTGTCATGTCACCATTGAAAGGATTGGGATAACAATCCATTCTATATTCCTGTGCTGGCAAGACATTGTCATCTATTGCGGTGTATCTCTGGCTAAGGATTTGGGCATAGCTTGGTGAATCACTATTTAGATTCCAAACAACGAACTCATTATACCCATCATTATTCAAGTCACCAAGCTCATGCCATGGGATACTTCTAATCTCACCTTGAAACGAATTGAAATAATCAATACTCAAATCCAATTCAGGGCTCGTCTGTTCCAACATGTATAGATTTAGATAGTGATTTGAAAGGCCATCATTATGCCTGGAAAACAGCATCAGATCTGAATAGGGATCAGCGTTTAGATTACAATAGGAAAAAAAATATGTCCAATCACTAGATATACTTAAATCAAATTCAATGCTAGTTAATCCTGACCACACATCTTGCCCATAAATCACTTTTAACATATCCCCTTCCACTGCTGTACCGTATGCCATTGTAATATCTGAGAACCCATCTCCGTTTAAGTCCCCATTTACAGCCATACTTGAAATACCGCTTGCACTTGCATCACTTCCGACTTGCTCATCATAGACAGGCACATTGCTTAGATTTGCTCCTCCAGCATAAATCTTCAAGTCATAGACATATCCTTCCATCTCTTCCGGAGGTGGAGGTGTTCGCCTCTGGCTACATACTATAATGTCATCAAAACCGTCGCCATTTATATCACCGGAATCCATGAATCTTCCCAAATACTCATAAATATTGTTGCCTCTGATATGTAATGCTGGTGTTGTGCTAAAAGGGGTTCCCCCCAAAAAGACATAGACATTGCCCCAATTCTCATACTGCGGCCCTTCAGCATAGACAAGCAGGTCGTTTATTCCGTCACCATTGATGTCGCAATGAGAGATGAGCTTCTGTCCAAAACACAAATCCCAACTCTGAGTGTATCCAAAGGGATAGCCATCGATAAAGACATCCGGCTGCGCAGAAAGGGTCGCTCCTCCCCAATATATGGCTATCGCTCCCTGATGAATCCACCCATAATACTGTATGCCTACTACCAGATCGTCTATTCCATCACCATTCAGATCACCCGCATATGCAAGGCTATATCCGAATCCTCCACTTATCCCGGGTGGAGGTGTAAGGATTTGATCAGGAACAGCGATGCTATCTGGAATGCTATGATAAATATAGATCTCAGCGTCAACATCACCAATTATCCAATATCCAAACACCAAATCAGGTCTTCCATCACCGTTAACATCGCCACCTGGGTCAGATTGACTGATTCCCTGTGCAACACCAGGAAGTTCGAATCTGACGATTTCCTGTAATGCTGCCTGAGCGTAATGCCTGACTGGAGTAAGTAAGCAAAACTGAGCAAAAACAAAACAAACTATCTGCGGTATGTGTTTCATATAAACCTCACCTCTCTATACGACAAACATCAAAACAATCTCTCACCAATAGGCAGAGTAACAGTTAAGTCCAAAATGTTGGTGTCCATTCCAACTCATTGTTTCTCAGGTTAGTTGAGGACAATTTATTATCTTCATTACACACAATATATAAAAGCTTAAGCGACAAATTGTATTAATTTCATCTTATCAATTTAAGTCAAGTTCTTTTTCAAAAAAAATTGGGAGTTGAGTCCCAAATGTTGGTGTCCATTCCAACTCATTGTTTCTCAAGCTATTTTGTGGGTTTCAAATACTTATCGTTACTTAAAATCTATGTAATATTAATTTACACTTTGCATTGTTTTAATCTTGCCAATTTCAGTCATTTTTTATAGAAGAGATAGTTAATTATTTATTTATTCCCGAGGGGCTTACGCCACCCTCGCTATGATTGTATCACCTTCCGGGCTTTGATCAGCCGTGAATTTATCTGGCTGGAATAAAAGTTCCGTTAGAGATGACAGGTATTAACAACGGGTGTTAATCCGGCACTGATATAAAGGAGGGTTGACCTCCTGGTCAACCCACAACAAATAAACTATCAAGTTATGATAAATATTCGTGGAAACAGTAGAACTCAGTTGTCAGGGAGACGACGAGGATACCGTTCTTCCTTTGGATTATCCTTTCGCAGATTTCACAGATTTAATTTTAGAAACAAGGATTTTAGGATTAAGAGAATTTTATTTTATAACTGACAATTAGTCGGCTTTAAGTCAAAATCGGCATATTCTATGAGATTATTAGTGACCTTATGCAAAGATAGAGAAAAGGATGAAAATGTTTGGCAGACAACAAACAACACCGATTTTAACTCAAAGGCCGACACATATTAACAACGGGTTTTAACCCGGTGGAAAGATGAACAAGAAAATAAGTTCCACCGTAACTAATTATCCAAGGGAAAATCTCTTGTTAAGTGAAACAAACACTCTATTTCAGGAAAAGCATTTTTCTGGAAAGGGTTTGCGTGCCACTCTGCACTTTCCAGATATATACTCCGGCAGGAACAGAAAGGCCTTTATTATCTTTTCCATCCCAGGAAAGATTGCAGGTGCCTTGTTTAAGGGATAGTTCTTTCCAGCTTCGAACCATTTGTCCTTTAAGGTTATAAATGTTTATCTCTGCCAGGCAATCCTTGGTGGATTCAAAGGATAAATATGTTACCGTATTAAAGGGATTGGGATAAGAAGAAAGTTTATTTAGCAAAGCGGGAGCGATTTCATCCTGAACAAAAGTGCCGTTATGCTGAAACAGTAAGGACGCGTTTATTTTAACCGCATTGCGATGCTGATAAGAATTATCCATAATGGCATACCAATCCGAACCAAGGGGGATGCTGAAAGTTCCGTTTGCTTCAGTTACAGGACCTAAATGACTATAGCCAGATCCTAAGCAATCCAGCTGCCAAAATAGTAAATTATCAATATCCAAAACCATAAAGTTCGCTTCGGCGGGTGTTTCTACCAATTTATAATGGTAGGGACGGCTTCCCAAAGAATAAATATCGTCCCATAAAGAATAACCAGTAATGTAATAGCCGTCGCTATTGAAAGATATGGCAAACTGAAAATCCTGAACTGGGTCTTCGGGGGGAGGAAGTTCTTCCAAAGAAGGTTCAGGCAGAGCAGCTGGGACAGTGAAGATAAATTGATAGTTCTCGCCAGCAACGGAATTTTCCACTAACTGAGCATAGGTTCCTACAACTGCAGGATAATAGCCAAAAGTAGTTTCCGTGCGGCCTCTGTAATTTCTGTTTTCACCTACCGTAAAAGTTACAATGCCGTTATTATTGGTATATTGATCGCAATCAAAAACATTGCTGCCGTCCAAAATGGCAAGAACTACTCTGGCACCATCCACAGGGCGCTGATTGGAGTCCACAACCTGAATGGTAATATGGCAAAGTCCTTCGGAATATCTATCCGTTACAGGAGTAAATAAACCATCGGAGCGGATTTCGATGACGCTGCCAAAAACCTTGCCCCAACCGTTTTCATAAACCAGAGGATTATCTATGTAGCCATTTACCGGTTCCCAGGCAACCCAATTCTCATCCCAAAATTCGTTCCAAGTGTGATCTGTTGATATGGAAATGATACTGGTGCAAGGAATTAAGGCAAGACGAGCTACCGCGGCAGTAAAGTCAGCATATTCTCCACAGCGTCCAAAATGTTTGGTGACAATTCTAACCGGTTGGTGCGGTCTTTCGTTATTGGAAGTGAAACTCATCTGTTGATTTATCCACCATTGAATTGTGCGGATAGCATCGTTTCCAGTTCCATCCCTATTAAAAAGAGTTTGGCATTGAACTAAGGTATCGCTTAGAACTGGATAGTCACCTTCCTGAAGGTTATAGAGATAGGTTCTCCAAAATTTGCCTGTGGGAGGAGCAGCTATGTTATTGTTATGGTTAGAATTATTTTCTATAACCGTAGGATTGATGTAGGCGGCTATTTCATCGGTAAGCTTGGGATGAACAATATACCAATAATATATCTCTTGAGGGACCGTAACCTGTTGCATTTCTCCATTGGTGTTCTTTTTAAAGTAACGGGTTGTGGAATAATAATTTCCACCTGTTGCAGAATTTCCCGTATCTATAATTTCCACATAAGGAAGCTCTGTGGCAAGGGAATAAATAGCGGTTGCATTTTCCGTAAAGAGTTCCGGTAGAGCAAAAGTAGAATTTAAATATTGAGGTGAAGAATAAGCAATGCAAAAAGCAATTTCATCCACATAAGGATCTTGCGTGGAAAGAATCAAATTTGACCAGAGCAACTGTTTTTCCGGTTCCAGTTGTGCTAAAACAGAAGAAAGTTCTGCCTGCAGCCATTCAGGGGATTTGTTGATTGCCTGAAAAGCCGTTTCCGAAAGGGAATAAGGGTAACCAAAGGGCTGAACATTATGCGTTAAATTCATAAATTGCATACCAACTTGTTGTTTAGCGGGAAGACGATAGTTGAAATTCAGTTCTTGCAGTGTATCCCAGCTCTTGGGAAATTCCAATTTGCTCTTGTTAGCTTTGGATTCGTTATTAAAAAATGCAGGAACAGGAGTAGAAACAGTAGTAACTTCATCGGAAACTGGAATTTCGTTAACAGTTAAGCCGCGTTCAGCTGCTAAAAGAGTTGTGCCAACCAGCACAATTAAAATAAGATACAGCTTTTTCATTGTCTTCACCTCAATAGTAAATTTTGCTTTTATACTTATGTATATAACTGCAACTTCCTGTCAACAAAAAGTAAGAACTCCAATTTTACTCATTATGGTTACAAGCAGTGAATTAATGCACATTACGCACAATCCTAAAACCCAATTCATTACTCTTATGATGGGAAGCAAAACCAAAACGTGCTGTGCAAGTACTTGCATCAGCTGGTCTATAAAAACTTCCGCCGCGGGCAATATGGTAAATCCCTTTTTCCGAACCCTTAGGATTAACCTGTTTTTGTTTATTATAGGCATCAAAATAATCCCAACACCATTCTAAAACATTACCGCTTAAGTCATAGAATCCCCATTCGTTAGGTTCTTTTGTTGCCACTTCCTGAATGCGGTCTTCGCTATTGTCGGAATACCAAGAAACTTTAGAAATATTGTTGCTACCAGAGAATTGCACTTTGTTATAGCTATCTCCACAACGAGATACATATTCCCATTCAGCTTCTGTTGGTAAACGATAGCCATTGGCTTTCCAATTGCAAACTACAGTATAATGAAGAGTATCTAAAACGCAGAGGTTATTGGGATCAAGTAATTTCTTATCTATTATATAGCAGGGAGTTAAGCCATTGCGAACGCTTAACTCATTACAAAATTCCAGCGCTTCATAAAAAGAAACATTAGTTACAGGGAAATTTCCACCCTTTATCTCAGAATGGTTATAGCCCATTACTTCAGTCCAAAGTTTTTGCTCTATTTCTGTTTTACTCATCAAAAATGGAGAAAGCTGAACTTCGTGACGGGGATGTTCTTCACTACTTCGGTTAATAAAATAGGTTCCCATTTGAAAAGTTCCTCCAGAAACATATAGTAGAGCATCGGGATAGGGAATATAATCTGATGTCGTCAGAATAAGATTAAGGGTTTCTTTATTATGTATTTTAATTTCTCTACGGCAGAATAAACTGCGATGCATTAATTCCAAAGTATAGACACCAGCATTCTCTTTGGCAAATTTACATTTTTGCCCAGCTTCCACTTTCCCAATAAACTGTCCCCCAAGATATACATCGCATTCGTAGGCAGCAGTAATAATCAAAGTTCCTGTTCCATTAGTTGCGTTATTTACAATTGGTAAAGGCGGTTCTTTTACAAAATGCGGTTCCGGGGATAAAGAATTTGTGTTTATAGATCCCAGCACAGGTTTTTCTTCGATTTTGTCTTTAGCTATCTCCTTCGTATCAAAATCGAGTACCGCAGTTTGATTATATTCTACTTTCAGATTACGGATAACGGATTCCCGAGGATTAACTAATTTAATTTCGTGAATCCCAACAGGAATATCTGTCCAGGTAGCTTGATTTCCTGCAAATAAACTCTGGATAAAATTGCCGTCAAGATAGATATCGCCTCCTAAAGAGGTTTTTACAATAATTGAGCCAACACCGTGAGGGGTAAAAGTTTTGGCTTCTACAGGGAGATTATCAGAAATTCGGGGGGCAGGTGTTATTGGTTCAGCTTTAGCAAAATAAAAATCCTGCCTGAGAATACCTGTGCTATAGGGAATTTGCCTTTCCCTTGTTTTTATAGCAACTTCGTTACTTACAATTTGAACAAAGTCTGTAATTTTTAAACCAGGTGTTCGCATATTGGCTAATAAAGATTCTGTAAAAGGACTGTTGCGGTTTTCACCCTCAACGGCAGTTTTACCTTCCTCGGTTGCAAAAATTACATATTGACTTCCTGCGGCAGCTTTCATTGGAGCTAAACCACTTCGTAAAGACCTGGAAAATTCAAAAGGATTATCTCTGCAGGCATCAAGAATAACAATACTAACAGCAGCTCTGCTTAATTCCTCCAAAAGCATAGAAGTATTATAGGAAAGATAGGCACAGCGCGTTGCAGAATCGATATGTTCATTTATGGGTATAAGATAATTTGTGCCCTCAATTTGTGCTGCATGGCCACTATAAAAAAAGACCGCTTCATCTGAAGAAACAAGTGCCGAAACAAAATCCCCCACTGCTTTATAAAAACCTTCACGATTAAGATCTTTATGCAACGATACGGTAAAACCTAAGTCCTTTAAAGTAGCAGCGATGTCTGTTGCATCATTAATGGAATTATGTAAAATGCCTTCCGCATAATTAGCATTTCCGATTACTAACGCTTTTCGCATAGCTTGCAGAGGGCATAAACAAATAACAATCATTAATGCAGTTACTATATATTTCATATCCGCCTCCTTGTGCTTAAGGTTTTAAGATCACTTCATAACCCTTACCCTGTATTGTAGATCTAATATAATTCCTTTAGATTCAGAATTTTACATAGATAACTCTTCATCTATCATATAGGTTCTTTTAATTAATATTGCATAGATATGTCAAGATAAAAATAAACAGTGCAAGTGCTTACCGTTTTATTACTTTTTGGCGCAAAATATGTTACTTTAATTCTGAATTTAGCAGAGCAATATAATCTCTAATTTCTTGTTCTCCTTTTTCGTCTCCCAAATAATGATAAATATCCACAATTTTATGGTAGTTCTCCATTGCCATATTTCTTTCTCCGATTTCCATATAGTAAATAGCAATATTACCTAACACATTGATCAATTCGAGCTTATCATTCATTTCTGTAGCAATTTTTAGTTTCTGCTGCAAAAGAGGGAATGCCTCTGCATAGTTTTCAGCCAGCATTTTTGTGTAACCCAAATTCCCTAAAGCAATAGATTGTTCTTTTAGAAAGCGGTTATCTACTGCTATTTTTAGGGACTTATAAAAGTAATCCTCTGCCTTTTCCAAATCATCTTCTTCCAAGCATATAAGCCCCAAATTACTATATGCTTTTGCCTGGCGTTTACTATCCTGTCTATCTATAGATATAGATAGATCCTGTTGTTGCAAATGGGAAGCGAGAGTTAAATCTCCGGTTCTAAAATACCAGTTTCCTAAGTTCCCTACGGCAATAGAGATTAGAGCAGGGTCATTTAACTTTTTAGCAAGATCATAAGCAAGTTTAAAATAACTTAGGGCTTCATCTTTTTCATTTTGATAGAACGCAGCAATCCCTAAAAAACGATATGCTTCAAAACATACTTTTTCAGCATTTATTTTCTGGGCTTCGTGTAACAAATCGTAAACTATTTTAAGAGCATTATTCCAATCGCCTGTCAGCCACATAATGTCGGCAATTTGCATTGTAATTTCCAAACGCTTCACTGGTTGCAAATCAGGATAATCTAAAAGTAGTTGATAAAAACGCAAAGCCTGTTGATTGTTATATACCTTAGCTGCACTATTAGCTGCTTTTTCTATATAAATAATGGCCTTATCTATAACTTCTGCTTTATGAAAATGTTCTGCCAAAGCATAGTAAAATTCGTCCAAACGGTCTGGATACAAGGTTTCAATTGCTTCTCCACATAAACGGTGAAGCACTTTACGGTTTTCTGCCAGTAAAGTTTGATAGGCAACTTCGCGGGTTAAAATATGCTTAAAGAAGTAAGTGGAATAGTCAAACCCCAAAGAATGTAAAATATAGGACTGATCTTCCAGAGATTTTAAAGTGGCATCTACATCCAGATTATCCTGCAAGCGTTTTTCCATATAGCGTAAAATTTCCACAAAAAATTCCTGACCTATCACTGCAGCTTTATGTAACATCATTCTTAAAGAGACAGGCAGTTTATCTAAACGCGATAAGATAAGATTATACAAATTAGCGGGAACCGGGATATCCTTTAATTCATCTAGGGGTAAGTCTTCAATATAATTACACCATTCTTCCACAAAGAAAGGATTACCTTGAGAGAGTTGAATCACCTTGTCTACCGTATCTTCTAAAAGATGTTTATCCTTTGCTTGGGCAGCTATTAATTCCCTAATTTCTTCTGCTGCTAAAGGATTTAGCTCGATAATCTTCACTTGGGTTAGAACCTGAAAATAGGAAGCCAAATTATATCCTGGACGGAACATCAATATTAGCATCAAAGGAGGAAGCGCTCCTGCAGAGGCAATTTTATTCAATAAATTCTCCATAACTTTTGCAGAAGCCTCATCCAGCCAATGCAAGTCATCTAAAACTATTACCAACTTGCGGTTACTGCGTAAAGCATAATTAATCTGAGCCATTATCAAATTTTCAATAGCTAAAGAAAGATGCTGTAAAAGGTCTGCTCCGCTCTGTTTTAAACGGCTATCTTCACTCTTCAATTCCAGCAAAAAGGCAATCAGGTTTTTCCCATCAGAAAGCAATTCCTTTTCTTCCTCTGAAGCTATATCCCACAATATGTTATAGGCATTATCCAGTTTTTTTCGCTTAACTTCAGGTTTTTCATTTATCTGCAACCGAAAAAGTGTTTCACATAGCGAAGTGAATAAATTTAAAGGAGTGGGACTAATTGCACTGCAAGCACCCTGTAAGAAAATTGTATTATCTGCGCAGGTTCTTTCAAATTCATAAACCAGGCGTGTTTTCCCTATTCCTGCTTCCCCTTGAATAGCCACAACCGAAATCTGCTGTTGTTTGCCAATTTCAGAAAAGGTCTCTTTCAGCAGATCTATTTCTTTTATCCTGCCGATATAACGAGTACTTAAATTCCTGCGATGTAAAGAACTATCCAATTTGGGGCCTATTACTAAATAACAGGGAAGCGGTTCAGAAAAACCTTTTACACTTTTTAAACCTACATCTTCAAATTCAAAATTGCGTTGAACTGCCAGCATTGTCTTCTCCGGAAGCATAATTCTATTCACTGGAGCATTGGATTCCATCCTTGAAGCTAAATTAACCTCAGGACCATACACTGTAAAATCTCCCTCTCTATCTTCGCCGACTTTTCCTACAGATACAAGACCAGCATTAATCCCAATCCGAACCCCCAAATCTACATTTTCAAAATCTGGCTGCTGTTTTAGTTTTTTATTATATAGTTGTAATTGCTCCTGCATCTTCAGCGCTGCTAAAATTGCTCGTTCAGTATTTTGCTCAGTTGCAGTTTTGGCACCAAATAATGCCATTATGCCATCTCCCATATATTTATCTACAAAACCACCATAAAAACTAATGCAGCGTGAAAATATTTTCATAATTTCATCCATTCTGCGGTGAATGGTTTCGGCATCAAAAAGATTGGATATACTACTAAAGCCATGTATATCTGCAAAAAGTACAGTTACTTCCCTAAGTTCACCTTCTCGTAAGTGAAGCTTATCCGAAGTAGGAGCAAGCTCTTCTTCCAGATCAAAAAAATCGCTGCCAAAAATCAATTCATCATCTATCATTATGCTGCTATCCTTTTTATTCTCATTATACAATAATAGCTGAATATATATATTCTGTCAACCTCAAACTGAAAAGAAGAGGGTTGGGTTGAAGAGCAAAATATATAGCTTGGGAGCTCAAAGCTAAGTATTTCTTTCTTTGTTCGGTGTTTTCGATGGCTAAAAAATACATCTGTGAAAACTGCGTAATCTGCAAGAAACAATTTCTTCTTTAAAATGCGTGCTTGACAAAAATCCCCCTTCATCCAGATAGTTTTTTTAAGGAAAGACCCTACACAATGTATATAGGGCAAACATATAATTATGACACAGATAAACTGTAAAATTGTTAAAGAAACAGTTGCAACAGCCATTTTGGCACTCTATCGTCAGGCAGGATGGTGGTCAACTGAAGACAAAGATTCCGATTTGGAGATAATTACAAAAATTGTAGCTAATTCGTTTTGTTTTGTTATTGCTACTTTAGATGACCAGATTGTCGGTATGGGGCGAGCTTTAAGCGATGGTATAAGTGATGCTTATATTCAAGATGTAACCGTTCAAAAGGAATTTAGAGGGCAAGGAATCGGCAAAGCAATAATCCGCACTTTAGTTAGCTTTTTAAAGGAACATAAACTGCAATGGATAGGGCTAATTTGTGAGCCAGGTTATGAGGGTTTTTATCAGGGCTTGGGCTTTAAAGTGATGGCCTCCTACACTCCATTTTTATATAGCGAAACATAGATGAATGGCTTGCAATTAATTACAGAAGAGCATATACCTCTTTTGCAGGATTTTTTAACCCGCTATCCAAGAAGAAATTGTGATTTTAATGTTACCAATCTTCTTGCTTGGGGGACAATTTACCGAAATCACTATCTGCTTTGGCAGGATAATTTAGTTATCTTCAATCCCAAATACCAAAATGTCTGTTTCCCTTTAGGAGATAATTTTACGCCTGCGGAGTTAGCAAATTTGGTTCGTCTTTTTAAGCAGGAATACCCGGAAGCGGAATTGATAATTGTTCCGGAAGAGTATTATGCTCAAACTCCAGAATTGGACAACTATTTTGAGGTGAGCGATGATAGAGCTTGGGCAGATTATGTTTACGAGATAGATAGCTTAGTAAAACTATCCGGTAAGAAACTGGCTAAGAAAAAGAACCTTATTTCTCAATTTATCCGTGCTTATCCTGACTATCAGGTTTTGCCTGTAACCAATGATAAATTGGATGCATTATTGCGTTTTACTTATAAATGGAAAAGAGAGCGTAGTGCCGAAGGTATTTATTTGATGACGGAACTTAAGGCTATAGAAAATACTTTAGCAATGTGGGATATTTTACCCTGCGAAGGTATTATTATTTGTCTGCACGATAAAATTGCTGCCTATTCTATATTTTCACCTCAAACCCCTGATATGGCAGATGAACATTTTGAAAAATTTGACCCGGATAAAAAAGGTTCAGCACAAATTGTTAATTGGGAAACAGCTCGCCATTTACAAAATCGTTATAAATATCTGAATAGAGAGCAAGATCTTGGTATGGAAGGTTTAAGACAGGCCAAATTATCTTATCAGCCAGCATTTTTGGTTAAATTTCTTTCTACCAAATTAAAAGCTTAATCCACCCAGAGCAAATTATAGAAATACGAAGCTTGGGACTGGAAGATTAGTTCACCCAAATTTTGTAGATTACATAAATAATATAGTACACAGGGATAATTGTTGCTTAATGAAATACAGTATATATGTAGTAACTTCTCGGGGAATTTTGCCGAGAGGCATAACCGTATACTTTCGATAAAAATTAAGTAAGAAACAAACTCGCCCCTGAAAAGGAAGTTGCCTCAGCTATCTATTTACAAAATTATGCGTAAATTCCCTTTTCCCCACTTCCTTTTTAGAAACCAAGAACGCATATAATGATTATCAGCAGAAGCGAAAACAGAAACATATTATACTCTCTATTTTTAAGCCACAGTTGAAACGACCATTTTTGCTTCAAACGCTGCCAATCTAATTTTTTAGGAAAATATCTTCCAGTTGTTGCTGTATAATTCTTCCAATCCTCAGGGAAATTTGTACTTAAGGTTAATTCTTCCTTTTTAATTGTAAACGGAAAGATAACCAAAATCAACAGACCAGCTAGCAACCAAGCCCAAATATCATTCACAAATAAAACAGCTCCCAATAAAATTAAAGAACTGCCTGCATAGAGAGGATTTCTACATAAAGCATAAGGTCCTTCCATTACAAGCCGATTTCTTTTTTCAATTATTCCAGCAGACCAAGAACGGATAAAAGCACCCAAAGCAATCAGAATTATACTGATTATGATTGCGGTAGGATTTGTTATTATATGTTCAATGCGATAGTGAAAGTTAAGAATGAATTCCAAAATAACGGCTATGCAGAGAACTCTGGTAATTAGCAATCGCTTTTTTGCCAAGAACATTGTTATTTTGTTGATTATTTTCACTCGGATTTCTCCTTTTTAATATTTGCGGAGGAACGGCGTCCTCCGGCTACACATTTTTCATATTTTGCAGAGGAACAGCTCCTCCGGCTACCCAAAAATAAGTTCGGAGAAAAAAACGACAAGTTGATTCTTCCCTATTTTTATTCTCGATAGTAAATTGCTTGGATAGGATCAATTCCAGTTGCTTTCCAAGCAGGATAAAGTCCAGATAGAAAACCTATCAACAGAGAGAAACCAATTCCTACAACAACTCCTTGCATAGGCAGATAAAGAGGAAATTTTATAGCGCTTGCTATTAGCGTAATCAATATCCAGGCAAGGATAACTCCTATAACAGCTCCTGTAAAAGCCAAAGCCAGTGCTTCAAAAATAAAATAGAAAAAGATATCCTGTTCTGTAGCTCCAATGCTTTTGCGAATGCCAATTTCAGTCATTCTTTCTTGAATGCTGATGAGTAAAGTGCTAAATAGCCCTATTCCTCCTACAATTAAAGAAATGGAAGCAATGGCAATAAGAGTTATATTCCACTTATCCATAAATTTATTAATCTCCGAAGTGATTTTCAGGATCATATCGCCAATATCCATAAACTGAAAATTAGGATACATATTATGTCTGGCAAGCATTATCTGTCTAGCTTCATTTTTTAATTTGAGATAATCCTCGGTGGAATATGATTGTAGATAGATCTGGTGGATAATCTTATTGGGCTCTATGTAAGTAGCTCCATATTTCAAAGGTATGTATACAGCTTTCAGATCCCACTGCCTTTCCCAGGGGTTAAAATTCATTCCATTGCCTGAATTCAATACATCAGGAGCTAAAACACCCACAACTGTGAAACGATGCGAACCCAGAGCTAAAACCTGTCCAATAGGGTCTTTATCTTTAAAATATTCTTCGGCAAATTGATAACCCAAAACAGCAACCGGAATATTGTTTTCTGCTTCGTAGGCATTAAAATAGCGTCCCTTGCCAATAGGATAACTTTTATTTTTAAAAAAATCTACTTCCGTAGCACGCAGGATAATGTTATTTACTTTATTCCCAACCCGGTATAAGCTCTGTTTGGAAATTGACCCGTAAATACATTTATAATTCAGGTTTTCTTTCAGAGCCAGATAATCATCATAATTTAGAAAGGGTACGCTTTGTTTAGGTCGCCTTATATGACTGCGGTTTTTCCCTATTTCTTTATCACTATTGCCTACACTTGGGTAAATAATGATGGAATTATCCCAGCCCATACCTTCCATATTTTTTTTAATTAGTCCTTTAATGGCATAAACACTGGAAAACATTGTTACGACGGCAAGCACACCAATAACTATACCGGTAAGAGTTAAAAGAGACCTAAGTTTATGGCTGAAAATGCTTTGGAAAGCACTATTGATGCCATCTTTTATGTTCATTGCCTATTCCATCTCGGTTTTGCATTTGGGACACATTTTATATTTACCTTTTTCGCGGCTGTATTTTTCCACCAAATAAGGATTTCCACACTTAGGACAGCTGATTGGAAGTGGTTTATCGTTAGTTATATATTTACATTCAGGATAGCGATTACAGGAATAAAAAGGACGTCCTTTTTTTGATTTGTGGGCTGTTAATTCTCCAATACCACATTCCGGACACTTAATTCCCAAAGTTTTAGGCCTTGAATATTTACACTTAGGATAATTGGAACAAGCGATAAATTCTCCATATTTCCCGTTTCTAAGCATTAAAGGCGAACCACATTCAGGGCATTTTTCCTCTAAAGGAGTAGGAACAACAATTTTTATATTTCCATCTGCATCGCGGGTAAAGCTTTTGCTGTTTTTGCATTGGGGATAGCGGCTACAGGCAAGAAATTCTCCCCTTTTACTATGTTTGATTAGCATAGTTCCCTGTTTACAAACATCGCAAGCAATGCCTGTATCCTGAATAAAGTTGTTTTTTTCCTTTTTAATATCTACCTGATTGATCAATGCTTGTAATTGATCATAATATTCCTTCACTACATCATTCCAAGCAATTTTACTGTATTCCACTTCATCCAGTTTGGTTTCCATTTCAGCGGTGAATTTTACATTGAAGAGGCAATCGAATTTATCTACCAAAAAACGATTAACATCGTTCCCCAGGGGAGTTGGGATAAATGACTTTTTCTCCATATTTACATATTTTCGCTTTCTAAGAGTGTCAATTATGGAAGCATAAGTAGAGGGACGTCCAATCCCTTTTGCTTCCAGTTCTTTGATCAAAGATGCTTCTGTAAATCTGGAAGGAGGAGTAGTAAAATGTTGAGTCTTTTCCAACGCATTATGCTGTAACTCATCATCTTTGGTATAATCAGGATGAATCTTTTCCCCCAACGGGATATTTATGTATGAGTATGCTTTCAGAAAACCTTCTTCAATAATTTGAGCTCCGGTAGAAGTAAATTCAGCATTGCCCATACTAATTTTTACATTGGTAGAAAGCAATTTTACAGGTTTCATCTGAGTGGCAATAAAACGCTGCCAGATAAGAGTATATAATTTCAGTTGTTCTTTGGTTAAATACTGGGCAATGCTTTCCGGAGTTCTAAAAGGATCAGTAGGGCGAATTGCTTCATGAGCATCTTGAGCACTTTGCTTATTTTTAAAAACCCGCACCTTAGGATTAACTAAATCGGCACCAAACCTTTCTTTAATCAGGTCTTTAGCCTTAGTTACAGCTTCTTCAGCCATTCTGGTAGAATCGGTTCGCATATAAGTTATCAGACCAGTACTTTCTCCTCCCAAATCAATACCTTCATAAAGAACTTGAGCTATGCTCATCGTTTTTTGTGCCTGAAAACCAAGTATTTTACTTGCTTCTTGTTGTAGAGTACTGGTTATAAAAGGAGGAAGAGGATCAATATTACGGTTACTGCGTTTTATTTCCTTTAGTTTTGTTTCTGCATTTTGGATACTATCCACAATTTCTATGGCACTTTTCTCATCGGGAATTTCCACTTTTTTACCATTGATTTTTTCTAAAACAGCTTTGAAAGGTGGCAAATTATCTTTCCAAAAATCCCCTTCAACTTTCCAAAATTCTTTAGGAACAAATGCCTTGATCTCGGCTTCCCTTTCGCAGATTAATCGCAAAGCAACAGATTGAACTCTTCCAGCAGAAAGCTCTTTAGTTATCACTTTCCAAAGCAGAGGGCTTATTTCATAACCAACCAGACGGTCTAAAATTCTTCTTGCCTGTTGAGCTTCCACTTTTGCCATATCTATTTTGCCGGGGTTTTTAATTGCTTCATTAATTGCCTGTGAAGTTATTTCATTAAACACAATCCGATAAACAGGTTTATTTTGCAGTTCTTTCTTTAGTGCTTCTGTTAAATGCCAAGCTATAGCTTCACCTTCACGATCATTATCACTTGCCAGAAAAACACTATCCGCAGCCAAAGTTGCCTCTTTTAATTCAGAGATAACTTTGCTCTTGGATTTATCCATTATATAATCAGGTTTAAAATTCTGCGAAACACTCACTCCCAATTCATGCTTTGGCAGATCACGGATGTGTCCCATCGATGCTTTTACATTATATTTATTCTTCAGAAATTTGCTGATTGTTCCTGCTTTTGCAGGAGATTCTACTATAATTAGTCCTTTGCTCATATCTTTCCTTTTTACCAATTAACGCTTACTATCTCACTTATTCTGTATCATACATTCCGCAGCATTTCTTATATTTTTTTCCGCTTCCACAAGGGCAGGGATCATTTCTTCCAACTTTGGGAGCTACTTTAACAGGGCGGACTTTTTCTATTTCGCCACCCGGATTATTATATTGAGGGGGGGCAGTCATATTTTGATTCATCTGCTGTTCTTGCTGTGCTTTTAAAAAAGCATTCAAGTCTTGATGAGTTAAGTTCGCATTCTTCAAAAAGTTTTCCATTTGTTCTCGAGATAACACATAAGTAGTAAATACTTTTCGGGAAACATTTTCCTGGATGCGGGCAATTAAACCTTGAAACAGGTCATAACTCTCTTTTTTATATTCGATTAATGGATCCTTATTTGCGTAGGCCCGTAAATATACACCATCTTTCAGAAGGTCCATTTCATGTAAATGATCGCGCCATTCATCATCTACAACTTCCAAAAGAGCTCGTCTTTCAATATTTCTAAGTTGTTCTGATCCAATCTGTCTTTCCTTATTTTCATAAGCGGAAAGCGCATATTCCAAAAGGGTATTTTCCAGCAGCTCTCTATTTAAGTGGTCGCTAAATATATCTTTAACATTAAGACCCAGATTTAAATTTCGCTGAAACCACTGACAGATGCGTTCCAGATTCCAATCCTCAGGATAACTATGAGGTGGAATATATTCGTCTAGCATATTTACGATAGTATCTGTGATCATTTCCAAAATTTCATTTTTCAGGTCATAACCCTTCAACACACTACGACGATAAGAATAAATAACTTCGCGTTGCTGATTCATTACTTCGTCATATTTAAGCAGTTCTCTCCGGATTTCAAAGTTATGTTCTTCCACTCTTTTTTGAGCTTTTTCCACTGCTTTAGTCATCCACGGATGACGAATTACATCTCCAGATTTTAAACCCATTTTCACCATCATCGGAGCTATCCTATCAGAACCAAAAAGACGCATTAAATCATCTTCCAGAGAAAGATAAAATCGGGAAGTTCCAGGATCACCTTGCCGGCCAGCTCTTCCTCGAAGTTGTCTATCAATACGTCTACTTTCATGTCTTTCACTACCAATTACATGAAGTCCATCCAAGGGTAGGCCATAGGGATATTCCTCCGTTAAGGTTTTCGGTAAACCCACATAGCTTTCATATGGACCTTCCACAACTCCTTTGCCAAGCTTTATATCAGTACCTCGACCAGCCATATTAGTAGCGATAGTTACAGCTCCAGGTTGACCGGCTTCTGTAATTATTTCTGCTTCTCTTTGATGTTGACGAGCATTTAGTACATTATGAGTTATTCCTTTCCGTTTCAGCAACCGGGAAATAATTTCGGAGACCTCTACGCTCACCGTTCCGACCAAGACAGGCTTTTGCTTTTCATGCCAATAGATTATTTCATTGATAATTGCCTGATATTTGTCATTTTTGCTTAGGTAAATCAGATCATCATGGTCGATTCGCGTAATAGGTACATTGGTTGGAATCACCATCACTGGCAGATTGTAAATTTCCATAAACTCTGATTCTTCGGTAACAGCAGTTCCTGTCATTCCGGATAATTTATCATACATTCTAAAGTAGTTTTGTAAAGTAATAGTAGCAAAGGTTTGCGTGCCAGCCTCAATTTCCACATTTTCTTTTGCTTCCAGAGCTTGATGCAAGCCATCGGAAAAACGACGTCCCGGCATTTGTCTACCAGTAAATTCATCTACTATTATTACCTTGTTATCAATAACCACATATTCCTGGTTATTTTCAAAGAGGGTAAAAGCTCTTAGCAGCTGATTGATATTATGCAATTTCTCACTTTTATCCATAAAGCGATTGGTTTGAATTGCTTTCTGCTGTTGTTTTTCTTCTTCAGAAAGGGCTTCATTGTTATCTATCTCAGCCAGAATTTCATCGAGGGATTGGACCACGAAGAGGTCTTTATCTTTTTTGGAAAGCATTTCGCGCCCTTTTTCACACAGGTCAACGCTGTTATGTCTTTCTTCCACCACAAAGAAAAGATTATCGTCCAATTCATTCATCTTTTTATCCCTAAGATAGATGCCCTCTATGTCATTCACCATTTTTTTCAGCTCACCATCCTGCATCAATTTCATAAATGCTTTATTTCGAGGAGCTGCTCGTTTCAATAAAAGAAGGTTTTTTGCTAAGCGATTGTTGTCAGCATTAGGATTATTATCATTTAGATCTTCATTAATTTCGCTTAAATACCTTTGCACTAAAGCATTTTGCGTTTGAACCACTTGAGCAATTAAAGGACGTAATTCTCTATAAAAATTCTTATCCTGAGCAATAGGACCACTAATTATCAAAGGTGTTCTGGCTTCATCAATTAAAATGCTATCCACTTCGTCCACAATAGCATAATAAAAATCACGCTGAACCAACTGTTCAGGAGAAACAGCCATATTATCACGCAAATAATCAAAACCAAATTCACTGTTCATCCCGTAAGTTACATCACAATTATAGGCCTCTTTACGGCTATCAAAATCCATTCCAGTAGTTATACAACCTACAGAAAGACCGTGAAAATTAAAAATAGGGCTCATCCATTCAGCATCACGACTTGCTAAATAATCATTTACTGTAACTAAATGGACACCGCGTCCAACTAAGGCATTCAAAAATAAGGGCATAGTAGCCACGAGGGTTTTACCTTCCCCGGTTGCCATCTCAGCAATTTTCCCATCATGCAAGGCCATCGCACCTATAAGCTGTACATCAAAAGGCACCATATTCCATTCAACTTCATGGCCGCGAACTTCAAATTTTTGCCCAAGCATACGACGACAAGTATCTTTTACAATAGCAAAAACCTCTGGCAGGTAATCATCCACTGTATTTTTTGTTACAAGCTTCAGTTCCTTTTTTGTCGTATCTATAGAATTGTCTAATCGGTTGCGTTCATTATCTTCCCTTGTTTCACGATACTCCTTTTCCAGATCGGAGAGCTTATTACGCAGGGGATTTAATTTATCAGCTATTTCCTGTTTGATCTCTTGAATGCGATTGATAAGCTGTTCATCTTCATATTGTTCAAGGCCTGAATATATCTCATTTATCTCCCGAACAACGGGTTCATAGTGTTTCAGGTCTTGAATGTTTTTATCGCCAAATATCTTTTTTAGTACTTTCTCTAACATTTTGTTTCCTTGTTACTCGGTTTACAAATAGCTCTGCAAGCCAAGGTTAATGCATTAGTCCCTTTTTTGTCAGTTTATTTTGAAGGTGGAATTGTGTCAAATAAAAAAGGATACACTGTTTAGATTTGTTCCACACAGATTTCGCTTTCTCACACATATTATGCAGATTTATATGCGTTCACATTTGTTTTTCAACTCGTTTTACCATTTTTCCATTTAAGCAACAAATCTTTCTCAGGAGCCCAAGTGAGTGAGAGACAAAAAAAATAGCATAAAATACTACTTAGTATGAACACCTCGTATATTATTGTTGCATTAACAATTATACAACTATCAATAATGAGGTATCAAAACGAATTATCTGAGAATTGTCAATACCATCTCCAGTTTGTGCATCGGGTATAGGTATGTCATTTCCTTCAAACTTATAAGTCATAGTGTCAGGAATTGCTGTTACATCAATCGTAAACACTGAATCTATAACAGCATTTGATCCTGTAGATTTCTATTCAATGGAATATGCAGCGATGCTGTCTGCCTCATTATCTGCGAATAAGAAAAATGCAACTGAAAGCATAATAGACCACAGGAAAATCTTAAGCATCTTCATTTTTCAACCTCACTTGACTTCTAT
>Ga0255344_1002171_pt1 | contig 24427 bp, 18 predicted proteins | sample wastewater_treat_5_FD_192414 | JGI IMG/M metagenome (GOLD analysis project Ga0255344, IMG submission 192414) | Wastewater microbial communities from Lulu Island WWTP, Vancouver, Canada - plant18 | ecosystem: Engineered > WWTP > Wastewater > Unclassified | place: Canada: Vancouver, British... | reverse complement strand
TTTCTATGCTGGGGAGATTATCGGCTGTGAGTTATTGAAGTACATTTCTGCATTAGCCAAGACATATTCTGTGACAGATAGAATTCTTATCATAGAAGGATGTCAGGATTACATATGTTTGATGGGCGGGCCAGCAATGTATGTATATTATGAAGACTTGTATGATATCAAAGCAATCCCGGATAAAGAGATAGATGTATTCAAGAAATCGTGGAATCCGATTACATACACAACCAAGGCTGAACTTGATTTGAGACGTGTTACTGGAATAAGATTAATCATAATTCGGCATGCTAATCTGATACCGGATGATGTGTTGAACGATATCAAAGCCAATACAAATTGCAAAATCGTTATAATGTTTGATCCATATGAAATCGATGGTGAACGATTTGCAGGATACGGTACTATCGTTGATTCATTGACTAAACAATCTCCACTTATAGGATATACTCGACATATCGTTGGAGCTACAAACTTGGGCATTGATAATCGTATACGTGGAGGAGTTGATAAAGTTCGTCTGTCTAAAAGGTCATATGGTAGAATAGATAATTCTCAGCATATATGCAATGACCCAGAGATAGTATCTGAAATCAAGAACAAACAGATTTCGAATACAATGCGTAAGAATCAAAAGTTTCTTGTTACAGATGATAGACATATCAATGGTGCTGATAATGTAATTAATCCAACGGCAATAACACGAAACAGTCTGGTTACGTTGATAAACAACAATCGAATTTCACCAAAGTTTGTTATGCATAATTCCAAGTTTGTATATGGAATGACAGTGACATATGACCAACAACATCTGTTTGAGAAATCTGATGTTACTGTTACTGCGGGAAACATACTGAGTATCAAGGAAGCTTCTTATCATAGATTCAAGGATATTACTTATATACACAATAAAAATATCCCAATGTCTTTGAGAGAAAAATATACGTTGTTGAAGAACAGTTTAAATGTAAAGATTGTAGAAGTGGGGTGATATGAAATGTCAAAACTAAAACGGTTCCTGAACCGAAGAAAGGATAGACAGGAATGTGATGCTTTCAAAAGTCTTGTGCTTTTGTTTGATATAAAGCTAAATGAGAATAGTGGAATTCTTAAAAGCATGCTTAAAGAGTTTACAGAATGCAAAGATGGTCAGACAATGTTTAGACTCATTCCTGAGAGATATGAAAAGATTCTCACAATTGAGGCGGAGACTCATAGCATGTTGGATATCTACATTCATTCAAAGTATGCATTACCATCAAAGGTAGTTAATGGAAATAATCTGCTGAATAACTTTATTCGTTTGCATAATACCATTATGCGAGATACGGCAAACTTTCAGGAAGCCGTTATCAAAGTAACAAATGGAAAAGTGCCCGATATTAATGATGAATCAGATTTCATTAATTATATTACTCCTCATATAGGAATATTGGGAAACTGTTTAACGAATTATGCATATCATATAAAAGAATGCCAAGGCATCTTATGTGCTATTCATAATCTCTTAAGTGAAGACCTTCATCGAGTAATTTGTAATTTCGATATAATTGATGATTATTACAAACGCCAAGATGAAGTGAAGATAGGTGTCGGATTTTTGAATCTAACTGCTGAAGAAATCCGTGCCACTTTAAAAGAAAATAATAAAAGCGAGGTAAATAAGAAATGAACGATGTTCCAGAATTTGATAGAGTGTATGATTACACCCAGTATTCACACGATAAGACCGTAAACGTTATACCCGAAAAGGATTTCACTCGTTTGGTGCGTGATACATTTGAGACGATGTGTGATACAATTGTAAACACATATGGCCCTTATGGCGCTCCATCATTAATCACATCAAACACTGGTTCGAATGCAACAACCAAAGATGGTTATAATGTTATCCAGAGACTTAAGTTCGGTAACACTTATAAGCATATGGTATACTGCATCCTGAAGGATATCTCAACAAAGGTAAACCACAAAGTTGGTGATGGAACAACTTCATGTATCCTGTTGGCAAATGAGATGTACAAACGTTTCGTCGATATATGCCAAACTCCGGATGAGAAGAGAAATCTGTTTGAGCATCTGAAAACCATTGAGACTGAACTCAAGAAGATAGACTTCAGCAAAGATGAAATGGTTCAACCTTTAACCAAAGAGAGATTCGATAAACTGATAACAGTATCAGGAAACTTTGATACTGAACTTACCAAAGCTTTGATGAAAGCTTTCGATCCTCAGTTTGATGCGAATGGAGTTATCTCTTCATGCAGAAGTGTTGTTCCTTTCACTGAGATCGATGCTGGTAGAGATGATGAAATACGTCATGGATATGATATCGATTATCTCCCCGGAGACTTCCGTCTGAATATCGACATGGAAGTTGCAGACAGTATCAATCTCCAGCAACCAACTGAAATGAAGATTATCATATATGATCACAAGTTTACTCGCCAGGATTGGCATAATCTTGTGCAGGATTATGATTATGAAACTCCGATGGTTCTGCTGGTTCGTTCTCTCAATAAAGATTTCTTAGATACAGATTTGAGAGAATATCTCACAAAGCGTCGCATGCAGGGTAAGAAGAATACAATATACTTTACACTGTATACTGGTCATGACAGATATGTCCTTGAAGACCTTTGTGCTATACTGAAAACAAATCCTCATTCAGTTATAACAACTGGACCAATCGATCATTCAACTGTAATAACTGCAAAGATGTCCGTATATCAGGAGAACTGTCTGTGCTTCTATGACTTAGAGCCACCCAGAGATTACATCTTAAGACTCAAGGATGAGATGAACAAGCGTCCTGATTTGAACTTTGGTGAAATCAATGTATACAATCGCAGAATCAAAGACTTGTCACTTCGTTCAAATGAAACCAAACTGACAATCAATTGTGATTCTGATATGGAAGCTGCATTCTTGGGTGATAAGGTTGATGATGCAATCCGTATCATAGAATCAGCAACCAAGACTGGTGTAGTTCCAAACTTACTCCAGTATGGTGCAAGAAAGATTATCCAGATTGCGGATGCGCATGAAGAGATTCCGGATGAAATCATAGGAGCAATGTATGATTCCATAAGAGAACTGTTCAACATGATATATCGTTCTAAGCATGGTGATTCACTTGATACAATGACCGAAGCACGTGAAATAATCAAAGATCTCGATAATGAGTATACATCATTTGATATCATAACTGAAAAGTTTGTATCAATCGATGAAATGTGTACATCTGCACAGTACGATGTAGAAGTAATTGTTGCAGCATTATCCATAATCAATTACTTACTGACTTCAAGATCACTCATATTCGATGCGGCGCTGATGCCTTCCCAGGGAGATTCCGGACAATATAAAATTCGATAACCCGATTACTGAAGAATACTTTTGTAACGGGGGTGTGCTGAATGAAGGCATTAAGGCAAGTATTATACAGGGATATGTTATCTGTATTATGTAATCCAGATAGAAAGTTCCGTTCAAGTACAAATGTTGCAATCATTCAAAAGACAGTACTTACGTACCCATCCAAGTCTCTTGATTGTTTGTGTATAAATAGAATAATCTCATACATTGATAGATCGATTACATCGATAACTCTTATCATCGAAACCATGAAAGATGAAGAGGAAGATGAAGAGATAATCAATAATATCGAAAAGAGAATGAATGATATAACCATTCGAAATGAGTCTGAAGTAAAACAGTTATTGAGCATAGTCGCAGATTATGTAAAATGGTCGAAACTGTTGAAACGAAGAGACTCATTCATTCAGTCTTTCGATATGCTGGCGGATGATGTATCTGACCAGGTTAATATTCATGGAATGGTAGAATCATTATATGAAATGGCATGTGGAATAGTTGCCGATTATAATTCGATTCTTGTTCATGATACTGCACATACATTTGATTCTAATAATATAGAACAAATGCAGATGTTGGTTGCACAAACCCAAGATGTTCGTGATTCCAAGAATGTTATACTCACAGGAATACGAGGTCTGAACATGTTATTGTCTCCAGGATATGTTGCAGGTTCTGTGTATGTATTTGCGGGATTACCAGGAAATTATAAGTCTGGAATATTATTGGAATCTCATGTTGATACATGTAGATTCAATCCGAACTTAAAGGCGATAACAAATGGAAAGACTCCTGTATCAGTGTATATTACGATGGAGAATACATTGACTCAGACGATATCTCGATTGTGGAGTATACTGTATCCGAATGCGGATATATCTACATTCACAACCAAGGAAGCAACTGACATGATCAATGAAGCATTGTCTGTGAATGGATGCAGGTCGGTTATTCTATATTATGGATATCGAGAGAAATCAACTCGAGATATCGATGCAATTCTGTCGTCATTGAATGATGACAAGAATCAGGTTGTTGCGTTGTTCTTTGACTACATCAAGAGAGTTCGTCCAGGTAGAACTGATGCGGCTGTAAATGCATCGGAGAAAACTGAATTGAATGCAATCATGAATGAGTTCAAAACAATTGCGGCTAAACATGGAATTCCGGTTGTTACTGGTCATCAGCTTAATAGAGCAGCGGCTGCAGAAGTTGATGCATTGATAGCCAAGGGAATATTCAATAAGTCTGATACAGTTCTTAACAGAAGCAATCTCAGTGTTGCATGGGAAGTTCTGGAAGTTGCAGACTTCGCCGCTGTTCTCAATATTGAGAATGATGGTGAGAATAAGACTCTGATGATTAAGGCAATCAAACAACGTGACTTGCGTACTGGTGCAAATGATAATTCAAGAATGGCTTCGGCAATACGTCATCCATTCACAAGCATGAATTCGTTTGCACTTCAGCCAGATATAAACGAAGTAGTTTCGATATGCATTCCGATATTCACTGGAATACAGAACGCAACTCATATGGCAAATATATAAAATATTTTATATATTTATATATTTTAAATGGCATCGATGGATGATCACCTGTCGGTGCCATAAAATATATATTTTATAAAATACTCAATAAAGGAGGAATTTAGATGATCGCAAACACAATACAGGCTCTTCAGTCGAGGATCCTCTCACCGTCCGAGATTGTGGATTATGCATCTCTTGTTCAGGAAGCTTACCCGAATCCTGACACTTACAGAGAAGCATTCTACAGTCTCAAGATTCAGATTCATGATAATATTATGAATCCGAATAATGCACCGGCAAGACTCAACTGGTTAGACCAGAGGCTTCCCACTATCCTTGGTGGAAAAGGATGCATCATGAGAGAAGGTCACGTTGCCGGACGTGATGTTGGATTCTTATGGCTGATATCTCTGCCGGTTCCAAAGAGCGAGTTTCCTGCTCAGCTCAACAGGGTAATGAACGTCCTTGATGTCCTCACGAAGATGTTCAACATTGTTCCAACCGGATTGGTTGAGACAAATGTATCGGGTAGATGTACATTGTATGATGTTGAGTCATGCATGAACACATTGATGATTCCGGATGAATTCAAGAAAAAGATATTCAGAAAGGATACATCCTTCGGAAGTAACATCGGTGATTTCTGCCGTATCAACGACTCATACACCATCTTCAGAGTACGTTGGGGATTTGATATCACTGACAGAAAGTTCTCTGAGAACATCACCTCGGCGTTGGTATTTACTAGCGCTATATTTAAATGATAAATACCACTGAATTTTACAAATTATTTTAGGAGGGAAATCCATATGTTCAATTCATTCAATCCCGATTGTGGTGGTTTTATCCAGCACTTCTGTACACAGGATGAGCAATCATCCAACTTCTATTACAATGGATACGGTCAGTATACCAAGCAGGATCCATTCGGATATGCATCCATAAACGGATACACACAGCCCACAGGAGATGACTCAAGGAGAAATCCGATGTTCCAGGAGTCCATGAACAATGTTCAGGGATATGCACCTCAGCAGCCTCCCCAGAATGTTGGTTATGGTGATGGATATCCATCACAGCAGAACAATGGTTATGGTTATTTCAATGATAACCATTTCTATTCTTCCAACTATGATCTTCCGGGCAACAACAATCAGCCGACATTCCAGCAGAACAACGATTCATTCGATTGGGCTTCAATCAGTAACGGCGGTTCCGCATTCAATGACAACAGCGGAAACAATGACATGTTCGGATATAACATGGATGCCGCTGTTAAGCAGATGAATGTTGATGATCCTTTTGCAAAGGGTGTATCTCAGTTTGAGAGACAGCGCAACACCACATGGGATACTCTGCTTGATAAGACCAATCCTATGATGCCACCCAGTCCGAGTTGTTTCGGTTGCCCCAAGGTAAACGAGCAGGCGGCTTGGAACAATCAGGAGGCATTGGCAAAGGCGAATGAGCAGTCCAGTATCATGGATAAGGTGAACAAGTCTTTCGAGATGAATGGAAGACTTACCAGAGATGAAGACTGGCTGAATGTTCTGAAGAAGTAAACAGAAAGGGCGTTGGCATATGAACGCAACATTTCGTTCAAGAATAAACATGTTACCAATGCCATTGAAAATGAAAATCGGCGAACTATCCGAACAGTATGGTCTCCGTCCATCTTCTAAAAGAGAAATCTTATTGGATGCATTGGATAAGTCCAAGATAGAATGGACGGAGATTGGTACTGGAACCAACAGGTTCTGTTTTAGACATGATTCATATGTGTTTAAAACGGCACTTGATTTGGAAGGTATTGCGGATAATGCTCAAGAATGGGCTATGACTAAGCGACTTAAAAATGTACCCATGACGCATGAGATTACACGTGGACGCCACCTGATGGTGGCGTCCTATATACCTGCATTAACGAGTTTTCAAGATATGCAATTATATTCCACACAGATAAAGGAGATTTTATCGAGATGGAATAGTGAAGGATATCTGCTTGGAGATGTTGGGTTAGCTGCGGAGAATTATGCGAATTGGGGTGCATTAAATAAGAAAGCATATTGTATTGATTCCGCATATATCTTTCCAGCTACATGTAACTTGTTTGGATGTCGTTGTGGTAACACCAGAATGATACCAAGCGATGGAACATATACGAGTTATAAGTGTACGGCATGTGGAGCAATATATACTGATAGAGAACTTCGTTCTCGTATATCATCAGAAGAACGAATTAAACTGTTTGAAGATTCGACTGGATTGTTATTAACACAGCCACTTGAAGAACATGAGGTTGACAATTCATATTCATATGATGATAGACAGTATGCCGCAGAAGAATTTCAGTCTGCACTTAATCTGGTTCAAGGAAAGCATTTCGATGGCATAAAATATTAAGAGAGGTGATAATATGAAATATTATACTATGATAGATGTCGGTTCACATACAGCCGACATTGCACCGGTGGTACAAACAACAGTTACACCGGTTGAGCAACCAGTTCAGATTCCGAATAATCTTGATTCAAGATTGGATGAGATTATGGAATTTATCAAGAATGGAAATCCGAATACAACTGCGCCTGATTCAATCGAACATTCTCAAATGGATGATAATCAGGCAGGAGAGATAATGAGTACACTGTTGAAGTATCAGGATGAATACTTCAGTGAAGTTCCGTTATCAAAAGATTTAATACAGCCTTTCGTATGGAATCTTCCTCCAGAGGTATACAATGCACATATAGATGCAAAGGATCTCGAATATCCCGTTGTAATGGATCCACTGTTCTGGTTCTATATATTCTGCATGAACAATCCGAAAGAAGCAATGGCTAAGTTTATAACATTGGCTTTCAATGCTTTGGATAACGAAGATGCTGGAAAGATCGAAGAGATGGCCGATGAATATGATAACATGTAAGGTGATATAATCATGATCCTATGTTCGAAGATAGCATTCTTAAATGTATTAACTCAATTAATGGATTATGACACTTTGTTGGGTTCTACTTATTATACTCCGGATGCGGGTATAATGGCTCAATCACGTGGTCGAGCAGTAAATCTCGGAGAGACATTTAAGTTCGATGCAAGTGGTTCTCTTGTTCAAGAGACAACCAATCTCAAAGGAATCTCTCCTTCGGAAATACGTTTGAGAATTACATTCAGTGGATCAACAATGACTCAATTCAATATATATTCATATTGCCCAACATTGGATCCGTTGGTGTTTAGTAATCACATAGCATTTGACATTGCTGGTGCTAATACCCAAGAGGAGATATTCATCAATAGTCTGAAAACTGATGAGTCACTGTTGGCGGTGTATAAATGGTTCGTAAAACAGGTTCCGGATAACGATGCATCTATGCGGATACTGCTGTATGAGAATCATAACACACTGTGGAGATATGGTGCGATAATCGCCGATTATATGTCATCGATGTTTGGATTCGATGTAATCTATATTGATAGAATATATAATCCACATATCCCGGGAAATAAGATGTATTCTGGTAATGCAGAAAATGCAAAACGATTGATTGAGTATCTATCCAAGAAAGAGATAGAAGAGCAATTCAATAATGTGAATACACTGTTTGGTTCGGGAGAGTTGGGTTCGGACGAACCACTAAACAATCTAAACACGCTGTTGTATGATAAGAACTTTCCGGAATTGCTCCGGATTTATCAAACGCTGTTTCCGAATGAACCATTGCCTGCGGGCAATTATACGGAATCTCGCATGCGTGAAATCATCGCCGGAAAACTTATCGAAAGAAATCGTCATATATTTACAGATAATGGATATGACGATGATGACGACGATGATGTTCCATTTAATTGATAATCATTAAGAATGATATAAAAAGAAGAAGACATATCCGCATATATTCGAAGTGTGTGGATATCTTCTTTTTTCTTTTAATATAGATAGGAGAGTGAAAATATGACCAACATGAATCCAATGTCCGAATATTTGTTAAAGCTGCAATTGATTGTTACGAATACTGAATTCAAGAATCGATATGAAGCAAACAAATACGAAACTTTGCAATCACATCATGATGGAGATATGTATGTTCGAGCATGTGAGAAAACCGATATATTCGAATCTTATGAATATGAACGTGCTGAAGTTATCTCCGTAATGCAACAGCATGGTTATTCGGATTCAACCATAAACAAAGCGATGATAAATCCGATACTCATTCCGATTGATGTAAAGAATGAATTATTGGAAATTTATCGTCAACGATACATCGATAACTATGTTGAACAGAATCCTTATTACTGCAGATTGAGTGGTGTTCCATTCCAAGGAAATGATACTATTCCTGCGGATGAAGTAATCAGAATACCTGATGAATTCTATGAGATGTATTATCTCTCCGGAGAAATATATCGTAGAGAACCAATTCATCTTATGCCGGATAAGTATATCGAATTATTCATAAATGCTTCTAAAGATGGAAAGTCGTTATTCTATGAACCATTGTTAGCAGAATATCCAGACTTGACATATCTGAAGTATATTGGTTCTTATGCTATACCAATATCTGTGTCTCGTAAAGCACAAGATGGAGAAATCATGAGAATCAATCAAAAGAAACTCAATTCATATAATTCAATATATGGAAACATTTCCGTTGAAGCTTCGATAATCCATGAGTTCAATAAAACATATGGCGAAGTAAGAAAGTATGTATTTGATACTTTGCGAGGAAACTTTGCCCAGATATATCCAAACTATGATTCCTTTATGAGATTCTTGACGATATACATGGCAATGGGACAATCAATGAATATGTTCATGCATAAATCTTCATCAATGATTTATATGAATACGATAACTGCAAATGATTTCTTCTCATTATATGGATTGCCATCAGTTATTATGGAAGGCTCAGGAATGATTAAATTCTTAAAGAACTTCCGTAAGATATTAATGGATAAAGGAACAAACATCTGTTATCGTGTCAAGGATTTGATTGGTTATGAATACACAGATATCTACACGCTTGTGATGGTAAAACAGCAAGTGTTTGATAATGGTAAACCTGTATTTGTTGAAGACCCAGATAATCCAGGAAAGTATATTCCTAAACAGAATATCTATTTCCGTAGATTCGGTACAACTGCAGACAATACCTCATACTTCAAATACAGAGAATCGAATAAGTCATATACCGTTGAAGAGATTACTTCAGGAGATCCAAGATGGTGGAATACTCCAGAAGTAGAACAAATGCTTCAGGATATGAATTATACTTTATCGAATTCTAAATATATCCAGTTGAGTACTCATCTATCATTCACTGATATATGGTGGGATTTGACAATCTTCCTTCGTGGAATATTGGATAATCGTGATATATCGGAGAATGTATACATAAACACAAATTACTCAATAAACAATTCTTCATCATTGAATCTGTTTGATGCTGTATTGTCATTGATTATATTGATGCAATGGCATCTGACTATACCTCTGAAGAATTCAGAAGTTAAAATCATTGGTTATGATACAATGCGTGGAGACATGTATCTACCAAATAGAACAGTTGATGGAAGATATGTTTGTGTAGATTTGTTGTTTAATGGATTGAATCCAGATGGTTCGCCAATAGAGTTGAAATTAGGAAACCCATTCCAAGTAGCATCATTTGATTTCGATGTTCGTACCACTAAATCAGATTGGTATAATGCAATCGAGAACATGGAGTATTTGGGAGGATTGCAATTCAAATCCATGTTGGATAATATACTGGATAATCATACGAACAACATCGGTGTTATTCTCAAAGAAGAAGTCAGATTGTTGTATAAGTATCTGGAGAGAAAGCTTGTTGAGTGTTGGACTATCTCACAATATCGCGAAGTAACCGATGCATATCGTAATCTGTTCCTTGTTGACCCAATCAGAGATTGGTATGCAAACATATCAACTGATATTGATCAAACCATAATGGATCAATTTGATATACCGATTACTCAGTATGCAATATTGAAGGAATCAATATTTACTGAGAATACAACCGATGTCAGATTTGAATACAATGATACGACATATCCAATATCTTTCTATAATATTCTGAATAAGGATTCTTATTCTCTCCAGATAAACAATCAATATCCATTCCAGGATAATGCATTTGTTGAAGCATTCTCCAAGTTCATGTCTTCATACAAGTGCATGACTGTACTTAACTCTGAGAGATTGAATAATTCAGTAAAATCCAATTTCTCAAATATCATAATCGACAAAGTAATGTTGGATGTTGGTTCATCTGACGATGGTCCAAGAACATTTGAAGCATTGTTATTCAAACGCAATCCTTCATTATATAGATACTTATTTGAGAATAAGACTGATTCATCTGCAGTTGTTCTGATTATAAGAGCAATCATCAAAGGATTGGAAGAATATTCTAACTCTTCACTCGCTGGATTGTATTATACATCATTGGGTCAAGAAGAATACTTCCGTATTCTCAAAGAAGTAATCTCATACTTCAAATCATACATGGTAGAATTCACTAAAGATGAATTCGTATACTTGTTTGATGGAGTACTCGATAATGGTGGAAATTCAAATATGTTCAAAATGTTGGATGAAGTTGCACATACAACATTGAGAATCAAACCTCGAGAGTCAATGGGATTATATGATATAGCACACTTCAATGATGATATGCTCCAACCAGATGAAGAGACAGTAATGCATGACCAACCCGTATTCAGATTACGTGGTACGATTGCTAAACTGAATACTTTGGGATATGATGTGTGGTATGATGATGGAAAACGTTTATTCCAGAATCCCACATTCAAATGTTCTCAAGACACAGTGGTTGTTGCGAATGTTGTTCAAACTAAACCAAAACATGAGAATGATAATCCAGCATACAAAATCATCATCAATGTTCGTAATCTTGCAGTAATCCCGCCTAATTACTATGGCAATGTGAAGTAAGACGAAGCCCCCGCAAGGGGGCTTCTCATTATAAAAAAGAAAAAAAGAATTATACGAAGGGGGCTTGTACGCCCCCTTCAATTCTTTGTTTAACGTCCTTTGTTCAGGACGGAGCCGTGCTGCTAAACACGACTGCAGGATATCCCTCTAATATCATGTCCGATATCATCGAGATATCCTATCACGTTTCGTACAATAGTCTTATATTATTTGACATCTATTTTGAAGAGCTTCCTCTTCAGATTCAGCTGGTTGTCCAGCTGATATACAGCATTACTGCTGTATCTGTTCTTGAAAAGACTCCTACGGTTTGAACAACCTCTCAGAGCTGTTTCAAGACTCAGGTACTTTGAAACCTGTACTCCATTGCGGGAGCGTAAATCTGTGAAGCTCCCTGCAAAAGTTTTCTCGGTTTCGGTTAATGGATGCGCTGAACGCACACACTTAATGTTGCCTTCGTTGTCGCAACGAGCATATTTGCAACCCATGCAACGAAGTACATGAATTTTAGATATGCTGTTTCGGGCAATATTAAGCGTTTCCAATAAGAGTCTCAATCCATTCGAATTAATCCTCTTAAATGCTTTGGAAATTGCCAATGGATTAAATGCTGTAAGATATCCATTGTCAATCAATATTCTAGCTCCTTCTCTAATGGCTTCTTCCATTTTGTCGGGAGTCAGTGTTAAACGATTTGTGTATATATAATCACAAATCGTACGGCATGCTTTTTCTATCTTCCAGAATACTCTCTTATTCTGGATGAAGAATCTTCTCGAAACATACACGATGCCTTTATCGGCGAAGATATTGGCATTTCTAGCCGTGTTTTTGTTTGATATGATAACGAAGCCAAAATGGTTTGTTGCATATCTCGCGAGTCGGCTATCCTCGCGAATCTTGTTGAAATAGACCTCGTCGTAGAGGTCTGAGTCTACATTGTAAACGATGGGCATTACTAAAACTCCTTTGTTCATTTTTATTTCGGACAATTTATCTTTTTAATGTCCATATAAATGATATATATTTGAAATGACAAAAAAGATGCTCCCCAAAGGGGGCATCTTTAATCATCAATTTCCAGATTGAATTCTTTGGCTATATCCAATACATGTACAATCTCATCATGCGAATGTGGAGCCATCTTATGTGAGATGATGAACATCTGGTCAACCTTCAATGTTCCAATCATTTCATTCAGCATGAGAACGAATACTTCAGCAGACTGCTGGTCCATGAAACCATCAATCTCATCAAGTAATCTTATATTGTATTTTGTGAGTCTGGATGCCAAAGACATAGTTAAAGCCAATGATATCAACGTTGATTCAGATTGAGAACCATATCTGATATCGTTGGATACATTACCACCACATCTGAAAGGAATTTGGAAATTGTTCTCATCGATTGTAGGTTCAAGTATCTGGATTTCTCCATTATACATAACATCCAACAACCTATTCGTCAGTCTCATTGATTCTTCAAGTAGAGAACGAATCGCGAGTACCGGCTTTCCTTTAGTTGGTGATGTAGATTCTGCAATTACTTTATACTTATAATCAGATTCTTTTGTCTTGGTAATCTCTTTCTCTGTTTCATCATATTGAGATTTAGCATGTTCCAATATATCAAGCTTATCACATATAGAATGGAACTGCATATCCTTATCACGATATTCAGATTCTAATTGATATGCTATCTTTGATTCTGTATCATATGTTTCAATTAACTTGATTAACTTCTTTCTTCGTTTATCAAGTTCCTTTATATCAATATTCTTTATATTGGAAAGATTCATTCTGTTCATATCATTCAGCTTTATAGAATCTTCTAAAGATGATATCTGAACATTCAAAGAGTTTACATTCTCATTTATTGAATCTATTTGAGATTGAATCTTGGATAATTGCTCTGAACCATTTATCGAATGATTCGATGAGTTCTTAGTCATTCCTTCAAGAGTCTTATCAATATCATTCATCTCTTTGATATATCTATCTCTCATCTCAATACGTGCAGCTTCTTCCATATGGTCTTTGATTCTGAATGAATCTATTCCATATTGATTATTACACATATTAACGAAGATGCTTGACATATCAAACATATCTCTCAATTCTTCCGGAATGTCTATACTTATCATTCTATAAAGTGTTTGAATAATCTTATAAGCATGCTCCATGTTTTCAATATCATATGAATTATACTTAGAATCAGCAGAAGATTCATATGATTTGAAGAACACATCCATCATATTGAAAGTTCTCTTATAAACACAACCATCTGCATATTGACAATCTGGGAAGTCGCCTTGGACATTGTTCACCATTTTATGGAGTTTACCAATAGCTTCTTTCTCCTTTTCTCCGGTCATTACTAATGATGACTCTTCAAGAATGAATGCATTGATGTCGATATTGTTTATAATCATATCACGGAACAGTTCAAGCTGTTCTTTTGTGAGAACCATCATAATCTCTTTACATGATGAATTAATCATTTGAGATAAACTCATCATGCTTCTGAGAGTATCTGATGAACATGTTATATTATACTTCTGAACGAATCCATCTATCTTCTCTTTTAAATCTGCTTTCATCTTTATCAAGTTATCATAATCATCTTGGAAATGCTTCTGTGATAACATGTCTGATTCGATGGTATTCTTCTTATCATATAATACATCCAAATCTTTCATGAGTAATAATCGATTGGATTTCAAATCATTCAAATCATTATTCAGTTTGATTTGGTCATTTACCAGTTTATCATATAATCCAGATATGTCCTGTCCGTTCATTATGGACATTGAATCAACGGCATTTTTGTATGCTGTATAAACATTATCTACCTCTTGGAGTTCATTTCGTGGATTCTGTTGTTCGATAACTGATAATCTACCTCTGATACTATCTATCTTGGTCTTTATGTTTGATAATGTATTAACCAACTCATCATGTGTATTGCGCGCATCTTGTAATTGATTACATAAATTCTCATAGCTTCCATATTGAGATAATATGAATTCTCGAGTATTGGATAATGATGTAATGAGTTTGCTCATGTATCGATAGTCATCTGTTGACATCTTATGAATCTTATCATAAATATCAATACCCATTGCTTTATTGATTATATTCTTTCTTTGAGTATTCGATAAGTTTGCAAATGATGTTAACTGGGTACCGTTTATGACAAATTGGAATATGTACTTATTGATACCCATCACGCGTTCGAGTACAGTTAAGAATGTTCCAACACCACCAGATGGATTCAATTCTACTCCATCCTCCATTATGGAGGATGATACTGAATGTGAACTTCCGGTTGGTTTGTAAGTGTGGAGTATGTTATATACTTTACCATCAACTTCGTATACGATGTTCTTTATTCCAACCTCTCCTTTTAATATCAGAGGAAGATCCGAACGTTCATCACCATTCAGATTGATTGTTGAGAATGGATGAAGCTGTTGTTCCAGTACAGACTTTCCACTTCTGTTTGGACCATATATCTGGATGATGGGTTTATCTATTTTATCAAATGATAACTCAATTGATTTTCTTTTCATTGCTGCATACACACCAATGAAGTTTTCTAATTTAATATATACTATTTTCAATTTTATAACAATCCTTTCATAAAAATCAAAGTTGGTATAACTTTGTTATTACAGAAATTATATAAATTTATATTTATATATTTTAAGCGATGTGGATGAAAGCTTGATCCATATCGAAAAATATTTCAAAAGGAGGTTATTTTAATAATGACCGATGCAATCGAAATGAGGAAGAGATTCCTCGAACAACACGCAAATGGAAACCCGGCTTTGAAGGACATTATTCCGGCAACTGCAGCCAATCTGTTCGAAGATCAGTTTGGAATCAAGTTCCAGAATATCGCAGATATCCCGGTGATATTCATCGTAGGATGGAAGCATGTTCTCAAGTACATGAAAGCTCAGCCTGATGATGAGTTTGCACTCGATGTTGCCGGCATAAGCATCGAGTATGTAACCGAGTATTCCGAGTCAGATAAGTCCAGGAACATTGTTCCTCAGATGTTCCATCTCAGAACTCCTGTATTCGTAAAACAGGACAAGCAGACTGTGCCTGGATTCAAAGCACCTAATGCACAGCTTGAGTCTTATATGATATGGAGAACGGAGAATCTGACTGAGACTCTTGAGAAGATCGAGAATGATGTTTATGCTGAACTGATAAACACATTCCAGATTGACACTTGGTATTCTGTTGCCATTCTCCCTATCATGGCTGCGGTTTATCGTGCAGGCATTGAGCTCGCTCGCGCATCTAAGTCTGCAGTGAATATGTATAATATCTTCGAGATAAGAATAGCTCCAGATGAACAGATTATTCTTACACCTCTCGCAGAGATTAAGCAGTCACTGAAGAGTGATGCAGTAAAAGTAGACGTTCCGTTCTAATCATATCAACTGAAAGGAGTATTTAATCATGAATAATATTTGTATAGGACTTGGACAGGCAGGTTCAAATGTAGTAAGAATGATATCGAATACAGCTTCACTTATGGATGTGGAGCTGTTTGCGATTGATTCCATCCTGAATTCAATCAAGTTGGAATCAGTTGGTTCCATCAAGTATATCCCAATTATCTCAGATGAAAAGTCTGGTTCTGGTCGTGATAGAAGTAGAGGTGCGGAGATGTATCGTTATCACGAATCACTGGGACATATGGATGAACTTTATAAGGCTGCAGAAAATGCCAAGTCTCCTGTAATTGTAATCACATCATCTGCTGGTGGCACAGGTTCAGGTTCCGTTGTTCCATTCTGTACTCGTTTGAATGAGATGGGTATCCAGGTTATCCCATTCATCATTTGCCCTAATAAGGATGATCCTGCAGCATATCATTTGAATACAAATGATCTGATGCTTGAGCTTCAGGATGCAGGAATTGAAACATATTCCATCTTTGAGAACAGACGTGGTGATGCAGACTACACCGTTGTCAACAACGAAGTTGTTTCAGCAATCGAGATAATCCTCGGTAAGAAGTATAAGCCAACAGATCTCGATTCAATCGATGATTCAGATCTGGATGTTATCTTAGGAACTCCCGGTAGATTCGTAGCAGTAGCTGCAACTGGAAACGATGTTGATGTTCTTAAGAAGAATATCACTCGTAAAGTATTATCTGGATTCCAGCCTGCATGGAAGCAGGAAGACATCACAGGCAATACAATCATGACTGCATACTCACTGTCATCACCATTTGCAGATACAGACTTCAGAACAGTATTCGAAGATATCAATAAGAGAATCACGAATGCTTATGATGAATACAGAAACATCGCAATTGATGATAATGGCGGTGAGATGGAAGCAACTATCATCGTTGCAGGTCTTCCTAGAAATAACATCAAAGAATTTGATAACGATTACAATCAGGCTACTGGTATTGCAAACAACCTGAAGAAGAGTATACGTCCGAAATTCATAAACAAGAAGAAAGCAGTTGTTTCGGATGATACAGATACAGCAGGTAATGCAATCAAAAAGTTCAACTGGAAAAAGTAATAAAACGAAGATATATCGTTTAATTGATATTCCCAATATTACGTTAGAATACTGATAAGAATATCATAAAATAATCTATTAGGAGGAATCTATTTATGGCAAACTTAACACCGGAATGCGCACATGTCTACGGAGTCTATCCGACTGACAAAGTCTGCTTGTTAGATGTTGATGGATATCTTAAGCAGAACGGTCTTCCGACTCCAACAAGCAGTAGAGATGCTGTACTTCAGAGAGCACAGGCAAGAGATGCTCTGTATTCTGATATAGCAAGGAGATTTCCGAGACTCGCAATGTTCATCATTCATGAGAAAGGTTGCGAGGAGATAAAGGATGCTCTCTTATCTGCATTTGCCAGACACTCGAAAGATCCCGTCTTTGTAAAGATGGTCATCGAATTCGCATCAGCTGAGCAGATCGAGGCTGCAGAAAGAGGAGCTATAGGAGCACTCTTCATGACATTTGCTTCAGCAGAACTTGAGAAGCGCAAGACTGTCGAGAAGAAGATGGATGATAAGGAGAAGGAGGCTATAAAGAAGCAGAATGCAGAAATCGAGCAGGGTATAAAGCATCTGTTCGAAGCTTCTGATCTTCTCCTGGCTTCATATATCGCTGGCGTAAAGTCCTGCGTAACAAACCTCTCAGCTCAGCAGGAGATAGCTCTTGCAGCAGCTATTGCTCTCGAATCTCAGACATCAATCACTCAGATTCTCGATATGGACCTTCCTGTGACTGCATCTGTATTTGATGTATCAAGAACTCCTTACTACATTCTCGAAGGCGCTCTGCTTATGGAGAAGGAGAAGTTCTCAAAGTATACATCTACAAACCAGACTGCGTTCCTTGATTCTCTGAAGAGATGGGTATTCGAGGGACTTAACAGAATGGATGTAAATACTATCTGGCAGACAGTTACTTCTATCTATGGAGAGAATAAGAATCTGAATGCGGATAAGTATTTCATAAATATCCGTGACTGCGGTACATCTTATAGTAATCTTCACATGATAGCAGTTCAGCTGATTGTGGGTTAATAAAAGGAGGAATAAGTAATGGCACTTGAATTCGGCGAAAAGCTCAGAAACATTGTGCGTGATAACGCACAGACAATGACAATGATTGCTCAGGCTCGTAAGTTTATGAGACCTGACATCAGTGACTATGCAGAAGATAAGAAAACAATGATGGCCAAGAGAAGATGCTGCCATATGATTATCGATAACAACGATATCAAGCTTGCAGTTGTTCCAGTTGGTGATTCTGGAGATAAGCTCGTGTGCTCAGCATGCGGCGCAGAGATCGATGCTCGTTTCGATAAGAGCACTGTTGATGAGCTCAACAATGCTCTGAAAGTTATCGATAAGATTCTGCTGTTCGGTATTATCCACAACATGAAGCCTGAGATCGTTCAGACTCTTATCGACATCAAGGCAGTATGGCCTGATATCGCTCAGTGTGATAAGGAACTCAACATCCACATGACTCATCGGAGTCACGATTCTGAGAGTCTTGCAAATGTCGGCGCAGAGTATACCAATAATCCGATAACCAGACTCAGATAATCAAACAATACTTATGACATGTCACGGGGTTTGCCCCCGTGATGTGTTAAGTAATAATTTTTTAAGAATGGAGAGTGATTTAAATGAAAACATTTCTGAAAGTCATCGCACCTATTGCTATCGTAGCAGTAGTTGTAACAATCGTCGTTTCCGTATTTGAAAACAAGCAGTACGTTGAAGACGAGACAGAAGACGATGATTATGATAATCGCGACAGCAATTGTCCATATGAAATCGAATAAACACAGAATGGGTGAATGAGATTATGGCAAATAATAAATATACAAATCCGCAAACAGATAGACCTCGTAAGAGAGGATTCTATAAACCAATAAATGCTGTAAGTGAAATCCAGGAAAGATGCAAACAAGTTTCAAAAGCATCTATGTTTGCGATTTCTGCAATGGGCTTTCCGGATAAGACATCACCTGTTCGTGTTAACATGAACACAAGACAAGCAAGTCAGAGAGTTGTTCTTGAAGAACCAGAGCCTGCGATGATATATACTGGACCAGAAACTCCGTATGGCAATAAGTCATCATGGCACATTGAATGTGATCATGATACTCAACTCATCAAAGCAATCAGAAAATTCCCCAATACCCAATATTCTCCAATATGTTACATACTGAAAGATTTGGTTACAGGGAAATATAAATGCATTGAATATGTGAGCTGTTGTCATCTTAAGGAGAAGAATGGTTTCAAGATGTTCGATAGAATATCTCAGAAACACGAAGGAGATATTCTGCCAGCAGGCACAACAATCACCGAATCAACTTCATATCAGGGTGGAAACTATTGTGCTGGAGTTAACTTCAGAACATTGTTTACAGTCATTCCAGAAGTTACCGAAGATTCAATCATTGTGTCTGATTGGGCATGTGAAAGAATGGCATATAACTGCGTGGATGAGGTTGAAGTTGAACTTGGTGAGAATTCTCACATGTTAAACAAACATGGAGATGATAAACATTATAAAGCATTTCCAGATGTTGGCGAACCAATAACGAATGGCTTATTATGTTCAATGAGAGAGAACTCATACCTCTCAACTGTCTCAGAAGCAGCCATTCCTCATATAAATGATAAAGATAAATGGGCAGATGGTATTGTTGCTGATATCGAAGTAATGACCAACGTTGAAATGGAGAATGAGCAATTAAACAAGTATATGAATTATTCGAGAGAATACTATTCACAGATACTTGCGTTCATTGCACCATTAAGAACAGATCCTGAACAGGATGATGTAACCTTGTTGGATATGTTCGCTCGTGCTCAGACTTATCTTTCTGAAGAAACTAAGTGGGCTACCAAGGAGAAGATTATCAATACAATGATAAAGTTTACCATTGTAAAGAAGATGATTGGATCCAAGGGACAGAAGATAGTTGGTAGACATGGTAACAAGTCTGTTATATGCAAGATAGTACCACGTCATCTTATGCCACATACCAGATACATTGATGAAGATGGCAATGAGGTTATTGAACCAATCGATGTCATATCAAATGGACTGGCTCTTCCAAACAGAATAACGGGATTCGTTCCATATGAGGCGATGATGACACACATGATGGTTCGAATGCATCGTCATTTGAAATGGATGGAAAGACAGGGCAAATCCAGAGATGAAATCTTTGCAATGGCTGCGGAGTTCGTCGGCATATTCAAACCTGAACATGGTGATGAAATGCGTGAGCTGTATCTGGATAATCCAGACATTACATACAATGATTTGATGAAGAATGGATTCTTTATCCAGATTGAACCATTGAACGAAGTCTGCATCAGAGATGCATTGATCGAAGCTGAAGATAAGTATCCTAACATCTTCACAAGAGATGAAGTTGTTGTGAAACTTCTCCACAGATGGGTTCCCAGAAAAGAACAAAGATACGTTATCGGTCATCAATATATGTGGGTGCTCAAGCAAGAATCCAAGAAGAAGATGTCTTGTATCTCTACAGGAAGAACAACTCCATATGACCAGCCGGTTAAGACCAAACAGTTCTCAAAGAATCTCAGAGAGTTCTCAGATAACCCAGTTAGATTCGGTGAGTATGATACTTACAACATGCTTGCTGGAATATCTGCAAAGGACTGGGCTCGTATATCCACATATTACAGAGGTTCACAGTATGAACCCAATTCAGTATTGATGGCTCATATCGATAATAAACCTCTGGACATCACGAAGTACAACAAGTTCCCACAGATCGACAATCTCAAGAACATCCTCAAGTTCTTGGGTATAAAGCTCACACATGACATATATGATTACAACACCATTGGAGAGCTTGATGTTAAGGAAACGATAAAGTTCAACAACGTGGATGTTGATATATCTATTCCAGATTTGAGACATGTTCTCATACTGTATTCATATTACTTAAACTACCAAGAATACATTGGTGGTGTAGTTGATTTGAATGAGTTCTACCAAAAGATGTTGGGCGAAAAGCAGGTATGGGGTACACTCGATGAAGGAGAGATTCGTGATAAATTCAATCTGTTCATGCACTTGATTCCCGTGCTGAAACAATTAAAAGAATATTGATTACAATTGTCCTCCCCCGCAAGGGGGAGGATTATGTAATTACTTTTTTCACATATATATTATTTATATGATGATAGGAGAATCTTACCTACTTAGGCCGCAATGCTATCCATTTCGACCTGTTCATCAAAGTGGGTAGATTGATCGCGACCCTATCACCCGCGCAGGGTCCCATCAGCCCTGCAATCTCCAATGGGGTGCCAGTATCACACACGGCTGGCACTACCATCATCTCCTTTCAACGGCGGGGTTACCCCGATGGCCCCGCCGTCTTTTATTTTTTTTCTTTAAGCACGTATAATCTTCTCAAGCGGAGTATCTTCTGGGGTTACTCCACGGATAGTTTCTGCAAGACCATAGTTCAATGATTGAGATATATCTTGGAAGAGTATTCCTTGAAGTGCACCTGACTTCTGCACAGCTTCTCTGAATCCGAGTTTTGTATAACCCATTGGGTCCGCATTACCTTTTCCATATGTGAATGCAAACAGCTTTCCATCCTTACCAAAGCAGAGTCTTCTTGCAAGGAACTCATATCCCAATGCAGGCGTATTCAGATTGGTTCTGTTCAATTCAAATGAACGGAACATCATATCTGTCATTATATCATATGGAATTTGCGGAGTTGTTGAATGCAAGTAGATTTGGTCAATGTATGCTTCGCAGTTTTTGTATGTTGCATTAATTAAAGCATTGCAGATATCAGAGTTTGGTTCATATGTGATTATGTAATGTTCTGCATCTTCCTGTATAGGACTGAATACATTGAATCTTGTTAATGCAGGAATTGTTAACATGTTTGATTCAATCTCTTTATCATTATTATCATAGAACTTGATTGGGAATATTCCCATGGACATGATATGGTCTCCTTCATTATAGAAACCAGATATAGCTTCAAGAACCTTGGGTATGAACATTCTCATTGTGTATTTATTAGATACAGAATGATTAGGAATACCATTGTTTGTTTCTGACTTAATGTAGATTGAACCAGTGTTCTTCAGATACAATGTATCAATCTTCATGATATCAGCTTTCTGTGATAAGTCATGCTTCGATTTCAGTTTCAAGTTCATTAATACATCAGTCATTTCAGTAACCATCAATCCAGCATTCTGTACACCGAGATTCAAGAATGAACGTCCACCACATTTAGCACATATGGATTTATTCAAACAGCATTGTGGTGAGAACATTCTGACTCTCTTTCCAATGTATGAATCAACCGTATCTGGTGTGAGATTTACAATCTTTCCACCTTCAAGAATGTTTCTGAATAACACATGACCTTTGTTGAACTTGGTTATTGTGAATGGAATGGTTTGATGTGTTCCACAATCCGATTTAGGATCAGGATCAAGATGAACTGACTGAAGAACTGCAAGTATGATCTTAGACATGTAACCTGCTTCTGCAGTTGAAATAGCCGACGGATATGCGCCGGCAACGATTGTGTTTGACATCAATGGGATATCCTTTTCAGTAGTTCCTTCCATCATCGAGTTCTCGGCAATATCGAACTTCTGGGTGATGTTGTTAAATACTGCACCTTTCATAACGTTGATAATCTTATAATTGTTATCTAGATTACCATCACCTGATGCGTATAAGTCATAACCAGGATCGTCTTTAAGAATGTTTCTAACATCCTTCATGAGTTCTCCTTCGATTTCGTTGGTTACTTTGATCTGTTCGATTGCATCACCATTCTGGATTCTTTCTTTATTCTTCTCAAACAGTTCTTTCTTCTTTGCAAGTACTGATGGCATTGGTCTGATGAGTGCCGCAGACAGTGCAGTTGAATTGAATGCATTGAACCAGAATCCGAATTGGTCACGATTATCGACGTAAGTGCCAATCTCTTTGGTTGGAAGCTTATCCATCAATACCAACAGATTCACAGCAGCATCGAGTTTCTTAAGACCACTCTTATCAAGAGGAATAGACCAATAATCATTGTAGTCAAGATAATGACACTTCTCAAGAACGAAACGATTGAATGCCAGTTCTCCGAGTGTTGTTTTGATAGAATCCTTTTTCAGATAAGCATATTCTGCTTTAGTTAATGTGATAACATCAGTCGTATTACAGTTAGCTTCTTTATACTTTCTTTCTTTCGTATCATAATATGCTGCGAACATTTCTTCAAAGAATGTTTTCGATAACTCTTCCAAAGGAGTTGACAACAGTCTTTGTTTTGCAAGTTTTACATTCTCTTCCATTTCAATATATTCCTTTCTTTATATTATTAATTCGCACATAAGTTCAATGTCGTTGATGCAACGAATAAATCTGAACTCATGTTTGTTAATGTGTGATTAACGAATCTGGGTCTGTATCTATTAGACATATCAATTCCTCTGATAGGAGATTTGAATATCAGATTATATCTATCGCGTAGATTGAATTTGGTTATATCAAATCCAACACCAGAAACATCCACCGAAGTGATTCGTTCATTTATACGTGCTAAGAATGTAGACAACAAGAAGTCTGAATCTGATTTGTGTAACAAGTTTGGAACTGAACCCATCGATTGAAACAATTGCGATGCTCGGTTTTGTATTTCTGATAATCTACGTCTGTATTCCAAAACCTCCGTTGAATTCTTAAATGAATCTGCATCTATTGATACAGATGGTGTACCAAGGAACTCTTGATATAGTTTATACAACATTCCCAAAGATACTTCGTTTGTGTTGATATTGATTGCGCCCATTAATGGCGAATTCAGAACTCTTTCGATATCTGTTTCTGTTTGTACTGATACATTGGGTGCTTGGACACTCATAACAAAGTTTCCATTAACAAGTTTCATTCCACTGGTATCTGCATTC
>Ga0255344_1002166_pt1 | contig 24441 bp, 24 predicted proteins | sample wastewater_treat_5_FD_192414 | JGI IMG/M metagenome (GOLD analysis project Ga0255344, IMG submission 192414) | Wastewater microbial communities from Lulu Island WWTP, Vancouver, Canada - plant18 | ecosystem: Engineered > WWTP > Wastewater > Unclassified | place: Canada: Vancouver, British... | reverse complement strand
GTCATGGCCCAGGATACTCTCCTTTATCTCTAGTTTTTCCTTGAAACAGTTAATTATGCTGGAGTACCAATCTTTGTGGTGGGCTTTTATATATTCTGCAATATTTCTGTTGAACTCTTTTGTTTTGTACTTTTCAAGATTTCCTTGGTAAAGGTTGAACATATAGCCTATGCTCACAAGAATATTCATGGCCGTCGGATTGATATCTATAACCTCACCTTCCGCAGAAAAGATAACCATTCCCTCCTCTACTATTTCAAAGACCTTCTCACGTGCAATAGGCGAGTAAGAAAACAAGCTGTATCGAAAGTATCCCATGAGTATAAGCAGTGCAAACGGAATGAATAAAAATACAAAAGCAAAGTATACGCTGTTTTTTTCAAGCCAAATTATCTTGTTCCACCAGCCTACGGAGATAAGAAGTATACCTAAAAAAATAATCATAAGTTGTTTTTTCAGATCATCAGAACTTTTACGGTATCTTGCCAGTATCATAATCTCTGAAAAAATACTGAAAACCGAGCAGTAAACAACTGAAATTTTATTTAAAATGGTTCTTTCAAACAAGAGAACAGTAAAACTGCCGAGTTCTGCCGACTGTACATTGAGTCTCAAAAGATGATGATAGTTATCTGTAAAAAATAGCAGGATAAAAAGTCCGGAAAAGATTGCTGAAAGAACTTTAATCATTTTCAAACCTTTAAAGTCAATACCAAGAAATCTTACAGTAAAGAAAAACATCATAGGCGAACCGCCAAAAGAACCTATCTGTGTGAAATTACGCCAGAAGAGTTTGTGCTGAAGATCCGGAGAGTAAAGTTCAAAGAAAACTCCGCTTGCCCAAAAAATCATGAAAAAAATAACTCCCAGAAAATCTTTAAGCACTGGGCTCTTCTTTTTTCTGTTAGTTATAATTATTATAATCGTATATATGAACATACTAAGTGCATACAGCATCAAAAGCAATGCCCTATCCAAGACTCTTCCCCTCACATGACTATCAAAAGTATATTTTCAATATTTTATGCAGATTAGGTAACTTCAATAAAGTTTTACTGTTATATCTTTTTACTTCATATTTTTTAAAGAAATTATACCATAATCTTTCATTTTCTTGCACTTTTGCATACTGTTTTTTGTTTTGTGATGCACAACATTAATGTTTTAGAAATATATCTTACTAGCTTGTTTTTAGCTATAAAATATTGTAGAATAGGTATGAAAAATATTTCATAGGAGGTCACAATATGAAAAGCCTTAATGAAGTAATTGAAATGGCAAAAATGAAGGGCAGAAAAAGAGTTGCGGTTGTGGGCGCTGAAGATGTGGAATCTCTGAAAGCGGTTTATATGGCTCACGATGCAGGATTTGCCGAGCCTGTTCTTGTGGGAGATCCTCAGAAGATTAAAGAAAGTATTGCCCAAGCGGGATTACAGGACAGGGATTTCAGCATAGTATCGGCAGTCAGCTCAGTTGATGCCGCAGAAAAGGGTGTTCGCCTTGTTTCCTCCAAAAGTGCGGATGTTCTCATGAAAGGATACATAAAAACATCAGAACTTCTGAAAGCTGTCCTAAACAAGGAATGGGGTCTTAGAACCGGAAGTGTTCTTTCTCATGTGGCTGTGGCTGAAACACCTGCACTTTCGAAACTGATTCTTATCACTGACGGAGGAATGCTTGTACGGCCAACACTCGATGAAAAAGTGGCTATGATAAATAACAGCGTAGCTATCGCTGCAAGTCTTGAAATAAAAAATCCGAAAGTCGCTGTTATTGCGGCAGTTGAGGTTGTCAATCCTGATATGCCTGAGACTCTGGATGCAGCAATCCTCACGCAGATGAACAAAAGGGGTCAGATAAAAAACTGCCTGGTGGACGGACCTTTAGGTCTTGATAATGCTTTGTCACTAATGGCGGCAAAGATTAAGCATATTGAAGGTGACGTGGCAGGACAGGCAGATATTCTTGTTGTTCCTGATATACATTCAGGAAATTTCCTCGGAAAGTCCGCCATTTATCTTGCGGGTGGAAAAATAGCAGGAATAATAGCAGGGGCAAAGGCTCCGATAGTAATAATATCACGTGCCGATGAGGCTGATTCAAAACTTTGTTCCCTGGCACTAGGAGTACTTAACAGCTAAAATAACAGGCATGTCCGGTCATTAGACCGGACATGTTTATATTTTTTTCAGATAACGGTACATAGGCTCAAGTTTTTTCATGCTTTCTGTAAGATACTGTGCAAGCTCTGGACTGAAAAGTTTTTCGTCTTTTTTCCTGTTGCAGGTTATGTAAAAGAACTTATAGTCGTACCATTGTGCTATATACTCATTTTTACCTTTATATATACTTCTCTTGTAACTCTCTCCTTCAACGGAGAAAACTTTTTCTTTCAAAAACTCTGTACACATTAAAAATTCTGCCGGTCTGCTCTCTATCTTTTCTCTGAATCTGTCCATAATATTTTTTTCAGATGTATAGTATCCCATCCCAAATCTGTACCAGTCTGGAAAAAGCTCAAAAAAGAAGGCCGGTTTATTTTTCCAGTCTGTTGTTTTGGTTTTGAAGGTTATCCATACATTTGACCTATATGGCGTTTTATCTTTGGAAAAGCGTATATCCCTGTATATTCTGGATATGGTTTTATCAACTGCAGGAGTAGTTTCAAACTCCGGATCAATATTGAGCATTTCCCAGGACATCTGAGCAACAAGACTCTGAAACGGTAAGAGGACATCTTTTTTATATCTCCCTTTATTGCTTTCATACCATACCTTATTGTTATTAACTTCAATATCAGAAAGAAAAGAAACTGTCTGAGGGGTAAAGCCTTCAAATATATTCGTCATACCATCACTTCCTGCCAAATCCTTTTATAAGTTTTATGAATATATCGGCAGCATCGTCTATAATCTCGTCACTTGGAATAAACCTGCTGTTATGAAGTCCGAATCTTTCTTCTACGCAACGCGTCCCCAGCCAGAACATGAATGATGGATATTTTTTGGAGAAAAATCCAAAGTCCTCTCCTGTCATCTTATACCCACAGTCTATATAGGCATAGTCTTCTGAAAGAATTTCTTCGGCTTTTTCATAAAGCTTGCCGTCCACTAGAACTTCGCTGTAAACAGAACCTTTGCTTATTACTCCTTTAACTCCGGTCATAGCAGATACGTTTTCAAGTATGCGCGAAAGTTCGCGGTAGAAGTTCTCTCCGCTTTCTATACTGAAGGCACGTATACTTCCTTCAAGCTTTGCATAGTCTGGAATAATGTTCCTCACACTTCCGGCATACATCTTTCCATTGGCGTAAAGAACCGGTTCCTTAAAACTCTTTGGCATCATATCTGTATAATCAAGATAACTTCTAAGGGCTGTAAAGGCATTTCTTCCGTCCTGAGCAAGAGCCACATGGGCGCTGCGCCCTATAAACTGGACATCTACTTCCGTGGCACTTGCAAACAAAAGGCCACGGGTACTAGCAACCGTTTTTCGCGGATACTCGTCGGTGACATGCATAGCCATGGCATAAGCTATATCATAACTGTCAAATATGCCGGTACTGAGCATCTTTTCTGCCCCTCCACCGCCTTCTTCCGCAGGCTGGAAAACAAACAAAAAGTTTTGGTCAATATTCTCTTCCAATATTTTTTTTATGGTTGCATAAAGACCTGCCATGTGTACATCATGACCACATGCGTGCATAAATCCAGTATTTAGAGATGAAAAAGGAGATGATGTCTCTTCTTTTATGGCAAGAGCATCTATATCTGCCCGTATAAGTACGTATCTGCCGCTGTTTGTCTTTCGCTCAATCACCATACCTGTCTCCAGCGGTCTTTTGATTGTAAGACTTCCCGGATACTGTCTTTCAAGATCTTCTAAAGCATTTATAAGTATTTCTGTCGTCTTTTTTTCTTTAAAAAATACTTCCGGATACCTGTGAAGCTCATGTCTGAGTTCTTTTGGGTCCATTATTGCCTCCTCGTTTCAGCCAATATAGAGTTTTTTTACTTTACTGCCACACCTAAAAACTGCTCCTTTATTAAGACAAGACGGCTAAAAAGCCGTCTTGTTTTTATTAGCTTGCGTAGGATACGCTTCTCTTTTCCCTTATTACCGTTACCTTTATTATGCCCGGATACTCCATTGTCTCTTCTATCTTGGCTGATATATCCCTTGCAAGTTTTTCGGATATGGAATCGTCAACCTTTTCAGGCTGAACAATTATTCTCAGTTCTCTTCCCGCCTGAATAGCATATGCTTTATCCACATATCTGAAGGATTTGGCTATTTCTTCAAGCTGTTCTATTCTTCTTACATAGTTTTCAAGTGTTTCTCTCCTTGCGCCAGGTCTTGCGGCAGAAAGAGCATCTGATGCTCCTACAAGAACCGCTTCAGGGGTCATGGCATCCACTTCATTGTGATGGTACTGCATTGCATTTATTACTTCTAGCTTTTCTCCATATCTCTTGGCAATTATTCCACCAACAATGGCATGCGATCCTTCAACTTCATGATCTATGGCTTTGCCAAGATCATGGAAAAGAGCAGCTCTCTTGGCGAGCTCAGCATTCAGACCCAGTTCATTGGCCATCATTCCGGCAAACATTGCTACTTCTATGGAGTGCTCAAGCACATCCTGACCGTAACTTGTTCTGAACTTAAGTCTTCCCAAAAGCTTTACTATTTCCGGATGGGGACTCTTTATTCCAACTCTCATTACAGCTTCCTTTCCGGCTTCCTTTATTATTTCTTCAACTTCTTTTTTGGACTTTTCATAAAGTTCCTCTATTCGTGCCGGATGAATCCTTCCGTCTGCAACAAGCATGGTAAGAGTTTTCTTGGCAATTTCCCTTCTGAGGGGGTTGAAACAGGATAACGCAACAACTTCAGGTGTATCGTCGATTATAAGATCTGTTCCGGTAAGTTTTTCAAATGTTCTGATATTTCTTCCTTCCCTTCCGATGATCCTTCCCTTCATGTCGTCTGTCGGGAGAATGACGGTAGAAGTGGTTATTTCAGAAGTAACATCCGATGCGTATCTCTGTATGGCTGTCGTGATTATCCACCTTGAGTATTTTTTGGCATCGTCCTCGTACCTGTCTTTTATATCTCTGTACTTTTGGGCAAGTTCAAGCTCGTACTTTTCGGATGTTTGTTTCATAACTATTTCCCTTGCCTCTTCTGCATTTAGTGAAGCTATCTCGTAAAGTTTCTTTGATGCTTCATCCTTTATTTTCTCAGATTCAACTTTTTCTTTTTCTATTTTTTCTTTCATTTCATCAAGAGCCTGTTCTTTTCTGTCTATGTTTTCTTCTCTTCTTACAAGTCTTTCCTCAAGAGATTTAAGCTCATCCCTCTGTATTTTGCTCTCTTTCTCGAACTCATCCCTGAGCTTATGAACCTCTTCCCTAGTTTCTATTATCTCTCTTTTCTTTATGGCCGTAGCTTCTTCTATGGCTTTGCTTTTTATCTCCGCCGCATCAAGCTTTGCTTTTTTTATCTCTTCTTCAAGTCTTTCCTTTTCCTCTCTGTTTTTTGTCAAAAACTTTACATTGCCTATGTATAAACCTACAAAAAAGGTTATTGCTGCCACTATGGGGATCAGAATATATCCTAAAATTGTAGCCATTTATTCACCTCCTATATCTTTCAAAATATTTTTTATTGTAAAAGAGTCATATCCTTTTCTGTAAAGGAAATCATACACTTTTTTTGTGTCTTTTTTGAGCGCTGAAAATTTTTTTGCCTGAGAAAGGGCTATTTCGTAAAAATCAACTTCTTTCTCAAGGTCTTTTAAAGTATCCGCAATTATCTCTTCGGATATACCATACTCTTTAAGCTCATATCTTATTCCCTGCGGACCTTTTCCGTCAAGAGTAGCTTTGTCGTATGAAAAGCATTTGGCGAAAAGTCTATCATCCAGCAGCTTGTTTTCTTTTAGTTTTTGGACTGTATCGCTTATGTTATCTGTATCATAACCTTTTTCCTTAAGCTTATAAAAAAGCTCTTTTTCTGATCTGATCCTGAATCTGATAAGGTTAAGCGCACTTTTTAAGGCGTTTTCCCGATCACTTGGATCAAACGGTTTCTTCATTTTTCACTGGTTGCTCATTTTTCTTTGATTTTTTATCTGTTGGAGGTTCAAACTTCACAAGCAGATTTTCAGGTATTTTTACATTGTTTTTCTTTCTGATGCTGTATTCTATGAAATCAGAAAAATCTGGATTGTCAACCATGTAGGCAACCGAGTTCGGTTTTCCCTGCCCGAGACTGACTTCATTATTATTTTCATCAAAATATGAAAACCATGCTCCTTTTCTCTGTATTATGTTTGCTTCCAGCGCCAGGTTGAACAGATCGTTCTCCCTTGTGATTCCACGGCCGTAAACCATATCGACCGGTGCTTCCCTGAAAGGCGGCGCCATCTTATTTTTCACAACTTTTATATTGGTTTCGTTTCCTATTGCTTCCTTTCCTTCTCTTATCTGATTTCCCTTTCTTACTTCTATCCTCACACTGGAGTAAAATTTAAGTGCAACTCCTCCAGTCGTGGTTTCTGGGTTTCCGTACATAACTCCTATCTTCATTCTTATCTGGTTTATAAAAATTACAATGGTTTTCGACTTGTTTACATTACCTGCAAGCTTCCTCAGAGCCTGGGACATCAACCTTGCCTGAAGTCCAACATGCATATCACCCATGGCTCCTTCTATTTCATCTTTTGGGACAAGAGCTGCGACCGAATCAACTACGACCATATCAACCATATTTGACCTTACAAGTGAATCAACTATTTCCAGTGCCTGTTCTCCAAAGTCTGGCTGTGATACAATAAGCTTGTCAATATCGACACCAAGTTTTTTTGCATACTCAACATCAAGAGCATGTTCTGCATCTATGAATGCAGCAATTCCGTTCTTTTTCTGAGCCTGTGCCAGCGCCTGAAGAGCAAGTGTGGTCTTTCCCGATGATTCATTGCCGTATATCTCAATTATCCTTCCTCTTGGAAATCCTCCGATTCCCAGGGCAATATCCAACGAAAGACAGCCACTGGGTATCACATCTATCTTCTCTCTTTCATCCACACCTTTTCCCATAATCATTACAGAACCAGAACCATGGGTTTTTTCAAGCTCCTTAACCAATTTCTCGAGCATTTCCTCTTTTTTTTCGACTGTATTGTCATTTTTTGAATTATCTTTAGCCATTAATAATCACACCTCCTTCAAAATCAACTTTATACAGTTTCTTATATATGGGTCCGTCACTTGTCAGAGTCGACGAGTAAATTCCCACAGAACTTGCCCCAACAGAAAGTGGTTCAAAAGTAATAGTTTCAAGTACCTTTTTCCAATCCTTGGGTGAAAACTTCATTCTCCCGACAGATATATGAGGAATAAACTCCTCGTTCTTCAAATTTATTCCGGCTCCTGTTATAGCCTTGCATATCTCTTTATAAAGACCGGAAAGTGTCGGCCCGCCGTTAACTCCAAGCCAGATAACCCTAGGAAGACTATTATACTCAAAATATCCGACCTTGCTGACATTATAGATAAAAGTAGGAAATCCTGATATTCTTGAACCTATTTTGTAAGCCATCTCGGCTATTTTTTTCATACTCATATCTCCAAGAAATACCAGCGTAAGATGCGCGGCACTTGTTTTTGTCCATGTGGCTTTAAATCCTTTTTTAACAAGTTTATCGATGGTATCGTCAAGAAGATTACCAAGCTCCTTGCTTGATTCCAAAGCTATAAAAGTGCGTACAGTATTGTCGCTCATGGCAATTCCCCCTCTTAATAAATATCTTTCAGCTTAACACCTTCTTTAAAAATAAAATCATAAATGCTTAAATATGCTTCAGGTTTTTAATGATGTAATTTAAACCGGATACCACGCTTATAATCAATGTCATGTACATCAGTGTACTTTCAACTATGTTTCCGAACAATTGGGAGTATACACATATTATAAGGGCAATCTCAAGAACTGTCTTAAGTTTTCCCAGTTTATCTGCTGCAACAACTATTTTTTTCCCTGCCAGAAGCGTTCTCATTCCGTTAACAAAAGTATCCCTTGCAACAAGTATCACAACAAACCAAGCAGGCACCTTGGAAATAGCTATAAAAAGGATAAATATGCTGTTTATAAGTATTTTATCGCACACCTGATCCATAATTTTGCCAAAATCACTTACCTGATTTGACTTTCTTGCTGCCATACCATCGAACATATCTGTCATAGCCGCAATAACAAAAATTACAAGCGCCGGTATATAATAACTTTCACCGAGCAGAGTCAGAACCGTTATCGGAATTACGAAGAATATCCGCGACAACGTAAGAACGTTAGCCAGATTGAAAATCATATCACTTCTCCTTCCAAATCATATTCGTAACTCTCTTTTATAATAACTTCCACCAAACTTCCCAAAGTAATCTCTCTGGAACTTTTGAAAAAAACACTTCCGTCTATATCAGGAGCATCCATAAACGCCCTTCCAATATAAACCCCGTCCTCATACTCTTCAACTAATACTCTGAGCTTACGTCCAACATACTTTTTCATGATATCATAAGATATATCCTTCTGCAGCTCCATAAGTTCGTCAAGCCTTTCCTGTTTTTGAACCTCGTCAATCTTTCCACCCATTTGGGCTGCGTGGGTACCTTCCTCTTCGGAATAAGCAAAAGCACCAAGCCTGTCAAACTCATTTCGGTTAAGAAATTCTTTAAGCTGTTGGAACTCCTCATCGGTTTCACCGGGAAACCCTACTATTATGGAGGTTCTTATCACCGATGGCTTCATTCTTATTTTTGCAATCATTTTTTCAAGGGCTGCGGTGCTTTTGGCACGCCCCATAAGCTTAAGCATTCTGTCCGAACCGTGCTGCATAGGTATGTCGAAGTAATTCACAACCTTTTCAAGCGACTGCATGCAGTCTATTATCTCATCCGTCAGATAATCCGGATGCAGATACATGACACGTATGATAAAATCCCCGCTGATACTGTCAATAGCTTTTAAAAGTTCGGTAAGTGCCTGTTTCTTATAAATATCCACGCCGTAAAGCGTATTATCCTGTGATACCAGTATAAGCTCTTTTTTACCGCTTTTTATAAGAAACTCTGCCTCATGACAGATATCTTCAATCTCCCTGCTCATGGGCTCGCCTTTGAAATTAGGTATGGAACAAAAGTTGCATCTTCTGCTGCAGCCATCCCCTATTTTTATATATGCGTAAGCTGTTTTTGGCACGTATCTTGATGTACAACTGTAAACATCCATAGGAGTATCCGGCTTTAAATAATACTCTCCGCTGTCTATTACCCTGAATACTTCCTGAGGCGGAACAACACCTATAAGTCCGTCAAGCTCAACAAGATCTTTTATAAAATCATCAAAGTATCGCTGTACAAGACATCCTATAGCTATGACCTTAAGATTTCTGTTATCTTTTTTGAGTTCAAGATATTCAAAAAAAGTATCTATAGACTCTGCTTTAGCCGAGTCTATAAAGCCGCATGTGTCAATTATTATGTAATCAGACTTAACAGGATCTTGTGAATACTTATATCCGTTCGACTCAAATATTCCCCTTAGAACATCCATATCTGCCTCGTTTTTAGGGCAGCCAAGGGTGACTATATGAAACTTGTGCAATGGTATTTCCTCCGTAATAGAATTAATTAGATTATCACAATATTATTATAGCAAAAAACACAAGAATTTCCTATAAGTATAACAATATTTTTTCTGTTTCATTTGTGGTATAATTGTAATATCAATTTAAAGGACGGTGTTTATATGGATACTTTTTTATATGCAATTCTTGTAATATTTGCTATAACTTTCATAAGTGCATACCTTAAAAGCACTGCAAAGGACGGAACTCTTAAAAAATTTTCAAAATTTAGTATCATCGTACAAACCAATGATGGAAAGACAGTATGGGGAAAAATGAAGCTCTTTTCAAACGGAATGGAGCTAACCTATCCCAAAGAAGTGACGGTTCCCCAGGCTACAAGAAAAGGATACTATATATACAAAACCGAATACGATAAGATTGTATGTATCATGAGAATCCTTAAAAATATGTCTTATGATGATCTAAGGCTTAGAGAAAAAAGAAATATATTTTATAAAAACGGTTTTTTCGTAAGAATACGAAGATGGGTAAGAAACTTTTTTGCGGCCTCTTCCGACGCTATAAAAGAAACTCTAACACTCGTAATGGGAAAAGTGGGAGGAACTATGTCGGCAAAAGGACAGGCTAATGCAACCCGCCTTGGGAACGATCTTATAGGTTTTGTAGGCAACTCATATGAACCAATTTACGAAAAACTTGCAGGAAAAAAAGTGCTTGTGGATTATCTTCAGAAAGACGGTTCAATTAAAAAATACAAGGGTATTCTCGGAAAGTACACTAAAGAGTACATAGAAATTTTGAATATAGACTTTCCAATGGATATAAAATACGAGATAAAAACCAGAACAAGCAATATAACAGGTTATCCGGTCTCCGTTATCCGCAAAGACAAAAAAATGACCTTAGTGAACGAGTCTGAACAGAACCTCAAATTTTCAGTTGATGGAAAAGAGTACAGTCTCACTTCAAAGATGACTCTTGACGTCAAATGTCCAGATTCAGACAGCTTCGACTTTATAGTGGGAACGTTAGAAAATGTTGACGTTATTCTTCCAAGAACTTTGGCAATTGTAAGGCATCTCAGCGATTAATGAAAAAAGCAGCCAGAGGCTGCTTTTTTTATGCGTGGATTGCCCAACCTTCGACTGCTCTTGCCGCTTCCATAACAGTTTCAGAAAGAGTCGGATGCGAATGGATCATAGTTGCTATTTCAGAAGGCTTGATCCCGGCAGTTTTTGCCAGCAGCAGCTCATGTATGAGTTCGGTAGCCTGTTCTCCGACTATATGTGCTCCAAGAATCTCCTTTGTCTGCGGGTTATAAATAATTTTTACCATTCCATCGGGTTTGTCTATGGCAACAGACTTTCCTGCACCTCTGTATGGAAAAACAGCTTTTTTAAAGCTTATGCCCTCTTTAATAGCCCTCTGCTCATTGTATCCAAAGCTTGAAATTTCCGGCTCGCAGTAAACTCCTCCCGGAATAAGCATTGGGTCTATTTTCTTTATAGTTTCATGTCCGCAGATATGCTCGACGGCAACTTCTCCTTCCTTAGATGCAACATGTGCAAGAAGCGGAGAGTTTATGACATCTCCTATGGCGTATATGCTTGGAATCTTGGTCTGATAGTAATCATACGTTGGAATAAAACCTCTTTCGGTTTCTATGCCTACCTTATCAAGACCGATGTCCCCTGTATTGGGACTTCTGCCTACGGCCACAAGAATTTTTTCAACTTGTATAACACTTTCCTTGCCTTCTTTATCCTCAATCAGAACCGTTACTCCATCTTCGTCTTTGGTCATTGATTTGGCTTTTGTGGAAGTATAGATCTCAATACCCCTCTTTTTGAATGACTTATGAAGAACCTGAACAACCTCACTGTCCTCAATTGGAAGTATCTGATCAAGCATCTCTACAATATGCACCTTTACACCGAAGGAACTGAGAATATGCGCAAACTCCACTCCGATTGCACCGCTGCCAAGAATAAGAATACTTTTGGGAAGCTTTTTCATCATTAGCACACCGGTTGATGAAAGCACCTTATCTTCATCGAACTCAAATCCTTTTATGACTCTGGGAGATGACCCGGTTGCTATTATTATATTCTCTGCGGATATGATTTTAGAATCGGAAAGTCTCACGGAGTTTGGCGATTCTATCTTACCTTGCTGCATTATAAGCTCAACTTTGTTTTTTTTCATAAGAAACTGTACCCCTTTGGAAAGGGTATCCGCAATTTTCCTTGATTTCTCAAAAACTTTTTCATATTCGAACCCGGAAAGATCTGTTTTTATCCCCATACCTTCAAGATCTTTTATACTGCTGAAAGCCTGTGCCTGATGTATAAGCGCTTTTGACGGTATACATCCTACATTGAGGCATACTCCACCTGGTTTATCCTTTTCCAGCAATGCAACTTTTTTCCCCAGCTGGGCTGCCCTTATGGCCGCAACGTATCCGCCCGGACCAGCTCCAATAATGATTATATCGTAATCGTATGCCATCTTCAGCCTCTCCTTTTTTGTTTTTATTTTCACTGCATTGTAGTGCTCAAAGTTAAATATATACAATATATGTAAAAATAAAATTACACAAATACAATTAACTTGGTTAACTAACAAAACAAATGTCAGACTCTCTGACATTTGTTTTTAAATGCAAGATATTTCAAATCATCCTACATTGATCATATTATAACTTTTCTTTCATGATTAAACAACTTATCACTGCTTTTATTTGTTTTTCAATTCTGTGAGTATGAAGCCGTCAGAATTGTTACCTGATATGTAAAGCGTTGAACCCGGATCTCCTTCAATATTCGTAAAACTTTCAGCACAAGCTTTCATATAAGAAATACTCCACAATTTTTCAGAATTTGCGTATTTAAAAGATTTTCTGCCATATTCATACTGTTTTAAAAAGTCATGGTACTCCTCAAAAGTAAGGTCAAGCTTAGTAATTATTTCGGCATGCGGACAGCCGACATATCTAAAATGCCATGGCTCCCATGCTATATTGGTTATCCCCTCTTTGCCTTTAGGATAACGTTCAATAAAACCATAATGAGCGGCTTTATCTTTAAAAGCCTTACAAATACCGGAATACGGAAACGATGGCCGTATGTAATCTATATCAGATTGTCTTAATCCCAGATCAATTGCTAAACCAGATTGATGCTCGCTGTATCCTGGAAATGCCACATACTTTTGAGTGAACTCCAGACCCTTTTCTATCAGAGAACTGCTAAAAATATCATGCTGTTCGTTGATAGAACGCCAGCCACTGACTGCGGCTATTTCTTTCCAGCCGCCGATATCGCTCATAAGCATTAAAAAAGCATCTGCCGCCTCCTTCTCAAGAAACAGCTTTTTATTATCTGTATCTATTGGTTTAAGAATTTTTTTTACTGTATCATGATATGAAAAACTGGCATTTATTAAAATCAGACTTCCCTCAAAAACACGGTACCTGGCCAAGCTAATTGTTTTCATGCTTCCAACCCCAGTCGGATTATATCAGAAATGAGTTTTTCAAAAGTTATTCCGCAGGCTTTGAACATATTTGGAAAACGACTGCGGGAAGTAAAACCAGGAATAGTATTCACCTCGTTGAATACTATTTTTTCATCCATATCAATGAACATATCCACTCTGGCAAAACCGTGGCAACCCAAAATTCTATAGATGCATAGGGCTGTTTCTTTTATTTCCTGTGCTTTTCCATGAGAAATATCGGCAGGAACTTTTATTATTGATGATTTAGGCGTATACTTCTCTTCATAACTGAAAAAACCTTGCGGAACTCTTATTTCATCAACCTGTCCTATAACAATTTTTTCATTTCCCATTAATGCACAGCCGACTTCATACCCCTGGATATTTTCTTCTGCTACAGCCTGGTCGTCATATTCAAAAGCTTTTTTAACTGCATCAGGCAGTTCTCCGGCAGACCACACTTTGGAGATACCATATGAAGAGCCTGCCCTTAAAGGTTTTATATATAGCGGATAGTGAATTTTTTCAGCTTGTTCAAAAATTTTTTCTATATCTGTTGTTTTATCAAATAAAAACGAGGCAGGAACATTTATGCCAAAAGATTTTACAAGCATATGCGCTCGGTATTTATCCATGCACAATGCTGAACAAAGCGCTCCGCAGCCAATTATGGGAATACCTGAAAGCTCCAGCAATCCTTGAACCGTTCCATCTTCGCCGTTTTTCCCATGCATAACCGGAAAGGCCGCGTCTATTTTAAGCTTTTCAACTCTATCGTTATTAAAAACCAATACAGCTTTTTCTGAACGGCAGGGAGAAAATAATGCCGGAGTACAATCGTTGGAGTTGCACCATGTATCGTTCAGTATTTTATCATGACTGCCATCAAACTTAAACCAATCACCTTTTGAAGACACCCCTATGATCAATGGCATAAATCTGCTCTTATCCATGGCACTTATAACAGCATGGGCAGATTTTAGCGATATGCTATACTCTGGGGAACAACCGCCAAATATGACGGCGATATTTAATCTTTCCATACTTTTCTCTTCCTTTCTCACTTATTTTTATTTCAGGTTCAAGCGGATACCCTATTTCGCATTTATTACAGTAAAGAACTTTTGAACAGATACATTCTCCTTTATCAGCAGAGATTTTTTTTTGAATTACATCGACTTCTTCAAAAATTTTAGTATTTTCACGGTAGTAGAAACTCTTTGCGTTTGAAATACAATAGGAATAATCTAATTTGACATCTGAAAAAATACGTCCTATAATGTTTTTTTCGTCAAAATCAATAGCTATTTGAAATGATTGATCGGTTTCGTTTTTGACTTTCAGATCAAGCCACCCTTCCGCAACTGTTGCATCAACTCCTCTGGGCATATCCTCTGAAGTATCTGGAAAATCTTTCTTGCTATGTCCGTGGCGTTCTACAATCGTAAGTGGGGTATGCAAAAAAATCCAAAAAAGAAGGTTGCTCATCTGACACATTCCTCCGCCAGCCGATACTTCGAGTTTTCCGTCAACCATTACCAGTCCGTCTTTATACGGGATATTCTTGTCTGCGTACCGTACCAGCTTCCAGAAAGAAAAAGTTTCCTGCGGTCTTATTATAAGATTATTGAGAGTTTGAGCCGCCAGTTTGAGATTAAATACTTTATTTTCCTGATACTGCATATCAAATCCGGTCTGATGGTTGTATAAGAGGCTGCCTGCCTCAAAAATTTTGTACTTAAGCTTCTGCTCTGATATAAAGGATGCATAGCTGTTTCCATCAAAATACATTCCCGTATAAAAAAACAATAGACGCTGGTTTATTCTTAATGGCAGCAGCCAAGGGAACATTTGTGTAATCCTTTTTTTCTTCATATTTTTATTCCTTTCTGTATATAAAAAAGTTCCGTCTTGTAAAATAATACCAAGACGGAACTTACGATGCTTTCGTTTTATATGACAAAACCCTTGTTATTTAATTATAAAAATCATACGTTTTTCTTACAATCTAAAGGAATTTTAACCGTAAATATGACGCTTTCATCAGTACTTTCAGCCGTTATTGTTCCACCGTGTGACTGCACAATCTCTCTGGCAATTGCAAGTCCCAGACCTGCACCTCCCGTGGAGCTTGAACGAGCTTGATCTAATCTGAAAAATTGTTCAAAGATGCGGGAAAGTTTTTCCTGTGGAATTGTATATCCATGGTTTTCAATTCTTATAAGGGCATACTCGCCTGACTTCTCAACCGATAAAACAATACTAGTATCCTTATAGCTGTAACTCACTGCATTGCGGATAAGATTGTCAAAGACACGTTCCATTTTTTCAGGGTCGCATACAGCCTGTAAATCGGGAGTCAGTTTCAGATCCCATGTCAAAGATTTTTCTGCCAGCAAAGGATTAAATTCAAAAGTTATCTGTTCAAGCATGCGTGTTAAATTAACTGTTCTGGTATCAAGAATAAGCCTGGTCAAATTAAATCTTGTAATATCAAAAAACTCATTTATAAGCGATTCCAATCTTTCTGCCTTATTCAAGGCAATACCAGTATACTTTGCTCTTAATTCCTTTGAAATCTGTGGTTCATCCCTCAAAAGTGCCAGATACCCTATTACACTTGTAAGTGGTGTTTTAAGATCATGCGCAAGATATACTATAAGATCATTCTTTCTTTGTTCGGCCTCTTTTGCAGCCATAGCACTGCGCTGAGTCTGCTCTCGCACTTGGTTAAGTTCATCCTGGACATTTTTCATAGCATCAGGAAGAATAATCGGTTCACTGGCTAACTTTGCCAACTGTTCTGAAGCCATAACCAACTCATCCAGATACCTCAGTGGCTTCTGAAAATAATAATAAGTGATAATGAGCCATCCTATAAGAAGGATTGAGCCCATCCAGAAAAGCACATAGTTATCTATGCTTTTTAAGAGTTTATAAAAGAGATTATCAGGCTGCCATGAAAAAGTACTTAAAAAGGTACGCATAACAACGACAAAAACGGCAAAAACTACCGCAAAGCCAAGGCCGTGCAATATGAGCCATTACGGTATTATTATTATCCAGATACTTTTCTCCCCATACAGCTTCAAAAAGTTCTTCAGACGATACAACCTTTCCCCGTCGCTCACAAAGATACCATAAAATATTGAACTCTATCGGGGTAAGCATCAGGTCTGTACCGTATAAAGTACATTTGTGGTTTTCACGGCTGATATACAAACCTGAAAAATCATATACAGAACTTTCCTCCGCGGCTGCTCCATGTGAATTGTACCTGGTATATCTGCGTAGCTGTGTTTTCACTCTGGCAACAAGTTCAAGAGGGTTAAAAGGCTTGGTAACATAATCATCTGCTCCCAGGGTAAGTCCTGTAATTTTATCCATATCCTCTACCTTGGCCGTCAGCATGATAATAGGAAAAAGGTATGATTTACGGATCTCGCGGCATAAGTTAAAACCGCTCATATCAGGCAACATAACATCCAGAACGGCAAGACTGACAGAATTATTTTCAAGGTACTCAAGCGCATCGGAGGCATTATAGAATTTTAAAACTTCATAGCCTTCATTATTCAGGTAAGCTTCAACAAGCCCAGCTATATCCTGTTCATCATCAACAACAATGATTTTGTTTTTCACATGTACTCCCTCCGGCAACAGTTAAAAAAACTGACAAAAATATAATATCCATATACTATTATATTTTTTATACATAATAAATCAAGTTCTTGTATAGTAACTTATCCTGTTTATTTTACTTTTTGCAGACCATATATAAAAGAACAGTCAAGACTATACCGTTGACTAAGGTAAAACCAATTCTTAACAGATGGATATGCAAATAATAATAATTTCCACCTGACAATTAAAACTTCTATATTATAATTAGAAAACCAAGTCGACAAGGAGGTTTAACATGTACGCCAAATACCAGTGTCTCAACTGTATAACCAAACACTCAATGGATCTTCTCGAAAAGGCATACAGCGACCACAACCTTGATGATCCGAAAATCCAGAAAGAAATTTTTGAGAACTATATAAAGCTTATACAAACGGTTGCAGAAACCGCTGTATGGGGAAAAAAACCTGTAGAGCTGTCTTTGCCAGTTTATGACAAGCTTTATGAAATATTCGGAAAAAAGGATTTCTATATGGTAGAAAAATCCACTTCCAACCGTCTTCTTTTGGAGATGTATGATGATCTGCTCCAGCATTGTATAAATTCTCCAGATCCAATAGAAGAAGCTCTTAAGATATCAGCCTTGGGAAACTTTATAGATTACGGGGTAAAAAACTCTTTCGGTGAACTTGAGTGGGAACTTCAGAATCTTGTAAAGACCAAAACGCTTACAATAAATCATACCAAAAATTTTATTAAGGATCTAAAGGAAGCAAGATCACTGCTGGTTATTCACGATAATGCAGGCGAAATTGTTTTAGATAAGGTCTTGATAAGAATAATAAAAAAACTCTATCCCAAACTGGTGGTATACTCTGCTGTCAGAAGTGAACCTGTAATAAATGATGTCACAATGGCAGATGCGCAGGAAATAAACCTCAAGGAAGTTTCCATAGTCATAGAAAGCGGCTCAAAGTATCCGGGTACCCTGCTGGACAATGTAAATGTTGCATTTAAAAATATCTTTGATAACGCAGATATTATTCTTTCAAAGGGACAGGGGAACTTTGAAGGGCTTAATGGAGTAGAGAGAAACATTTACTTTAACTTTATGGCTAAATGTCATCCGGTAGCCAACGCTGTCGGCGTAAAAGTCGGAGACGTGGTTTTTGGGAGGATAAAAGCTCATTTTTAGTTGTTGTTTTAAAATCTTAATTTTATTATAACATTATTTTGATAAAATAAACTGTTAACGATATCTCAATTTAGGGGGTGCAAGATGAAAAGATTGTTACTGGTAGTTCTGAGCCTGATGATGGTTATCATTCTCGTGGCTGCTCCTGTAAAACTGACTATTCTTCATATGAACGATACACATGGACATATGTGGACTTACGGAGATAAAAACGCCACAGGTGGTTTTGAAAGAATCCAGGCCATAATAACCATGGTTAAATCCAAAGCTGCTGAAGAAAACGGGCATGTTCTTGTTCTTCATGCAGGTGATGTAAACACCGGAATACCAGAGTCAGACCAGCTTAATGCTATTCCTGACTTTCTTGGTCTAAGCGTTATGGGAGTAGATGCTATGTGTCCGGGAAACCATGAGTTTGACAAAGAAGCTGATGTTCTTGCCCTACAGCAGATGGTAGCTTCCTTCCCCATAATAAGCAGCAACTATGTTGACGAGAAGGGAAACACTGTATTAAAACCTTACATAATAAAAGACTTTGGAAATCTCAAGGTAGGTATAATAGGCGCTACTACCGAACAGACACTTATTCTTGAACCTATACACCTTGGCACAAACACTTTCAAGAATGTTTCAGAATCGGTTGCAAAGTACCTTCCCGAAGTAAGGAAACAGGCTGATGTTGTTATTGTCCTGGGACACCTTGGATACAATGAAAAACCTGTGTTTCCTATCAAGTACACAACTTCGGATATGCTAGCACAGGAAGTTTCCGGCATAGACGCTATAGTTGATGGCCACTCCCATACAGTCATCGATAAGAAAACAGTAATCAACGGTACTCTTATCGGTCAGGCTGGAGAATGGGGAAAATATCTAGGAAAGATGGATCTATGGGTGGAAAACGGAAAGGTTGTAAACTCTGAATATAGTCTTATCCCAATAGATGCACAGATACCTTCTGATCCTCTTATAGCCAGACTTGCAAAATCATATCAGGAAAAAGGCGCTGAAAAACTAAATGTGGTTATTGGAAAGACAGATATCGTCCTTGATGGCGAAAGAGCAAGTGTAAGAGCCAAGGATACCAATCTTGCCCATCTCATAACTGATTCATTCATATGGAAAACCGGCGCTGACTTCGCATTGACCAACGGCGGTGGAATAAGAGCTTCTATTCCTGTAGGAAGCATCACTTACAAAAGTGTCCTTACGGTTCTTCCTTTCGGAAATACAGTATCAATTGTCGAAATAACCGGAAAAGATGTTATTGATCTGGTAACTTATGCAGCATCTATACCTGACGGTCAGGGAGCAAGACCACAGACGGCTCTTCTTACCTTTGATATAGTGAACGGTAAACCAGAAAACATACTTATTAACAAGAAACCGGTAGATATTGGAAAAACTTATAAAGTTGCTACCAACGATTATGTTGCGGCAGGTGGTGACGGTTACACCATATTTAAGGGTAAACCTTCTTACAATACAGGTTTTGTAATGGCAGACGTTGTAAAGGACTATATAACCTTACTAGGAACCATCAAGTACTATGACGATGTTCCAAGGATAGTAAAAAAATAAGATAAAAAATTTAAGGCAGCCTTACGGCTGCCTTTGTTTTATTCTTCAGTACTCAGTGATGCCTTCAAGACTTTTCTCCACTTACGTACCATCTTCAAGCCTGTTTCAATAACTTCATCAATATCATCGAGATTAAATGGTTTGAGTATGTAGTCATTTGCACCATATTCAATGGCTGTGAGAACCCTATCTATACTTGAGTTGCCTGTAATAACAGCTGTATAAGTCAGTGCGTTTAGTGATTTGAGATTCTTGACCAGCTCCAGACCGTCCATCTGCGGAAGAACAATATCGACAATTGCTACATGCACCGTGTTTATCTTGCCAAAATCAATGGCTTTCATAGGATCTTCAAAACAGATTACGTTAAGCTCTTCCTTTGTCTTTATATATGTCTCAAGACTCTCAAGGATAGATTCATCATCATCCACAATAACTACGTTATATCCCATTTTCAAGACTCCTTTCAGGTATATAGATATTAAAAGCTGTTCCTTTGTTGTAACTGCTTTCCACTTCTATTCTTCCATTTATGCATGCGATTACAGAGCTTACAATCATAAGACCATATCCCATGCCGCGAAGAGATTTGGTTGTAAAAAATGGTGAAAATAATCTTTTTTTGGTTTCCTCTGACATGCCTATTCCGTTGTCTTTTATTCTGATAAGAATATAGCCTTGATTATGAGGCTGACGCATCAAGTTTATTTCTATGATCCCTTTTTCTCTGCGAGCTTGCTCTATTGCTTCGGCAGCATTTTTGAGAATATTATTCACGGCAATCTTAAACATATCCACATCAAGGAATACTTCGGGATCTTCTGTATCGTCTTCAAACAGTATCGCTGTTTTTTCACTCTGGATAATACCGTTATGGTACATCATATTCACACAGTCTCTTACAATCTTTGCAAGATGCTCTGTACTTTGCTGTGGAGATTTTTTGAAAAGATTTTTCATTACTTCAATTACTTTTTGTATTCTTATTAGTGACTCGTCTATTTTTTCAAGTGCAAGACCTTCAGAAATAATCTTTCTTTTAGCCATATCCATATTAAGAAAAGCACTTGTAAGAGGATTATTTATTTCATGCATAATACCTACGGTAAGCTGCCCTGCAGTAAGAAACTTCTCGTTTTCCAGAACCATTTCTCTTATCCGGTCTGTATCCGAAAAAAGAGCCTGTATTATAAATCTTTCTCCTTCAAACGGCTTTACAACAAGTTTATAACTGATTCCGCTTTTCACAAAAACAGACTGCTTATCCTTCTGATCATCTGAGGTAATTTCAAATGAAGGAAATCTCCTTATGCTTTTTAGGAAAATGTCATGATAGTTTTTATTAAGTATATCAAGAAAGCTTCTGCTGCTACCTATAAGACTAGCAGCTTTTTCGTTGCAATACAGAATCTGCAGCTCTTTGTCTGTAACTATGATGGGAAGATCCATAATGTCAAGTACCCTGAAGATTTTCTCGTCACCCATGGCTGCCTCCCCAAACGGCACTTTATCCGCTTATTCAAAATAAGACTTAAGACTGTCAAGCTGCTCCAACCTGGCTATGCTTAAGCCGTGGCATACAAGATCCCTGTACTTCTGAACATCATTAAAAAAATCCTTCAGCCCAAGAAATCTTAGTTCAGCACCTTCAAAAGTTTCAGTAAACGGCTGTGTTTTTTTCATCACACATGTGAAGCTGTTTATTATTTTAGGATTTTCAAAAATGCTTAAGGTCAAAGGATACGCAGAAAAAATCTTTTTTATAAAAATATCAAACTCATCGTTAAACGCTTTATTTACCATAAAAAGACTGTTAAAAAACGCCTCCAATGGAGAAAAACTTTTATTGAGACTATAGAAGTGCGCATTTGCCCTTTTTTCTTTTTTTATTATACCAAGATCCTCAAGATCATTTATCGCTTTTAAAGTACTTCCAGCACCGGTTTTCAATGAGCGCATAAGCTCGTTGACATTCTGCTCGCTGTTCTCAAGCAAGGAGAAAATTATCTTCATTTCCATATTTTTATACAATGGATCTATCATGAACAACCTCCTGACGGAACATTAAATTCTTTTTTTGGAATATTTTATTACTATTATAATAAAATACTATTACTCTTGTCAAGTATGACATTTTTTCCCCGAAATGTTTTTTTGTTGTATAATTAAACTTGAAAACTGTCAATACAGGAGGTAAAAATGAAAAAATATTTATTGATCCTTATGGTTTTTATATTTTCTTCAGTGCTTTATACAAGACAAATTGAAGTCTGGCATACTTATGGAGGCTGCAAAAAGGAGTTTTTACAAAAAACTTGTACTTTGTACGCACAAGACAACACACAGGTCACGATAAAGCTTGTAGGCTTTTCTGATTATGCTTCAATGATGACAGCACTTAATTTATCCATAAAAAGCAGCATTCCGCCGGATGTCCTGATATGTCCAGACAGTCTTTCTAAAATACTTATTGACAGTGGAGCAGTGCTGACCGTACAAAAATTTATAGATACCGATACAGACTTCTCTCAAAAAAACCTGTTTCCGTTTATACTTGAAAAATTCAAGTATAAACAAACCATACAGGCTTTACCCTTCAATCCTGTTATTTTGATGAGTTTTTACAATTCTTCACTTTCAAAAAAACTTGGATTGGACAGCACATCTATACCAAGTACCTTGAGTGAAATTCTTCAGAATGCTAAGAGCGCTGCTATGTCAGAACTGTACATCCAGGAAGATATTTCATATGTAAGCATGCCTCTTGACAGCATTATGCTTGAAAATTTTCTGTGCATGACAAATCTGCCTTTTACCGACCATGATAATGGTAGATCGGAAAGCCCTGATTCAATTATGCCCGACAGCTCACAGATATATTCTTTCTTAGACTTCTGGCTCAGCATGCAGAACCTTGGATATGCAAAGCTATACGGCTATGATAGCTGGCAGGAAGCCATGGACTCTTTCATAAACGGGAAAACTTGTCTGACCTTTTCCTGGTCAGACAACATTAAAAGCATCCTGAATCAATCTGAAAAAAGAAAGTTTAAAACTGCTCTAGGCTTTGTACCTGTTTTTAAAAGAATGGAAGGCGGTCCTTTGGTAAGTTGTGAAGGTCTTTGGCTGGTAAGCGGCCATACCCAAGATGAGATTAAAGAGACATGGAACTTTTTGAAGTTTCTTGTTTCCGAAAAAATTCAGGCTGAATGTTTTTTATCCTGTGGAAGCATTCCTGTAAATACTTTGAGCATTGATTACCTTCTAGATAAAGACTTTACTGCCCAAACCTTTGCATACTACCTGCCTTTAATGAAACTGCTTGTTTCAAATACTTCATTCCAGAGTGCCGGTGCATTTTTTTCAGGTCATATATATGCACGAAAAACGCTAAATGATTTTTTAAAAAAATCTCTTTCGCTTAAGACGTACAGCTCGGATATTTCTTTGAACGAGCTGATCCTAAAGGCAAAAGAGAATATTGACAGTCACATATCTTTTTATAATGATCTTAACAGTTATACGAGATAACTCATTTAAGTTTCACAACCAATACCTGAAGCTCTTTTTCTGAAATGTTTTTAAATCCATGCTCTATGTTTTTGGGTGAATAAACGACTGTTCCCTGGGATGCGGTTAAATTCTCCCCACCTACGAAAAACTCACCTTCTCCCTGTATAACAAAAAACAAAGCATCTACAGGGGTTTTGTGTTTTTTCAGTTCTGAAAATCCATTCAGTTTTATTACTATAAACTCACTGCCCTCATATTCAAAGAACTTCCTTGCTTTAATATCGTCTTTGTCTATTCTGACCTGCGCATCCTCCCATCTTATCACCTGCATAATATCACCTCCGATTTAATTATATCCATTCGGAGGATAGCTTTCCGTAACCTATGTTACATACCGTCTTTTTCCAGTATAAATTCAAGCATCTGCCTAAAAATTTCATTCTGCTGTTGTATCATTCCGATACCTGCACTGCTTTCAAAACTTTGGAGAGAACAGCTGAACTGTATACCATCGCCTTCAGGGATAAAATAATATTCTGTTTCTGCCGGAAGATACTCTTTGGCTTTTTCCACCTTAACCGGAGGAGTCATACGGTCTTTTCCGGCATAAATTGAAAGTACTTTGATCTTCTCGCTTCCAAGACTGTTCTGAGGATCCGGATAAGCTCCCAGAAGAATCAGTCCTGATAATTTTTCAGACATGTCTTTTATGTAAGAGCATGCCAGTCTGCCACCCGAAGAATGTCCCGCTATGTACCAGTCTTTTATATCCGGATACTTTTCAATTATTTCAGATGGCTTGATAACTTTAAGTGGATCATAAATAATATACGGAATATCTATTAAAACACAGAATATTCCCTCTTCAGCCAATCTTCTCATAAGTGGACCGTAGGATAAGCTTCCGAACTGTTTTTCCGGATAAAAAATAAGACCTTTTCCTGTATTCAGATGCTTGTTTGAAAAAACTGTCTTATCCTTTCTTTCGACTTGTACATTCTCCGAACTTTCAAGACTTTTAGATATATACTCACTATATATAATTACTTCTTTCAACTCACGGGATTTCATTACAATCACTTCATTTATAGAAAAAAACATAAACGGAAACATAAAAAAAATAAAAAGTAAAAAAACAGTGTCGCTTCCCAACATACTATTCCCCCTCTGAAATAGATAATTGCTTGACACTCATTAAGATTTTTTACTGTTGATTTCCAATAAACTCCAAAATATATGAAAGAGCTTCATCCTGCTGCTGTTGTCTGGATATGTCGGCCTGACCATCACCCTCCTGGTTAAGATACCATCCAAACTGGTTATGGTTGCCTCCCTGTATACAGCAATACTCTGTCTGCGGAGGAAGAAGCCTCTT
>Ga0255344_1002163_pt1 | contig 24457 bp, 20 predicted proteins | sample wastewater_treat_5_FD_192414 | JGI IMG/M metagenome (GOLD analysis project Ga0255344, IMG submission 192414) | Wastewater microbial communities from Lulu Island WWTP, Vancouver, Canada - plant18 | ecosystem: Engineered > WWTP > Wastewater > Unclassified | place: Canada: Vancouver, British... | reverse complement strand
GGGCACAGGACCGGTGTGCCCGCTTTATTTTTGACTTCTGATCAATTTCAATTCCAACTGGTAAAGGAGTGAACTGAATGGCAACCTCGATTAATGCATTTGAAATGGCTCAAAAGCAATTTGATAATGTGGCTGAGTTGCTTAAATTGGATCCGCAGGTGCGGGAAATTTTACGCTGGCCCTTGCGTGAATTTTCTTTCCGCATACCGGTGCGCATGGACGACGGCAGTTTGCGCATGTTCCAGGGGTTCCGTGTGCAGCACAACGACGCCCGCGGTCCAAATAAAGGCGGCATCCGCTTCCATCCCGCCGAAACGCTCGATACGGTGCGCGCGCTGGCCACGTGGATGACCTGGAAATGCGCGGTCGCGGATATTCCCCTGGGCGGCGGCAAAGGCGGCGTGGTAGTTGACCCTTCAACCCTTTCGACAGGTGAAAAAGAACGCCTGGTAAGGGGATGGGTGGATGTGATGTGGCGTAATATTGGCAACCGCCAGGATGTACCAGCGCCGGATGTGGGCACCACCGCGCAAATGATGGGGTGGATGATGGACGAGTATTCCAAACTGGTGGGAGAGTTCACACCGGGCGTTATTACCGGCAAGCCGCTGGGCGGTGGTGGATCGAGCGGGCGCACCGAGGCTACCGGTTTTGGCGTCATTATCAATGTGCGCGAAGCCATGAAACACCTCAAACTGGATGGTGCAAAATGCACCGCGTCTATCCAGGGATTTGGCAATGTGGCGCAGTACGCCTCTATTGGGTTTACTGAAATGCTCAAAGGCAAAGTCATCTGTATTTCTTACTACGACCGCGAGGACAAGGTTTCTTACACTGTCAGCAAGGCAGACGGCATAGACCCGCGTTTCCTGATGACCATCACTGACCAGTACGGCACGGTGGACAAGGTCAAGGCTCGCGAAGCCGGATACGTCATCGAAGACGGCGGTGCCTGGATCAGCAAAGACGTGGATGTGCTCATTCCCGCGGCGCTGGAAGGGCAAATCAACGGGGAAACGGTCAAGCAGATATCACCGCGGGTCAAAATATTGGCAGAAGGCGCCAATGGACCCACCACGCCCGAGGCAGATGAGGTGCTGAAACAGAGCGACATCTTTGTTATCCCGGACTTTCTGTGCAACGCTGGTGGTGTGACCGTTTCTTACTTTGAAGGGGTACAGAATGATATGAACTACTACTGGACCAAAGAAGAAGTACTTGAGAAGTTGGATACCAAGATGACAATCGCCTTTGCTGGTGTGCTGGACATGAGCCAGAAAAGCAAGGTATATACCCGCGACGCCGCTTACATGGTGGCTATCGACCGCGTCGTCAAGGCCATGCAGTTAAGAGGTTGGGTGTAAGTCTCTCTCAATTTTCACCAACAACCCCATTCAACCGGGGTTGTTTTTATTTTTGCCGGATTCAATAGGCAACACAAGTATAATAAGTGCATGCTCGGTGAAATTCACAAAGAAAACGTTGCGAACGCGTCCCCGCCGCTGATCGCTGTGTTCATTCCTGCTTATGTATCTTTTTTTCTGATCGCCAGTCTGATGCTGGTTTTTTTGGGGGGAATTTGGGGCACAGTGAAGTGGCTTGAACCCGACCTTAGTGAGGTTTTCACCACCACTGGCATCGTTTTTATCGCCGTACCGTCCATTATCCAGGCAATGCAGTTCCTGTTAGAAACCATCGCGTTGGATACCTCCAGCGTGTCGGTTGAACCGCTGGTGCGGCGGATGCCTAAGAAGCCGAGCATGAAGGGACCGCTAATGATGTGGCTGCATGAACGGATCGAACGCGGAGGGGTTAGGGTTCCCCTCCCACCAGTCCTTCACCCGGCATGAAGACCGGTAAATTTCTCAGAGGTTTTCCATGTTGATCTTTTCCGCTCTTGTGTATCTATTCCTCGCCCTGCTGTTGAGCCTGCGAATCTTCAAGAGCGTTTCATTTTCACACTCAGTCATAATTTTCTTTCTTTCAAGCTTTACACTGAACGTACTGATCGCTGAGGTTTTGAGCCTGCTAGGAATGCTCAATAGCCGCTGGATGTACCTGCTGTTGCAACTGCTCTTCTGTCTGGCTCTGGCGATGTTGATATGGGATCCCCCAAAAAAGGTATTCAAAAACCCTATTCCGAAGCTCAAGTTTGAATTCCGGCGCTTATACGGCTGGGAAATATTCCTGGTTGCCCTGGTCTCCGGTATCCTGCTGCTGTGTCTTTATATCGGCGCCCTCGCGCCTATCAACAACTCTGATTCTTTGCACACTCACCTGCCGCGCATTTATTACTGGCTGCAGCACGGTTCTTTGGCTTCATGGGACGCGGTGACGGTGACTCAGTTGAACTACCCGGTCAACATCTCTATACAGGGGGCATCGCTCTTTTTACTGGGCAGGTCGGAGAAGTTGTTTTACCTGGTGCCCTGGCTGGCGCTACTGGCAGTGGTGTTGCTCATCTACGAAATTGCCATGCTCCTGGGCGCCTCCAGGAGAGCAGCGCTTTTTGCCGGGCTGCTCGGCCTTTCTTTCCCAGTGGTGCTGCTGCAGACCTTCTCGTACCAGGGGGATGTGCTCGTGGCGACGCTGGTCCTGGCGGCGGTTTGGTTCCTGCTTCTGTACGTTCGCCAGCAAGAGTCTTTCTTCCTGTATCTATCGTTCGTACCCTTGGCGGCAGCGCTTGGTTCAAAGCAGACGGCGTTTCTCTTTTTACCTTTCTTCCTGCTTGCTCTGCTGATATTGTTCATAAAAAATCACACTCGCGTGGAGGTTATCCTCGGCGCCGCGGGTGTGTTCCTGGCCTTTTTTATGTTGCTGGCCTCATACAAGTTCATCCAGAACGCGGTTGAGCGTGACCACTTGGAATCTTCCATGTTTGCTGGCTACCGTTACCGGCTACCGTTCTCGAATCCAGGTGACGGGTTGCACTACGCCACAAATAGCGGCAGGTATCTCTATCAGGCGGTCAGCCTGGACGGGTTGACGGGGCGCTTAAAACTCGCCGCCCAGGAAGCGAGAGCGCACGCGTTTCGCGCAAAGAGTGAATGGCTCAACCTCGATCTTGAGGTGCGTGATTATATCTCTGAAGGCGACGATGAGTACTTTTCTTTTGCGGAAGCTCCCGCATTGAACGAGGACTCCGCCTGGTTTGGCCCCCTGTCTTTTGTGCTTTTTCCTATCGCGGTGGTCTTGGTTTTAACCGGTAAATGCAAGTTGTGCAAACGCTATCAGTGGTTATCCCTCGTTTTTATGCTCACCGTTTTCCTGATGGTAGCGGTGCTCATCACCGGCTGGAGCCCTACAAACGGCCGTTACCTTATCCTGCCGATGTTGGTATTTACTCCGCTATTCGCTGTACTCATTCCCCAAAAGCGAGCCTGGAGCGGACTTGTGACGCTGGCGCTCTCGATCGCCTCCTTCTACCTCGCAATATCAACCTTGCTTATCAATGATGCCCGGCCTTTGGTTACGCAGCAATCGCTATACTCTTTCCAGGCGAAAAAGGTGGAGAAGTGGGGCGATTCAGGTTTTATCGGTGGGATTGCCGCCAAGCACATCGCCAACCGGGTGATCGAAGACCTGGTGCTTACCAGCCCCGACCGTAAGGATATCAGGCAGCAGTCTTATTACGAAAACCTGTTCCATCAAAGCACCAGTGCCATTGCGGATGTCGAGTTTGTCAACAGTACTGTGAAACCGCATGAAAAATTATACCTTTTTATAGACAAGGACATCATCGAGTACGCGTTGTTCGGCGTGAACAAGACCCGCGACCTGGTACCCGTCGTTTCGCTGCAGCGGCTGCCGGATGGTGCCCTGGTACTGGTGGATAAGAGGCGAATCCCTTCAATCACCAGCGGGTTTACGCTCCTGGCGTAAAACGATCATTTTTCGATTTATCAAAAACCGTAATTCGAACAGATTACCATTTGGCGTTGTACTCCTCAACCCAACCGATCAAGTCGATAATATCCAGCTTTTCACCTGATATTGTTAATCTTTTCACCTTGCAACGCCCGAACATCTGCTGACCCCCGCTCTTCAATACCAGTGTGTCAGATTTTTCCACGCGCTCATAGAAAGGCGTAAACACCAGGGCGAGTCTACCGTCGGGCAAAGTCATTGTATAGAGGGATTTGAGGTTCTGATCATCACAAGTGAATATTATGTCATCCAATTTGTGTCCTTTTCCATTTATAATCCCGGGCTTTCTGCGCAACGCAGGCGGTGTGACCGTTTCTTACTTTGAAGGGGTACAGAATGATATGAATTCCTACTGGACCAAAGAAGAAGTGCTTGAGAAGTTGGATACCAAGATGACAATCGCCTTTGCTGGTGTGCTGGACATGAGCCAGAAAAGCAAGGAATATACCCGCGACGCCGCTTACATGGTGGCTATCGACCGCGTCGTCAAGGCCATGCAGTTAAGAGGTTGGGTGTAAAAAGCGAAAGGGTAATTAAGAAAGCCAATTCTTGTTATCGAACCGTATTACTCGCTGATCCATCCAATCTCACAAAGGGGGTTGGATGGGTTTTTTGTCCGCTGAAACAGAAGGTATAATCTAACCGCAAGGTCGTTCTCCCAGCTGCTTCGGCGGGTTTTTAAATTGAGATAAACCCTGAAAGGATTTTTGAACAACACATGCCATTCACGAGCGGGATAAAAAAATGTCGATTAAATGAGGTTTTTTTACTGGCAGAAATCATCATCAGCGCCGCGGTTTTTATTTTACTGGGTATCTTCCTCGCCAAATACGCTGGTGGACCGATCTATTCTGATGAAGTCATGTACATTAATCATGGCTTGCTGAACGTCAAAGACCCGTTCATTATTAACCGCTATACGCACATCTTTTTTCAGAAACTTTTTGTAGAGATCGCTGATCGACCCTTGGAAGGGGTAAAGGCCTACTGGGGTTTTTTAGTGGCGGGTTCGGCAGCCTTGACCTATGTGATTTCAAGGCTGACCACGAAAACCAGCAACATCTTGCACGCCGGTATTTCGACTTTGTTGTATCTCACCATACCGCTCCTCTCGGTGTATTCCGGAAATACCTCGGTTGACCTTACCGCGGGTATATTCCTTGGGTTGACCGTGGTGCTTTACATTCTGTACTTCAGGCAGCCTGGTAAACCTGTTTACCTTCTTTCTTTAATGGGGCTGGCTTTCTTTCTGGCTTTTCGCTCAAAAGAGACCACCCTTGCTTCAGCCGTTTTGTTGATTGGGTTCTTGTTCGATGGAGAAGGCGGTATAAACGTCAGGCTCTGCTTAAAACGGTTGGGTTACTTTATGATTGGTCTGCTCGCAGGGATTGTGTTGTTCATGCTCTTAAACGGCCTTTTGTTAAAGGACGCCTGGTTTGGTCTTCGACTTAGCGAGTACTTTCAATTTAAAAAAACCTACATCGACCGCAATATTGGCGAGGAGTCGAAAGCTGTTGCCAACTGGTTCACTGGCTTTTTTTTGGAAAGCACCCCTTACATTTTTTTAGCCTACCTTTTTTCTGGGATCAAATTGCTAAAGAAACAACCTCCGTCAATGCGGCTTCCCTGGCTTATTCCGCTCATGTTGATTGTGATTTTAAGCGTGATAATTGGCTTCAGCTCCTGGGGAGTGATAGGGCGGCATGTTTTTCCCATTCTGCCCCTGGTGTGCGCCTTTGCCCCGCAACTGATTGTTTTTGACTTTCCCAGGAACAAAAAAGAATTCTCCTGGCTGGCATTCTCAACGCTCGCCGCTGCCTTGTTATTTATCGCAGGAAGGAAAATCCTTGTAGTGGTGAGTCAGGCTGGTCCCTATAATTATCCTGATTTTCTCGCGTCGACCGTTTACCCGATTACGTTAATTGCCTTAATCATCCTGGTTTTTCTCGTTCGACACTATTCGAATAAAACGGTCTTTGCCCCTTTGTTGGTCTTTGTTATTTTTATCGCATACCCGTTATATGACAACACTCTCAATTATTTCTTCGAGCAGACCAATGTGCGAAAAATGAATGAGCGATTACAGGCAATTGAAGTATTCGATAGCGCCAATATTAAAGAGGAAAAAATAAAGCTCTTGGTCTTTGAGGATGCGCTCAGCGACCTTAACTACAGCAGTCGTGATGTTGAGTTCATTGACCTGTTCAACATGTATTATGATGAACGGTTAACCTGGTCAGATGTGCGCGTTGTGAATTTTGATACATTCAAACCGCAAACGATTGTTGAATGGCAACCCACTTTCATCCTAATGAGCGCGGATGAGTATTCTTCAAGTGAAGCGTCCGTGATCATTCAGCGTTACATCGAGAGCGACTATGAAATGATTGATAGCGGGAACATCCGTTTTGCCCTTTTTAAGCGATTCAAGTAATTTCCAGGAAAAACACGCCGCAGCGCCAGCGGGAGGTGATCGCTGGCGGAACGGGCTGATTAAAGAAGGTTCATTCCTCTATCAGTATTCTGCGAATCTGTGACAATTGCTCGGCGATTAAGCCTAAAAGGAGAATTATCCCGCTGATGGTAAAGGCCAGCAAAGAGCCAGTGCTTACACCTCTCCCTTTTAACACAATCGGTATACCCCACCCTAACCCCGCAACGAGGAAGAAAGCAGAGAGGGGGAGAAAAACACGCAAGGGGTTGAAGAAAACAACAATGTTGATAATCTCTATTACCGTGTCCACTGCTGACCCAAGGTTTATCTTACTTTTACCGCCCGCGCGGGGGCTTATCTGAATGGGGGTTTCCATCACTTTACATTTTTCCGCGATAAAAGTGAGGGCGATAATGTCACTGAAAGCCATTGAATCGGGGCAGACTTTGATGTAACGCTGCGCCAATTCAGCACGGTACATCTTCAACCCTGAGTTCAAATCTCGAATTTTGTTCGGCAAAAGCAGCTTAGATATACTGCGAATGATCCATTTTCCCAGTCCACGAGCGGTGAACTTCGTTTCGTTTTCACGGGCGCCAATCAGAAGGTCGCAATCTTCTTCAATCATCTTCTGATACATATGGATCACGCTTGCGGGAAGATGCTGTCCATCTCCATCAATCGTGACGAGGTACTCTGTCTTCACCGCCCTGAAGCCGGTTTTAATGGCACCGCCGTACCCTTTATTGACCTTGTGATGAATGACAGTAAAATCATGCTGAGATTGAAGGTTATCCAGGATCCGCCGGCTCCCATCGGTTGAGCCATCGTTAACCACCACCAGCCTGCAATGAGATGCGGCACACAGTTCCAGCCAGTTGTTCATGATCAACGGCAGTGACTCTTCTTCGTTATAAACCGGCATGATGATGGTGAGTTTTTTCAATTTTCTCCTTGAACAAACATGAACGAACTAATTATAAATGAATTGGGCACTATGTTCAGAGAGACCTGAAATCACCTTTTCTGTTCTCACCTTACAATAAAAAACCCACTTGATATTTCACTTTGCGCGCTCGGGAGAAGAAGCCCAACCGCCTGCCAGCGCTGTAAGCGCCCTCTGCCGGACTGTGCTGGTAGATCAGGGTCGAACGCCGTTGGCGTGCACCAACGGCTTCACAAAGAGAGCAGACAACGCTCACTTTTCCATTTTTCAAAGACCATCATTTTAACAAATCACCATTTGGCGTTATGCTCTTCAGCCCAGCCGATCAGGTCGACGATTTCCAGTTTCTCACCCGTGTCAGTGATCACCTTTCCGTTATAACGCCCGATCAATTGATGCACTTCGCTCTTTAATACCAGGGCGTCGATTTTTGCAACACGTTCAAAGAAGGGCGTAAATACCAGCTCAAGCCTGCCGTCCGGAGAGCTCATGGTCCATGGCGCTTTGAAGTTGCGGTTATCATAGGTGAATTTGAGCTCGCTTAGTTTATGCACCTTGCCTTCCAGGATGAAGCAATTTTCCGTGGCGGCGCTGGTATCTCCGAATCCGCAACCCATATTGAGCCCGATGCGCCGCCTGTCAGGCAAAAAACCTGAAGCGCTGGCCCACACCCAAAAAGAGCTGTACTCCCACACACCGCGCCCCCAATCCAGGCTGCCCAGGCAGGTGGTTGGTTCAATGAGATGGCGTGTCCCCTGGTACTCCACCCAGCCTTCAGCCGGCATGCAGTTGACCTTGCGGTTATAGTAGAAGCGCTTACCAGGGATGGGGATAACAATGTTCATTGATTCATGGTCAGCCGGACAGGTGAGCGCCACTTCAGCGTTGAGCGCGCTGCCGCCAAAGCCTGGCCAACGAATTGAAAGCTGCCGCACTTCTCCTTCAGCCCGAAAACGAAGGTACAGGTCCTTCTTACTGTATTCAGTCACCCCTTCCGTGCTGTTGCGAGGTAACTTGACCCCGCCGCCGAAGGGCAACGCCAGGGTTTCTTCTTTGAAGGCGCCGGTTTTAAAATCGATCACGTAGGCAAAGACCATGCCCAGGTAACCAATATCGCTGACGGTAAAAGAGAAGAAATGGGTGGGCGTGGTGATGGCGTAATAATCCCAAAGCTTCAGCCGTAATTTTTGCAGCGGGCGGAATGCGTAAAAACGAACGTTCTCCAGGTTGGCATCCAAAACTGGTTGGGTAGCCCAACCTGCCTGTATGAGGTTTCCCTGTCCATCTAAAAGCATGCCCGGGCCGGCGAGGATTTGTTGGGGTTTCATTTTCTCTCCTGCTTGCTGTTGATTGATCTAATGTTATTGTACTCATATACCTTGCTCTGACAAATGAAAAACCGCGCAAAAAAAGGCGCGGTTTTTCTTTATGGTTGTTACGGGTTCAGGCGGTTTCCAGCGAACCCACCACTGCTCTAGTTTTACGGTACCAGCGTTGCTCGCTTTCGTAAGCCAGGCGCATAATTTTAAGCATCACCAGTCGGGCGGTTTCGCGCACAAATTCGTGATCGTCCACATCCCCATTAAAACGCATGGGTTTGCCCACGCTGATATTGTATGGCCCGCGCAGGTACCAGTAACCCATTTCATCCCGACCTTTCACTCTGGATGAAATCGCGTGGATGCGTTCCTTGAGCAGGTGAATCCCAACCGGGTAAACCGGCGCGCCGCTGGCAATCGCCAGCCGGGCGACGCCTGAACGAACCTGATTGAAGCCACCCTTCACCGGGCTGACCTTGCCTTCAGGAAAGATCATGATGGTATGACCCACCGCCAGGTGCGCCAGCGCCTGGTCGATGGCTTCCTGCCCTTGCCCGGCAGCCACTTTGATGTGACCTGAGCGCTTGAGATACTCTCCTAACACAGGCACGTTGAAGAGCACGTCTTTAATCATAATGTAAGATTGCTGCCCCAACATGGCGGCGACAAAGAAAGGATCTGTGGTGCTGGGATGGTTAGGCGCGATGATCTTGGCACCGGAGACAAAGGGCGTTTTTTGGTGCACATCCATCTTGAGCATGGCGTTAGTGTAAGTCTTGACCACTGGCTTCGAGATCCAGAAGAGCGATTTTTGAGTGAAATGAGACATAGAATAAACCTACCTTTAATAGATCAGGATACCGTCAAAGAATACCATCCTGTTATGCCAGGCGTACCGCCCAAAAGGCATATTCCTGCCGGTGCACCAGGGCATATTTTTGCGGCGGCGATGATGCGAATGAATATGACCAGGAACGTAACCAGTTAAACCCAGTTTGATTGGCTCGGTTACGGGTTAAACCCAGGGCTGGGTCATGCTGAGTTTACATTTTCGTTATGCAATTGTTCGATATAGGGTTTGAGGATACTTACCCAGAGCGAATAACCTTCTGCCATCAAGTGCAGGTGGTCGTTGGTCAGGTCAGCGCGAAGCGCGCCTTGCCGGTCAGCAAAAGCCGGGAAAAGGTTAATGAAGGGGTAGCCGTGTCGTGAAGCCAGGGTTTCAAGATGGGCATTGATACGCAGTATCCTGGCGGCGTAAATTCTTTGCCTTGGCAGTAAAGATTGCACGTGCACAACCGCATCAGGAGCCAGGGCGCGGCAACGGTCGAGGATCTGGTTGTAAGTGTGAAGAATCGCCCGGTCATTAAGGTAGGTGTACCAGGGCAGGTCATTGGTGCCGATGAGCAAAAAGATGGCGCGGGGTTGGGGGCGCAAGATGTCATCCAGGCGCTCCAGAACGCCGCGCGTGTTATCCGCGTTGATGCCGCGATTCTTGAGCGGCACGCCCGGGAACAACTCCTCCCAGCAGCCACCGTCGGTGATACTGTCCCCCAAAAAGACAATGTCGCCCTGCTGCACCGGGTAACGTTGAAAGAAATCCGCCCGCTGCAGATAATGGTGGGTTTCAATGCGTTCCACAGCCATGCGGCTAAGCGCTAAAAAAACCAGGGTGACGGCGAACAGAACGGATAGGATGGTGATGGTCATCAGCAGGATTATACCAATTACGTACTGGCGGTTGAGTCGCAAAAACCGGCTGCCAGCCGCGGCTGACACATTTTTATGATAGAAACGGGTTTACGGCTCCAGGCAATAAGGCAGCGAACTGTGAGCGGAATCGGGGTCAAGAGTTGAGTTGTTCTCGTCATAAATCTTGATCGCGGTGATCTCGGGGAATTGCTGCAGGTTCTTGAAGATCAACGCCGCCACAGAGTAAGCCGCGCCGTTGTTGGCGCACTCGCCGCCCAAGTACACGCGCGCGATGCCGTTCTCGACAGTCAGGTCACGCACATAAGAAAAGCCGCTGCCAAGCATACGCAGACCCTGGTTGTATTCATCCACAGTCGGACCGGCGAAGTAAGCCTGCAGCACTGCCAATGGAAGGTTGACGCTGGCGGTGGTGCGTGAGACCGCAATTTCGTAGGGTTCGGTGCCATTGATAAAACGGTCCTCATCCATAAAGTAAACAGTGATTGATGTTTCGAGCGACGGTGGAGGAGGCAGTGCGATGATCACTGTGGGCTGCAGAGGTGTGGAGGAGGTGGCAATGGCGGGCGGTTGGGTAGGAGGGATGTTCAGGGTTGGTTTGACCTTGTTTCCGAACAGGTCAACCGACGCGCTGCAGGCCATTAATACAGCAGCAACCACGAAGAGCAGCGATAAGAAAAGCGAGCGTTTCATTGACTAACCTCCTTCTTTGTATCCATTATAATCATCCCCAGCAGATAATGAATGGTGTGTATTGGAGCAATATGATCACTGAGAAACAAGTATATGACGCTTTATCAGGGGTGATGGATCCAGAACTGGGGCGCAGCCTGGTGGAACTGGGCATGATCAGGAATGTGACCATTTCGCGGGGCGGGGTGGTGGCCTTTACCCTGGCCTTCACGATTGCCGGCTGCCCGTTAAAACAAAAGATCGAGCGCGACGCACGCGAAGCGGTGATGAAGCTGCCGGGCGTGAAGCAGGTGAACATCACCCAGTCGGTGATGAGCGAAGAGGAGCGCAAAGCGCTCTTCCCTCCGGGAGCGACGGAGTTACCGCAATTGAACAAGTTCAATAAAATCGATCGCGTCATCGCCGTGATGAGCGGTAAAGGAGGGGTTGGTAAATCCTCCATTACAGCCTTACTGGCTTGCGAGCTGGCGCGACAGGGCAAAAAGATCGGCATTTTGGATGCTGATATTACCGGGCCCAGCATTCCCAGGCTCTTTGGGTTACCGCCAGGCGGGTTGCGCGGCAGCGAGCAGGGTATCCTGCCGGCAATCAGCGGGCTTGGCATCAGGGTCATGTCTTCCAACCTGTTGGTGCCCACCGAAGAAGCCGCCGTTATCTGGCGCGGGCCGCTCATCGCGGGTTCGATTCAGCAGTTCTGGCGCGACGTGCTGTGGGGCAGGCTGGACGTGCTGCTGGTGGACCTGCCGCCCGGTACCTCTGACGCGGCGCTGACGGTGATGCAGACCTTGCCAGTGAACGGGGTGGTGCTGGTTTCTACACCTCAGCAGCTGGCGGGCATGGTGGTGCGCAAGGCGGATTCCATGCTCAAACAGCTCAACATTCCCGTGCTAGGGGTGGTGGAGAACATGAGCTACTACCCCTGCCCGGATGGCGGGGGCAATCACGAGATTTTCGGACCCAGCCACGTGGAAGAACTGGCGGCGGCGGTGGGAGCGCAGCGCTGGCTCAAGCTGCCGCTCGACCCGCGCGTGGCGCTGCTGGGTGACACCGGGTGCATCGAAGAATACCGCGCGGAGAACCTGCAAGAGATTCTCACTCTGTTCAGTTGAAACTCCCACGCCTGGGTGGATTGGGCGCGAGAATGGGATGGTTTGTAAACCGCTTGCACGAAACGCCCGGTCGTTCCCCTTTACAGGCAGCCAATTTACGAGATGGACAGACCCTGGGGCCTTCTTACAATACCTTTAACAGGATCCATGCCAGCAAGCCGATGAACAGCGTGCTTGCCAGGCCGATGGGTAAAGTAAAGCGCAACACAGCGCCTTCTTTCCCTTTCATGGCGTTGGTGCTGCCGCCCACGGCCAATTTTGCGGGGGAGATCATGCTGCCCAAAGCGCCGCCGGTGGTCTGCGCCGCCAGCAGAACGAGAGGGCTGATGCCCAACAGCGCTGCCACACCCTTCTGCATCTGCCCGAAGAGGATGTTGGAATTGGTATTGCTGCCTGTGGCGAAGGCGCCCAGCGTGCCCACCAGCGGCGCCACCAGCGGGTAGTAACTGCTGAGCGCCTGGCTGAGCCCCTGTGCGATGAGCTGGGTCATGCCGCTGTGCTCCATCAACGATGATAGACCGATCATAAAGAGGGTGCCCAGGCTGGCCGGCAGCGCTGAGCGCCAGGTGGCGGTTAAAGACTCCTTCATATGGGCGGTTCCTGAACGAGTCAGGCGCGGCAAGACAAGCGCTGCTACCAGCGCGCTGAATAAAATCCACACCCCAGGATGGGTAAAAGGTTTGAAAACGAACCCGGGACCGGCAGCAGTGGTGAACCCTTGGTTGGTGACCACCTGCGGAAACCAGGAACTCACCCGCGCGCCCGCCAGCCATCGGTTGAGCGGTTTGATGATGGAGATGATGAAGATACTGCCAAAGAGGGTGCCGTAGGAGAACAGCCCACCCCGTAATTGTGGGCTGGTACTAGCGCGGATTTTCTGCCCCGGCGGGCGCCGCGTGAGCAACAATCCTCCGCCGATACCCACAATGGCGGCGCTAAAAGAACTAAGTGGGATGACCCCGGTGATACCGATAAAATATTGCGTAAGCGCTACCACCAGCGACAATATTAAGATGCGCTTCCAGTAATGCAGTTGTTTTAGCACATACGCCGAACCCAACCCGGTGAGCAGCACCGTCACCCCCAGCAACACAGCCGCAAAGGGGAAAACCTCGCTTTCATTCATGGCGGTTATATCCGTCATGGTGCGGAAGGCCAACGCCATACCGCCAAGGCTCACCGTCCAGCTATGGCCGATTGCAGCGGCAGCCACCGCGCGCACCGGGATGACCCCCAGCAGAATAAGCATAGGGGCGATGACGGCGATAGGCACCCCAAAGCCAGCCAGGTTTTCCACCAGAGCGGAAAGCATCCACGCCAGCACCAACAGCAGCCAGCCGGGTTCAGGGATCATCTCTTGCAGGGCATAGGCGATGGCGCGCACCCCTCCGGACATTTCGACTATGTGGTACATCAGCAGGGCGGGCCACAACACGGTGAGCACGTTCAGTGAGAGCAGCAAAGCCTTCAGCTGCGAAACCCACAGTACGTTCCAGTTGAGCCCAAAAAACAAGAAGGCTACCGCGATGCCTGCCAGCCAGCCGCCAAAGCCCGCCTCGTGGCTGCCGCGGCGAAGGAAGAGCATGAACACGAGAACCAGTAAAATAGGGAGCGCAGCAACAATGGGTGACATTGGTCAATTATCCAGGCTTGTAATGAGTGCGATCGAATCTCATGGAACGAAGGTAAGTAATTTCTATCCCCCCAGGTTCCAACACGTGTCAATATTCGTCATGGAATTATTTCCAGGTTCGCCAGCGAAGCCAGCAGGCGCTTAAAACCTACGGATTCAAAATGCACATCCACTGTCTCTTCCCCATCGGAATCGACGCGGCTTTCGAGCACCAGCCCCTCACCCCAGGCGGCGGTGCGCACGCGCATGCCGGGTTTGAAACGCGTTTCCACAGGAAGTTCTGGCTTTCTTTGCCGCCTGGAATAAGTTGAAGGCAGGCCAGTTGTTGTCCAACGCAACTCCTCAAATTGCGCCGCACGCGGCAAACCGCCGCGTTTGCCCTGGTAGGTTAACAGCTCATCGCTGATGTCAGCCAAAAAGCGAGATGGTTCGCTGTACTCCCAATTGCCAAAACTGGAACGGCGCTCAGAACGCAACAGGTACAGCTGGTCACGGGTGCGTGTCATACCCACGTAGAACAGGCGCCGCTCCTCTGCCATTTCCTCGGGGTCATCACGGCTGCGGCTGTGTGGTAGCAGCCCTTCATCCAAACCTGTGATGAACACCTGGTTGAACTCCAACCCTTTGGCAGCGTGCAGGGTGAGCAGCGTCACCGCTTTTTGGCGTGCCGTGGCTGGTTGGTCAGCTTCTGGCGGCAGCGTATCCTGATCTGAGACCAGGGCTAAATTTTGTAAAAATTCAGTCAACCCTTTTTCGTCATAATCATAGGCCAGGCGGCGCAGCTCTTGTATGTTTTCCCAGCGGTCATTGCCTTCATCCGACTGGTCGTTGATATAAGGCTCGTAACCTGTATCACTGATAATGCGGTCAAAGAGAGTGACCAGCGAGACCCGCCCTTTAAGAGAGTGCCAATCCGCGAGAAGCGCGCCAAAATCCGCCAATAAAGAGGCTGAGCGCCCGATGATAGCCCAGAAGGGAGAAGAGTCTCCTTTGCTCCCCAGGTCGAGCAGTACCTCACCAGAGCTGATGTTGGCCTGGAAGGCGGCGCTTTGCAGCATCTCGATGGTCTTTTGACCGATTCCCCTGGGAGGGACGGCGATCACGCGCGCCAGGCTAATTTCGTCAGCGGGGTTCTCTGCCAGGCGCAGGAAGGCGATCAAATCTTTGATTTCGCGGCGCCCGTAGAATCGCAGTGCCCCCACCAGCCGATAAGGCAGGCGGGCGCGAATCAAGGCTTCTTCCACCAGGCGCGACTGGGCGTTGGTGCGGTACATCACAGCGAAGTCACTGGCGGTTGCCCGCATGGAGGATAAGTATTGCTGAATAGTATCCACCACGAAGGCGGCTTCAGCCACCTCGTCAACCGCGGTGAACTGCACCAGCTTGCTGCCCGTGCCGCGCTCGGTGAAAAGGTGTTTGGGGGTGCGGTTGCCGTTACGGTCGATCACCTGGCGCGCGGCATCAAGCACATTTTGGGTGGAGCGGTAGTTCTGCTCCAACAGGATGGTCGCGCAATCTTTAAAATCTTGCTGAAAACGCAACACATTGCGGTAATCTGCGCCGCGCCAGCGATAGATGGACTGGTCTTCATCGCCCACCACAAAGATGTTTTTGTGATAAGCGCATATTTGCTGCAGCAGGGTGTACTGCGCCAGGTTGGTATCCTGGAACTCGTCGACCAGCACATGCTGGAAGCGCCGCGCGTAACGCTCTGCCACGCCGGGGTTTTGCTCCAACAGGCGAGCCGCCTGCAGCAGCAGGTCATCGAAATCCAGCGCGTTATTGGCGATCAGCATTTCCTGGTAGCGCTTGTACACACGCGCCACCACCTCATCGCGGTAGGTGCGCAGGGGCATTTGTTCCGGCAGCAGCAGGTCGTTCTTGGCGGCGGAGATGGCAGCGTGAACGCCTGCCGGGCGATGCGTTTTATCGTCGATATTTAATTCCCTGATCGCGCGCTTGACCAGCGACTCCTGGTCATCAGCATCGAAAATGACGAAGTTGGACCTGTAAGGCAGGTAATTGACCTCGCGGCGCAGCAGACGAGCGCACATGGCGTGAAAGGTGCCCAGCCAGATGCCATCAAGGTTTTGCTGTACCAGGCTGAGCACACGGTTTTCCATCTCGCGCGCTGCCTTATTGGTAAAGGTGACGGCAATGACATCACAAGCGGGCACGCCGCGGCGCTCAACCAGGTAAGCCAGCCGGCGCGTGAGCACGCGCGTCTTGCCGGAGCCTGGTCCAGCCAGCACCAGCACAGCGCCGTCACCCGCGGTTACCGCGCGGCGTTGCTGTGGATTCAGGTCATCCAGCAGCGCATCAGGCATGAGTTAATCGTCCTCCGCCGGCGGGTTGAGCCTAAAGTCGTAAATATCATCGATCACGGGGTATTGCTTCTCACAGGCGGGGCAGTGAATCAATGGGGGGGTATCGTCCAATGGAGCGGCACAGGCCGGGCAGGCGAAGAATGCGCCTTGTGGCGCTTTTACGCCCGTTTTTAAAGCCCGTGCGCGCAAAAACACACTCGGAGTCAATTGGAACAGCCCCCCGGTAGGCTGCAGCAAGGCGTCTACTGCCACCAGCAGCCGGACGGGCAGGGTTTTTTTGAGAAAACTCACACGAAAGTGGCTGACAGTAAGAGCGCGTTCGAGGATGAATCCCGCGCCATCCATCCAATCCCGGATGGCGGCGGGGTGAAAATCAAAATTGAGCGGGATGTATTCTACCGCCTCTCGCGTATAAGGCGACCATTTTTGCCGCCCCAGCAGATAACGCAGTATCGATTTGAGGTTGCGTTTATTGGCGTATTCCAGGATGAACGTGGCTTCAGGCTCAAGCACGCGGCACACTTGCGCGAGCGCCAAGGCAGGTTCAGCCATGTGATGCAGCGTGCGAATCATGGTGGCGCCATCGAACAGTCCCTTCACGAACGGCAGGCGGTAAATATCCGCGGCGATGTAGCGGTAGCGTTCACCTGTTCCCAACCTGGCTTTAGCTTGTTCAAGTTGAGTACGGCTGAAATCCAGCAGGGTCACCTGGGCGTAACCACTGTAGCGCGAGGTGTTACGACCGGCACCCGCGCCCAGTTCCAGCAAGCGGCTACCGGCGGCTGGCAGCAAGCGCTTGAGCGCCACAGCTTCACAGCCATCTTCATAATCGCGCCCACCTTTTTCCCAGAAACTGGTCTGGTAATCGGAGCCTTCATAATTGCATACTGGGGGTGTCTGCATCATTCTCCAGAGTGTGAAAAGTGCGTCCGGACAGGTTTGCCGGCGGCGCCCAGGGTATCCTCCTTACCGCTGCTTCCTCTCGGACCTGACGGGGTTCGCAGGGCTCTGCCGCGCCGGTCCCATCCGGAGCGCGGGGTTAAGGATACCCTATCCAGCGCCCTGCGTCAACGGATTATCAATCCAATCCTTAAGAGTTGATCTCCTTTGCGTTCAATAAGCGATGCGGGAGGTTTGCGAAAATGAAGGCAGGAAAAAGTTAGGTTCTGCTATGATTCTATCAAAGTTGCTCTTGGGTAGTCAGGCGGAGATACCTGCTGCCAGCAAACACCAATTGAAACAGAATAATCACAAGGAGGAGAGCATGACAAATAACTTCAGAAAAAAGAGCATTTTAATCGTGGTTCTGGCGGTCTTTCTAATGGCCTGCAGCCTGACCGGGCTGTTGCCAGGGCGAGACAAGGACACGGCGTCTTCAGGCGAATATCGCTCTGAAGTCGGCGGGTACTCATTCAAGCCCATTGAAGGCTACGAACTGATCGAGTTTTTTGGCATCACCCAGATGATGGCCCCAGGTGGGAACGCTGAAACAGGACCGATGATCGCCATGATGGGGGCAAAACAAGAAGAAAAATTGGATAACCAGAAGCTTCTGGGGAACATGAAAGAATCTTTACCAGACGCAAAATTTTCAAAGCCAAAAAAGGTGAAAGTGGATGGCAAGGCTGGCCTGGATATTAAGCTTGAAGATTACGAAGATGAAGATGTTATGGGGCGCTTGGTGATTGTGATGGTTGAACCGACGCAACATTTTGTCCTGCTTGGGGTTGCGCCAAAGGCAGAATGGAAAACGCTCAACAAAAATTATGAAAAGGTGCTAAAGTCAATTAAATTCTTTGAACCTAAGGAAATGAGTTTTGACGAAGACATCTACGATGATGGGTATATCGTCTCGCCAGATGACTTTGACTTTGAACCCGGTCAGTTCTCCACCTATGATGAGGATGGCCAACTGCATCAGTGGGCGGTGAGCGCGGTAGCCAGTTCACAGTACGGTGATGAAGGCTGGTCTGCTAAACAGGCTGTGGGTGAGCCCGATGTAGAAGATTGCCAGGATGATATTTTTGCCTGGGCTTCTTCGTCTTCCAACACGGTCGAGTGGATTGAACTGACATATGAAACCCCCGTCATTCCGTTCGAGGTAACCGTGGTGCAAAGTTATAACCCTTCGCAGGTCGTGGATATCACCGTGATTGCCGAGGACGGTACCGAATTCTCTGTTTACGAAGGTTCCCCTGAAACAACGCAGTATTGCCCGGCATACCTGACCGTCTCCATTGAAACAACCGCCGAAATTTATGTGAACAAGGTGCGAATCACCATTGACCAATCAGAATTGGGACTGGGATGGAATGAAATTGACGCGGTAGAACTGGTGGGCATGCCGCGGCTAGGATCTTATGGACCTACGGATCCGACCCCATTTTTTGCAGGTGGGATGGACTTTGCAGGCGATGTACCAGAAGGGAAGGGCTTTTTAACCACCGGACCATACCGTAAATATCTCTCCGTCCCGATCAACGAAGTCGTAGCGCTTGAGCCCATTATCGGCCCGCTTAAGAGTTCTTCCGGGGGGCTCAAACCGCGCGCGGATCACAAAGATACCTATGTCTTTGATATCGGTGGCGACATGAAGGCTTACGTCTCCATCACCACCTCAGGCCTGGTTTATAAGAAAACTATTGGGCCGGTCAATCAGGTAGATATGGGCGTGGAGTTCGACAGCGACACTTATGACCAGTTGGCTCAACTGCAAAAAGACATGAATTATCAGTTGCCTTACACACTGGTGGCGCAGATCCTTGGCTCACCGGGATTGATCATCTGGGATCAGATTCAGGATGATGGTTCAAGGCGAACTGAATATTACTGGTTCAACAGCAAGGGAGACGCCATGTGGGTAGCCGCCTACAACGGCCTGATTACCGGTTATGCGGGCATCAGCTTCATGCCGAAGAACTAAGCCTGGCTTCTTTAACAAACGAACTCCCGTGTCCAATTGGACACGGGAGTTTGATTATCAATAGAACTCATCCTGAAGACGAGCCTAATTGCAAATGGAGCAAGCCGGAGTTTTCCGCTATGAACGGGATTGGGCGAACAAATCCGTACAGCCTTAGAGGGAGAAATTCGTTCTCTAGATAGAACCAACCCTCAAGCAAGCGAATCCTTTCAGATCAGTGCTGGGTATCTTGAACTGAAAGCGCAGGTTCGTTCACTGGTTCGTCTCTACCCGTTTTTTCATTATGGATTAAATTTAAGTGTTAAGAAAATATTATCGGAACAGGGCGAGGTCATACCGGTTCACCCCTCAGCTCTGCTTGACATCACCCCTGCACCGGTATAAAATACGCTCAATTCAATACGCTTCTTCGGGGCAGGGTGAGAGGTTCGCGCCTCAATTCCCGATCGGTGGTGATAACCCACGAGCGCATTACACGCGCAGGATCCGGTGAAATTCCGGGGTCGACGGTACAGTCCGGATGAAAGAAGAGCAGCCAGAACAGGCAGAATACCCGCCTGTCAGCCAGCCCCGAAAACCAACGCGTTTCGAGGCTTTTTTTGCGCACGAATGATGACTTGAAAACCCCAATGGGTGATACGCTCGGCGGCAGCCAACCGGCGCTGGAATTCCTGGCGCGTCATAACGGTTGGCTGGCAGGAATATCGCTGCTGGTAGCACTGGGAGTATGGGCGCTCATTATTGACTGGGGCAAGCCGCCGGTTTTTTTACTCCCCCCGCCAGGCGCGGTATGGAACAAGTTTCTGCAGGTGGCGGGTGATGGCACGCTGCTCTTTCACGTGGGGGTAACGCTCTCCGAAGTGCTGCTGGGTCTGCTGGCGGGCAGCCTGGTGGCGATGGCGCTGGGTTATCTACTGGCGAAATCCCGCCTGCTGGAGAGGGTCATTTCTCCCTACCTGGTGGCCAGCCAGGCCATCCCCACTGTGGCTATCGCGCCGCTACTTATCATCTGGTTTGGGCAGGGCATTTTTTCAAAAGTGCTTATTTGCGCGCTCACCTTGTTCTTCCCGGTGCTGGTGAACACGATCATCGGCTTCAGGGCGGTACCTGCCAACCTGTACGATCTAATGCGTTCAATGCGCGCCACACACGCGCAAACGTTGCGCTACCTGGAACTGCCAGCGGCGCTGCCGGTGCTCTTTGGCGGCCTGCGCATTGGGGCGGCACTTTCGGTGATTGGCGCGGTGGTGGGAGAATTCGTCGGCGCCGACCGTGGGTTGGGTTTTCTCATCAACGTGGGACGAGGGCAGTTTGATACCGCGCTGGTGTTCGTTTCTCTGTTCACACTGATTTTGATGGCGATGAGCCTGTACGGGTTGGCGATGCTCGCCGAAAGGCGCGCCACGCGTTGGCGGGTGGCTGATAGGGGTTAAAATCTCGTTCGCGAGGGAACACATGAAAAAGACATCACAAACATTTTTTCTTCTCCTCTTCATCGGAGTCATTCTCATCGCGTTGTTCGCGGTCACACGCGTCATCGCGCCCGCGGTGGAACCAACCAGCACCTCCGCGCCACTGCGGAAGGTGCGCCTGCCGGTGGGATACATCCCCAATGTGCAGTTCGCGCCTATCTACGTGGCAATTGAGAAGGGCTACTTTCGGGATGCCGGCCTGGATGTTGCCATTGATTACAGCATGGAGAATGACAATACCGTGCTTACCGCCACCGGTGACCTGCAGTTCGCGGTAGTCTCAGGTGAGCAGGTTCTGCTGGCGCGCGCGCAACAGATGCCAGTGGTGTACGTGATGGCCTGGTACCAGCAATACCCGGTAGGCATCGCGGCGAAAAAATCCGCCAAGATCAACACAGTGGAAGACCTGCGCGGGCGCAAGATTGGCCTGCCCGGGCTCTACGGCGCTTCGTACATCGGCGCCATCGCCCTGCTGGACTCCGCGGGGTTGAAAGAGGCGGATGTGAAACTGGATTCCATTGGCTTCACACAGGTCGAATCGCTGATCGCTGACCGAGACGAGGCGGTGGTGATTTATGTGGCCAACGAGCCGGTGCAGTTAGAGCGCCTGGGTGAAGAGATCACATTACTGCGGGTCGCGGACGCGGTTGACCTGGTGGCGAATGGCATTATCACCAATGAGATGACATTGCAAAAAGACCCTGAACTGGTTCGTTCGATGGTAACGGGAATGATAAAAGGCATTCAATACACGATCGACCATCCCGAAGAGGCGTTTGAGATCAGCAAAAAATACGTGGAGAATTTAGCCTCGGCGGACCAGGAAATGCAAATGCAGGTGCTTCTCAACTCCATTGCTTTATGGCGAGACGATCGCCTGGGTTACTCGCAGCCGCAAGCCTGGGAAAATATGCAGCGCATCTTGCTGAAAATGGGGCTGCTGAAAGATGAGCTTGACCTGAGCAAGGTTTACGACAACCAGTTCATCCCATAGAAGATAAGAATGAGCAACGGTTTCCTCGAAGTCAGGCAGCTGGGCATGACCTTCCGCGGCGCGGAAGGCGGGCTTGAGGCGCTGCGCGAGATTAGTTTTGATCTTGGTAGTGAAGAGTTCCTGTGCGTGCTGGGTCCTTCGGGGAGCGGCAAGAGCACGCTGCTGCGGCTCATCGCCGGGCTGCTCAAGCCAACATCCGGCTGGATACGCTTTGGTGGCGCGGATGGCGCGCCGCGGGTGGGGTTGGTTTTTCAGCACGCCAACCTTATGCCCTGGCGCACGGTGCGGCAGAATATCGCACTGCCATTGGAACTACTGGGGATGGCAGAAGAGGAGAGCGCCAGCAGGGTAGCGGAGATGATGCGCCTGGTGGGGTTGGAAGAGTTCGGCAGCAACTGGCCTTCCGAGCTTTCGGGCGGCATGGCACAGCGCGTGGCGCTGGCTCGCGCCTTTATCCAGGAGCCTGACTTGTTGTTATTGGATGAACCTTTCGGCGCGCTGGACGCGCTGACGCGCGAACGCATGGGCAGCGAATTACTGCGCATCTGGCAAGGGCAGCGTGTGCCGGTGGTGATGGTGACGCATTCAATTTCAGAAGCGCTGCTGCTCTCTGACCGTGTGCTGCTCTTCACGCCGCGCCCCGCCGAGATCTCCAAAGACATCGAGGTCACCTTTCCGCGACCGCGAAAAGAAGAACTGCGTTATTCCGCTGATTTTCAGCGTCTGGAGCGCAGCCTGCGGGGAAGCCTTCAATATATCAGTTGATTTGAGGGATTTTTAACAGGGTGTTGTCCAGCAGCAAACGCAAGTTGGCGTTGGCTTCCAGGTTTTCCAGTGATGTGATCAAGGTGTTCACCATCTCCAACGGGCGCCTGGTGGGCAGACCGCCGGCAATACGCTCGATTTCCGCCAGCTGATCCTGATTAACGATTTTTTCACTGCTGCCGCTGGCGGTGAGCAGCAGGTCGCGGGCGAACGAAAGCCAAACCTGCAGCATCAGGCGCAACTGGTCGCGGTTGCGGGCCAACGCTTCACAGGCGCTGAATCGCTCATAGCGGTTCGCTGGCAGCAGGCGTAACAGTTCCTGCACCCAGGCGGCGCGTTTCTCCAGCAGGTGCTGATCTTGCGCCATCTGCAGTGCCATGCCGGGGCGCCCGCTGGATAGGTGGGCAAGCAGGCGGGCTTGCTGCGGCGCCAACTGCCAGCGGTTGAGGAGCGCGTCTTCAAGAGCTTCAACAGCCAGGGGGCGCAGCCGGAGAACTTCACAACGGGAGACGATGGTAGGCAGCAGCGAATCAGCAGCATCGGCGGTGAGCAACAGGATAACCTTCTCAGGGGCTTCTTCGAGTGTCTTTAAAAGCGCGTTCTGCGCGCTGGCATTCGCCAGCTGGAAGTTTAACAATAGCGCCACACGGTATCTGGCTTCGTAAGGGGTCAGTGAAAGGGCGCGCTGCAGCTCGCGCACCTGTGCCACTTTGATGCTTCCCCCCTCGCTTTCAGGTGCCACGACGCTTAAGTCGGGCAACTGCATACGTTGAGTGTGCCTGCATATACGGCAATTCTCGCAGTAATCGCCGGGTTGCTGTGGTTGGGTGCAGTTGAGGGCGCTGGCAAAAGCCAGGGCCAGGCTGCGACGCCCCACACCGGGAGCGCCGGTGAAGAGGTAAGCGTGGCGCGCTTCATTATTCGCGATGTGTGTTCGCAGCAGATTTTCAGCCCAGGTATGGCCCAGCAGGTTCCAGCTCATAGGAGGATTGTAGCCTAAAGGAACGCCACTGGCAACCGTAAGGGCGGTTTACTCGATCACGCGGTCGTTGCTGGAGAAATCCGGGTCAGGGAAGGGTACCCAGGCAAGTACGGTGGTGCCGCCGCCAGGTTCTGAGGAGATGTCTACCTCACCTCCCGCGTTGATGGCGCGTGTTTCCATGTTCGAAAGTCCGTGCCCGATGGAGAGTTTGGTTTTATTCTGCTCAAAACCAAGCCCGTCATCGTGAACCTCCAACAACACCCGTTCGGAGGTGGTCCACACACTCACGTATGCGCGTTTGGCTTTGGCGTGTTTGGCGATATTGGCCAGGGCCTCCTGGCAGATGTGAAAGAGGGCCAGCGCCTGGGCCTCAGGCAGGGTGGCGACCCCGTCTTTGGGCCCGTTGAGCGTGACATCCACCAGTGTGTTGGCGCGGAATTCTTGCACCAGCCGGTTGATGCCCTCCATCAGGTTTTCGTTCTTAAGCTGGCGCGGGCGCAGGTCGAGGATGTATGCGCGGATATCACGGATGGTGCTGTTAAGATCGTTGACCGCCTGTTGGATACGGCTGGTGGCTGTATCCGGGTTGTCTTTCATTAACAGCCGGGCGTGCTCAAGCGTGAGCCCCACGGCGTAGATTGACTGTATGATGCCGTCATGCAGGTCCATACCGATGCGGTCGCGTTCTTCAAGGATAGCGAGGCGGCGCCCGGTGATGTTCAGGCGGATGTTTTCGATGGCGGTTGCCATCCAGGCGGCGATGGCCTGGGCGAATTGCACATCAGGCTCGTTCAGCGGCTGCGGGTGACAGGTCGCCACGCATAAAACCCCAACAACGCCGCGCCGCCCTTTCATGGGAATGACCGCCATCTGGTGCAACCCGCGCGCCTTGGTGAGAGGGTTGAGGTCGGCGTATTCGTGTTCAGTGAGGTTGAGAACGATGGGCACATCGCCCTTGGCTGCCCGCCCTACTGTACTCTCGCCAATAGAGAATTGCGCGCGCTTCCACAGGCTATCCACCGCTTCACCATGATGGATGAGCAGGTTGAGGCGCCTGCTATCCTCGTTCTTAATGAAAATCTCACCCACTTCCAAGCGCAGGTAATCCATCAACTGCATCATCCCCTGTTCGAGGATTTCGTTCACTTCTGTGCTGGTGGAAAGGGTGCTGGCAAGCTGGTTGAGCAGAGAAAGGTTTTCGTTCTGCCGGGTCAACGCACGGT
>Ga0255344_1002162_pt1 | contig 24477 bp, 23 predicted proteins | sample wastewater_treat_5_FD_192414 | JGI IMG/M metagenome (GOLD analysis project Ga0255344, IMG submission 192414) | Wastewater microbial communities from Lulu Island WWTP, Vancouver, Canada - plant18 | ecosystem: Engineered > WWTP > Wastewater > Unclassified | place: Canada: Vancouver, British... | reverse complement strand
TTTGCTATCTTCTTCATAAAGAGGCTTCTCCTTTGGCTTTATTTCGCAATACAACCTTCGGAGATGTCCTCTTTTTCTAAACCATTATTTTTTAATTAATTGCACTTCTCGATTGAAGTGGTGATTATTCAATTTCCCTTTGATTGTAATTTCTGAGTCCGAGGTAACGTTTCCGATAAAACCGCCGACATAATTCCTTCCTTCCACTTCGCAATTAGCATATATCTTTTTTGAATTAAAATTTATTTGTAAATTATTATTAACACGGCCGATCAGTCCTCCGACATTATCATTTCCTTTGACACTTCCGGCCGAAGAACAATCCTCAATTGTTCCGTCCCTCATATGTCCGATCAATCCGCCGACATTATCATTTGCTTTTATATTTATGCCCTTAACCTCGCAGCCTGATATTACACCTTGATTATAACCGCATATTATTCCAACATAACTTACAGTAGGACCTTCAAACTTAGCTTTATCCACAATCAGATTCTTTATTGTGCCGGTATTATAAGCAAAGAGACCCGCGTAATTCTCATCGTTATTCGTTCCGGCTTTAAGACTGAAGTTCGACAATGTTTTACCATTGCCGTCAAAGATTCCTGTGAATGGTTTATTGTCATCAACATTGGTATATGAACCGATGGGATACATGACATTACCGGAAGTATCATTACCAATATCAATACTCTCCATCAGCTTGAATCTGCCGTTTAGATTCGCATAAATTTTAGGAAGATCTTTTTCCACACAAGAAGATTTGTAAATCGGATAATACGGCTCTATAGTTACTGTAAAATAAGCTGTATCGGCGGATGAACTTGTCGCAGTCACAGTGACAGTTTTAACATCATCAGTTGCAGGCTTGTACTCTTTCGGGTTGACTGTTAATTTGCCTGTTGATGAATCAATGGTAACCATATCCGAATCAGAAGAATATGTAACATCTGTTGAAGTTTGTCCGTTAAGTGTCGCTATTAATTCTACAGTTGAATCATTAAATCCGGCGTATGCGGTATAGGAAGTTTCATTGGAATCTTTAATTTTGACTTTAAAATCCGCACTTCCTTCTTTTCTTGTCGTAAATGAATGCGAGGAGTCAACAGCCATTACATTTCCGGCTATGTCTTGTATTCCGCTAACAGTTGCGATATATTTCTGAGATGTATCAAGTCCGCTAACAGAGAATACGGCTTTTGAGCCGCTGATACTTTTCAATTTAATTTTTCCGTCAGCAGGATCAAGCTTCAGCGATGAGCTGTCTGCGTATCCGATTTCTTCATCAAAGGTTACAGTAACTTCGGGATCCGTGCTTGCAGCTGTATCAACGGCTGGAAAAAATGTTTTTATTAGAGGAGGTTTGCCGTCGATGATTATTGTCTGAACGAATTTGCTCGTCTGAAACAATCCGTCGCGGAATATCAGAACAAGATTATATGCTTCATTTTTGTAATCTACGGCATTTGGGCATTCCGGTCTAGACTCAAGAACTATATCCGCCTGCCCCGTGCATTTAGGTCCGCCCAGAATAAAATCAGTCGTCTTATTTTCACTGTAAAAAAAACGGAACATATCCTTTTCAAATTCAAACTTCTCGTCTCCTGTTCCATTGCTGTAAAGCTGAAAAAAGCCGGAGCAGTTTGCCGTTACAGTAAGCTTAATCTTGTCACCGGGTCTGAATCTGATTTTTTCAAGGATCGCGACGAGTGTCGGGCCTGATTTGCCTGTGCCCAGATTATAAGACTGGCGTACAAGAGCTCCTCTTCCGTCAGAAACGCCTGCCCAGAATTCGACATTCTGTCCGCCGACAACTCTTCCTGTTTTGAATATTGCTGTGCATCCTGTAGAATTTGCCGTTATGCCTGCAAATGTACCGGATTCAGAATCGAATTTATATTGAAGCGGATTGTTATCCGGATCGGTTGCTTCGACGATGAGTTTGAACTGCTTGTACGGCTCGATGTCTAATTGTTTGATTTCACTGCCGTCCAAATTAACCGCTTTTATAGAAAGAATGGAAGGTGCTTCGTTGGGTGAAAATTCCTGCGCGTCGCCGATAGCGCTTCCGCCGCATGCGGTTATCAAAAATGAAAATGCCGATGATATTATAAATAAAGCCTTTCCCAGTTTTCTCAATTTAACCTCAAAAGCATTCTATAAATTTTGAACTTTTTCAAGCTCTCAATGTTTAGTGTACATTTAGAACAAAAATTGACAATTATTCCAGCTTTTTTTTTGAGTTTTACGGTCTTTTTTACGAAAAATGAGGGCTGAATTCCGTATATATTTGACAGAAAGAATTATTTATAATAATACGAGGTGAAAATGAGTGTTGCAATGGAATTGACAAAAGAACAGCTTGAACAGATAGGTTCATACATTGAATCAAATTTCGACCGTTTCAGCGCAAAGAGCAATGTCGTGCAGCTCCGCTCATATGACATTCAGCTGATAGAAAGAATGACTCGTATCGAAGAAGAACTCAGAAGCCAGCGCGAATTAATTCTTAAACAGAACGAAACAATGCAGTTCGGATTTGCCCAGATGGATAAGCGCTTTGAGTCCATGCAAAAACAAATGGATGAACGATTTGAGTCCATGCAAAAACAGATGGATGAACGATTTGAGTCCATGCAAAAACAGATGGATGAAAGATTTGAGTCCACGCTAAAACAGATTGATGAACGGTTCACAGCTTCCGACAGGCGTTTCGAAATGATGCAGAAAAGCATGGAAAGCCGTTTCGAACAGGTCGACAAGCGATTCGACGATGCAAACAAGAGATTCGATGACGTTAACAAACGGTTCGATGACGTGAATAAAAAGTTTTCGATGATGATGTGGATGATGACAGCAGGTTTTACAATAATCGCAACTGTTATAACACTGCTGACAATTTTCGCAAAATAAGAGAAACTACCCCAACCCCTCTTTAATAAAGAGGGGCTTTCGCAACTTTATCAAAAATCCCAACACAAATCACAAATAAGCAAATCCGAAAATAAGGACTTTCCCCGGTAGAGGTATGATATCAATAATCTTAATGCTTCATCAAAAGACGAATGAGAGTAAAAGCCCAGAAACGTCCGACGCAGTCGGACACCAAATAAGCTGAGCTTTCGCAATCCGCTGAAAGCGGTTCGGCGAGTTCTGCGCGACAAGAGCCGCGCGGCGACGGCTCGACTCCTTATTGCGCCTTCCTGTCGCAGAGTCTCGCTATCGTCATCGTGACAATAGAGCGACGACTTTTCCGTACGTACAAGGAGGTACGCAAGTCAGAGCGCCCACGGATGGAATAGCGCTCTGATTGGTTACTTTCTTTTTTTGTAAAAAGAAAGTAACAGAACCGGGTAAAGGGCGTGGTACGCCCTTTAAAATTATTTAATAGCAGGTATGATAAAATCGGTATTCAATTTAATCAAAGTTGAATCCGCTGTTTCAACAGGGAGTCCTGCCGTATAAACGATGACAATATTTTTATCCGGATAAACATATATATTCTGTCCGCAAGCTCCCTGAGATGCGAAACAATCGCTATTCGGTACCCACCAATGATAACCGTAATCGCCTGCCCAATATGTGTCAGAATGAACAGCTGTTGAAGTTGTAACCCAATCTTCAGATATTATTTGCTTATCTTTCCACTTCCCTTTACTTAAAAACAAATAACCGAATTTTGCCATATCACGCGGAGCAATCGATAAACCGACTCCGCCCTGGTTAATATTTTGTTTGTCTGCTTCCCAATTAAACTTGGTGATACCCAATGGAGAAAAAAGTTTAACTTTGGCATATTCTTCGGCAGATTTGCCGGTAGCTTCTGTTATGATTGCAGAAAGAAGATGAGAACTGCCGCTGTTATAAAACCATTTAGTATCCGGATCTGAAACCATTTTCTTATCCAGAATATACTGAACGGCATTAGATGCATTTAAATATTCATAAAATATCTGCTGGTCGTCCCACTCCAGTCCGCTTCGCATTGTCAGCAAATCTTCTACAGTTATATTGCTTTTTGCTGTGCTCATGTTTTTTATAGACATGCCGCTGAAATAAGAAAGCATTTTATCTGAAAGCGCGCCGACTTTACCTTCATCCAGTGCAATACCGATCAGAGCCGAAACAAAACTTTTAGTGGAAGAATTCAAAATATGAAGAGTACCTGGATTATTTAAAAATCCATAGCGTTCATATACAAGATATCCATTCTTAATTATAAGAACACTGTGTATCGTATATCTATTATCATTGATATAACTGTTAAAGTCTTCTAATATTTTCTCATCCATTCCCTGTGCTGAAGGTGTGGATGTGACCCAATAATCCTGCGGATAATCCGGATCATTCAGATAATCAGTTAAAATATCCCTCGGAGAGGAATCAGAACAGCTGCCTACAAACAACGTCAAACTTAACAAAAACACGAAAAATGCGAACTTTTTATTTCTTTTCATCTCATTCTCCTGACGCTTAAATAATGTTAACCTGAATTCTGATATCTAATTTCTTAAAAAAATTATATCTTTCAAAATTACTGAATATTAAATTTATAACAAATATATTTTGCATAATATGTCAACAAATTAAATTACCATCCCAGGTTATATCAACTTAGTAATTTTGATTATTATATATTCAAAGGGCATTCATTTGAAATTCTGCTCGCAGTAAGGTTGTTATGATATCATCATTTTTTTTGAAATAGAATGACTTAATCGTTTACAAAGTGAAGCGGAATACCTGAATTTCGTACTTCCTAATCAGATTCCGGCATTCCGCTGCGCTCCAGCCGGAATGACAGTAACTATTAAGCTATACCATAGCAGGTATTACAGATTATTCCGTAACATCTGTAATACTTGCACTCTTTCTGTCATTCCTGCGAATGCAGGAATCTCACAGAATATCCTCAAATAAATCATTCCACTGGGGATTCATCTCATTTATAATGTTACTTTTATATTCTCTTTTCCATTTTTTCATCTGCTTTTCTTTTTGAATTGCACTTTCGATATTATTCGTTTGCTCATACCATACAAGTTTGCAACAATTATATTTTGAACTAAATCCTTCAACCAATTTCTCCCTGTGCTCGAATACTCTTCTTTTCAAGTTGTTTGTGACACCAATATAAAGGACATTATTATTTCTATTAGCAATCATGTATATGTAATATATATTCATTTTTACCCGACATGTTTCATTAGATTCCGGCATTCCGCTGCGCTCCAGCCGGAATGACAACAACAATTAAGCTATACTACAGCAGGTATTACAGCAAGAATTAAACTATACAATATACGGAATGACCGAATGGTGCGCGGGTATGACAGAAAGTTGGCTAAGCACTGAAGCAAAATATGAATGAAAGAAAAACCTATAAAAGCCACCAACCTCAGAAAAAATTACGCGTATACTGAGCGAAGCGAATAAACGCGTAATGATATTTTACAAAGAATGATATCAAGAAGCACGAAAGTGCGAAAAACACTTCGAATAAAGAAGAATGACAGATAAAGAAATTAAGGGGACTGGGGATATCCCCAGCAGCTTTTCTTTGCGGTACTTTCTTTTTGCTGAAAAAAAGAAAGTACCAAACCGGTTTTAAAAGGTGCGGAGCACCTTTTGTGTATTGCATGACACCATGCAGCTGCCATTGAGGCTTTCTTTGCGTTGTCCCGCTGAGAACTGTGTCCAATTCTCTGGCCAGCTTTACGCTTCCATGCGAATTTACTTTTGATTACAATTATCTTATTGCTGTTTCTCAACGTACATCCTTGTCCGTTTCGATTATTTACATCAGTAATTCCAACGCTCCAATCTCCGAGGCAATTTTTGCGTTGTCCCGCTAGCAACTTCGTTGCTCACGCGGGTAGTCGGAACGAACCCGACATACGAGACGCTTCAATATGCGACACGATGTCGCAATACTAGCGTCTCGCAAGGAGCGGCATCCATGCGGAAAGTGCTATCAGCATCGCTGTTATGATAAGTGATATTCCGCTTATGATAAACGAATATTGATATCCGAGTGAATGCCCTATTTTCGGATATATCATCATTCCGCACAGGCTTCCTGCGACCTGAGATATTCCCCATATTCCCATATTTCCGCCGAGCTTCTTCTTATCAAAAAGCGATCCAAGTCCATGAAGTGTTACCAGCAACACCATTCCGTCACTTGCTCCGTGAATCATTCGCATCGCCAGTGAAAAATAATAATTCGGATTAACTTTCAATATCATTGTTAATCCCGAGAAAAATACACCGATCATAAATAGCGTGAGCAGTGAAATCTTTCCCTTATCAATTATTCCTGCAACTAAAAAAGCCGCCGCAGGAAATGCAAGAAACTCGCACATCATATAAACTGTCGTATCAACCATTCCGGCATGAAGATAGTGCTTCAGAAACAGAGCGTAGCATGTCTCTTCGGCTCCCCAGTGTGATGAAAAAAGAAAAAGAATTATGCAGAAAACGATAATACCCTTACCTGTTTTCGTCTTTCCGTATTCACGTATCGAAACCTTCGCGGTATGAGTCTTTTTTAGCTTAAACGCAATCAGGGAAGAAAATGCGAATACCGCGCATGCGGTGATAGTCATCAGTTTAAAGTTTGAGTTTTCACCGTATATTATCTGAAAAAGAAATACTGAAGCAAGTCCTATGAATCCGGCCGCAGCGGTAACAAACAGATATTTCACAAGATGTTTTTCCGAATGTTCACCGAGAAGCCGCTTGATGAAAAGCGAATCGAAGCTTGACTGAAAAAGACTTTTCCCGCATGCAAAAAGCGCGAATACAGGAATCAAAATTGCGAAACTTTTACCGAAACTTAAAGCTGCGGCAAAGCCCGAAAGAAGCAGAAACGCGAATAGAATAAGTTTTCTCGATTCAACCCTGTCATTTATTATTCCTGAAGGAAATGCGAGAAGAAAGCTGACAAGCGGAACTTCCGCCATCAATATCCCGGTATAGATTCCGGTAATTCCCTTCTGTTCAAGAAACAGAGGAATGAACCACGAAAGCGGAAACACAACCGCCTTAAATATAAAAAAGGCCGAATACTCGGCAAAATTTTTTTTCATTTTTTTGCACCGCCGGTTGCTATTATGAACTGCATACACTTTTGTCAACCAACAATATCACGCAATACCTTGTCCGCCCTCAACCGGCAGATAAAATCATCCAATGCTTCCTCTTCAGAATCGAATTCTTTAATTGATCCTGTAATTACACTTGCTCTTTCATCTGTAGCATATGTTAACCATATATTATCTGCAAATTTTATCCCGACTTCATTTTCATTATAATATCTGTTTTCATTCCAATTGAATCCAGTCAGTTTCTCATGCTCAATTATCATTTTTGCTTCGATTCTGTTCATATAATTACCCCGGCAATATTTCTACCATTTTCAATATTGAAAAGCTTATTATATAAAATATGTAACTGTCCGGACATAATTTAATTTCTTGCAGATTTGAACTTATCCAATAAATCCTTGATTGCATTACGTTTTTCTTCGTCATTTAAAAGATTCCACGACTCATGCGTTACAACCGGCAAATCGACTTCCACAATCTTTTCTGCGCTAACAAGTTCAGAATCAAATTTTACCGAACCGCAGCTCAAACATTTTTCCATACTATATGAAAAGTCAATCGGAACTCCGCCAATATTATCACAGGCAATTCCGAATAATGAATTCAATACTTCCGCGAAATCAGACTGTGCAAGAACTATGCCTCTTTCATTAAGTATGCACTTCAGCAAAACACTGAACTCATCATATACAGCATCTTCAATCATATTCATGTAGGCATAGCCTGTTCCATGATTAATTAAAACAAGTCTTTCTCCATAGGAATAATCTGACAGATAATAGAATGTTCTCGGCTTCCCGCAATTCGAACAAAAAAGCTCTTCTTGTCTGAGTTTAATCTTCATGCCTAATTTAAATTTTTCTAATATTTCAGCACAAGTATTTTATTTTAATCCATACTGCATTTCTCAAACGGTTTTTGACTTGATTTATTAAATCATTCTTACAAAATTATCAAATGAAACATTTAATTATTTTAATTATTCTTTTTTCAATTCCTGCAGTGATTAAACCTGATGATGAATTAAAAGATTATTACATCTACGGATACACTATTGTAAGTGATTTAAGACTCAGAAGCGAGCCGAATCTTAAATCTTCTGTTATTGGAGTTATATCTAAATCCGAAAAAGTTCAAATACTCAGTATCTCAAAAACAAAAACCACAGCCAAAATCAAGGACAAAGATATATCTGCTCCATGGTATAAAATATCCTATAATGGGAAAACCGCCTGGGTTTTCGGAGGTGCCGTTTCTCTAAGCTCCCCGCCGGATAAAGAGTATGAAAATATCATTTCCAATACATATGAAGGATATACAATAGCAACAGGAGACGGAAAGAAAATATTACTTCCAAATACTAATTTTGACCTATCAAAAAATGATTTTGACTGCACTTTTCATGAATTTCAAAAATTTCACAAAGGAATTAATTTTTTTCAATTCGTCAAATATTTCTACGGCGGATCTAATGACTCCTATCCGGAAATAATACTCGTAAATGCCGATAACGGAAACAAATTAAAAATTCCCGGAGAAATTTACGTTTCACCTCGAAACAATTATATCGCCAGCGCATACTATTATGAACCAGGCGGATCAGGCATTCTTGAAATATATAAGTTTGAAAAAGGCGTACTGAATAAAATATATTCTAAACATTTCTTCAGAATAATCTTCAGATCTGCAGAATGGATAAGCCCGAACAAGCTAAGAATCGGTTTTATAAGAGATTGGAACCAGCAGGGAGAACAGTACGTAATATATGAAATAGGGAAAGAACTCACTATAGATGATAAATAAACACATACATTTTTTAAATGAAATTTGAAGAGTGCGGAAGGACTGAAGTTAGTACTCAAGGTACGTTTGGCATCTATGCCGTGCCTCTTCCGCACTGAAGCCGGGGAATACTGACATTAAAACCTCGCAGTGTGCTTCTGCACTTAATATACAATCGACTGCAGAAACGTCAACTGCCGGATTTAATTATTTTTCTTCTGAAGAAATTTTTTGCCAGATTCCAGGATTCTCCTGACCAATGCGCCAGAAAGCGATCTTTGCGGCTCCGGCATTTTTATATATCCCGAATTTTTTCCAAAGCGACTCCTCATCATCATAATAAAGAGACACTTCAACAGTTTCCGTATACCTGACATTCGGTATTCCGTCAGCGGTTCTCGTTACCGAAAGATTTTTCATTTTTATGAGACTGTTTACTCCGCGATTGATGTAGGCTTTAGCCGGATTTTTATCAATCCAGGCTCTCCCGTAAAACGGTATTCCCATAACCAGTTTTTCGTGCGGTATATGCTTCGCAGCATAAGCTGAAACTTCACGGCACCATGTGTTTGAAGCGACAGGTCCGGGTTTACTCGTGCTCCAATGCTCATCATAAGCCATAATAATTATACGGTCTACAGTCTTTGATATCTTTTCATAATCGTAGGCATCATTAACTTTTTTTCTTCTCGCCGGAAGGGCAACGCTCAAAGTCTTGTCTTTGATTTTCGCCTTAAGTTCATAAAGAAAAGAAATAAAATTATCCTTATCCGCCGGACGAACAGCTTCAAAATCTATCTGAACTCCGGTAAAAGGTTTGGATTTTTCCGCAATGCTGTCCAAAAGCTCCGCACGAAACGGCAGATCAGGACGCAGAATAAAATGTGTCAGAGAATAATCCGAAGTCTCCGCTACAACAAGATGAACTCTTCTGCCGAAATGATTTATTTTTGATGCATCCGGCACACCACGGAGAGATCCGTCTAGCGATACCTTTGCAGAAAAGTAGCCAATATCCGTAACCGGAGAATTTTTAGTAAAATATTTTTCTTCGCCGCTGATCAAATAGCCCCATATTTCAGCAAAAAATACGGGAGACGCGGCATCCGCTTCAATATCCGCACGGACATAAGAAAATGCCAGGCAGAAGAAGCCTATAACAACACATAATAATAATTTTTTCATTTAAAGATCTTTAAAATGGATATCGGGGAGCGCAAGCACTCCCCGGGATTATCGTTGATTACTTAGAAGTTCTAGAAGTAAACTTGTCCGGACCTGCAACGTCGATATTAACTACAGTTTTGATGTCTCCCTGAGAAACAACAAGTTCAGCAGCACCTTCAGCTCTAGCTCTAACAGCGGCTTTAGGACCAACAGGATTAACAAGAGTTATGATACCTGCGAATTTTTTGTCAACAGACCATGTCGGGTTGATAACAACAGGATTACCTGCAGAATCAAGACCTTTAGCTGTAAAAGAGAAAACATTTCCTTTTTCAATCTGTGCAGATGAAGGATCTACAACGATTGTAGAAAGAACTCCGAGAGCAGTTTTAGGCTGTGCAGTTTCGCAAGCAGCAGCAACAGCAACAACTGTCAATAGAACCAAGCATACTAATGCTTTTTTCATTTTAGTCTCCTTAACTTTATCTTTTGAATTTGGTTCGAAAACCGAATAAACTATAATAATATCCCTGTTAAATTATTGTAAAGCATTTTATTTCAGCTCTTATCAAAGAAATAGGCTTACAAATTCTCACGGAACACTCTGGTTCAGAATCAACTGAATCTGTTTAGCCGAATAATTGCTTTTTATATGATGCCGCCGCAGACAGAAATTATCCCTTGTTACGGGATTCATTCCGTATTCTGTTGTAAACGCCCTCTTATAACCCGCAAGACGCGCCGTATTGACCAAATAAGAATTATAATTGCCGTACGGAAATGCTATAAAATCGCAATCATTTCCGGTTTCGAGTGAAATGATTCTTCTTGAAAGATACATCTCCTTAAACAATTTACGGAACGAATCAGTATTGTCGGAAGACAGAATTTTTGAAAGATCGGCGTGAGAGTAAGTATGCGATTCAACGTCGATCCCGGCTCTTTCAAGCGCGCGGATTTCATCCCAGCTGATAAGATTTTTTGATGTCGGATGAACAAAGTCGATATAGACGAAAAGAGTCATGGGGTAACCGAATTCCTTCGCAATCGGAAGAAGTTTGTCATACATCGACTTATATCCGTCATCAAACGTTATGACAGCGGATTTTCTCCGGTAAGGAGTCCGGCTTTCTATCCGGCTTACAAGATCACGAAGCGGAACGATATCAACCCCGCTTTCGCGGATAAGGCGAAAATGCTCTCTAAGCTGTTCGGATGTAACCGAAAAAGGCCCCTTTCCGTCAATATTATGATATAGAAGAATCGGAACGGCGAATAACCGGTCAATTTTCTCTTTTTCGCGCTCCTTGTACGATTCCGAGTATTCTCCGCCCGGTTTTCCGGATGAATTTATCCAAAATACCGCCAAACCCGAAAAAACAGCAAAAAGCAGTGATATCAACAGTCTGAATGTTTTCATGTTATATTATCGGACAAGAAAAATCCTTTACAATAATAATCGTCAAATAATAAACTTCCTTAGAAACTGACACCGGCAGGAAACATGACACGACAGAACAGACTTAATGAAGATCATATAGTAAACAGCATCATCGGCGAAGGCAGTGAATTCAAAGGCGAATTCAAGATAAACGGGCTTTTGCGGATTGACGGCAAATTTACGGGAACAATTCAGACTGAAGGAAAGGTTCTGATCGGTCAGTACGGCGAAGCTCTCACCGACATTCAGGCCCGCGTTGTCATTGTAGGCGGAACCGTCAAGGGAAACATACTCGCAAGCGAAAGAGTCGTGCTTCTGGCTTCAGGGGACGTTAAGGGAAACATCATAACTCCTTCAATAATCATGGAAGACGGAGTCAAATTTGACGGAAGCTGTGTAATCAACAAAGAACATCCGGTATAATATGCTGAGAGTAAATCAATTCAAATCGGCTGACTCGGCAAGAATCAAAAGCGGTTCGGGCGCGTCATCGGCAAAAAAGACCGATGCTTCCTTCTCGGCTGAGCTTTCAAACGCCGTCAGCGAAAAAAACATGCGCGATTTTCAGGATATGATGGACGATCTTCATGATCAGGAAAAACGCTTTCTAGAAAAACGCGATCTTGAAGAACTTGCAAACTATAAGGCTCTTGTTCAGAAACTTCTAACCTTCATAAGCGACAGCTCTTTTGAATCGAAGGAGCTTTCAAGACTCAAGTCAACCAAGGCTCCGTTTCTAATTACAAAAAAAATCAATGAAAAACTTCTCGAAATCTCACAGCAGATTTCACGCGGCAACAAGGCTTTCAATCTTCTCAAAGAACTTGATGAAATCCGCGGTCTTATTCTCGATTATACAAAGTGATTATGATACCCCAAATAGAAGGCCATCAAAAACAGAAGAATTATATCAAAAAAATCATAGCGTCACCGTCCCGGCCGCACGCTCTGCTTTTCACGGGTGTCAACGGAATAGGAAAAAGCGCGGTCGCTGTTGAATCCATTGCCGCGTTTTTATGCGCCGATGCGAATTCTCCATGCGGGAAATGTTCTTCATGCCGTCAGGTTTTTTCTTTTTCGCACCCCGATTTTCTTATTCTCGAACCCGACGAAAAAGGTTCAATCCCGATCGGGGATAAAGACAAAAAGGAAGAAGGCAGTGTAAGAGCTCTTCTGAGTTCTTTAAGCGAGAAACCGTTCGGAGGGAAACGTGCCGTATTGATAAAAGAAATCGACTGTGCGAAAACAGCCGGAATGAACGCTCTCCTGAAAACAATCGAAGAACCCTCTGAAAATACTCTGATAATCATGACGACTTCTTCCGAATCGAGAATTCTCAGAACGATTCTTTCGCGTTCATCAGTAATCCGCTTTCAGCCCCTTCCCTTCGATTCTGTCATAAAACTGCTGGAAGATATGTCTGAAGCAGAAAAGGAATTTATAGCCGCGGCTTCCGGCGGTTCAATGGAAAATGCGATTAAGTTTTCATCAGAAAAAGCGAGAGAAGAACTTAAAAATTTTGCATCAGGAATAAGAAAAGCATATCTTTCAAATTCTTTCATAGAACCGGCGTCTCTTTCAGCAATGTCGGGAAAAGACGGATACGGACTGATTGACGGAGCTTTAAATATTTATTCATTTCTTCTGAAAAACAAACTGACAGGAAAAGTAACCTTCAGCTCTTTTTTGAACGATTTATATATTGACGCGGATAAAACGCTTCACAACATTATCAAAATGCTTCTCTCCGCAAAAAAAGGATCTGCACGGAACCTGAATCCGGCTTTTTCAGTAAAAGCTCTTTCTTATAACTGCATTGCGGAGAAACTTATATGAGGTTTAAATGGAATTTACCAGCGTAAAAATGCGCAACAACTGTGCCATATACAATCTTGACTCGAATAATATCTTTATCAATCCGGGTTCGGCATGCATTGCAGAAACCGAACACGGTGTCGATATAGGTTACGTCTTATCGGGCATCCCTGCATGCAAAAGTCAGGAATGCGAAGCCCGGGGCAAAATACTCAGGCTTGCATCCGATGACGATATCGCTCAGGCCAATTCTCTTATTGATCTCGAAAAAAGATCTTTTGAAGAATGCAAACTGAAAGCAAAAGAAAAAAATCTCGACATGACTCTCGTCAACGTAAAGGCGATATTCGACAGATCGAAAATTATATTCTATTTTGTCGCGGAAAACCGTGTCGATTTCAGAGAGCTTGTCCGCGACCTTGCCGGAATTTTCAAGACTCGCATCGAAATGCGTCAGATCGGTGTACGCGACAAATCCCGGATCATAGGCGGACACGGAACCTGCGGACAGTCACTCTGCTGTACAAAAATGCGCGGAGTATTTTCACCCGTATCAATTAAAATGGCAAAGGAACAGAATCTGAATCTCAACAGTCAGAAAATATCCGGATGCTGCGGGAGACTGCTCTGTTGTCTCGATTATGAATATGAAGTCTACTGTGAACTAAACAACGGTCTGCCTCAGCAGGGAACCGAAATACGCATCGGCGATAATAAATGCTACGTAGATTCAGTTGATACTCTTAAACAGACTATCAGACTAAAATACATGGATGCATATCTTCACATTCAAAAAAATGACATCACTTCCGACGGCATCAATTTCTCGGTTTCAATGCCGGTAATTGAACGGTTGATGAATCACACAGATGAAGAAAACGAAGAAGATTAATATTTAGAGAAGGACATCATGGAAAAAAAGTTTTATATAACAACACCGATCTATTACGTCAATGCAGAACCTCATATAGGCCACGCATACAGCACCATCGTTGCGGATTTTCTCAAACGTCATTACAAGCTCCGCGGTTATGATACATATTTTCTGACCGGCACGGATGAACACGGCGATAAAATCCAGAAAGCTGCCGATGAAAAGAAAACCGACGTCAAATCATATACCGACGATATAAGTGCTAAATTTAAATCAGCATGGAAACTTCTCGGAATCGAATACGACGACTTCATCCGCACCACTGAAGAACGCCACAAAAAGGTTGTTCAGAGCGTATTGCAGAAAGTTTTCGACACCGGCGACATTTATTACGGAAGCTACGGCGGAAATTACTGTTACGGCTGCGAAAGATTTCTAACCGACAAGGATATCGTGGACGGAAAATGCCCTGAACACGGAAAACCGGTACAGTGGATTGAAGAGCATAATTATTTCTTCAAAATGAAAAAATATCAGGCATGGCTTGTAGATCATATCGAAAAAAATCCTGATTTTATCCGCCCGGAACGCTATAGAAATGAAGTACTTGCTCTAATAAAAAATGAAGAGCTCGAAGATCTCTGTATATCAAGACCTAAGTCGCGTCTTGCTTGGGGAATAGAACTTCCGTTTGATGATAAATATGTTACTTATGTCTGGTTCGACGCTCTTATAAACTATATAAGCGCTATCGGATATCCTGACGGCGAAAAATTTAAAAAATACTGGCCGGCAGTAAACCACATCATCGCAAAAGATATTCTGAAGCCTCACGGTGTTTTCTGGCCGACAATGCTTAAGGCAGCCGGAATCGAACCGTATTATCATCTGAATGTTCACGGATACTGGAATATGGCGGAAGCCAAGATGAGCAAAACTCTCGGAAATGTTGTCAGACCGAATGATCTTCTTGAAAAATACGGAAATGACCAGTCGCGCTATTTCTTTCTCAGGGAAATGACTTTCGGACAGGACGCTAAGTTTACAGATGACGCGGTAATAGACAGAATAAACTATGATCTTGCAAATGACCTCGGAAATCTGATTAACCGCGCGTTCAACATGATTGAAAAATATTTTGAAGGCAAAATACCTGAGCGTACAGCAAACGATGCAGGGCTTGACGCAATCAAGGTTCTTCTCGAAAAAGCAGAAAACGGAATGAGAGAAAATACGGACAAATTTCAGTTCAGCAATGCTCTCGAATCACTCTGGGAATTCGTACGCTTTCTCAACAAATACATCGATCAGAACAAACCATGGACTCTTGCCAAAGAAAATAAAACCGACGAGCTCGCATCTGTTCTGAGAAACTGCGCGGAAGCTATTTTTTCAGTAACAGCTCTGATTTCTCCTGTGTGTTTCAACACTGCTCCGAAAATACTTAAAGCGCTCGGAGCAGAACTGCCTTCTTATGACAAAATAACTTCAATGAATAATCTCACAACTGGAATAAAAATCGAAAATCCGGGAATACTCTTTCCTAAGATTGAAAAACAGGTTAAAGCCGAAGCAGTTGAAACAAAAGCACCTGCCAATTCCAACGATTCTGAAAAAATTGAAATTACTGATTTTGCAAAAGTCGAACTCAGAGTAGCAGAAGTTCTTTCAGCCGAAAAGGTCGAAGGATCTGCGAAACTTCTGAAACTTCAGATAGATACGGGTTCCGACAAACGTCAGATAATCGCCGGGATCGGCGAAAAAATGACTCCCGAAAATATCAAAGGCAAAAAGATAATCGTTGTTGCGAACTTAAAGCCTGCAGAAATTTTCGGAAATAAAAGTGAGGGAATGCTTCTCGCGGCAAAAAAATCAAAAAAGGATCTTCCGAGCGTCATCATTGTTGACGACTCGATTGAAACAGGAAGCCGGCTTTCGTAAAAGCTGATAAATATGCTTATTGGTATAATCGCGGATACGCACAACAATGTTGAAATGATAATCAAAGCGGTTTCGTATCTGCGCTCCCGCAGGATTAACACATTGATTCACGCGGGAGATCTTTCTTCTCCCCAGATGCTTGATTTCTTCATGGGGTTTGATCTTTATATTGTTCTTGGAAACGATGACTGCTCAAATGATGAAATGAATCAGAAGCTTGCATCTCTGGGACTTGAACCTGCATGCTGTGCCAAAGAGTTTGAATTTGACGGCAAAAAATTCATCCTGTTTCACGGTGACAATGTTCCGATGTTCCGCGACGCCGTTAACTCCGAAAAATACGATTATATAATAAAAGGGCATCTACACTGCGTAGAAAACTACGAAAGAAAAAACACCAGAATAATCAATCCCGGTTCGCTCCGCAAGGGTGAAGAAAACACAATAGCAGTTCTCGACACATCAACCGGCGACGTAACTCATATTGACATGAATGCAGTAGACCCTTATAATTACTCATGATGCTGAAATCTCTGTTTATAATATTCGCTGCTCTTCTAGCAGGAAATACTCTTTCCGATCTATTGAAACTTCCGCTTCCGGGAAGCGTTATCGGTCTTGTCCTTCTTACCGCATTGCTTGAGTTTAAGCTTATTAAACCGGAAGATATCCGTGAAGGATCTGATCTGCTTATAAATAACATGGCTCTATTTTTTGTACCTGCCGGCGTCGGATTAGTACTTTACTCCGAAGTATTAAAAAAGGAACTTCTTCCGATCGGAGTTTCATGCGTAGTAAGCACTTTCATCGTCATCATTACAGTATCATGGACATTTAAAAAATTATCACGCGGCAGAAAATGAACAATATAATAGACAGTCAATTATTCTGGGTAACGCTTACCATTGGACTTTTTCTTCTGGGAAAATACATGAGCGCAAAAACAAAATTCATTCTTTTTAATCCCGTTCTTTTTTCCGTAACTGTTCTGATAATACTTCTAAAACTCTCGGGAATAGAATATTCATCTTATAAATCCAATACAGATATCATATCGTTTTTTCTCGCGCCGTCAGTTATTGCTCTTGCTCTTCCTCTTTACAAAGAGCTTGAAGAAATAAAAAAAAATCATATGGCTATTTTTATTTCCCTCACGGCAGGAAGCCTTGCCGGTCTTATTAGTGTTTCCGGCATATCCCTTCTGCTCGGCGCCGATACACTTACCGTCATTTCACTTCTGCCTAAATCTGTTACAAGCGCGATTGCGATAGAAATATCAACAAAGATCGGCGGAGAACCGTCACTTACTGCCGGATTTGTCGTAATCACCGGTATCATCGGCGCGGGCGGAGGACTCTTTTTTCTGCGGCTGATAAACGAACACAGCCATAAAGGCGGCGGCCTCGCAATAGGTTGCGCAGCTCATGCACTCGGAACTGCCGCGATCGCCGAAAAAGGAGAAACATACGCCGCCTACGGCGGACTCGCTCTTTGCGTAACCGGAATAATAACTTCCCTTCTCGCTCCGGTTTTCGCTTATCTTATAGAATTATTTTTCAGCTAAACTTTTCATTAAAAAAAATATTTATTATTTATTTTGATTGTTTTACCGTCCGAACATGCAATACTCTGACTGAAACAAATTCGGTATTAAATTTCATTTCAATATCAGGAGAAATATATGAAATCAGTGAAACTTATTATCATGCTGCTGATCTTTACCATAAGTGCAAACTCTCAGGACTTGTCAATTCCCGAGCCTATGGATCTTTTCAAATACTCAGTACCCGAAGGAACAGAATACGGCTATTCTAAACCATACAACTACATTTACGGTTTCCCTGTTGTAAGGATATGGGGCTGGTCTAAAAAAGGAAAACTTGCATATTCGATTGAAAGATCAATCGAAGGAAAAGGCGGGTTTCTGATCGAGTATGCTATATTAGATTTATCAAAAAAAAAGATAGTATGGAAAATCGAAGACGATTCAAATAATTTTGATGACTATTCCGAAGATGATAATTTCTCGGAATTTTCTTACAAAATCAGAAAACAGAAAATTCTCAATGCATTTAATAAGTACGGAATAATAATAAACAAAAATACTTTTTTAAAACTTCCCATTCAACATAATAACAAAACGTATGATTTCACATTAACTGTTAAAAATGAAAAGCAACCTGAATACCATGATACCGTTTCGGAATATTCAGTTGTTGTAAAAAACGGGAATATAACAAAAATTATTAAGAAGGAAACAAAAGTAAAGGCTCTATCAGTATTCCTTTGCGGTTATTTCAAAAGCCCTTATGAAAACAAGGCTGTTATTGTAACGGCTGAAGAACAATTTGTTTTTGAAGGAACAGAACTTTTTTACTCATTCACCGGATTCGATTTAAACAATTGATTATCTTAATAAAACTTTAAACAGCGGCACACAGATGTACCGCTGTTTAAAAATAGTTATGCATTATTTACAATCTTAACAAGACCGCTTATCATTCCCTTCTTTAAATTTTTATTCATGCCGTTCCTAAGCGCAGGAATACGCATAAGCCATGCAAGTAAAGGTATCACTGTTCTATTGACAAGCTTTCGTGTCGGAAAATCAAACTTCTTGTTCTTTTTGTAAAACTTATAATCAGCAGAAAAAATAACCCGCATGGAACTCCATATCTCGTCACGGAAAATTCTTCTGCCGCCGTTTCCTAGAAATGTATCCGGCGCAATAAACTTTTCTTTATAAAAGAAACCGGCGCGTTCAGACAGCAAATCAATATCATTTGAAAAAGCCTGCTGATCATTTGATTCTGAAGAAACTATTCCGGCAATATTCGCTTGAGATACTTCACAGTATGCTTCAATAAACTGTCTTATATTCGGAATTGAACTGAGCTCACCAAGAACAACCCACCCGATCTGCTTCCCTGACAAACTAGGCATGTGGTTTCTATAAAAGCTCCGGTCAAAGAACAACTTGAATCTTGAAGACAAAAATCTATCGCGTATCTCACCGACAAAAAATACAATATCGGCATCCATAATCATTTTCTGATGAAACGCACGGTAATCATCAGTTCCGTCGTAAACACACTCGCCTTTTAATCCGCATCTCAGGCATCCCAGACATCCGCCTTTTATATTAACTTCCGCAAGGTCTCCGGTAACAGTATTATTAAATCTTGCAGCAATTTGCAAAGCGGCTTCTTTTGCAGAACTGTTTCCGGTTGAATCGCAGATAATCCGCACACGGGCGTTTGAATCAATCACCGCATTCTGTGCGCCAATAGAATTATAAATGAAAGAGTTTTCCTTCAGTGTGCTGAACGCCCGTGACGCAGGTTTTTTTGACTCACAATCGCTGAAAATATTATTCGCAAAAGTAACAATGTCTTTTTTTATTTTTTCCTTCATCAAGTCATTCATCTCAGGAGTAAACGAAGCGCAGTAATTCATTCCCATATCTTCGCTGACTGCATAAATATAATTCTTAGCAATATGATCCTGATAATGAATTGATGTCATAATCGCTGCTGCATACTTTCCCTTAAACGCATCAATAGAATTTCTTTCGAAAACAAGTTCAACAAAACGTTTTACCTGATAAGGAACAAGCAGAACATAAACCGGAAACGACCATATGATAAAATCTGCTCCGCGTACAGAATCAATTACCGCATCAAAACGGGCGGCGTCTTTTTCAATAGCATTAATCATCGAACCGATATTTTCAACTGCCCATTGATGCTCCGGAAATTTCTTCATAAGAAATTTGGAATACTGCATTGTAACACTGTCTTCTCCCTTCGGACTTCCGTGCAAAACCAATATCTTCATTTTTTTCCTCCATTTTTTACTTTTTCAGAAATAATTGCATCACCGATCATATTCATTGATGTTTTTATAAATTCATCAGCATTCACCTTGTAATGCTTTTCGAGTGAGTCGCCGCAGGACGCGACAAAATCGAGAACACCGTTTGATGAACTCATTACATATAAAGCCGCTGTAACCGGATCTATATCTTTTCTTAAAGTACCGTCTTTACGCCCCTCTACAAAACTGTCTGACATCAGCGAAAAAACTTCCGACCAGTATTTCTCAATTTTTACGCGATATTCTCCGGGCTGTTCGACACCGCCGAACCGGCGCATCGATAGAATCTTGAAACTGGCATTATATTCGCGGTAAAAATGAACATAGGCATCACCGATTGCACTTATTTTATCCAATCCGGTTTTGTTATTAACGAAAACCTCATTAAAAATCCGAAACAGAATTTCTGATGCTCTCAAAATCACAGCGGCAAAAAGCTCATCCTTAGTCGGAAAGTAGCTGTAAACAGATTTTTTTGTAAATTCTGCCGAAGCGGCTATTTCATCCATTGTCGCTAAATCATAACCTCTGTTGATGAACACTTTTTCGGCCGCATCAAGAATAAGCTCCCTTCTTAATTCTTTTTCCTTTTCACGTCTCGATTTCATTATATTCACCTTTATTATTTTTTTCTCTTTTCGTATATCTAGTATACTCGCAGTATACTTTTTGTCAAGTATTTTTCACTCGCACAATCCTTTCTTGCGGAAAGCTTTTTCCGTAAGGCAATAACCGGTTTAACCGCAAGGTCTCTTGAAATTTAATTGACCCGTTCGATTAAATAGTTCATAATAAATTCAGGAATCAATAATCAGGCTTCTGTTTATTACGTGAAGGCAGCAAATAGCGATTATTTCGGAGTACCAAAGAGTGAGAACAAACACGGAAAAGCACACAATAGGATTTCTGACCTTTGATATAGCCGGCACCTACAATAACACAATGTGGCGCCATTTATTTAATGCCGCCCGCAATAGAAATATTGAAATGATAACCTTTTGCGGCGGAGTCCTTCTTGACGAAAGCATTCTTCACCGGCAATGGAATAAAATATACGATCTGGCATCTGCTCAGCGAATTGACGGACTGATAGTACTTTCAGCCTCACTGTCTCAAAGCTGCGGGAAAGACAAACTGTCGGAATTCCTTAAACGCTTTTCACCCATACCCGTTGTCAGCATCGGCGTCGAACTGGAAGATGCAGTATCCATTCTTCTTGATAACAAAGAAGGAATGCGCCAAATTGTCAGCCACATGCTTGATGAACACGACGCATCTAAAGTGCTTTTTCTTGCCGGTCCGCAAAACAACGACGAAGCACATTTACGTCTATCGGTTTTCAGGGATGAAATGACTAAACGGGGGCTTCCGGTTAACGATGAATTAATCCGTCATGTATCTTATAGATACGATCTGGCAATTGAAGCTGTTGAAGAAGTAATTAAATCAGGAATTGCTTTTGATTCCATAATAGCAGTAAATGACGACAGTGCACTGGGAGCTTTCGATGTACTTAAAAAACACGGCATAAAAGTTCCGCATGAAATTTCACTTAGCGGTTTCGACAATACGGATCAATCGCAATGCAATGCCGTACCGCTGACTACGGTTCAACAGCCGCATAGAGAGATGGCAGAAAGCGCACTTGAAGCAATGCGTTCTGTTTTGTCAGGAGATAAAGTTGAAAAACGCCGTTTGATACCGGCAAAACTTATCATAAGGAATTCATGCGGATGCATATTAAATAATTATATCTCGCAAAAAGATTACATAGCAGGCAAAAAAACAAAACAGGAAATTATCCAAAGTACAGTTTTTACCAAACCGGATAATTTTGATATATTACAAAAGCATTTTGAAGAATTTATGAGTAATGATGATTCTTCAAAACTGCTTTATTTATTTAATGAAGAATTACTTTCTTCATTAGAAAATAACGGTAATGATGAAGTTTTCACCGGATGGCATAATTTTCTAACAGCATGGAACGCAGATATTCTTGAATCTTCAGATTATAACAGCATTCAGAAAAATTCAGCCGCATTCTTCTTTGAAAGCGCGCGCTTCATGATTATCGAAGCGGAAAAAAACCTGTTTGCAGCAAAGCGGCTTGAAACACAGAAAAAAGATTATCTTTTTATACTTTTCAGCTCTTATTTTTCTCCCCTGATTGACATGAAAAATTATTTAAATCACATCTCAAGAGAATTACCGAAATTCGGAGTAACATCTTTCTTCATTTCTCTATTTTGCGACAAGGAACTTTCAAAATCAAAAATTGTACTATATTATCTGCCGAACGGAAACACATACTGGAATATTGACGGAAAAGAATTCCCGAGCAATGAACTTTTACCGGAAGAATGCACAATAGGCGGTTCTTCAAATCTGGTCATAGAACCTCTTTTGAATTATGAGGAAATCATCGGATATTTTGTCTTTCAGCTGGCAGAACCTGCCGAAATCATTGAAAACATCCGCCAGCTTGTATCAAACTCGTTTTTAAGCATACTGCTGGCGCAGGAAGTTATTAAAGATAAACAACTCAAAACTCTTCTGCAGAATCTCGAAACCAAGCAGGAGCTGCTCGAAGAAGCTTATCATTCACTGAAAGAAAATCAGGAAAAAATGCTCGTCATTGACAAGATGGCTTCGCTCGGCAAAATGACTGCAGGCATAGCTCACGAAATGAATACTCCGGTCGCATCTATCCGCACTTCTCTCTCGGAAATATCCAGACTGACAGAAGAATATGATAAATCAATCGGAGATCCTGATGTAAGCGATGATGATCACCGCGAAATTGCCGCAGAAATAAAACACTCTCTGACTCTGGCCGAAAAAGCCGCAGAGAAAGCAGCCGCTTTCGTTCACGGCATCAAATCGCAAACACGTGACCTTGATCCGAAAGACCGTTTCCATTTCAATGCCGTAGAAGTAATACGTGAGGCTCTGCTTTTGCTCAGCCATTCTCTAAAGCAAAGTAAATGCGAAATTAAATTGACCTGCGAACGGGACTATATTGAAATAAACGGAGTTCCGGGAAGGCTTTCTCAGGTAATCACAAACCTTGTCAATAATTCTATCGAAGCGTGTCCGAACGACGGAAGCGGTAAAATTGAAGTAAGCATTATTGAAACAGAAAAAGAAGTTATTCTCAGTGTGACCGATAACGGCAGCGGAATAAGCAAGGAAAACCTGACAAAAATATTTGACCCGATGTTCACGACAAAACCTTTCGGGGTCGGAACAGGACTTGGTTTAACACTGGTTCATAATATCGTATGTGCAGAATTCGGCGGAAGCATTGAAGTCACTAACGGCATCAATGGAGGTACGCAGTTTATTATTCATCTCAAGTCGGATCAGGAGGATCACATTGGCACGAAAATATAAACTCAACTCTGAGAAAGGCGGTGATATTCTTCTGGTTGATGATAATCTTGAATATCTCGAAGCTACTCGCTTACTCCTTTCGCGTGAAGGACACAATGTCACAACTGCTCCGGGAGGAGCGGAGGCTCTGGCAATTCTTGAAAAATCATCTTTTGATTTGATTCTTCTCGATTATTTTATGCCCGGCATGACTGGTGAAGAATTTGTCGCAGAACTCCGCAAAAAAAATAAAATAATACAGATAATACTTCAGACAGGATACGCATCAGAACATCCTCCGCGCGAACTGCTTCGAAGACTCGACATACAGGGATATTTCGATAAAAGCGAGGGACCGGACAGGCTTTTGCTATGGGTTGATGTAGGCCTCAAATCCGCTAATTCTATAAAACAAATCAGCAAAAGCCGCGAGAGCCTGAATTACATTCTGAATGTAACACCGGATCTGCACCGCATACAGCCTTTAGAAGAACTTCTTAACGGAATTCTGATTCAGATAATGGGTCTTCTCGGTGTCGGAAATTCCTTTTTGGCTGTATTCGGCGACAATAACTCGATGAATGTTGAACAGCATGAAGATTCATTTCTCGCAATGATGGATGAAGAAGCAGGTCTTATAATTCAGGCGGCAACAGGACGCTTCAATCCAAAGCATCATATCAAGGATTTTCTTGAAGGAAACGAAACTGAAATCATCGGAAAGGCACTGAACGAAGGAATCGTTTATGTCAAAAACGGCAGAACAGCCATACCGTTAAGAGTTGCCGATTATAATGTCGGAGTCGTCTATGTAGACCGCGAAATAAGCCTTGAAGACGATGTTTCGCTTCTGAGTGTATTCGCGAATCAGGCCGCCGTTGCAATTCACAATTCACGTCTGCATCAAATCGCAACGATCGATCCTCTGACAGGAGTCTATGTAAGGGGGTTTTTCATTCAATGCCTCCTTCGCGATCTCCGTGGAGCTTTCCGCAACAACTACCCTCTCGTTCTGATGATGGTCGATGTTGATAATCTAAAAAATATTAATGATGAACACGGTCATATTGCAGGAGATCAGGCAATAGCCCTTATAG
>Ga0255344_1002152_pt1 | contig 24532 bp, 17 predicted proteins | sample wastewater_treat_5_FD_192414 | JGI IMG/M metagenome (GOLD analysis project Ga0255344, IMG submission 192414) | Wastewater microbial communities from Lulu Island WWTP, Vancouver, Canada - plant18 | ecosystem: Engineered > WWTP > Wastewater > Unclassified | place: Canada: Vancouver, British... | reverse complement strand
CCTGCCCAGCTCGGACGACCTGAAAAACAAGGCCTTCGGCCTGGGCACCGACCTGACCCGCCGCACCATCGGCACTCCCTGGGCGGACGCGCAGGGCCTGTTCTTCTACCGCCATAAAAAGCACAGCCCCTACTGGACGCGCACGCCGTCGGACCGCCCGCATGCCCACCGCACCATCAAGCTGGAGGGCAACCTGGGCTACCTGGGCGTGACCAATTCCGATATGGGCATCCGCCCGGTCATCTGGCTGCAGGCGGACATGGTGGAGGTATCGGGCGGCAGCGGCACGCTGGCGGATCCCTTTGTGCTGAGTGTGAAGACTGAGTAAGGCTGATTCCAATTTAATACCACATACCGACTACACTCATTACAAGGAGGCACCCATGAAACGCGCGTTGATTGTCACTCTGATCCTGTTGCTGCTTGCGTCCTTTTTTCCCGCCGCCGGAGAACAGGAGGAGGAAATGCTGGTATGCGAGGGCTATGAGTACTGTATCCTGGAGGACGGGACAGCGGAAATTATGCGGTACCAGGAGCCGGTGGAGTTTTTGGAAATCCCGGACAAGCTGGATGGCCTGGCGGTCACCAGCATTGGAGACGGAGCATTTACCGGGTGTGAAAACCTGAAGGGCATTGCCATTCCGGACAGTGTGACCAGCGTCGGATACAATCCTTTTGATTTATGCACAAGTTTAAGCCAGGTCACAGTGCATCCGGATCATCCCGCCCTTGCCATCATTGATGGCGTGTTGTTCAGCAAAGAGGACGAACGCCTTGTGTGGTATCCCATGACGAAAGAGGATACGGCATATGAGATTCCCCGGGGTACCCTGATGATTGGAGGCGGGGCGTTTAGCGGGTGCGAGAACCTGCGCAGCGTCACCATCCCCGACAGCGTCATCAGCATTGGACTGTTTGCGTTTGTGATGTGTAATCACTTCAGCGGCATCACCCTTCCCGACAGCGTCACAAGCATTGACAGTTACGCGTTTTCCTGGTGTGAGAACCTGAGTAGCATCACGATCCCGGACAGCGTTGCGAGTATTGGGGCAGATGTGTTTTATGGATGCAAAAACTTGAAAGAAGTGATCGTAACCCCGGACAGCTATGCCCATATATACTGCGAAGAGCATGGCCTGCCCTTTGTTTATCAGGAAAACGCGGACTGATCAAAAATTCTTGCCTTATACTGATGTAAAGCTTGTTTGCATCCAAAGCGGCGAGGGATTTTGTTGGCCTGCAAGGAAGGAAACCGAAGGCGTAGCCTTAGCTACGTTAAGGTTGACTGACACAGCAGGGTGATAAAAGACCCGGCGCGACGATGCAATAAAGATTGGAATCAGTATTAACCCAAAGGCTTGAGCTGCCTTTCGTCTGGGCTGACACGGCAGTAAAACCCCGCAAAACGCGGGGCTTTGTTTAATAAACGACTGTTAAAGTTTTTAGGGGTCCGGGACATTTTTGAAAAAATGCCCCGGTGTTCTCCGTTTTTTCCGTTACTTCCCGGCGGCCAGCGCTACCATCTGCTCAGCGACCTGCTTCCAGCTGTGAATGCCGTCCTGGGCGACGAGGCCGTCGCCGAAGGGCTTGTTCTCGTTGCCGCGGTAGTAGTTGCAGTCAGCGCGCAGGGCGATGATGGCCAGGGGGCCGGGGGCGGCTACGGGCTGATCCAGGGGCTGGGAGGCGGTAGCGAGGGCGGTGACGCTGTCCAGGCTGTGGTACAGCTGCCAGGAAAGGTTCTTAAGCCATGTGGGGTTTGAGAGCTTGTCGACCTTTAGGGTCAGGGTGCCGCCAGCCACAGTGATGTTGACCCAGCCGATGAGGTAGTCCTCCTCGGCGACCAGGGGGAAGCGGTAGGCGCCGTCCACAGCCGGGTCCAGCACAATGAGGCGCTGGGTCATGCCGGTGAGGTTGGGGCTCAACTGGCCGGCCATGGGGCCGTAGGGCTGGGCAACGGTATCATACCGGAAGGCTTTGCTTTGCAGATAGGAGTTGGTGCGGGCCACCTGTCCGCAGACGGTGCAGTGGGTGACCTGCTCGCCCAGGCGGTAGGTGGTGGCCTGGCGGACGACTACCCAGATATCGTCGCTTGTATGGCCGGTTGCCTTCAGGGCGCGGTTTTGCACGAGGCCGCAGAGGGTGCAGGTACGGGTTTCGTTCCCCTTGGCGGTACAGGTGGGCGCAAGGTTAGTGACCCAGGGAGTGAAATTATGGGTGAGGGCCTTGATCTTTATCTGCTGCTTGATGTGGCAGACGGTGCACTCGCGCTCTTTCAGGCCGGCGACGTTGCATTCGGCGGCCTTGATGATGTTTTCAGGGCCCCAGACGTGCTGCAGTCCGGGCAGCACCTGTCTTTCCGTGGCGCCGCAGCGCACACAGGTGCGCTCTTTTAAGCCGAACATCTCGCAGGCAGGGGCCTTGATGACGGCCCAGCCGCCGCCCCAGTCATGCCCCAGGGCCGGCAGGATCTTGGTCTCCATGGCGCTGCACACCGCGCACTGACGCTGCTCATAGCCGGGATAAACGCAGGTGGCGGCCAGGCCAACGCTCCACCCGCCCCAGGTATGACCGGTGGCGGGCACGCCGGCGCGCTCCACCTTGCCGCAGAGGCTGCAGGTGCGCTCGTTATAGCCAGGGAGAGTGCAGGTGGGCTGCAGGACAAGGGTCCAGACGCTCCAGTTGTGGGGCAGCGCGGGGATGGTGGCGGTGGCCAGCTCGGCCCCGCAGCGGTTGCACAGCTGGTGGGAAATCCCGGGCTTTTCGCAGGCGGCGGCCAGTTTCACCTTCCACGGGCCGGGGTCATGGCTCAGGGCGGCGATGGGGGCGGTGGCCAGCTCGATTCCGCAGCGGTTGCAGGTCCGGTGATTCACGCCGGCAGCGGTGCAGGTGGGCGGGGTTTTCACTGTCCACGCGCTGGGGTCATGCCCCAGTTTGGGGATGGGATTGCTGACCTGGGCGCCGCAGCGGCTGCAGGTCGCGCGGTTTTCGCCGTCGGCGGTGCAGGTGGGCGGGATCGTCACCTGCCACGCGCCATAGCTGTGCCCCAGTTTGGGGATGGGGGCGGTGGCCAACTCGATGCCGCAGCGGTCGCAGGTCTGGTGTTCCACGCCGTCAGCGGTACAGGTGGGCGGGATTTTCACCTTCCACGGGCCGGGGAGATGGGTCAGGGCGGCGAGGGGGGCGGTGGCCAGCTCAGCTCCGCAGCGGTTGCAGAGAATGTGTTCCACACCGTCGTTGATACAGGTCGGCGGGGTTTTTACTTTCCATGCGCCTGGGTCATGGCCCAGGGCGAGGATGGGCCAGGTGGCCAGCTCGACCCCACAGCGGTTGCAGGTCTGGTGTTCCACACCGTCATCAATGCAGGTGGCCGGGGTTTTCACCTTCCACGGGCCGGGGTCATGGCCCGGGGAAGGTATAGGATCTTTATAATTGTCGCCGCACAGGGTGCACATTACAAGAACCCAGCCATCCTTGGTGCAGGTGGGATCCTCCCGGATGCTGGTGTTTACCCAGTTGTGAACGCACGCCGCCATCGCGGGCGAAGCGGCCAGCAGCAGGGCCAGGATGAGTACAGTAATACGCCACGGTTTTTTCATGGTGTCCTCCTTTTGGTTGCTGGGGCAGGCGCCGGGCAGTCCGCGGCGCGTTGATGAAGTTGGCCGGCTGATGGTCGCCCTTCAGCTCACGGGGTACCTTGCTCCCGCCGGGGAGCGTCCAGCATGCCTTTGTCGCCGAGAAACACATGCTCCAAGATGAGGATCGATTCTGTGTAGACGTATCATATCAGATTTGTCGCGATCTTAAAAGCATTATCATGACATTTTGAAAAATTTTTTACGATATCCGGGGCAAACGCCCATGAAGCGGCGCGCCCCGGGATGCTAATACTAAAATTCATGTCGCATGGAGCGACACAAATAGGGATGAAAATGTATTTACACGCTGATTTCCACGAGGATGATTTTGGCCAAAAGACGCCGGTGGGCGCGATGATCATACTCCGTGGGAGTCATACTGATGTATTAAGGATTGGAATTAATATTATCATGGTATACTTCAGTAGAGAGCGACTTTGATCTCGGTGTATGCGCGGTAAAGTTCACCTCAGAACGGGCTGTGCTTTGACATCGTGGAATTACGGTATCGTTATGACAGATGAAATGACTGTCCTGAGGTGTAAATATGCACAAAGATGACGCACAACAGAATATTCCTCAAGACTACAATGCACTGCGCAGTTTGTATTTGCTGACGCGCGAAGAAAATAGGCGGTTAAAACAGCTGTTAGCGCATCATCACATTTCATATACGGCAAACTATGAAGAAAGCCCTCCAGCGTACCGCTTGGTGGAAGAAGCGACACCGGAACCCAAAGATGTCAGTTCATCTGCCGTTAAGATTGCTAACACAGCACAATCGTTGACAAAACGTAGTCCTTTAAATGAGCGGATTGCCTTGTTTATATCTTTATTTCGGGGACGTTCAGATGTATATGCAAGGCAATGGCGCGGGAGGGATGGAAAAATTGGTTATAGTCCGGCATGTCGCAATGAATGGAAACGCGGAGCATGCCTTAAACCAAAGGCCAAATGTGCGGACTGTGTCCACGCTGACTATTATCCATATAATGCGGACGCGGTATTCAGTCACTTAAGCGGACAGGAGGTTCTGGGAATCTATCCGCTCCTGTTGGATGACACCTGCTATCTGATTGCAATTGACTTTGATGAAGCGACTTGGAAACGGGATGCGATTGCGTTTAGGCGAACATGCGAAAATAGCAAAATCCCTTGCGCTGTTGAGATATCCAGAAGCGGAAACGGGGCACATGTCTGGTTCTTTTTTGAAGAGGCGATGCAAGCAGAGCATGCTCGAAAGTTTGCCTCATTGCTTTTAACACAGTCAATGAGGGACAATGCACAGTTAAACTTCCGTTCTTATGATCGCATGTTTCCCAATCAGGACACCTTGCCAAGGGGTGGGTTTGGCAACCTGATTGCTCTTCCTTTTCAGCGGGATGCCTATCAAAATGGCGGCAGTGTTTTTGTGGATGACGATCTGGTCCCATACCCGGATCAGTGGACTTATTTGTCCTCTGTTACACGGATTCCTCCGTCAGAAATCGATGAATGGATAAAGCGACAGCACATTCCGGCACTGGGTGATTTGCGCAGAGAAGATGGCTTAGAAGCGTCATCGCTGAATCCCTCTTTGGTTGCACAGTCGGCCCTTGGTTTCCCGCCGCTCCTACACTGCATAAAATCCGACAGGCTCTACATCCCTGCGGATGGCTTGCCCCAGAAGGCACAAAACCAGATTAAACGCCTTGCTGCATTTGCTAACCCCCAGTTTTATAAAGCCCAGGCCATCCGCATGCCGATATGGAATATTCCGCGCGTTATCTGCTGTGCAGAATACGAGGATGATTGGCTATGTCTACCCAGAGGATGTGCGAACGCCTTGTGCGATTTAGCCGGCGCAGCGTCATCAAAAATCGTCTGGTCTGATGAAAGATACTCAGGCCATCATATTGATGTGGACTTTTGCGGCACGCTGCGCGAAGAGCAACAAAGTGCTTTTGATGCGCTGATGGAGCACGAGGAAGGTGTATTATCTGCAACAACTGCTTTCGGAAAGACAGTGATTAGCGCAGCGCTGATTGGCGCGCGAAAAACAAATACGCTGATTTTAGTGCATCGGACACAACTGATGCATCAATGGAAGGAACGTTTATCGGAGTTTTTACAAATTCGGGAAGTACTTCCTGAATTGCCCAAGAGGCGCGGGCGTCAAAAACGGCGGGACATCGTTGGCATATTTGGAGGCGGGAAAGACACCCGCAGCGGCATCATAGATATTGCGCTGTTTCAATCCATGGGAAAAGCGGACGAAATCAAGCCTTGGCTTGGCAAATATGGCATGGTTATTGTGGATGAATGCCATCATGTTCCAGCCGTCAGTTTTGAGCAGGTTATGAAAAAGGTATCAGCCCGATATGTGTATGGCTTAATCGCGACACCCAAGCGCCAGGATGGACACCATCCGATTCTGGAAATGTACCTGGGGCCAATCCGCTATCATGTGGATGCAAAAGCCCAGGCTGCCCGGCGTCCTTTTGCTCACCTCATGATTCCCAGGTTTACCGGGACGCGTTTTCAACTTCAGGCTGAAAACCGTATGCCCAGCATCAGTCAACTTTACAACCAGATAGCAAGCGATGATCTGCGCAACCACATGATTGTAGACGATGTTCTAAACTGCGCGAAAGAAGGACGAAATTGTCTGGTGCTGAGTGAAAGAAAGCAGCATGTGGTTTGGCTCTCCGAACAACTGGGCAAGCAGATGGACAGCGTAATCATTTTGATGGGAGGCAGAAATCAGAAAAACAGCCCTTGCCAGCTTGAAACACTCAAGCGCATCCCCTCCAGCACGCCACTTATCGTCTGTGCAACCGGTAAATACATTGGCGAAGGTTTTGATGAGCCGCGCTTGGATACGCTGTTTCTGACCATGCCGATTTCGTGGCAGGGTACGCTGGCCCAGTATGTCGGCAGGCTTCATCGCCTGCACGAAGGAAAGCGCGAGGTTCGTGTATATGACTATATTGACAGCCATGCGGAAATGCTGGAGCGCATGTACCATAAGCGCCTGAAGGGATATGCGGCAATCGGTTACCAGGTTCTGGCAGATGCACAAGATATGACGGTCGGCGGTGATATCATCTATAATCAAGACAGCTTTCAGCGTCCTTTTTTATCGGATTTGGCGTCTGCACGGGAAAGCATCATCATTGTCAGTCCCTTTGCCACCCTGCGGCGCGCGTGCTGGCTTGAAACAGCATTGTCAGATACAATCAAACGCTCTGTATCCGTTACGGTCTGCACACGACCTTCATCGGCTTTTCAAGGCCGAAGCCAGGCGGCATCTGATGCGGCGATTCGCAAACTGATTTCCATTGGCGTTCAAGTGATTTGCGCAGAAGGTATCCATCAGAAATTTTCTATAATAGATGAGCGTGTTGTTTGGTACGGCAGTGTTAATCTGCTGAGTTTTGGGGCATCTCAGGAAAGCATGATGCGTATCATCAGCGGCAGCGTTGCCAGAGCGCTTAAAACCAGTATGGAATTTGACTTGTGATTTCAAGACCCCTATGTGTTGATGCCATATCTGAAAGAACAGATTGCTGATGACGGGATGCACTATGTTCTTCTTGACGAGGTACAGCTTTTAGGCGAGTTTGAAGCCGTGCTCAACAGCCTCATCCGTAAAAAAAACGTAGATGTGTATGTGACTGGCAGCAACGCCAGATTTCTGTCCAAGGATGTCATTACAGAGTTCCGGGGGCGTGGCGACGAGATTCATATGTTTCCGCTGAATTTTTCCGAATTTATGTCGGTTTACTCCGGTACAAAACAGGACGGCTGGAATGAGTATATGCTTTACGGCGGACTGCCCCTTGTCCTTCGTTTTGAAAAGCCGGAGGAGAAAATCGCTTTTCTGAAATCGCTCTTTGAAGAAACATATATTTCGGATATCGTAGGAAGACATAAAATTCGCAACCGTGCTGAACTGGAGGATTTGCTGAATATTCTATCCTCCGCTATTGGCTCTCTCACTAACCCGACCAAGCTGTCTGCTACCTTCAAAAATGTTAAGGAACCACTGATTAACGAACTTTTTGAGTTTCTATCGCTCACCAGTCCAGAGATTTTTTCTAATCTCCGGAAAGCTTGGGGGAGATTTTCCTGCATTTAACCCTAAACCCAGGTTTTCTTGACCGCTCAGGGCTTTTTCCCTTTCTTTTTCCTGCCTTTGAGCATATCTATCCTGTCGTAAGTGCTCGGATTCTTCTGCCAGCCCTGATACACATCAGAAGGTTGGTGCTGGCTGCCAGAATGAATAGACGATTCTCGTTCTTGTTCAGACCCCTGTATCGTGTTTTCCGGTAACCAAACTCTACCTTGAAGTAACGAAATACAAATTCCACTTTGCTGCGCACCCGGGACTTCATCCGGTCGATCTCTTTGTTCCAGAAGCTGCCGACAGTTAATCCGCTCCGATAAATCTTGCCTTTGCGTCCGTTGATATAAAAATGGATACCGGACTTCTCTGCGTCATGCCGGATTTCAGACCGTTTCTCCAGCCCGGCATATCTGTTGTCTCCATATACTGAATGGTCTCCTTCCCGGATAAGATGATGTGCTTGTGTCACTTCCTGCACGTTCGCTGTTGTTGTCACCAAGCTGTGGATTAAGCCGCTTCCCGCGTCCACTCCCACATGCGCCTTCATGCCAAAGTGCCATTTATTACCCTTGCGGGTCGATGACATTTCTTCATCTCGTTTCTTGTCCGCATTCTTTAATGACGGCGGCGCGCTGATGATAGTGGCATCTACGTTCGTGCCCCCGCGCATGAAATGACCGTTGGCTTCCAGTACACGATTGATGGCCTCAAATATAGCCTTCCACAACTTACTTTCTTCCAATATCCGCCGAAAGTGCAGCAGGGTTGTGGCATCCGGTACATTCTCTTTCATGAAGTCGATCTTCATGAATTTGCGCATGGCATAGCTGTCATAGATGGCATCCTCCACTCCCTCGTCCGACAGGTTAAACCAGGCTTGCAGCAAATACATGCGAAGCATTTTTTCAATACCCAGCGGTGGATGGCCACGCTTCCCGCAATAGTAATGCGGCTCAACAAGGCTCACCCACTCATCCCAGGGGATGATTTCTTCCATGATGTCTAAAAAATGCTCTCGCTTCGACACCCTGCGGCGTCCACCGTATTCCATATCTGTAAAGCTCTGCTGTTTCATGATAAAATCCACCTGTTCTCTTCTCTTTTCTCGCCTTATTCTACCATGAAACATAATTAATAGTTCAATGGATGATTAAATCAGTGGTTCCTTAACGGTTTGGCTGAATTCCCACCATAGATTAATTGTGATTTGGTTAAGGTATAGCTGCTTTGAAGTAAAACATCATGCTTCGCTGCGACGTTGGCATCGACAGGCTAAGCCCCAACCTCATAAGACTACAACCATACATTGTACATTGTTCCGCCTCAATTGATGTATACAACAATTCTTCGTTTAAACCATGGAGTTTAACGCGATTCCCGATGACTGGTTTAATGCTCGTTGAACGGAAGATAAAAGCCACGGTTTCAAGTTGATCTTTAGTGACATACTGAACTAAATGGTACTCGTCTGTTGCTGGGTCACCTACACTATATCGGTCTCCATTAAAAATAACGTGACGCACGCCTTTGTATGTTGCAATCATTTTCGATGCTAGTTCCATTTGTTCACTGTTAAACTGAGTAATGTTCGCGCCTATTCCTAAAGTGCCTCCCGACATAGAAACATGAAAACGATATTGCAACTCTTGAAGAGTGCTACCATAAACTCCGGAATTTGAATCAGTTACCCAGCAACTGGTCATTTTGGGTAGATAAAATGTGGCGCAGCCATCTTGAATCAGCAAACGCTGAAATGGATCTGTATTATCACTGGGCCAGAATTGGTCCGTTAATCTCATCATACCGAGGTCTACGCGTGCACCGCCGCCGCTACACGCCTCGATATCAACACTTGGAAACTCATCACGGATCTCCTTAAGAATATCATATACCGCTTCTACGTGAAGTTCTCTTGCCATTGGACTGATTTCTTCAGAAACATCGGTGAAGGGGCGGTTCATATCCCATTTTAAGTAACTAATGTCGTACTGCCTAAGCAAGTTAAATAGCGTCTTCTTGATGTAATCCACCACATCCTTCCTGCCAAGATTTAATAAGTACTGATTTCGAAACATCAACGGTTGATGACCATCAAGAGAATACGCCCATTCAGGGTGTTCGCGATACAGATCGCTATCTGGGTTAACACTCTCAGGCTCAACCCATAAACCAAAAGCCATTCCTCTCGACGTCACATGATCAATTAACTGCTGAAGGCCATTGGGAAACTTTTCGGAATTTACATACCAATCTCCAAGTCCAGCCGTGTCGTCCTTCCGTTGTCCAAACCATCCATCATCCACAACAAAAAGTTCTATCCCCAAAAGCGCAGCGCGATCTGCAAGAAGCATTTGGTCAACTACATTTACATTGAAATAAGTAGCTTCCCAGGAATTATACAGTATACGTCGATCGCCAGCATTTGACGATAACCTATGACGTTGATAGTCATGTAGTTTTCTAGTCAGCGAACCTATGCCGTCTTCTGCAAAACACAAGTATAGTGGCGGAGAAATCAGATCCTCGCCCCGTGAAAGAACAGCCTTGAAATCAAAGTCGTTCCACCCAGCGTTGATGTTGATATTGCCAAATATCGATTTCTCAACAGTCATCTGCCAAGAACCGCTCCAACCCAACATCGCTCCGTATGCTTCATCATTTTCACCAACTATTGCAATAGCCGGATTATAGTGCGGACCAGATAGGCCACGTGTAGACTCTATGCGAAAGCGCCCTTCTGTTATTACCCGTTTTCTCTTCTTAAATTCATTTGCCCACGCACCAACACGATAATGCATTGTATAATTACTTCCAGTATTGGGCAAAGAGAAACTCGCACTAAAAAACCTACGAATTTGTACTGGTTTTTGACCACAAATGAATCTTGTAGATTTAATAATAGTGTCATGTTCCGCATCAACTTGATAAATTAGCTCTATTGCATGTTCATTTTTCTCGTCAGTCAGTGTAATAATAAGGCGGTCCCTCTGTATGTCATAGTTTGAGATTCTCATAAACATATTTTCATTCGCCTTGAAGCAGTTGCCAATAAACGAGCGAGAGTCCCACACTGGATACTCTGACCTTTCCAGCAGAATATTGCTGTCAAAGGAACTATGATGTACAGTTTTGGAGAAATCTCTTAGATCTTGGGCATGTATTCGCCCCCCCCAATAGAGGCAGATAGGCAGGTCGTTCAGGATACCAATCACATAAGTGCTTGAATCCGTATTCAATGAGATTATCCCAATTTCGTTATCATATTGAATCATGCCAAAGCCTCCTCATGTTCAACGTATCATGTTAAGACACAGTATACGTTATGGTTTGGCGTTGTTCCAGTAGCATGTGCCGCGGAATGTTCAATCACTTACTTTTACTTCGCTGGTCTATATTGTTATTCCCGCAGACAAACGCATAAAGGTAACATCCAAATGCCAGAATGACAAAACAGTTATTTATACTCACTATTCAGTAAAATCCATTTCTATTCGATGCATACCGAGACCAAGGATAGCAATCGCTCTCTGCTCTGTCCAGAAAACTTGTCATCAGTCAATTTCTTCCTTTATACTCCAAAGATGCTGTATTGCACCATAGTGAGCCGGATTGGTTTCTAGAACTTTATTAAATAGCTCTGATGCTCTCTTGGTTTGACGTAACCCAAGCGCTCCCAGACCAGAAAGAAACAGGCAGTGTTCTCGGTTTCTTAGTATCAAATCTTCATCGAACACTTGCATATCCGGTAAACTAACTGCAAAGTAATCAAGTACAGGGGTATCATTAACATGATCACATCCATACTGCTCAAGCGCCATAAAAAGTTGCCTTGCTCCAGGCTCATCACCTAAACACCTCTTTGCTAAAGCTGCATAATATGCCATCTCTGCAGGTTGATCATAGTAGTATTGCTTTCCAGCGAAGCTTACATTGCATACAGATGCCTTGACCCAATTGTCCACACTTTCAGACTTACGGCCACTTAAAGCCTGAACTTTCCCGATTAGGAAATAAATATCATTGTCTTTTGTGCCGATAAGTTTCCCCTCTCCCAGATTCTCCGGATAAACCAACGCACGACGGAGCAGAGATTCGGCGGATTGCCATTCCTCTAATTTCATCTTCTTACTGGCAAGTTGAACCAGCGCATGTTTGTACTGTGATACAATTTTGCCTTCTCCTCCTTCCCAGGGATGAAAGCGGTGCGATGTGAGATACTCTAATGCACGATCGTGTTGTGCGGTTAGATTAAGCAGGGTGATGTATTCACAAAGCAAATCGTCTCTTGATTCTACTAATTGCATCCTGGACTCGAGGTAGGAAAGCCTTTGAGCTGGCTGGACAGCGCATCGTTTGCGCAACTGATCAAGTTCCATCAACACACGAGCATCCCTATCATTCCTATTGAACGCCTCTTGCATTTTTTTAAGTGCTAACTCAGGCTGCTTGAGTTTATTGAAGGCATAGATCGCTAGGTTTCGCAACGGCGTGGCAAAAGTTGGCATTTGGATTGATGATATCCGCCATAAGGCTGAAGCTTCTTCGTATCTTTTCTTATCATACATGAGATTTCCCAAACAATATGCAGCAGTTCCATCATCGGGATTTTCAGCCAAGGCAAACTGTAAAACAATCATATCTTCCAATGTGTTTGGGAAAGCATATTCAAGACTCCCACTGCTGGCTTCAAGAAGTGCCTGCTTATACGGTTTCTTTGCAACGAAGAGTGCCCATGCACGATGGTAGAGAAGAACAGCATCTGTGCTTTGCTGTTGTAGAAGTAAGCTCACAGCATCATCCGCGCACCCCGCCTCAAGTAGCCATGAGGCTGTATTTATTACCCTGCGATTATCGCCCAAAATACTCTTTGTACCATACTCTGACAAAAGCATTCTGCACACATGGCAGAACGGATCTATTCGCAGTGTTTCTTCGCACAAATCCCGCATAGCGCTCATGTCTCCTATGTTCCGTAGCATAAGCGCCTTTATTGCTTGTGCCTTCATATTATGAGAATTTCGCACCAAAGCTAGCTCCGCAAACTCCAAGGCCTTTCTATGCTTTCCCTCCCTTGCGGATATAGAAGCAAGAAAATAGTAGGAAGCCTCCTGCTGGTTAGCTGACCATGCAGCTTTGAAGAAATGTTCATATGCAATAGAAAGTTTGCTCTCATAGTAACAAGCTAGCCCAAGCCCATAGAAGGCTTCACTATCATATGGGTTCGGATTTTTCCATGTTAATCTCTCGATCGCGGCTTGGAAGTATTCTTTGCTGGCCTTAAACTGCCCACGTCGCAAAAGAAGCATACCATACGCTGTATTGCATCGAATATCACCGGGATCCCTTTTTAGTGCTTCTAGGTAATATCCATCGCTTACGCGTGTTGCATGCCGATATTGTTCCAAATGAATACCGGCCAAATATAGTTCCTCATTGCTGGCAATTTCACTTGGCATTGGCAAGGCTGTTGCAATCTTGGCAGGAATTTCCTTCGTGCTGTGAGTCGATTTGTTAGAAATAATAATTTCTCCATCTTTGTTGACAACTTGTAACACAATGTGGTCCGATGCTTCCCCACTGAAATATATCTCTTTCACCCAAGGCTTTTCAGGTAGAAGGTTAAGTTGCTGAGAGTGCAGCACTTCATCTCCGTTCATGACAAGAATTGTGTGTTCTTCATGTAAGGAGCTAGCATAGACAGATGCCCTGACGCTCTTCTCCTGAAATTGGAGGCCAAGTACAAAGTCCTTATTGGCATTCGTAACTTGACCAACTTCCCTATATGGCATGAAGTATTGCTTAAATGTTTTCTCTTCCCCCGGCATTAGCCAGGAGAAATCAGGCTGGTTGTCCGTGTAAATACCGGTCATCAATTCAACATACGGTCCATCATCATCTGTCAAATTTCTATCCCATGCTTTGCCAAAGTCTCCGCTCCCCCAGGTCCACTGCTTTTTGCCTGGTGACACTTGATGATCCGCTACATGCAAAATGCCCGCCTTTTTTTGGTAATCGTAACCACCAATAAAGTCGTAGTCGCTATGATATGCCATAAAACTAGTCGGGACAGGTATATTTTTGTATCGACTAATATCGGTACCAGGGCTGTAGTCATACTTATAGTACACGCCGGTAGCAACCGGAAAAGAGGACATGTCACGTTTTCCATGATCCATAACGAAATGTACATCTGGCGGGAAAATGGACTGCGTATCATCATGTGCTGCCACCGCTGGATTAGCCCACCATAAGAAAGTCTGCGCAAGAGATGTAGGGTTGTATAATTGGCCTTGAATCTCAATGTATGCCTTCCCGGGATAAAGAGATATAATGCACATCCCTTTGGTTCCATACATACGATCAACTTCGCTAAGCAGTACGCTCGCACTGCCATCGACGTTATTCCGCAATACGTACTCTACAGGCATGAATGTTGTTGGGCGATGGTGTTGAGGCCAATTGAACTCAATCCCTCCAGAGATCCAGGGGCCTGCTAAACCAACGAGCGCTGGCTTGATTACCTTATTATAATAAACGAAATCATAATCAATAATTTTATCATAAGCTCGATATATGCGTCCTCCCAGACTTGGAAGAATTGTTACATGCAGGTAATCATTCTCAAGCATTACTGCCCGATATCGGACATCCTGTTTCTGATCCATGATCTTTTCAATGATTGGCAGAGGATAAACTTTACCGCTACTTCCCTGATATACCCGATTTTCAAAAAACATCGGATTTTTTTCGGGAGCACCGATGCCATAAGTCGGTATGGTGATTTCTTCTTCCCAAACCTTGGCAAACAATTGTTTATTGTTCATCATTACCTCCATAATTCATTTTTTAGGAAACTGTATTGTAGATGATTGAATAGTAACATCCAGGCGCAAATTAAAGTTTCTTTAGTCTGCGAACTTATTGCAAAATATTGCTATGCTGATTTTATTAACCTCTCCAACAATTGACGATGCTGAAAGACAATGTTAGAATACAAAATAAGCATTATTCTTAATTCTACTGGAGTCAGTATGAAAATTAATGAACTTGGGGTTCTACCGGATTCTGTTATATACTTTCATACTCCTAGTGAGTCCGCACGAAAACTATTCCTGACCGTTCGATGTGTTGGGCGCTATCACTGCGATGCAAGATACAAAGTTGATAGAGAAAACTATAACAGTTTCTTGCTTCTATATGTAGCAAGGGGAGCGGGGTACGTGCGAATTAATGGCACAGACACTGCAATTACTGAAGGCTCAATTGCTTTAATAGATTGCTACCATGCTCACCAATACAAAACTGAAACTGGTTGGGATATTTTATGGGTTCACTTCTATGGGCCGTCAGCGCAGGGTTATTATGACCTGATCAAGCGGTCTCGTTCATTAATAATTCAAGTCACGACTTCTTCATCCTCAGCATATGCTTTGGAGGAAATTTTTCGAATGTTCCATCATGATCATCAAATAAGCGAAGCACTGATAAACCGCCATCTTGTATGTGCGCTAACTGACTTTCTAACCCATAACTCCAATTTAGATTCAACAAACGGTGGCGCGCGAGATTTTGAGGACGTCCTTAGTTATATCGTCCAAAACCTTGAAAAGCCGATTCTTTTGCAGGACCTGGCAGAAATTGCGGCAATGAGCCCCTATCATTTCTGTCGCGTTTTCAAACAAAAAACTGGTTTTACACCTCATCAGTACCTTCTAAACGCGCGTGTTAACGCCGCCAAGTTTTTTTTAAAAACAACGGATTTACCCAATAAATCAATAATCGTACGATGCGGCTTCAATAGCGAAAGCGGGTTTTGCACCGTTTTCAAACGCTTGACTGGCAGGACTCCGCGCCAGTATCGAATGAACCAGAAGGAGAATCTTGATGAGGCTTGAGAACTGTAACGGTATTGTCGCTGAATTTAGTCCAATTGGAGCTTCTCTACAGCGGTTTCTTGTGCCGGATAGTGGTGATAAACTCACAAACATCATTTTAAGCCCTGCTGACCCACTGAAGCCCCGTTCAAAAAACGCTTATGCTGGAGCAATATTGGGACCTATTGCAGGTCGCGTAAAAAGCGGTAAAATTGCCGCTAATGGCGTCTTTTCGCAATTAGACTTGAATGACGGTCCGAACCATCTACATGGTGGCTCTCACTGTTTATCCGATATAGAATGGAAATGCATACAAAGCGATCAACAATGCGTCAGTTTTTTTACCTCGCAGCCAAATGGTCTTGGTGGATACCCAGGTAACCGCACGTTCGAGGTAAAGTATATTCTGGGCAATGATAATGCCTTAAACATATTCATGCACGCTGCTTCTGATGAAGAAACATGGTTCAACCTCTCAACACATATCTATTGGAACTTAAGCGGAAACCTTACCGATACCATTCTTGACCACCTTTTGCAGATACCATCAAGTGAAGTGGTTTTTAACTGTTCAGATCACACAACGGATCGGCTTGTATCATCAGCCGGTTCAATATTTGATTTACGGGTTGCCAAGCCGATATCTTACATTGTGAAGAAGGTCACCCATGAACAGGTTCGCTTCGGAAGGGGACTCAATCATCTCTTCATACTTGAACAGTCATGTGGAGCCCAAGAATATGCTCCGCACATTTCGCTTGAGCATCCATTATCGGGGCGACAGCTTTTAGTATCAACTTCGCTTCCCTGTCAGTGGGTGTATACAGGTGGATACTTGGGCCCCAATCTACAGCTTTTGGACGGGAAGGTTGGCAAGCCAAACTTGGCAATTGCTTTTGAACCGCAATTGGGACACTGTAATAATGCCATGGGTAAAATGCATATTCAACTTGCACCGCAGAAGCAATTCAGCGCATGGATAAAGTTCAGTTTTTCGCAACCAGGTTTGTCCATTTCAAATTAGAGTCCAAGACATTCTCTGCCTATGAAGCGGCGTCAATGTTGCTCTATGCGATGTCAACGAAGCCGAAAAGTTTTGACAACTTCACATTCAATCACATGTAAATGAAATATTTAAGTGTCAGAACAACATCTGAAATAATGTTTCATCAGAAAATTATTACCTAAACAGTCCTGCTTAGTCGCTTTTCCGGTCCGTTTTGTTCTCATTTTCTAGTGTCAGTTCAATTCCACGAATATGAGACATTGAACCATTCTTATTAAATAGTCGAATGCGGTTTTTCCCCGCCTGTAGAAGTATTAACACTTCCTTACCTTCAGGTTTATCCCAGCTTGGGAACCCCCATCCGCTGGTCGGGTGTAGATAAGTATCTACGCGCTCAGTATCATTCGCTTCAAAGCTTATATCTCTTGCTTCACCACCGCAATAATTAACGCGCAGTATATAAGTGCCATCATGCATCAACTCAATATTTTCATATATCATTTCTGCATCTTTTCCAAGCCCAACCGCTTCAAATATCCCTTCTTCTACTTGTACAAGTTCAGCATCCCCTGTAAGCTTTGCGAGTTGTGCTCCAAACAGAAGCGTTTTTTGAGGATCGTTATCCACCAAATGCATTTTCTTCAGAGCGGGTACGCCGCCTTCCATCCGATCTATTTGTAGCGTTTGAAGCCCAGCCTTCAGATACATAACAATCTGGTGTGTTATGAATGTTTTATAATGACCCGACTTAGGCATCTTGCAGGTCACACGTTGTTCTCCGGCACATGCAGACAGTTTCCAATCAAGCTCAGCGGAATAGAAGAATCGCAAAGTATACAGTTTCTCATTAGGAACATCTATCGTAAACTCCGCCCCGGCATTAAGTAACATTCCACGCTGTTGATTATCCCATGATACAGGTTCGCTGCCCCGTCTGGGCTTAGCGTCCCAGGCGGGATACACCGTTCGATGACCACTCATATAACCTGACAGAACACCACCGGGTAATTCCCCGATGTGTTTGGTGATATATAATCCAGCACCTCCATTTTCAACAAGATCCAAATTTAGGGTTGTATGCCGATTTACTGCCAAACGACGAACATTAATTGACTCTCCTTTGGAATCATCTTCATAGATTTCAGCTTCATAATCACCCTCAGGCAAGAAATCAAACGATAATACAAAGCGCCGCTTATATGTGTTAATAATCCCCACAAGATATTCATCACCTGCATATCGCATTATGGCGGCATGATCACCGGGAAAACCACTGAGAACCTTAACACCATCATATTTTGACTTTGTGCGTCGTAAGAAGTCCGTACCTTGCCAAGCTTCAAGGTAGTATAATGATAGAGCATAGTGAGTTACTCCGGATTCAAATACGACTGGTAACGCCATTTGATGTGCCATGCTTGTGTTTCGGTTACTATTTGAAAAACCTGTAGGCGTATAATCCATTGGGCCCAAAACATTACGAGTAAATGGCACAGTACAGTTATGGGTAGCATTGGGCAAATCGCTCCACTTGTAGTGCTCTAAGCCCAGAATCCCCTCACTGGTCATATAATTGGGCCAAGTCCGACCTTCCCCCATAGGCTTAGTTGCACCATGAAAATTAATCATGAGTTTATTTTCAGTCATTATTTCTGCAATCATCTTGTACTGCTGCATGGTATAACTAGAGTCATTTTCAAAAAAGTCTACTTTAAGTCCATCCACACCCCAACTAGCCCACAAGGGAATACGTTGAATAGCCTTTTCATATGTACTTAACTGCTGCATACCAGTCCAAATCCAAATTTGCACATGTTTTGAATGCGCATAATCACACAATGCTTTGACACAGCTAGCATCCCATGGACAGTCTAACGTAACCGCTTCAAATCCCATGGCGGCTGCAATATCAATATAGGCTTTTGATTCTGAATAAAGTTGAGAAGCATTTTCATACTCCCACCATGCCCATAAAGCACGTGCAGGGCGAATCCAGGTTACATTGCTCAGCATTGATGGTGGGTTAAGATTATAATTAAGTGTGGAATTAACCAACTCATTTAAGCTATCAGTAAGAATAACAAAACGCCAAGGTGAAGTGAATGGCATTGTTGAAATAATGGGTTGCCCTTTTTCTTCGGGTGCAAAGCCTATGTCAAACCGGTGCTCCGCAGTGCCCACTAAATGACATGAGCAGTAGTTTCCATTTATTGTAAGAACACCAGCCTCACTGATCATCATCCAGATATTTTGTGCTCTATCGTGCAAAAGTCCCGGCATTCCAAAGTGCTGGTGTGCAAGTGTATGATCCCATATTCTGAGATTGTATGTGCCTTCATATGACTTTACCCAATCTTGCAGCCAAAGATCCTCAAATGTTTTGCCAACACAGAAGCCTGTTGTTTCACGTATAATTCGTATATCGACAGTCTTTGAATACGGAATTTCATATCGAAAGGCAATTCCATCGTCATATGCGCGCATCTTTATGGCAAATGCAACCTCACCTTTAGTAAACGTCAAACACAACTCATTACAGCAATTGTAATAAACAGCTTTCTTTCCTGCTGGCAGACTATATGTTTCATCAACTACACTATAATGAGCATCCATAAAGACCAAGTCAGAAGTAAAAGCTTCAATATCACTCTCAAGCCCCAAAGGACTGTTTTCCAGTACTATTACTCCGTCTCGCTCAACCTGGTAATTGAGTCCTCCATTTACATTTTGCTTCACGATAAATGACATATTGCCATTTGGTGACTTGAGGTGCCACATTAACTTCTCCTCCCACTATATAAGCTTTCATATTGGCATCGATACCGCCAACGAGACATTCATACCAGACTATCATTTTTTAGAATCTTTGAGATATTTATTAAGCCTGACTTGCCATGACTCATAAATCAAGGTGGGGATCACCGGGATAGGTAATCCCCACCTTAGGTTTGTTGTTATTTCAATGGATTAGACTCTGCTTGATCGTACAACAACTTACGTGCATTGTAGTTCTCAGTATAAATTTTCTCAACTTTCGCTGCATCATTATCATCCATCTGCTTGATCAAATCAGCATAAAGCTTTTCAACTTCCTCGTGGGATGCTGCATTAACCATCGCGGCAAAACTGCTATCTATCAGATCCTTAATCTTCTGCTCAGCCAGGGCCTCTATTGTCCCGGCTCGCGGACCAATGTCATCATACAAGGCTGTATCCCAGTTGGCACCCGCCATGCTCTTTAGTCCGTGAAGGTTAACTTCATCTCGATTGTAACGGAATATTAGGTCGTATGGCGTACCATCCTCTCCAAGGCCATTACGGATCATCCATGTCCACTTTCTTACGCCACTTTCTTTTGAGAAGGCAGCCCAGTCTTTACGAATAGCGTCCAGCGTTTCCTGAGTAGGTGTATGTACGCCGTCTACCATATTCCAATTGACACCTTCGAGCCCCCACATTAACAGATACTGTCCTTCTTCGCTTGCAAGAAAATCGAGAAACTTAATGGTTTCTACGGGGTATTTGTTTTTGACAGTGATTCCAACACCGTCCCAACCGAGGGAACTACGGGGTCCATATGTGGTCTCGTTAGGTTCAACACCAGGTGCAGTAACCTTAAACATGTAAAACAACTTATTTGTATCAGATCCCTCAGTCTCACGGAAATGTGCATTGGCATCAGATACATTGCCTCCGGGCACTGCAAACACACGACCACTCATTATCTTTGAGGTATATAGCGTAGCATTCGTAATTCCCCATTCACTGTCCAGCAATCCTTCAGTATATAAAGTATTCATGAATTTCATCATATCTAAATATTTGGGATCGCGCACCAAGAACTCCATGACGCCATCATGCTCATAATAGTTCTTGAGACCGTACATGGCTTTGAACGTTCCAACGATGGCAGGCAAATAGTCAGCGTTAACAGTTAGCGGGATGCCTGGATTAAGAGCGTCTCCTGGATATTTTTCTTTAAATTTACGCAGCAGGTCAAGGAATTCTTCCTGAGTAAAGGGTTCGGCTGCCTTTGCACGCTCTCCATAACCAAACTCTTCAAGTATGTCCATACGCATATTGAACGCCCAATTTGGATCGGGATCCACACCATACCAGTTGTTAAAGTAGTAGTTCTTCCCATCCTTATATGCGCTCTTTGCGAGTACATCCCCATAACGCTCATACAGATTGGGTGCATATTGTTCGATTAAGTCATTCAGAGGAATCAGAGCGCCAGCCTCGATATACCTGTTGAGTGTTGGAACACGCCTATCGATTAACACGATGTCGGGCAAATCTCCACTTGAAAGCATTAGGTTGAGTTTCTCATCCGGATTGCCTGTTGGTTGTTGTACTTCAATACTAATGCCAGTGCGTTTCACTATCTCCAGTGATACAGGATTTGTAAACGCGTCGCCAGTGTTTTTGTCAAACAATGTCAAGGTGATGGGTTCCTTTGAAGTTTCAGCTGCTACAACGCTAGTGATCGTAGGTGGTACGAGAAGTAAGGCTGCAACGATTGCCAGGATAGAAACTAGTCTTCTTTTGCTCATGAGATAACCTACCTTTCTATAATTTCTAAGCGTCGCCATATGGCTACGCTTAACAAACGATTAGCTCTTAACAGCACCAATCATGACGCCTTTGATGAAGTACTTCTGCAAAAAGGGATAAACCAGAATAATGGGTATTGTAGCAACCATGGTAACCGTCATACGAATTGTTTCACTAGATACAGGTAGTTTCTTTGCTTCATTTGCCATTTGTTGTGCAGCAGAGAGCATGTCTCCTGTTTGGTATTGATTAAGAATTTTTACAAGTACTGCCTGTAAAGTTTTTAACGAAGCTTTATAAGTGTATATGTATGAATCATACCAGGCATTCCAGTGGTTTATTGCAGCAAACAACGTAATCGTCGCTAATACGGGAATACATAAGGGTATAGTAATTCGAATCAAAATGATGAAGTCATTCGCACCATCAATTTTGGCTGATTCTTCCATTTCGGCTGGAATCCCTTCCATATAAGTTCTTACTAAAATCATCCAAAAAACATTTGCCATCCCTGGAAAAATAAACACCCAAAAACGATCAATCAATCCCAATGATCTAATCACCATATAGGATGGGATTAGTCCACCGCTAAAGTACATAGAGAAGACAAAAAACAATGAAATAATACGTCGCCCTGGCAAAGTTCGTTTACTAAGTGCATAAGCCATCATAGTTGTCACAATTACTGTAAGAGGTACACCAATGAGGGTCCTCAGGATAGTTACACCTGCAGCATTGAAAATTTCAGGATCAGATAAAACGGCTGAATAGCTGCTTGTTGTAAAGGCTCGTGGCCAAAGAATGAAGCCGCCCAATCGAGTATCACTCGCTTCATTAAATGAAAGCACCGCAATATTCCAAAACGGCAAAAATGTGGTAATGAAAACCATAAACAAGAATGCATAAATGGCAAGGTTACCTATATACCACGATAGATTTCGATGCCGCATACGATCCTCACCTTCAAATTGATTTACAGAAAATCATGTCATGTTATGTGAAAAACAAATTAGGCAGTACAGGGCTTTCAAGCTAGAACAAATGACTTGATCCCGCTTTCTTAGCCATCGTATTAGACGTAAGAACCAGTAAGAAAGCAACTACTGATTTGAAAAGACCTACAGCTGTAGCATAGGAATACATCGCATTCTGAATACCGTATCTAAATGAGTATGTGTCAATTACATCCGAGTAACTACGATTCATAGCGTTTCCAAGCAAGAAAAACTGATCAAATCCTGTACTTAACAGTCTTCCTATTGAAAGAATAAACAACACAACTACAGTAGGCTTAATCGATGGCAAAAGAATATTCCAAATTTGCCGAAGTCTACCAGCACCATCCACTTGCGCGGCTTCGAAAATCTCTGTATCTATCGCAGCAATTGCTGCAATGTACATGATTGAGTTGTAGCCAGAATCCTTCCAAGTATTTGAAAGTGATATTATCCACCAAAAGTACTTGCCTTCCTGCAAAAAAGGAATGCTTTTCTGCGTCAAACCTAGTCGCAGTAACATTTGATTGATCAAGCCTGAACCAGAGAGTAAAGTCACAATAATATTAGATGCAATAACCCACGAGACAAAATAAGGAAGATATGATGTGGTTTGTACGATACGCTTCACAACTCGATTTCCACACTCATTTAAACATATTGCTAACAGTATAGGCATAACAAAACCTAAGGCTAAAGTCAGAACACTTGTAACTAATGTATTTCTCATCACAATGTAGAAATCATTACCTGAAAAGAAGTATTTAAACCATTGAAATCCTACATATTCGCTTTCAAACAATGCAGACCAAAACTGTCCAAGACGTGGAGTGAAGTTGACAAATGCCATGTACAGCCCCGCCAGCGGCAAGTAGGAAAACAACAATACGCAAATGAATCCAGGCAGTAGCATTAGATACAATAATTTATGTTCATTAATGCGTTTTAAAAGATTTTTCTGCAAGGAAACACCTCCCTGGCAACCCGTATCCATCTTTATTAAAACTATAACATATACTAGCCGCAGTAGTTGAAATAATTTGCTGGACACTTTAAAAAAATTGCTTTCTTTGCAGAAGCGATTATTATGTGAACACTATAGAATTTGGAGTATCGAATGTCTCCAAACTGTAAATTCATGCGGCACACTGTCACGTCGGGAGCATCGACTATTCGTCAGGAAAATCCTCGATGGCTGTTATACGTTCAATCGCCTGATGAATCACACTTTGCACATCGGCATCCTCTTTGAGCCATTCTTCTTGCGCGGGTAGGTCCAGTATCACGGGCATCCGGTCATGAATGCCGGATATCTGGCTGGCAGCCTTCTGCGTCAGGATGACATAGCGGGGAGTTGTTTCCTGAGCTTCCAGACGATAGATACCAGCCATATAGAGTGTGGTGCTTGTCGGGTCACGCATAATATCACGTATCTTCTTTCCGGTTGCAGGGTCTTTCTTCCACTCAGGCAATAGGATGCGGGGATCAGATACCGAGCTTCCCTCGCTGGTTTCAGGAAGGTTGGTTTTTCAAGAATCGTTTCAGCTCTGGCGTTAATGAGGTTACCTTTTCCATCATGGGCTGAAAAGCCCCAGCGCATTTGCCGAAAATACGGGGCCTTGTTTTTATCTGACAACTTTGCAGCAGTATAATCTGTTGGAAAAACCATACCAGTCTTGATTGGCGGCAATTCCATGCCTTGCCGTTTGTTTTCCTGTTCAATTTCCTTAAGAATGGCTCTCAACTCCGGGTCATCTGCAGCTACAAAGAATCTTCCGCACATATATATTTCCCCCCTACAAACGCAACACTGATATGTAATGCTGATCAGCATAAAACATTACAGAAATCCTTTGATGATTGGTTGGAGCGTCAAGAAGTCCAATAAAAGGAGGAACCATTGACATGGCAACCATCATTAAGCGCAAGAAAGCGTATTCTGTTATTTACAACTACACCGATGAGAACGGTAAGACAAAGCAAAAGTGGGAAACATGGTATACCCAGAAGGAGGCTTTAAAGAGGAAAGCGGAGATTGAAAACGGCCAACTTAATGGAGTGTTCTGCAATCCAACCAACATGACGATTGAAGAATTCATGCATGATTTTGTCACCATGTATGGAGAAAGCCAGTGGGGTGTATCCACTTATGATGGAAACACCGGGATGATTGCTAACTATATTAATCCTATCATTGGTCATTTACCTATACAGGAGAGATACTTTTGGAAGAAATGAAGCGTCCGCCTGAAGCTGTGTACCTGATCATGGACAGGGCATACGAGGGCGACCGAACCAGGGCTAAAGGGGTTGAACTGGGGTACATGCCGGTTGTTCCTCCAAAGGCAAACCGCAAA
>Ga0255344_1002151_pt1 | contig 24537 bp, 22 predicted proteins | sample wastewater_treat_5_FD_192414 | JGI IMG/M metagenome (GOLD analysis project Ga0255344, IMG submission 192414) | Wastewater microbial communities from Lulu Island WWTP, Vancouver, Canada - plant18 | ecosystem: Engineered > WWTP > Wastewater > Unclassified | place: Canada: Vancouver, British... | reverse complement strand
AACGCCTTTGGGGAACCAGTGTCCTTTGAGGACCGCGGTCCCATGGCGCGGGGCATCCTGGCCATCGGCCGGCAGGACACCGACCAGGGCGCCCTGACGCCAAGGGATGAACGGGTCAGGGTGCTGGGCGGCAGCTCCGACCACCTGCTGGTGGACCTGACCCAGGCCCCGGGCTGCCAGGTCGGGGACGTGCTGGGCTTTTATCCGGGATACAGCGCGATGCTCAGGGCCTACACCAGCGCCTACGTGGCCAAATCCTGTATTGATACGGAAGGAAACCTTATCCATGAATGATCTCCTGGTCGTCGCCCTGGGGGGCAACGCCCTGCAGCGGGGTCAGGGGCCTTATGACGCGGACAGCCAGCTGGCGGTTGTCCGGGAGACCTCGGCGCAGCTGGCCCGCATCCTCAAAACCGGGCGGCGTCTGGCCGCACGGCCGTCATCGCCAGCCTGGAAAAGGCCTGGGAGGGCACGCAGGGCCGGGCCGGCACCATCCTGCGCAGCCGCTGATGGTGGGCCCTGGATGTTCTTCTCCTGTATTTCTGCTGTTTACTTTATATTTCAACCATTTTCCACATTGAAGCCGGCGCGCGGCCGTCCTATGATGCCTGCAATGGCGATGACCGGGAACGTGTAGCGGTCGGACATCCCTCAAAGCGAGCGCCCGATGGTGAGAGGGGCGCAGGGATCAGGACAGGCGAGTTCCTCCCGCGAGCCGCAGGCTGAACATGAAGTAGGCTGTGCCGGCACCCTGCCGTTAACAGGGGAGGCAATGTTGGTTGCCCTGAGCTGTCATGCGACAGGAAATTGAGGTGGTACCGCGGTATATCCGCCCTCTGCAAGAGCAGAGGGCGTTTTATTTTCAGCAAGGAGGAACAGGCATGAAACGCATGACAAAGGCATTGATTGCCCTGGTGCTGGTGGCGGCTGTGATAGTGGCAGGCGTGTTACTGATGAAAAAGGACAAGAAAACGGTGATCGGCATCGTTCAGATCGTCAACCACAAGGCCCTGGACGCGGCCAGGGAAGGCTTTTTGAGGGCCCTGGCCGAGGAGGGCTATGAGGACGGCAAGAACATCAAGGTGGATTACCGCAACGCCCAGGGCAACCAGGACACCCTCTCCAGCATCGCCTCCTATTTTGTAGGGGAAGGCGTGGACCTGATCCTGGCCATTGCCACGCCCTCGGCCCAGGCGGTGGCCGCCAAAACCGACACCATCCCCATCCTGGGCACGGCCATCACCGACTACGTGGAGGCCAAGCTGGCCAAATCCAATGAGGCGCCGGGCTACAACGTCTCCGGCACCACGGACATGAATCCGGTGGAAGCCCAGGTGGGCATGATCCAGCGCCTGGTGCCCGAAGCCCGGACCATCGGCCTGATCTACACCGCCAGCGAGGTCAACTCCCAGATGCAGGCGCGCCTGGCCAAGGAGGAAATCGAGCGCCTGGGCCTCCAGTGGAAGGAGGTCACCGTCAACAGCTCCAACGAGGTGCAGCAGGCCGTCAGTTCCCTGGTGATGGACGTGGACGCCATCTACATCCCCACGGACAACACCCTGGCCTCGGCCATGCCCCTGGTATATGAAGCGGCCCTGACAAAAAAGGTGCCCGTGGTGGCAGGGGACGGCAACATGGTGATGGCCGGCGGCAACTTCACCCTGGCCATCGACTATGAGATGCTGGGCTACCAGACCGGCAAGATGGCTGTGGCCGTGCTGCGGGACAGGGCGGATGTCTCCGCCATGCCCATCCAGAGCCAGAGCCAGTATAATTATTACATCAACAAGACCGCCAACGAGGCCATGGGCATCGTGATTCCCGAGGACCTCAAGCCCTACGAGGCGGAGATGCTGGCCACCCCTGCCCCCTGAAGAATACAAAATGATCACAGGCTGCCGGCCAAAGCGCGGCGGCCTGTTTTTATTGCTGTTTTCCTCTGTGTCAGGGCGCCGGTGTGTGCTGCGGCATGGGCGTCAGCCCGGGCTCAATTTTCGCGGTATCCAAAAAGCTGTATTCCCAGCCGGGCTTCAGAGGCTCATTGCGAAAGGACATCATCTCGGCCACCGTGACCAGCTGGTAGCCCTTCTCGATCAGGGCGGGCACCAAGGTCTGCATCGCCCGGCCGGTGGAATCCCACACATCGTGGCAGAGGATGATCGCCCCGTTTTGGGCCTGGGAGAGGATGGTGTCGATGGTTTTGCTGGCGCTGCGGGTCTTCCAGTCCAGGGAATCCACCGACCACAGAATCACCGGCAGCCCCAGCTCGGTGACCGTCCTGCGGGAGAGGCGGTTCAATGCGCCATAGGGCGGGCGCAACATGGTGACAGTCTGGCCGGTGACCTCCTGGATCTTGTCCATGGTGCGCGTGATTTGCGACCGCACGGCGGACTGGGAAATTTCCCTCAGGTTGGGATGGGACCAGGTATGCGCGCCGATCTGGTGGCCGCCCTGGGCGATGCGCCTGAGCACCTCCTCATTGCCCTGGATGTTCTTGCCCAGCACGAAAAAGGTGCCCCGCGCGCCATGGGCCTCCAGGGCTTCCACCACCAGCAGCGAATCGGGATGGGGGCCGTCATCAAAGGTCAGGGCCAGCATGGGCTTGTTGGGGTCAACGCCGCGGGCGAGCGCGTTTTGCCGGGTCAAATCGGGCGTGGGCGCCGGGCTGGGCGTAATGACCTCGCGGGGCGGCAAGCCGTTTTCGAATTCCAGATACTCCTTCATCATGTAGCCTTCCCTGCCGTCGGGCGTCCTGACCCGGCAAAATATCTCGCCGTCAGCCAGCACGGAGACCCTGGTGCCGGTCCTGTAGCGGCCCAGGGATTTCGCGTCCTGGTCCGCCTGCGCGCGCAGGTGCAGCGCGCCGCCCCTGACGAGCGCCGTGTATTCCTGGGCACAGGCGGGCACAGCCAGGCCGGACAGCGCCAGCATGCACAGGAAAAGAGCCAACCGCTTCCTCATAGAAACCTCCGGATGTCGTCATCATACCCATCAAACGCGCCATGGTCAATAGAGCCTGCACGGCGCGCCGCTTTTGTTTTTGAAGTGTTTTCTCTTGTTTTGCCCCGGATTTTACCAGATTTGACATTGAGCGGTTCTGTATACAGGCTTAGTATTGTCGCAATGGCGATGACCGGGAACAGGTAGCCCTCCCAGCGCCCCGCAAGAGAACTGCCGGACGGTGCAAGGCAGCAGGGGGACAGGATGGTGAGTACATCCCGCGAGCCGCAGGCTGAACCACAGTAGGCCGAGCCGGACGCCCGCCGTTACCCGGGCAGGCAATGTCAGTTGCCATAGAGCTGTCTGATGACAGGAAATTGAGGTGGTACCGCGGTTGATCCGCCCTCTGCAAGCGCAGGGGGCGTTTTTGTAAGCGGACATCAAGCATTACGCGAAACGGAGGAGGACACACATGAAAAAAATGAAGAAGAAGACCAAGGGACTGATCGTTCTGGCGCTGGTTCTCGTGCTGGCGGTGGGCGCCTACCTGGTGTTCCAGCCCAAAAAGCAGCTGTCTGTGGGCATTTTGCAGTTTGTGCAGCATCCGGCCCTGGACGCGGCCCGGGAGGGCTTTATCAAGGCCCTGACCGAGGAGGGCTATGAGGACGGCAAAAACATCCGCATCTCCTATCAGAACGGCCAGGCCAGCCAGGATACCTGCGCCAGCATCGCGGACATGTTCGTGGCTGACAAGGTCGACCTGGCCCTGGGCATCGCCACCCCGGCCGTCCTGGCCCTGGCCGGCAGGACGGACAGCATCCCCATCCTGGGCACCGCGGTCACGGACTATGTGGCGGCCAAGCTCATCAACAGCAACGAGGCCCCGGGGCTCAATGTGTCGGGCACCACGGACATGAACCCGGTGGCGGAGCAGATCGCCCTGCTGCATCGCATGGTGCCCGATGCCCGGCGGGTAGGCCTGCTGTACACCGGCAGCGAGATCAACTCCCAGATCCAGGCCAGGCTGGCCAAGGAAGCCCTGGAGGAGCTGGGCCTTGCCGTGGTGGAGCTGACCGTCACCAGCTCCAACGAGGTCCAGCAGACTGTCGTAAGCCTTCTTGACCAGGTGGACGTCATCTATGTGCCCACGGACAACATCATCGCCTCCGCCATGCCCCTGGTAGCCCAGGCCGCCCTGGACAAGGGCGTCCCGGTGGCCTGCGGCGAGGAGGGCCAGGTGCACTCCGGCGGCACCTTCACCCTGGGCATCAACTATTTCCGCCTGGGAGAGCAGACCGGCCACATGGCGGCCAAGCTGCTCCGGGGCGAGGCCAAGGTGGCTGCCATGCCCATCCAGAGCCAGACGGAGTTTGAGTACCTGATCAACAAAACCTACTGCGAGGCCATCGGCCTTGAGATTCCGGAGGACCTGCTGCCCTTCGCCCAGTCCTTCTGACGCATCACCCCGCCGACCATCGCCCCGCCCCGCCTGGGGCGGGGCAGCAAAGGAAGACCATGGAATATGTACTGCTGAACGCCCTGTCACTGGGCCTGATCTGGTCCATCATGACCATGGGGGTTTATATCACCTACCGGGTGCTGGATGTGGCCGACCTGTCCGTGGAGGGCACCATCACCCTGGGGGCCGCGGTCTGCGCCCGCCTCATGGACCTGGGCCTGAATCCCTACCTGTCGCTGCTCTTATGCCTGGCGGCAGGCGCCCTGGCAGGGCTGGTCACCGGCCTTCTGCACACCAAGCTGCGCATCCCGGCCCTGCTCTCCGGCATCCTCACCATGATTGCCCTGTATTCCGTCAACCTGAAGATCATGGGCGTGGCCAACCTGCCCCTTTTGCGCATCCCGACCGTCTTTTCCATGGTGGGCGGGCTGCTGGGCCTGAGCAAGGCGCTGGCCACCATCCTTTTGAGCGGCGTCCTGGCCCTGGGCCTGGCCTTTGCGCTCTATTGGTTCTTCGGCACCCAGATCGGCAGCGCCATCCGGGCCACCGGCAACAATCCCCATATGGTCAGGGCCCAGGGCGTGAATACCGACACCACCCTGATCCTGGGGCTCATGCTGTCCAATGCCCTGGTGGCATTCTCGGGCGGTCTCATCGCCCAGGACCAGGGCTTTGCCGATGTGCAAATGGGCATTGGCGCCATTGTGATCGGCCTGGCCTCCCTGATCATCGGCGAGGTCGTCCTGGGCCAGCGGCACTTCATGGCGCGGCTCATCTCCCTCATCATAGGCGCCATCCTCTACCGGCTGATCATCGCCATGGTGCTGCGCATGGGCATGCCCGCCGACGACCTGAAGCTGTTCACCGCCATCACCGTGGCCCTGGCCCTGTCCCTGCCACGCTTGCAAACCCTTTGGGCGAAGAACGGCGCCAGCGCCAGGGGAGGGAAATAGGCCATGCTTCAGATCACCGGCTTGAACAAAATATTCAGCCCGGGCACCGTCAACGAGCGGCTGGCCCTGGAGGACATCAACCTGCACCTGCTGCCGGGGGACTATGTCACCCTCATCGGCGGGAACGGCGCCGGCAAGTCCACCCTGCTCAATGTGATCTCCGGGGTGCACCGCCAGGACAGCGGGAGCATCTACCTGGACGGCAAGCGCATCGACCACCTGCCGGAGCACCGCCGGGCAGCCGACCTGGGCCGGGTGTTTCAGGATCCCCTCATGGGCACCGCCGCGGACATGGAAATCCAGGAAAACCTGGCGCTGGCCGCCCTGCGGGGCAAGCCCCGGGGCCTGGCCTGGGGCGTGAGCGCCCAGGACAAGGCCCTGTTCCACCAGCGCCTGGCCGAGCTGGACCTGGACCTTCAGGACCGCATGGCCACCAAGGTGCGCATGCTCTCCGGCGGCCAGCGCCAGGCGCTGACCCTGCTGATGGCCATCCTCAAGACGCCCAAGCTGCTGCTGCTGGATGAGCACACCGCGGCCCTGGATCCCAAGACCGCGCGCAAGGTGCTGGAGCTGTCGGACCACTTTATCTCCAGCATGAAGCTGACCTGCCTCATGGTCACCCACAACATGCGCGACGCCATTCAGCATGGCAACCGCCTGATCATGATGAGCCAGGGCAGGATTATCCTGGATGTGGAAGGCGAACAGAAAAAGAACCTGACGGTCGAACAGCTCGTGCAGATGTTCTCCCTGCGTTCAGGCGAGGAGCTTGTCAACGACCGGATGATGCTGGGTTAACCGGATCAGAGAATGCAGCGGTCCGTGGCCAGCCAGTGATTCAACTGGCTGGTATAGTCACGCCCGCTGGCCCTTTGGATGGCTGCCAGGAAGTCCGTCCGGTCGATGCTGCGCCCGGCAAACTGGCCCAGCAGGGCCTTCAGCGCAGCAAAAAAGGCGTCCTTTCCGATGTCCTGCTTGATCTTGTCCATAATCAGGCCGGATTTGCCGTGGATGACAGCGGAATTGTAGTCATAGCCGTCCGGGTACTCCATCAGGCGCCTAAACTCGGCCTCCGGGACGTCGATCGCCGTGCGCAGCCCCTTTTCGCAGGCTTCCAGATACATGCGCAAGTCTTCCTGATGAAGCGCAGGGTCCGGGGTCAGCTCGGCGTCGGTGGCCAGCCCCAGGCCGATGGACAGCCAGCCGGTCATCTCGCGGTCCCTGACATACTCGCCCCAGTATTCATGGCAGATCTCGTGGGCAATGATCCAGTTGTTGCCCATGAGCACGGCATCATCCGGGCGCTGGTGCAGGGCCAGCACGCCGCTTGCCAGCGGGGCCCCGCCATGCCAGACATCGCTCCCGGGGACAAAGGTCAGGCTTTGATACGGGAAAAAACCAAGCAGGCGCACGCAGGCCGCCAGGTCCTCTTTGGCATGCCCGAGCACCGTGCGCGCCAGGGCGAGGTTTTGCGGATAGTGAAGGCAAAACAGGTCGATCTCTTCAAAGCGGTCGGTCAGGTAGGGAAAGGCGTCCGACAGGACCAGCGCGAAGCTGTCCACCGTGTCTTCCCGGAAGACGCCTTCGCGCAGCCTGCCGGTCGCCAGGACCGTTGCACGGGGCGAGGACAGGCGCACCTGAACATCACAGGGGAGGTCCTGACGGGCCGGCGCGGGATAAAAATCCCGCACGACAAACAGCCCCTCGGGCATAAAGTCCAGTTTCCCATAGGGCACCATGCCCTGAAAGGCGCATCGGTCCCGTCCTTCTGTAAAAACAAAGCGCTCATCCGCGGCCAGGACAGGCCCCTCGCCGCCTGTGGCGCGGCAGGCGCCCGATACCCGCAGCCGGCTTTCCTGAGCGTCATCCTCCACTGAGATATCATACAGCAAACGCATCGCTAATCCTCCATGAGCTCCTGCAAACGCTTCTCGTCCACCGCGCCGAAGGCAGCCTCCGGCATCGCGGTAAAAGCCATGGACTCCTGGGTCACGGGATGGGCGAAGCCCAGGGCGCAGGCGTGCAGCATCAGCCGCGGCGCGGCCGGCAGGCCCCTGTGGCCGTAGATGGGATCGCCCAGCACCGGGTGGCGGGCGCTTGAGAAATGCACGCGGATCTGGTGGGTGCGCCCGGTGACCAGGCGGATGAGCACCAGCGCGCTTTTTTCATCCTGGCGCACCAGCCGCCAGCAGGTCAGCGCGTCCCGCCCGCCGGGCACCACGGCCATCTTTTTGCGGTCCCGGGGGCTTCTGGCGATCGGGCCGTCATAGCGCCCTGAGATTTCCTTCATTTGCCCGGCGACCACCGCCAGGTAGTGCTTTTTGATCTCCCGCTGCGCCAGCGCGCGGGACAGCGCCAGGTGGGCGCGGTCGTTCTTGGCGATGAGCATCAGTCCCGAGGTGTCCTTGTCCAGCCTGTGGACGATGCCCGGGCGCTTTTGCCCGCCGATGCCCGACAGGCTGTCCAGGCGGAACAGCAGCGCGTTGACCAGGGTGCCGTCAGGATTGCCCGCCGCGGGATGCACCACCAGCCCGGCCGGCTTGTCAATGACCGCCAGCGCCTCGTCCTCATACAGCACATGGATGGGGATATCCTCCGCCTGCGCCCCGGACGGCAGGGCTTCCGGCTGATCCAACACCACTTCATCCCCAATATTCGGGACAAAAGAGGGCTTGGTCACCACAATCCCCTTGACGCGCGCGCGGCCCTCGCGGATCAGCCGGGCCGCCCGGGAACGGCTGATGCCCTGCGCGGCCAGCAGCACATCCAGGCGCTCCCCGTTGCCCCTGGCGCAAATCTCAGCCATGGCGCGCCTTCCCTCCCGGCAGCAGCGCGCAAAACGCCAGCAGCAGGGCCCCCAGGGTCAGGCAGGCGTCGGCCAGGTTGAACAGCGGGAAGCGGAACAGCAGCAGCTGCAGGTAATCGCTGACCGCGCCGTGCAGCACGCGGTCCGTCAGGTTGCCCAGCGCGCCGCCCAGCATCAGGCCCGCGCCCAGCGCCTCCGGGCGCGTGAGGCGCAGCCCGCGCGCATAAACGCCGCCCAGCAGCACCAGCGCTACGGAAACCAGCAGGCTGACCTCAGGCCGGCTGTCCAGCAGGCCGAAGGCCACGCCGCGGTTTTGCGCGTAGGCCAGCCCCAGCACGCCGGGCAGCAGCGCGCGCGGCCCGCCCAGGGGAACCAGCTTGAGCGCCAGGTCGCAGACGGCCGTGCCCAGCGCCACGAACGCGAGAAAATGTATCATATAGCCATTATAAAGCGCCGCTTCAGGTTTGCAAGCCCGGATAAAACGCGCCCGGAGCGGGTACAATCCTGGCAGGCTCATGCAGCATCCAAGCCACTGAAGGAGGAGCCCATGAAAATGTTTCTTGCGTTTGTTCTGGTCATGGTGATTGCCCTGGGCGCGTTTTTCGCGCTGAAAAACATGAGGCAGTCCGCGGCGTCCGTGGAAGAGGCCCCGGCGCAGACCGGAACCGTCTATTTTGCCGGCGGCTGCTTCTGGGGGGTGGAGCACATGATGTCGCTGGTGCCCGGCGTCCTCAGCGCGCGCAGCGGCTATGCCAACGGCACGCTGGAGAACCCCGCTTACGAGGCGGTCAAGACCGGCGCCACCGGCCACAGGGAGACGGTGGAGGTCACCTACAACCCGGACCTGGTCAGCCTGGAGGAGCTGGTGGCGCTGTTCTTCTCCTCCATTGACCCGACGGTGGAGAACCGCCAGGGAAACGACGTTGGCAGCCAGTACCAGACCGGCATCTACTACCGGTCGCAGGAGGACGGACAGCTCATCCGCCGCCTGGCGCAGGCCGAGCGGGCCAGGCACCCGGCCTTTTATGTGGAGATCGGGTCGCTGACCAGCTTCTGGCAGGCCGAGGACTACCACCAGGACTACCTGATCAAAAACCCCGGAGGATACTGCCACCTGACGCAGGACGATTTTGACCGCGCCCGGGCCACCGGCAAACAGCCCGCGCCGCGCAAGGCCGAGTACCGCGCCATCAGCCCCGCGCAGGCCAGGGAGGCCATGGACGCGGGGGCAGCGCCCATATTGGTGGACGTGCGCGAGCCCTACGAGTTCGCCGCCGGCCGCATCCCCGGCGCCGTCAACCTGCCCCTGGCCAGCCTGGTCAACCTGGCGCAGGAGCAGCTGCCTGACAAGGACGCGCTGATCTACCTGTATTGCCGTTCCGGCGCGCGCAGCCGCACCGGCGCCCTGCAGCTGATCAAGCTGGGCTATACCAACCTGTACGACCTGGGCGGCATCATCAGCTGGCCGTACGAGGTCGAGCAAGCCGGATACCGGCAATGACCGCCCGCCCCCGGGCAGCGTAAAAAACAGACAGCAATCACAAGGCCCCCGCCACGGCAAGCGGCGGGGGCTTCGTTCAGCGCTGATTCAGAACCACATATAAATCTACATATTGTATTAATTTTCTTTTTCCCCTTGTTTTATTACTATATTTTGTGGTACAGTGTTCAGGCTTCACAAGAGAGCCGGGAGGCTCTCAAATACTCGCAGGAGAATGATATGAGGGTACAGAAACGCAACTACATGATTGTGGACTACAAGGAGGCCACCATCGCCAAGGCCATCCGCAAGGCCATGTCGGAAACGCTGGCCGGGGTGGACGAGGCGCTTTCATACGAGCTGGCCGCCCGCGTGACCGAGATCCTGACCAAAAAAGGCGCGGAAATCGTCGCGGTGGACGAGATTCAGAACCTTGTGGAAGACCTGCTGATGCAGCATCGCAGGGACGCCGCCAAGGAATACATCATCTACCGCTATGAGCGCGACAAGGAGCGCCGGAAGGAAGCCCTGCAGGCAGCCGGAACGGAGCAGGAGACCAGCCTGCCCTTGCTGCGGGACGAGTTCATCTCCCGCTACAAGCACCTGCCCAACCCCATGGGCCCCCTGGGCAGTTTTGTGTACTACCGCACCTATTCCCGCTGGCTGAGCGAGGAGATGCGGCGCGAGTACTGGTGGGAGACCGTGCGCCGCGCGGTGGAGTACAACTGCAACATCGTGCCCGGCACCCCGCGCGCGGAGGCCGAGGAGCTGTTTGATAATGTGTACAACATGAGGCAGTTCCTCTCCGGCCGGACCTTCTGGTCAGGCGGCACGGAGGCCAGCCTGCGCTACCCCATGAGCAACTTCAACTGCGCCGGCCAGGTGATAGACGATTTTACGGCCTTTGACGAGCTGTTCTACCTGCTGATGGTCGGCGCGGGCGTCGGCGTGCGGGTGACCATGGACGACGTCGCCAAGCTCCCCCCCATCCGCACGGACATCCAGGTGTTCCATCAGGCCTATGAGCCCGTGCCCCGCGATGAGCGCAAGGACATGACGACGCTTGACTTCACCGGCAAGAAGAACGTGGTGGAGATCGTGGTGGGCGACAGCAAGGAGGGATGGCAGGACGCGCTGAACTATTTTTTCAAGCTGCATTACGCCAAGCGTTACCGCGATACCGACACCATTTACATCAACTACAACAACGTGCGCCCCAAGGGGGAGAAGCTCAGGGTGTTCGGCGGCACCGCCAGCGGGCATGACAGCCTGAAGAACATGTTCATCAAAATCAAAAACGTCTTCAACCGCGGCGGCGAGGGCCCGGGCTCCTGCAGGCTCAAGCCCATCGACTGCCTGGACATCGCCAACATCATCGGCGAGAACGTGGTCTCCGGCGGCGTGCGCCGCACGGCGGAAATGGTCATGATCGACGCCAGGGACCAGGACGCCATCGCCGCGAAAAGCGATCTCTACATCCGCACGGAGGACGGCAGCTGGGTGATCGACCCTGAGATCGCCCACCGCCAGGTCAGCAACAACTCCATCTACTTTACCAAAAAGCCCGGCCGCGAGGAGCTCAGGGGCATGCTGCAGGCCATGCGCAACTCGGGGGAGCCGGGCTTTGTCAACCAGGAGGCCGCGGCCAAGCGGCGCCCCAACTTCAATGTGGTCAACCCCTGCGGCGAGATCCTGCTTGACGCGAACGGCCTGTGCAACCTGACCACCGTCAACGTGCTGAGCTTTGTCAAGGATGACGGCAGCCTGGACATGAACGGCCTGCTGCGCGCGATGTGGCTGTCCGCCAGGGTGGGGCTGCGCATGACCTGCCTGGAACTGGAGCTCAACCGCTGGGACACCATACAAAAGCGCGACCGGCTGCTGGGCTGCTCCCTGACCGGCTGGCAGGACGCCATGAACGCTGTCGGATACGGCATGGCCGACCAGGCGCGGCTGCTGCGCACCCTGCGCGAGGCGGTGCAGGCCGCCGGCACGGGCTACGCCAAGGAGCTGGGGATCAACAGCCCCCTGCTGATGACCACGGTCAAGCCCGAAGGCACGCTCTCCCAGCTGCCGGGGGTCAGCTCCGGCGTCCACTTCTCCCACGCGCCCTACTATGTGCGCCGCGTGCGCATTTCGGCGGACGATCCCCTGAGCAAGGTGGTGCTCAAACTGGGCTGGCCCGTGCATCCGGAGGTCAACCAGACATGGGAGAACGCCAAGACCTATGTGGTGGAGTTCCCCATCCGGGCGCCGGAGGGCAAGACCAAGTCCGATGTGTCGGCGATTGAGCAGCTGGAGATCTACAAGATGTTCATGCACAACTATGTGGACCACAACTGCTCCATCACCGTGCATGTGCGCGATAATGAGTGGGACCTGGTGGAGGACTGGCTGTGGAACAACTGGGACGACTGCATCGCCCTCTCCTTCCTGCCCTATGACGACAGCTTCTACGAGCTGCTGCCCTATGAAGCCATCACCAAGGAGGAATACGAGGAGCGCGTGTCGCAGATGAAACCCTTTGTGTCCTCCCTGCTCAAGCAGTTCGAATCCGGCGATGACAACCGCGAGCTGGACCAGGAATGCGCCAACGGGATCTGCCCGGTCCGCTGATACTGATGTAATACTAAACTAAATCATTAATGCGTCGATGAGCCATCTGCGATGAGTGATGGAAGCGACACATTGGACATCCTCTGCCAACTCCTTCACAGTACAACACAGGCGGTCAATCACTGCTTCCAGGTTCTTAAAAATCTCATTACGAAACCCTTTCTCCCGCACCTCATCCCATATCATCTCAATAGGGTTGAGCTCCGGGGTATAGGGTAACAGCGGAAATAGTTCTATGTGACTTGGTACAACCATGGTGGATGAGCGGTGCCAGGCCGCATTGTCTAATAGCAGCAAGATATAATCATCAGGATAGGCCTTTGAGAGTTCCTCCAGAAAGACATTCATACAGTCCGTGTTTGTATATGGCATTACCAGGCTGAACAGCTCGCCATCCTCTGGCGATACTGCGCCATACAAGTATCTGTATTCCCGGATGTGGTGACAAGGTACGCTGGGGCGAACACCCTTCCTGCACCAGCATCGCTTGGGTTTATTGATCCGTCCAAACCCAGCCTCGTCCTGGAACATTACCCGGAGTTTCGGCTGGCTTTTTTTCAGGATTTTTATCTTTTCGGTGATTTTTTTTATAAGCTTCGATCGCTTCTTCGCCGGCTTTCTTTTCATGCCTGCTGCGAGGCATGACCTTGCGCCATTTATTTCGATGCAGCAGATAGTAGATCATGTTCCGGGTCACCGGATGACCCACCGCTTTTTCATAAGCCTGATGGATTTCCCTGGTCTCTATGATCTGACCCGCTTCGCTCCGGCGCTGAAACTGCAATAGAAAGGCTGTTTCCTCTTCTCGGCTCATATAACGTTTGCCATGATCATGACGTTTACCGACCATGGCCTCCATGCCTTCCTTTTTATATCTGGCAAGGATACGGTTCACGCTCGTCTTATGTATTCCTACAATTGTTGCTATCTCGTCACTGCGTAGCCCGTCGATTGCTTTAAGCTTCAAGGTCAACAAGCGCCTATGGACATGAGCGGGGTATGTGCCTCTTTGAGCTTTCAGAATTTCAACCTTTTCTTCTTCAGTGAACTTTACTCGTTTTACGTTCATATCCTTCACCTGATTCCTTCAGAATGGCTGTGAACATTATAACAAATATCATCACATGATGGAAGCCTTAAAGTTTTTGGGTAGTATTAGTTCGATTAATGAACCAATGGAGTTTATCAGTTTTAACCCTGCCACTGGAGAATAGTCGCCTGAATCGTTTTGCCAACAGTGCACAAAAGCAGGTATTACGCGCTCCCTTCAATATACGGTGCCATGATATATCCTTTATGGCAGTTTATGCGCCTCGTTGATGGCATCAATCTCTTCAATAGTGCGTGGCGGCACGCAATAGGGACAGGCGGTCAGGCTGCTATAGTTACCTGTGCCCAGCTCACCGTAGGTAAACATAGTCATGGGTTCATATTCATCGCGCACCCCGTAGCAAGCCTCGGCGGCATGGTAATTCTTCCCGCCTTCAGGATTGTAGTACAGTGGTGTATCCGGGTCTGGATAAAGTAGTTGACGGCCGGGCAAATCCTCCCAAATCACCAACTTGGTGCCCATGCGCTTCCTCAGGGCGTTCCATATCCAGGTCATGTTGGTACCCTTAGGCGTGCGCTTGCGCTGAACACGGATACATCCATGGCTGGCACGCTGACCCAGCACTTCCTCATATTGCTGATAATTCTTGACGCCTCCGCGGAGGGAATGGGGCACCTCATGCAGGATATCGCCCCAGTTGAAGCGCAAACCCATCGCGACGTTGAGCCCTTCCACTTCAAAGCCGCCCACAGCGCTTACCAGCAAAAATTCTCCTGAACGGGTTTCATTATAGGGCTGGCGTTCGTTGGGTAATCCAGTAGAGACGACCAGGACATCATACAGTTCGCCATCTACAAAGATATACAAACGCTGGTCCAGCTTGTCCACCAGCAAGGCATATTTTCCTTTTGGAGTAACGGTCTCCAGCATATCGGTTCGAATATAGCCCTGAACCAGTTGGTTCCAGGCCCTGATCTTGCTATCATGGAATGAACTGGAGTAGGTTTCTACCAGGCTCCAGCCATCTGCCCGTGTCTCAAGCACATGCAATCCCTGCGAATCCCTGGTCACATCACCTACCGGTTCAGATGTGCTGTCCGGTTGGCTATAGAGAACCTGCTGGGATTTTTGGTGGCCTTTGACCACGGTGATGGGGCTCATCAGCATTTCCCACACTGCCCGGGTGTCCTGGATGTTCATGGGCGTTTCCCAGTAGCCTTTGCCCGTGGTAACAATTTGGGAGGGCGTCGGAAAGCTGGGTGGAGCTGCATTTGCTAAGACCGGAATGCATACCGATAGCAGCAGGATCAGCATCGGCAAAGGAATTGACTTTTTCATGGTATTCCTTATGATCGGAATCAGGCACCCGGCATACTGCCTGGCAGGGTCAGGGACGGAAAGCCCGCAAAGCCGGTCAACTGCATGATGATGACCAAAACTCCGATTATGCCAACATAAACGGCAAACCTGTAAAAGCTGATGCGCTGAATCAGCTTAAGCATGTACCGGATGGCTAAAAAACCGGAAGCAGCTGCAAACATCATTCCGACCAGAATTCCGGGATCAAACAGTGAGCTCAAGCCTCCCTCTTCAATCGCATTTTTACCTTCCATCAGAAAACTGCCAAGAATGGCAGGCGCAGACATCATGAAAGAAAATTTCGCTGCGGCAGCCCTGGACAGTCCGCTGCTGACGCCGCCGAGCAAGGTGGAGCCGCTGCGGCTGACACCTGGCAATAGAGCGACCGCCTGGAAACCGCCCATGATAAGCGCATCCTTTATATTGACAGTTTTTTGACCTGTGCTGTCTCTCTTTCTATCCAGCCACTCAAGGATAACCAGGAAAACCGCAGTAATCAGGAATGAAATACCCAGGAACCATCCTTCAAACAGGGTATCAAGCTTATCACCCAACACGAGTGCTGCAGCCAGCGCGGGTAAAGACGCTACAAACAGCATCATCAGGGTGCGATTTTTTATCGGGTGTAGCAGCATATCTACCCAATCCCGCCAGAAAATTACTGCCACAGCAATCAGGGTACCCAGGTGCAGCATCACGGCAAATGCCAGGCTTTCACCGCTGCCCTGCATGCCCAACAAGCCCAGCAGCTTTTCCGCTACAATCAAGTGCCCGGAGGAGGATATGGGAAGAAATTCCGACATACCTTGCACGATGCCCATCAGTGCGGAAAACAAAAAATTCATAAGGTCATCCTTTCCGTCCAAAACCATTGCCGGACAAGCGCATTTTACCTGATTGTCCAATCCCGGGTCAATCATTCCGCCAACTGAGGAAACAGAAAGATAATTTACTTCTCAGATTCGGCATATTGCTTTAAAAATTCAGGATCTTGCTTGTGTTTACCTGGCAAGTGCGTTTATAATCAGATTGTTTTAAGAAAGCAGGTAATGAATGCAAAGAGTAAAAACATGGTTCGCCCCCCGCAATATGACCACCGGTGCGCCCTGGCAGCGCATCCTGGGCTTTGCAGTGCCCATGCTGATTGGAAACATCGCTCAGCAACTATACGCTTCAACGGACTCAGCGGTCGTCGGGCAGTATGTAGGGGACAACGCGCTGGCTTCTGTTGGCAGCGCCGGCCCGATAATAACGTTTATGATCGCCTTGTTTGTTGGCATTTCCACAGGCGCCGGCATTTTAGTTTCCCAAGCCTTTGGGGCGCGGAACAAGCAATTGCTGTCCACCGTCATTGGCAATTGCATTACGCTGACAGCCATTGTTTCTGTTCTTATCATGATTGTTGGGGTGGTGCTTTCGCCCTGGCTGCTGCGCACCCTTGCAACGCCTGACGCCATCATTCAGGATGCCATCGCTTATTTACAGATATATTTTTACGGTATCCTTGGCTTTACTTATTATAATGTGCTCTCCGGCATTCTGCGTGGCTTGGGCGACAGCTTCTCAGCTTTGGGATTCTTGCTGCTGACCAGCGTTTTGAACATTATACTGGACTTGTGGTTTGTGATCGGCTTCAATTGGGGTGTGCCGGGCGTGGCCTGGGCAACCATCATCTCACAAAGCATCTCCGCTATTCTTTGCTATCTTAAGTTGACGCGTATGCGAGAGAACTTTGAGATTACCCCGCATACATTCAAGCTTCAACGAGATACCGTCAAGGACATTATTCGCCTTGGCATGCCCTCGGGCATCACGCAGGCTATTTTCTCCATGGCAATGATTCTGGTACAGCGCCTGCAAAACACATTCGGTCCGGAAGTTATAGCTACAGCCATCATTTCCATGCGGGTTGACGGCTTTGCCATGATGCCTAATTTCTCCTTTGGCATGGCGATGACCACCTTCACCGGGCAAAACATTGGCGCGAAGCGCATTGACCGGGCACATCTGGGTGCCAAACAGGGTACATTGATGGCGGTCAGTGTCGCCACTGTGATGACGCTTGCCGTTTTGATATTTGGACGCTCCATTATGAGTTTGTTTACCAATACCGAAACCATCATTGACCGGGGCATGCACTATATCCGTATCCTGTCTGTAGGATTCATCGGCATGGCGGTCATTCAGTCCTTGTCCGGCGTCATGCGCGGCGCAGGAGACGCGATAACGCCAATGTGGATTTCCATGCTGACGGCGGTGCTGCTGCGTGTTCCGCTGTCCTATTTGCTGGTTGAGCTAAGTAAAACGCCTGAGTTGCCCGCCGGCCGGCCGGAGATGATGTATTATGCGATGTTGATCACCTGGCTCACCGGTGCGATTACCAACTTCTTGGCCTTTCGTTATGGCCGCTGGCGCAAGCGCGCGCAAATACGCATGGACAGCCTGTCCGACCAGTCTGATGAAGCTATGGTAAAATTAGCTGCGGTAGAACAATTATGAGCAATCAAGTCGGATTTACCCTGTCAGTTCTGGTAATGATGCTGATGATGGGATTGAGTTATCAGATTGCCTGCGAAACCGGCTGGTATGCGCATTCTGTGCGGTTGGCCTTTAAAGGTCTGACTACTCTTTTTGCAGCTATGCTTGCCTTGTATGCCTATACACAGAATGGCCACGTCTACGCCCTGATAATGGCGGCTGGCATTGTATTATGTGCTGTGGCTGATGTTCTTCTGGAGCTGCACTTTTTGACCGGAATGGCCTGTTTTGCAGCCGGGCACCTGTTTTACATCGCCTCCTTCTGGATGCGTGCAAGACCCGGTACGATCTCTTTGCAGCTATTTATTGTTCTGTTTATTTTGTGTACTCTGGCAGCGTTCTGGGCACGCAAGAAAGTCTCATTCCCGTTATTGCCGTTGTATCTGTATTCTCTGATCATCAGCCTGATGGTGGCCAGTGCCCTGGGGCAAACGCCCTTGGTTTTTCTTGGCGCGGTACTGTTTATTCTTTCTGATACCATCATCGGCAGGCGGATGGTCTTTCCGGACAAGAAACCTTGGAACCGACCTTGCATCGCACTGTATTATTCCGCTCAGTTCATCCTTGCCATGAGTTTGCTGATATAAGAGCTTGCTGTTATTGTTTGTTGTGCAGTTATTTGGCGCTCGGCGCTGAATGTCCCGGATGGGTGTAAATTCGCGCAATATGTGGTAGGATATGTAGTACCTTAACAAGGTAGAAGAGGAGGGTTATCATGCAGTATTCCAAAGAACTGGAAGAAATGGTCTGTGTACGGCGTGGGCCGGTCCATGGCGCGGCACCCATCCCCCAAGAGGGAAAGTGGGTGCAATCGCGCGAGATTAAAGACATCAGCGGTTTGACCCATGGTGTGGGCTGGTGTGCACCCCAGCAGGGCGCATGCAAGCTGACGCTAAACGTCAAGGAAGGCATCATTCAGGAAGCCCTGGTGGAATGCCTCGGCTGCTCAGGCATGACCCATTCTGCTGCCATGGCCAGCGAAATCCTGCCAGGCAAGACAGTGCTTGAAGCCCTGAATACCGACCTGGTTTGTGATGCCATCAACACTGCAATGCGGGAGCTGTTCCTGCAGATTGCCTATGGCCGCACGCAAAGCGCTTTTTCCGAGGGTGGTTTGCCGGTGGGCGCCGGCATGGAGGACTTGGGCAAGGGCCTGCGCAGCCAGATCGCGACGATGTATGGTTCCCTGCTTAAAGGACCGCGTTATCTGGAGATGACAGAGGGCTATGTAACAAAACTGGCGCTGGACGATAATGACGAGATCTGCGGCTACCAGTTCTGCCATTTGGGCAAGATGATGGAAGCCATCAAAAAAGGTGTGGATCCTAAGGAAGCTTATGAAAAGAACCTGGGCACCTATGGCCGTTATGAAGACGCCAAGAGCTATATCGACCCTCGTCATCAATAAGAAGGAGGAAGCAGATGCCACAGTTTGAAGGATATGAGCGCCGCGAAAAACAAATCGCACAGGTGCTTTTGGAGAATGGATTTTCCTCTCTGGAAGAAGTAAATGAGTTGCTGCTGTCCCGCGGCATTGATGTGCGTGCCATCGTGCACAGCATCCAACCCATTGCCTTTGAGAATGCTGTCTGGGCTTATACCCTTGGGGCGGGGCTGGCAGTCAAGCGCGGTATCACCAACGCTGCCGAGGCGGCCCATGCCATTGGAGATGGTTTGCAGGCTTTCTGCATCCCCGGTTCAGTCGCCGACCAGCGCGATGTAGGGCATGGCCATGGCAACCTTGGGGCGATGCTTTTGCGCGAAGAAACCCAATGCTTTGCTTTCCTTGCAGGACATGAGTCCTTTGCTGCAGCCGAGGGCGCCATTGGCATTGCGCGCACTGCCAACAAGGTGCGCAAGACGCCCTTGCGCGTCATTCTCAATGGCCTGGGGAAGGACGCTGCTTACATTATCAGCCGCATCAACGGCTTTACCTATGTAAGAACTCAGTATGACTATCAGACCGGCAAGCTGAACATTGTTTCCGAGCATGCCTTCTCCAAGGGGGAAAAGGCCAAGGTCAAATGCTATGGCAGCGATGACGTTTCTGAGGGCGTGGCCATTATGCGCCACGAGAAGGTGGACGTGTCCATCACTGGCAACTCAACCAACCCCACCCGCTTTCAGCATCCGGTGGCCGGCACCTATAAGAAATGGGCCAATGAACACGGCAAGCAATATTTTTCTGTCGCTTCTGGCGGCGGTACCGGGCGTACCCTGCACCCGGACAATATGGCAGCCGGTCCTGCATCCTATGGTTTGACCGATACCATGGGCCGCATGCATTCTGACGCCCAGTTTGCCGGGTCGTCCTCCGTACCCGCGCATGTCGAGATGATGGGCTTGATTGGTATGGGCAACAACCCCATGGTAGGCGCGACTGTTGCTGTCGCTGTGGCCATTGAGGAAGCAGCAGCCCGTAAAGCCGGGAAATAATCAGATAATATCACGCAATTCATAAACAAGCCGGGAGCAGGGCAGAGCTTTCCGGCTTGTATTATTTCCTTGGTTATTTTGCTCTTCAAACTTAATCTTGGACCGCGCGCTGCGCCTCCAACTCATCAAGCGGTTTCCGGGCGGCAATTAGGATGACAAAGCCTGCCAGGAACAGCAGCATCAGGCACAAGGCACCAAAGGAGGATCTTCCGGTCAGGCCACCGATCAGGGCGTACAGGAACGGGCCGACTACAGTCGCAAACTTTCCAAAGATATCAAAGAATCCAAAATACTCGTTTGAACGCTTTTTAGGCACTAATTTGCCAAAGTAACTGCGGCTGACCGCTTGAATTCCGCCCTGTACAGTCCCCACCAGCACTGCCATGCACCAGAAAAGGATGGTGGAAAAATTGATTGCACCCCGATACCGGGAGATAATCGAATGCTGCTTTTCATTGAAGGTCAAAAGGCGTGTATTAATGTCCTCACTCGCCTGCTTTATCAACGTCAAGTCCGCAGGGGAGAAAGCATTCTCATCTATAGACAAATCACCGATCGGGTTTTTTTGAGCAGTCAGGTTGCGTTTGGCTGAGGTCAGCAAGTTGTCGAGGAAGGTATGTGCAGCCTTGGAATCTTCGAAGGCATAACCATCATAGCTCTCTTGAATAACCGATTGTTCCTGCGCATAGGCTTCGTTATAGGCGTCCTGGTGGGGCTCCAGGCTGAAACCCATATAAAAGCCAACCAAACAGATAAACATGTATACCGCGATGGCCAACAGCAGCGCCTTGCGGGTGGATATCCTGCGCGCCAGCCATGCAAAAAGAATGGAGCAGGGCATTGCCACAATCTGTGTGACCAGCAGTGCCAGAATCATCCCGGTTGCCCCCAGCCCCAGCGCCGCACCATATGCCGTTGAGATGCTGATGACGGTTCCAACGCCGTCAATGTAAAAGAAGTAGGCAAGGATAAACAGCAGCATTCCGCGGGACTTGACGATATCACCGGCAGTCTTCAACACATTGTCAAAGGCATGGCGGAAGGATATTTTTTCCGGGCGTTCGATATAATGTTTCTGCTCCACATTCTTCAGGAAGGGGATGGAGAACACCAGCCACCATACCGAGGTGATCAGAATCGAAAACTTTTGAGCGATGGGGCTGGAATAACCCAGCGCAAGCAACACGGCAATAGAAATCACAAAGGGGATGGTGCTTCCGCCAATGTACCCCATTGCATAGCCCCAGGAAGAAACCTTGTCCATGCGCTCGTTAGTGGTCACATCCGTCAAAAAACCGTCATAAAACAAGTTTGATCCTGAAAAGCCGATTTTTGAAACAACATACGCCACCAGCATGAAGCGCCAGTCATTGGTCAATGCAATCAATGCTGTGGCGATGACACCCAACAACATGAACGCGGTAAACATTTTCTTTTTCATGCCCTGGTAGTCCGCAATGGAACCCAGCAAAGGGGCGAGGAAGGCGATAATCAAGGTGGCGAAGCTTGTGCCATATCCCCACCACAGGTCTCCCTGGTCGCCGGCAAAGGCAACAAAAATGGTTGGAAAGATGGCAGCCATGATGTTGGTCGCATAAATTGAGTTAGCCCAGTCGTACATGATCCAGCTGCGCTCTTCTTTAGTAAACCGCCTGCCTGACAGTTCTGTCATAGTTTCCTCCCGTGAGTTGTAATCCTTGCCGTTCATTATATCTGCAAGCGTCTTAAAAAGATACCATGAAGCACAAACAATTTCACGTTCATAATAAATCATAATAAATTGTTATCTATCCTTAACAATAGTCTTTAAAAAGAAATATTATCCGGATTATACGTCCATATTCGTATAACCTATACAGACAAAGACCATGTCTTGGGCATGCGTTTATCTCCGACCACAAGGGATGGGGGAATCACTTATCAACAGGCAGGCATTCATGCATTAAAACACCAGTATTTACTGTTTGATTCCAAGCATTTTTCATGGTAACATACACATGTGGCGATCGGACCGCTTGGTTTATCCACAGGTGATTATCCACAAGCGGCTTTAAAAGCAGACAGGCTCAGCTTGTTTTTTTTGCCTCGTGGATTGTATATATCCTGCATACCATGAACACTAGGAGAAATCGATTTGGATTACCAGACAATCTGGAACAAAGCTTGTCAACTCATGCACGCGAAAATGTCCGACGTGACATATTCCACATGGATTGAACGCGCGCTGCGTCCATTGGATCTTAATGGAAACCAGTACTATATCAAGGCTGAGACCGATTTCTATCATCAGTTCGTGGTATCACGCTACTCGTCTCTGATTTCCTCAGCAATCAATGAAGCCAGTGGCAGAGAACTGCAGACGAGCATCCTGACCCCAAAGCAGGCGATTGACTATAAAAACGGCAATGCAGTACCGCACAAACCATCGTCCAATTTGAACAGCCGTTACACCTTTGAGTCTTTTGTAGTTGGTTCCGGCAATCGCTTTGCGCATGCAGCTTCTTTGGCAGTCGCCGAGGCACCTGCCGACGCCTACAATCCGCTTTTTCTGTATGGCGGTGTCGGATTGGGGAAAACCCACTTAATGCATGCGATTGGGCATTACATTTTGCAGCAGCGCCCGGAAACACGATTGGAGTATGTCACCAGCGAAACCTTTACCATCGAGTTGGTTACCGCTATTCAAACCAACCGTAACATCCAGTTTCGCGAGAAATACCGCAGTGTGGATGTCTTGCTCATCGATGATATCCAATTTATCGCCGGGCGAGATTCAACACAGGAGGAATTCTTTCACACCTTTAATGCGCTGTTCAATGCCGGCAAGCAAATTGTGATTTCGTCTGACCGGCCACCCAAGGAAATCGCTCACCTGGAGGAGCGTTTGCGCAGCCGTTTTTTGTCCGGGCTTATTGCAGACATCCAGCGACCGGATTTGGATACCCGCTGCGCCATTCTGCGCTCCAAGGCGCGCGAAGAAGGGATTGATGTCCAAGAGGATGTGATCCAAATGATCGCACAAAATGTGGACAGCAATATCCGTGAACTTGAGGGCAGTCTGACACGCCTGTCAGCCTACTCAAACCTTTCAGGCAAGGAGATAAGCCTTGAGCTGGCGCAGGAGGCTCTGAAGGAGATTATCTCCGAGCATCAGCCCCGAAGCGTTACCTGCGAAGATGTTTTGAATGCGGTATCCGCATACTATAGCGTTACCGTGGAGGATTTAGTTGGACCGCGCCGCAGCCGCAACATTACCGTGCCTCGTCAGATGATCATGTATCTGTCGCGTCTGCTCACAGACACCAGCCTGCCCAAAATCGGCGACATGCTTGGTGGACGCGACCATTCAACTGTGCTGCATGGCTGCGCTAAGATAGAAAGTTTGATCCAGACAGCGCCGCCGATCAAAGCTGCAGTAGCAGACCTGAGCAAACAGCTTTTGCGCCGCTAATACCGATTCCAATTTTTATTGCATCGTTGCGCCGAGCCTTTTGTTGCCCCGCTGTGTCAGTCAACCTCAATGTAGCTCAGGCTACGCCTTCGGTTTCCTTACCTTGCAGGCCAACAAAATCCCTCGCCGCTTTGGATGCAAACAAGCTTTACATCAGTATAAGCAATAACAGGCAAGATAAAATCCCGCACCTTGATTGAGGTGTGGGATTTTGCAAAAAAGAATGCGTTGATGTTTAGCGCTTGGAGAACTGCGGAGCGCGACGTGCACCCTTGAGACCATACTTTTTACGTTCCTTCATCCGCGGATCGCGGGTGAGGAACCCGGCCTTTTTCAGCTCTCCCCGCAATTCAGGGTTCGCTTTGCACAGCGCACGGCTGATGCCGTGACGGATGGCACCGGCCTGACCAGTCAAACCGCCGCCGACAACATTGACCAACACATCAAAACCAGTCACATTTACCAGCACCAAAGGCTGGCGGACAGTCATCTTCAGCGTTTCCAGACCAAAATAGTCATCCAGTTCACGTTTGTTGATGATGATGTCTCCCTTGCCGGGGACGAGACGGACGCGCGCAACAGCTTTCTTACGGCGGCCTACTGCATTAATATCTGCCATGTTCGTTCACTCCCTCTTAGCGTTCAAGAACCAGCGTTTCAGGCTGCTGCGCCTGTTGCAAGTGCTCATTTCCGGTATAAATGTACAGCTTTTTCAACATGGCTCGGCCAAGCGGTCCTTTGGGCAGCATGCCTTTGACAGCATGCTTGACTGCGAAATCGGATTTTTTGGCCATCAGGTCGCGGTACTTGGTTTTCTTCAAGCCGCCGACATAGCCGCTGTGATGATAATAAATTTTTTGATCCAGTTTTTTGCCTGTCAGCACCACTTTGTCAGAATTGATGATAATCACATAATCGCCAGTATCCACATGCGGGGTCCATGTAGGTTTGTGTTTGCCGCGCAGGATATTGGCTACCTGGCTGGCAAGACGCCCCAGCACCATGCCATCCGCGTCAACGACATACCATTTGCGTTCAACGGTTTGCGCATTCGCCATATAGGTATTCAAGCAAAACTCCTCCTTGATCCATTTGAGAACTTGGTTGGTGGCTGGCCTGATGGTCGCAAGCCGTGCCTGTAGTTCAATAGTCCCGGGGCTAATGAGCCTATTGACGCAATGATTATCTTATTAAAGATGTATATACTTTGTCAAGTCCGCAATATTCGAAATATCGAATATCGACGTATCGAGTGAATTCCCAAAGTAAGTTCCACAGTGGCGATAAGAAGTGGAAGTTAGTCTGGGAAGAGAAAAGTGGCGGAAGTTAGTCTGGGAATAAAAGCGATAGTATTTTGTCCGGGACGAAGGAGGCCCGGATGATGAAAAACTGCGACAGGAAACACAAGCACCTGACATTAGAGGATCGGATCGAGATCATGGAATGTC
>Ga0255344_1002150_pt1 | contig 24538 bp, 23 predicted proteins | sample wastewater_treat_5_FD_192414 | JGI IMG/M metagenome (GOLD analysis project Ga0255344, IMG submission 192414) | Wastewater microbial communities from Lulu Island WWTP, Vancouver, Canada - plant18 | ecosystem: Engineered > WWTP > Wastewater > Unclassified | place: Canada: Vancouver, British... | reverse complement strand
AATTCCCGGCACATCCTGCAGCAGCAGGCGGTACAGTCGGTTAATCTCCCTGCGGCGGGCAATGTGCTCTTCCAGCACATACATCTGTCCGCGCCCGATACCCGCACAAATGTTGCTCATGCGGTAATTGTACCCAATGTGCGAATGCTGGTAATGCGGCGCCTTATCCCGTGCCTGCGTTGCAAAAAACTTAGTCCGTTGGGCCTCCTCCGCTGTACGGCACACCAGTGCACCGCCACCCGAGGTGGTAATCATCTTGTTGCCGTTAAACGACAGGCAGGCAAACTCGCCAAACGTGCCGCATTTTTGTCCTTTGTATTCCGACCCCAGCGCTTCAGCCGCATCCTCCAGCACCGGGATACCGTATTCGTCGGCAATGGTCAAAATCGTATCCATCCGTGCCGGCATACCATACAGATGCACCGGAATAATCGCCTTCGGTTTCTTACCCGTTTTGGCGATACGGTCTTCGATGGCTTCCCGCAGCAATCGGGGCGACATGTTCCACGTATCCGGTTCGCTGCCTACGAATACCGGTTTTGCACCCTGATATGCAATCGGGTTGGCCGAAGCCGAAAAAGTAAAACTCTGGCAGATCACCTCATCACCCTGAGTTACCCCCAGCTGCACCAATCCCAGGTGAATAGCCGCCGTGCCGGCACTCAATGCTACTACATGTACATCTTTATCCAGAAATTCCTGCAAATCTTTCTCAAAGCCATCCACATTAGGCCCCAAAGGCACCACCCAGTTGGTGTCGAACGCCTCCTGTATAAACCGTTGCTCCTGCCCGCCCATATGGGCGAGAGAGAGCCAAATTTTTTTGTTGTTCATATTTGTCAATCAAATTTCAGAGCACATCCGCCCCAAGAATAGCCGACGCCAAAACCTGCAAGTATGATGTTACCTTTTAGAGCATTCTCGTTCAATTTTTCAGTAAGGACAATAGGTATAGTATTTGAAACTGTATTGCCGACTTCGCTCATGTACATGTGGAATTTTTCGGGAGTAATCTTAAGCTTCTTACGCAAGAAATTAATCATGAACTTGTTTGCCTGGTGGAAAACATAACCGTCAACATCTTCACGAGTAAGCTCATTTTTGGCTAAAGTATCCTCAATCAGTGGGGGGACAGCATCGATGGTAAAATTGAATATCTCCGATCCATTCATGTAGAGATAGTCCGAAGAACGCGGATTTCCGTTTTCCTCAGACTGTAAATCATTAATCTGCTCCCTGAATCGCATACCACCTGATTTCACCATCAGGTTCTCAGCTCCTCTGCCATCAGTTCCCAGACTGAAGTTTCCGATTTCAGCAAAGCCTTCCGATGAGATCAATGTAGCTGATCCGGCATCGCCAAAGATGGTGCGGTTGCCTTTGTCGTTTGGATGCATAAATTTTGAATAAGTCTCACCGGTAAGCAACAGAATATTTTTTGCGATACCACCCAGTAGAAGCCCTTTTGCCAACGATAATCCATAGACATAACCAGAGCAACCCAGGTTAAAATCCAGAGCACCGCAGGAAGTGGGTAAACCCAGTCTGTCCTGAATCACACAGGCAGAAGTTGGCAGAAAATAATCGGGACTCTGTGTACAGAAAAGTACGAAATCAATCGCATCTCTCTTCAAATCACTGTTTTCCGCAAACAATCTTTCGGCAGCTTTAACTGCAAGATCGGCCGATGTTTCGTTTGCCGCTGCAATGTATCTTTTATTGATACCCACCTTGTCGGCAATTTTCTCCACACTCCATTCCGGAAATTCTGCTACCAGATCTTCATTGGTCACTTCCTTATCCGGAAGCACGTATGTAATCGCTTTAATATATGCATGCATAGATATTATAGTAAAGTATACCCTCCATCAATTAACAAATTAGAACCGGTAGTCCATGAGCTTGCATCGGACAACAGATAAATCACAGCGTATGCAACTTCTTCCGGTTTACCATATCTTTTTAGAGGATATTTTTTCTTATCTTCATTTAATTGATCATTAGAAATAACACCTGATTCTAAAATATTTGTCTCAATCATACCTGGGTTCACAGAATTTACTCTTATACCTTTGGCAGCCAGTTCTAAGGCTAATCCTTTAACTATTCCATTTATTGCACCTTTGGATGCTGAATATAAACTCCCGGCAATATATGAAACATATACACCTGAAATAGATGAAATAAAGACAATCGATGATTTTTTATTAATTTTTTTGTTCTTAAGCAGAAATTGCGTTAGAAAAATAGGTGCTATAAAATTAACATCCATAACAGAGTTGACGTCTTCTCGATTAAGAAAATTAAAAGGTTTGGGAATTGTAAATCCGGCACAATGAACGATACCATCTAAAGTTGATAGTTTTGTACCCAAGTCAACCACATCCTCATTCACCGACAGATCAGCTACAATATAATCCGGTTGGTCACCCTCCAGCAGTGAATGCGTTTCTTGTAAGCGAGTTTCGTTGCGTCCGGTAACAACAACCTTTGCACCCATCTTAGCGCACTCTATTGCAATGGCTCTGCCGATACCTGACGAAGCGCCGGTTACCAATATGGTTTTATTTTCGAGAGAAAAAGGATTGTACATTTTTTTGATTTTAAATTTCCACTAAATCGGATACGACTATTTTATTGGTTTCAAAATAAACGCTTCCCCATGATAAACCTACCCCAAAGCCACAAGCGATATGGAATAATCGATTGTTTTCCAATTTATCTTTCATTTCCGTTACCATTGTTAAAGGAATAGTTGCACAACTTGTATTTCCAAAGCGTTCGATTGAATAAGGAACTTTTTCTACAGGAAGATTTAATTTTTTTCTGATTTTTTCGTTCATAAATTTATTCGCCTGATGGAAAATAAAGTAATCGACGCTTTCTAAATTCAACTCAAAATGCTCGGACAATTCTTTAATGCTTGCCGGTGCTTTTGAGATACCAAAAGTAAAAACATCCATCCCTTCCAGAATAAGTTGCAGTTTATTTCTCGAAATGCCCCCGTCTATTTTTATTTCTTTAAAGGACTCATAATTAGTCGGATTACGAAATCCTCCATCTTCAATTTTAATTACATTGGAACCGCTACCATCCGTTTTCAAATTGAACAAGAAATTCCCCCCCCCTTGAAATTCAAGAGCAGTTGCGCTACCTGCATCGCCAAACAATGGATAAGTGGTTTTGTCGTTTTTTGAACATGTCTTTGAGATGGTATCACCCGCAAGGAGTAATCCTTTTTTTATGTTGCCATGACTCAACATGGACGATATTACGCTTAGTCCGTAAACATATCCTGAGCAACCCAATGAAATATCTAATGCAAGACAATTTTCCGATAATCCCAATCGTTTTTGCAATATAGGCGATGTGGCGGGCAAAAGATAATCCGGTGTTTGAGTAACAAACACAAGACACTCTATTTCTTCACGATCCCATTGCAAATTATTCAGCAACTTATCGGCAGCATGATAACAAAGGTCCGATGAACATATATCAGGAGATGCGACCCTTCGAGAAATTACTCCTGTCGTTTTGCTGAAATTTGAACTCTCTTCTTCAGAAAATAGTGTAATTTCGGAACAAAACTCCTCTTGTTTCGGTACGCAAGTACTGATACCTGCAATTGCTGCGTTCGGTATGGATAAAAATGCCATCGAGATTATTTTTTACTTTTTACGATCTCGAATAAATCCTCGATAGTATTGGCTGAGCGGATATCATCTCCCTTTAATGCCACTCCATATTCCTCATCCACCATTGCAATGATGGACAGAGCTATTAGAGAGCTCCATTCGTCCAGATCTTTAAAAATTGTATCTTTTGTAAATACCGAAGAATCGGTTTCTTCGAACTGATTGGCAAAATTTGTAATGAATTCTTGTAGTTCCATTTTATGTTGTTTTTAAGTTAGTATTTCATAATTTTTGCAGGGCTTCCTATATAAGTCATCCCGTCTTTTGTATTGCGGAATATCAGACTATTAGCTCCAACAACTGTATCATTGCCAATAGTAATTTGTTGTAATACGATAGAACCAACACCAAAAAAATTTCGATTTCCTATTTTTACTTCACCTGATATTTTTGTATTCGGCATGAAAGAATTATAATCACCTATAACACTATCGTGTCCAATGGGAATAAATCCGTTTAAAATGTTAAAATTGCCAATCTTGACATGGCAACTTAAAAGGCAACCCGTACATATAATGTTGCCATAACCTATCGAGACATTGTTTTCATCCAGATAAACAATGTCGGGAGTAACAATGTTTGGAAATTCAATGTTTTTGTTATGAATGTTTGAAACAATTTTGGCAACCGTTTTGGGTGAACCGATTGCAATTGCAACAGCCAATGGTTGGTTATAATTGTTCAATTCTTCAATTCCCCCAATTACTTTGCCATATTCGTTTTTCGTATCTTTTAACTTTGCATCATCGTCAAAGAAACCAATCAGATTCCATTGAGGTGTTTTTTTGTTTATAATACGGATAAGGCAGGCAACTTCCCGACCAAATCCACCTGCACCATATATTGCAATATCCTTCATTTTTAATTTCCTTGAAATGGTTCCATTGTTACATAGGTTCCTGAACTGATCCCCTCCCGTTGGAACACTTTCCGGATGGTTCTCATCAGAATTTTAATGTCCAAAGATAACGAAACATGATCAACGTACCATACATCATACGCAAATTTCTCCTGCCAACTGATCGCATTGCGCCCGTTCACCTGAGCCCATCCGGTCATTCCCGGCCGCACTTCGTGGCGGCGGTGCTGTGTTTTATTGTACAACGGTAGATATTGAACCAACAACGGTCGCGGGCCTACCAGCGACATATCTCCTTTTATTACGTTCAATAACTGTGGAATCTCGTCCAGCGACAGCGATCGTATCCACCGCCCAACCATTGTCAACCTTTCGCTGTCGGGCAACAGATTGCCGTTCTCGTCACGCTGGTCGTTCATCGTCTTGAACTTAATCACCTTGAAAATCTTTTCATCTTTCCCCGGTCGTTCTTGCAGAAAAAAAGCCCCCGCACCTTTGTTGGCAATGGATAACCATATCCACAACAACAAGAACAGAGGGCTTATGATGATAAATCCAAATAAAGAAAGTACAAAATCCAAAAATCTTTTCAGAAATCTTTTATACATCTTGTTATACTATCTATTTTTCATCAAATTGTTAATTGTATTAATATATTCTTTTGCAAGTTTATCATACGTTCTATATTGATAAATCCAATTTCTCCCATTCTCTCCAATTTTCAACCTTTCTTCTTCTGACATATTCGAAAAATAAAGGAATACATTTTTCAAATCTTCAGGCTTATCACTTTGCACAAATAATCCGCAATTAGCTTCGTTTATCATCGAAGGGAATCCAGTATATGTAGCTACAATTGGTTTACCAGCCAACATGTATTCAACAACTTTATTCATGGATTGTCCAAACTTCCAAACCTTAGAATCCTTTGTTGATAAGTATAATATATCACAAATACTTAAAAATGATTTTACCTGATCCTGATCTATCCTTGGTAAGAAACTTACGTTATTTTGGCCATTTAGTTGTTCCTCATAATTTTGTTTTAAATCACCGCTCCCTGCAATTAAAAAATATAAATTTGAATTATCCCTCATCAACTTTATGGTGTCTATAAATGTCTCAAGAGCATTTGTAATCCCTATACTACCGGCATAACCAACAATTATCTTATTTTTCTGAATATACTTTTCAAATAAACTAGAATCTTCTCTAATGTCGACAGCATATTTTTCAGGATTAAATCCCATAGGTGAACAGAAAAAGGGTTTATCGTAACCCAATATATTTTTCACATGAGCATTAAGATTTGGCATCGTTCCCACTATTAGATCTGATTTTTTATATCCGAACTTCTCAATCATTCCTATAAATTTGACCAATGGATGTCTAGTAGAAAAGCCACCTTCCTCGGTCATTGTTAATGGCCAAATATCTCTAATTTCAAATACCAAAAAAGAATTAAACTTCTTTTTAAGGTAATATCCATACACAATACTTAGAATTGAGAGAGAAGATACTATAATTACATCTGGTCTATCAAGTCGCTTAATCTTCATTGAGAACAACTTAAGCTCGAAATCAAACCAGGAAATAATTCTGTTAATAGATGCTGTTTTCTTATATTTTTTAGTTTTTATCCATCGAATATTTACTCCATCTTCAGTTTCATCATTATAAATATTATTAGTTTTTGGAAAGTTTGAGAAATGATTTGAATCAGAAGTTATCAATAGAACTTTATTACCCAACGCTTTCATCTCTTTACCCAAATAAAATAACCTTGCAGGAGCTTTTGCATACTTGGGTGGACTTGCATATTTTGAAATTAACCAAATATTCATTTTTAGATATTATAAAGTTTGGGAATGCTGTTTACAATTTTGATTACACGTTCAAAATCCAATCCTAAAGTATCAAGATACCACCTTATGTTTTGATATCTAGGTCTATTTTCATTTTCGACCAACTCCAATGCTTTTTCTCTATCTAATTGACCTTCCCTTATTTGATTACTCCTAAATGTGTCATGTTCGGTAAATCCAGCAACAGTATAATATACATAGTTATAAAAAGCTGCAGTTCCATCACCTATTCTCCATGTCGTACTTGTATCTAAGGCTTTTTCCCAATCATACACATTCAATAAAACATCATTTATTATGTCCTCTTCCCATCTCCAATAATCAAAAATGTGATAATAGTCTTTTTTTTCTGTAAAACTCCGATAATATTCTCCTGAAAGAGTGTCCCATAAGGAACTATTAAAATAACCTGGACTCTGCATCATTGCTTTGAATCTTTTTGAATGATACCTTAATTGCTTAATAGCACCATGGCTGTAAACCCGCCTCTCTTCAAAATCAGGTTCAATCCCTAAGAAACCAGTTTTGAAAAAGGTAACTTCCAAAGGATTTATCCCCCATAGATTGAGATTTATACCGGTTTGCTTTTTAATATCTTCTACATATCTGAAAAAGTGTTTATCTCCTGCAGTAAGCATAGCCATCATGCCCAGATGTGGAGACTTGAGCCATGCTTCCAAATTCATTCTTATATTTTTTCTTTTTTTAGAAATGTCTGCAGCCACAATAATATTTTCTACACCCAATTGTGCACACATTCTGCTGATATTACGACGCCCTAAATCCGTAACCATACCCCAATCGTATGTGTATGTAACAGGTTTCATTTTTAATTCATTAACAATGAGATGAAGGGCATAAGAACTATCTCTACCCCCTGAGAATGGAACAATACAATCTGGTGCATTCCCTTTCCTCCTGTATGGTTCAACCAATTTAAATAATTCTTCTTTTGGCTTTGGATTATTTCTAGGTTTATAACTTTTACAGTAATTACACACACCTTCTTCATCAAACTTAATGAAAGGCATGGTTTCTGGTAAAATACACTTTGTACATCTTTTAATATTGTGTTTTCTATATTCTAATAAACTTTCTTCTGCACTAAAATACTTAAATGCAGGAATTAAATCTTCTGTTCTTGTTAATTCATCTTTTATTGCAAAATCATTGGTTGATATTGGAATATCTAATATTAATGCATTTCCTTTTATTTGTTCTATATCTTGGCATTCAATAAGGGTTAATCCATATCTTTCTGAAGCAAAATAGGTATTCCCGTCATTGGAACCAACATATAAACTTCCATTATTTGAAAACAAAAGCAATTTCCCATAAGCAGGCAAAACTAAGGCACATGCTACAATTCCCTTACACAAAGATAATATATGTGCTGGTAGTTCTTCAATCGTTCCATTATTTTCAAGGAATTCCTTTGAAATTGCAACTATAACTTCAGAATCAATTTTTTGAAGACGGGGCACTGTAAGCTTTTCCCAAATTTCATCCTCATTTACAATAATGCCATTGTGTATTGCTGCGATGTTTTCTCTTACAACAGGTTGATTATCGCTTAATCCATTTGTGATTAGCCTGCTATGACCAAATACTACTTTACTCCCTGAAATCTTAACTTTTTGTAATAATTTTTCAATATCGTAATCAGCTCTACTAATGTTGTATTTGAAGTTTTTGAAGACAATAAGTCCACTAGAATCAGTACCTCTTTGCTTTGAATGTTTTGCCAAAGCTTTTAACTTTGAATTATCTATTAATGAAGAAGATATAGTTCCAAATATTCCACACATAATCTTTTTTTTTAGAGTTGGCTAGTTTTTTCTATAAAATTATTACATACTACTGGAAAACTCATATCCAAATAATACTTTAAAACTATTTTACTAAAAGTGATTGAATAATTTGTGGTTTCCCTGAGAGAGTAGGTTGGATTTCTTTTACCTCTTTCCAGAAGATCGGAAAAGGTTCTTGCAAATAATCGTGAATTTTTTTTTCAATACTTTCACAAATAGAAAAGTTGAAATTATCACCTGGAATATATTCAATCTCCATGCAGTCTAATTCTTTCTGCACTACTTTAAATTGTTTAATTTCTGGTATATATTCAAATATCCCTGTAAAGAAATGAACGATCATAAATTTACCGGATCGTGTTTTCACAATATCAGTATCTCTTCCAATAATTTTTTCTAAAAGTGGCAACATTAAATCCCTTTTTTCAGGATATCTATCGGAAGGTAATTTGATAGCTAAATCACCAGTATCATATCTTATCAAGGGCATCCCATATGCATCCAATGATGTTGCGATCACATGACCAATACTACCATCATTAACTTCGTTTCCAAAATCATCTAAAATTTCTATGTAAACATGAGGAGTAAGTATATAATAAAACTCATTATCTTTTTGCGCTGCTATTGTTAATTCTTCCGATAATCCATAGGTATCGCTAACATCACACCCAAATGCTTCCTTTATTTTACTCCTGTAATGAGGAAACATCTTATCTCCAAGACTGATAGCTTTAACAAAACTAACATTCTTTATATCTTTATTAACACAAACATCAGCTAGAACATAGAGAGAAGAAGCATACCCTATTAAGATTTGATTCTTTAACTTTTTCCTTTTTATCAATAAATTCTCCGCTTCACTTTCAGATAAACCAAATGCATTGTAATATTCAGTCCGAAAAAGAAAATCCTTTATAGATTTAACTAAACCTCTTTTAATAGATATTCCTGTTTGCAAAACTGGCATCCCGAGTTTAAATCCTCCCCACTCCCAAATTAAAAGTGTTAAAGCCCTCCCGGTTGAAATAACCTCTTTGTCTTTATATAAAATCCCGTGTTCACCGGATGAACCACTTGTGGAAGAGAATAACATCATATTCTTAGGTTTACTAATTAGATCATCAATATTTTTCCTAATTTCCGGTTTTCTCATAATAGGGAAAGACTTTATCCAATCATAAGGATTATCACACTTTTCAATGTTTTGTCTTTTATAGTATGGAATTTCTTGTGTTGCGAAATTTAATATTTTGATCAACTTATTTTTTGAATATTCATCAATATCTTTTTCAGGAAGAGATACAACTCTTTTAAATTCCTTTAAACGCTTCATTACATCAGATCCAGTTAGGAAATCGCCAATAGGCAAAATGATTCTTTCTAACAATACATTATAAAACATATATTTACGTTTTCTATGTGAACAAATTCTAAGACTATGAGAGCAATTAAAAAAATCGAATTTTAACCGTTTATGCATTCGCTTTTTTTATATCATTATCCTTACTTAGATTATGCTTATTTATCAATATACTTAAAATTTTATCTCCTGTATCTCCGTTTCCGTACAATTTGTCTCTACAATCGAAGATGTTATACTTCGAAACAATATCGTATGTTTCTATTATTTTATTTAAATCATGTCCTACTAAAACATTATAATTATTTTCAACTAATTCCACCCATTCTGTTTCTTCACGCAACGTAATACAATATTTATTTGAAAAATATGCTTCCTTTTGTACTCCACCACTATCAGTCATGACAATCTTACAATTCTTTAGTAACCACACCATTTCAAGATAACCTACTGGTGATATGAAAACAATTGGACTATTGGAAAAAACATAATTCATCTCATTAAGTTTTATTTTTGTTCGTGGATGGAGTGGAATTACAACAGGGCACTTTTCAAGTGAAATTTTTTCTAAAGCGGCAATGATATTTTTCAAATATTTCGGATTATCGGTGTTCTCAGCGCGGTGAATTGTACAAAGAATATAATTATCAGGTAAATCTTGTCTAGGTTTTTTTGCTTTGTCTTTATAAAAATTTGCTGCATCCTGCATAACATCACCAACATTGACAATATCACACTTGATGTTTGAATAACCTTCCTTTTTTAAATTATTCACAGCTGTTTGCGTAGGACAAAATAATATATCACTGATTCTATCTGTTATAATTCTGTTTACCTCTTCAGGCATTTCCATGTTATAAGATCTTAGCCCAGCTTCAACGTGTGCTACCTTTATATGAAGTTTTTTTGCTGAAAGAGCACCTGCTAAAGTCGAGTTTGTATCACCATATACTATCACCCAATCTGGTTTTTCCTTTAACAGTATATTTTCAATTTTTTCGAGCATCTGACCGGTCATTGCACCATGTGATAGACCATTAATTGCTATATTATACTTGGGTTTAGGGATCTCCATTTCATTAAAGAAAATTTCAGACATATTATCATCAAAATGTTGTCCAGTATGAACAATTATTTCCTGAATATTCGGGTGTTTTGAAAATGCCCGGCTTACTACAGCTGCTTTAATAAATTGAGGTCGTGCGCCTACGATGGTTACAATTTTCATAATTTTTTATTTAATGAGAGAAATTACTGCCTTTACTTTTCCATTTTTCTCAGATGGGATATGTTTCACATATAAAAAATTGACAAACACTTCTCCAATCTGACTTACTAATCTTCTTGTTATCGTATGTTCTGATAGTGCGCGATTGTAAACAGATTGGTCTACGATTAACTTAATTTCAAAATTGGTATGTGTTTTTTGAATTAATTGAGATTGAATTAAACCCGGGATATCAGTAAAAACACTATGGAAACGCACCATTTTTCTACCATCTTTTCCTATCACAGTATCTTCAACCCTACCAATTATTTCATCTATTTTTGTCATATTGTGATTTGTTGATAGTTCTTGCGATGTCGAAACTTTTGCTAAATCTCCAATTTTATAACGAATTAATGGTTGGTCATAATTTATAAAACCGGTAGAAATAATCTCACCAATTTGTCCATTAGCTACTTCAATACCATCTTGATCGACAAATTCCATAATCCCAACATCAGGACTTACCAACAACTCTCCTTGCTGGTTTTCGGAAATTAAACCACAAAATTCACTTCCACTATAGGAGTCAAATACGGGGCATTTGAATACAGATGAAATAACAGTTCTCATTTCTTTTGTTAATTTTTCACTTGACGTTATTACAGCTTTTAATCGAGGCGCTTTAAGTCCTGCTTTTTGAATGAAATCAGCAATATAATAAATACTCATTGCATATCCATGCATCCATTCAACTTTATTATCAACAATTCCTTTTAAATAGTTATCGATCGTGTTTTCTGAAATATGATAGGCAGAAAAATAGGTTTGTTTTTCAAAAATATTATATCTATAATAGGGGGGAGACATTTTGCTCTCAGGCAAAATGCGTCTACCACCAACCATCCCTCTTGGTAATTTATAACTTACTCCAGCCCAATTTAAAACTCGTGCTTCCATATAAGCAGCAGCTTGCTGCGAAAAGTAATCCGGAGTGTATATGTGTGTTGGAGTTCCAGTGGAACCACTGCTACTGAAATATTCACCTTTCTCTATTTTATTTGCCAGCATTGAAGTTTGACAGTATTTTCGAAAATCATCTTTTGTCGTATATGGAATCTCTTTAATTTCATTCAACTTAATATTCTCAAGAAAACCTAAATCCAACCCCGCATTTTTGTATTTTTCTGAATAATAAGGCACATTATTATATGCATGTACAAGTATTTTTCTTAACTGTGTGGTTTGATATAGTTCCCACTGTTCGTAAGTATAAAATTCACGATCTTTAATTTCTTTCAGATATTTGCTATAAGAACCGCCTAATCGCTTCTTTTTCCAATAATAACCGTATAATGAAATACATGCATTCTGAACCCCGGTGGGCATTATCCTGTAAAAATCTTCTAAATGTCTGTTCATTTTGTCCTTCTCTTTATGTATGAATAAAGCATTTCAATTAGTTCCTTTTTGTCATGTTTGTGCAATGATTTAAATATCCATTTACGGTTTGCCTTTCTATATTCTGAAAGCTTTTTAAACATATTTGAATAATACACTTCATTGTCATCCTCAATTTGAATCTTTCGATTTAGGTATTCAAATGTACAATTAAGTGGTACATTTTCTTCTTTGATGATTAGTGGCATATTATTCTCATCTATGAATACATAATCATATGTGACATCTATTTTTCCCTTTCTGTATGATATATTTACTATCACTGAATGTCGGGTTTCTGCAGTTGGCATGTTAAACAGAAAATTACCAAGGGAGTAAAATATATGTTTCCCTTTGTATGTTTCATATCCCTGAAGGATGTGAGGGTGACAGCCTATAACCAAGTCAAATCCAATATCAATTAGCCATCTGGCAAATTTCTTTTGTGCGAGATTAGGATATTCAATAAATTCATTCCCCCAATGCATGTAAACTATTTTACAATCTTTATCAGCAATTTTTTTGTACTCATTTTTAATTTCGATTAACTCAGGTCTATACCAATAAAGTGGTTTGTTAGAAAACTCATTTCCTCTTAAAGAAAAAGCAACAATACCATATTGTGATCCTTCATGTTCGAAAGTAATACTTTTTTGATCATAACTACCGACGTATTGTCCTACTTTTGATATTGCTGATAAAGTATTGATGTATGCGGAATGCCCATGTTGCATAATATGATTGTTTGCAACAGCGTAAATTTGGCAATGAGCGCTGTTTAGAAAATCTTTTTCACTGGTTCTGAAATATTTTGCATCATAACCTTTATTATCTGAAGTTTCAGAGATAACACATTCCATATTCCCAATCCAGATGTCATTTGATTTAATAGGGCAATGAGCTAACGGATCAATGCCTTTTTGTAACATTTTCCCAATACCAAATCCCAAATCAAAATACCAGTCAGCAAAACATAAATCCCCAACAAATTTCAGCATAATTAAATAGACAATATATTTTTATACATATCAATAAGAATGACTTCCTGCGTCTTCCAGTTATATTTGTCCAACACAGCCATTTTGCCATTTTGCCCCATCTGGATTGATTCTTGTTTATTTGTAACCATTTTTATTATTGCTTGAGAAATGGCAACTACATCTCTTGGGTTTACACATATCCCACATTTGTTTTCCTCAACTATTTGCTCCCATAAAGTAAAATTTGAGCAAATAATGGGCAATCCAGCCTTCATTATTTCAAAAATTTTTGTATTGCCCAATGTCCCCATTTTACCACCAGCCGCTTCAGCATAGTTTGCAATTGCAATTCCAATGTGTGATTTTGAATAATAATATTCAACCTGTGAATAGGAAATTAAACCTAAATACTCAACTTTTCCCCAGGATTTCAGTTCTTTTAATTTTAAGAGGTACTCGTTTGATACTGGCCCTGCAATGAGATACTTTATGTCGAAATTTATTAATTCTAATGATTTTATTATATTTTCATGCATCCACAAAGAATTAACACCTCCAGCAAAAAAGATTGTGGGGATTTGAAACTTTTCAGTTTTTATCTCTGAAATATCAGAATTTGTAATAATCGGATAGTTTGTAATCTGTAATGTGTTTTTATTAACTTTTATAAGCTTGTCAATTATATGTGGTGTTACTGATACAACTCCATCAAACTTTCGAATGATAAAGGGTTCTGATATTTTGTACAATAAAAACAAAACTCTTCGTAACAACGGATTTAAATAACTTTTGTTTTTTATGTCAATTGGAATATCCTCGTGACTATCAAATATTACTTTTTTACCCTTCCTTTTAAGCTTTAATCCAAAAGGTAAAAGTTCTGGATCGTGAAAATGATAAATATCGGCATCTATTTCCAATGCTTTTTTATAAATAGCCTTGGGCCGTTTAATCATTCGTTGAATACGGTTTTTCACAGGAACATTTAAGGAAATACATTTCACTCCGTTTTTAGTTTCTTCATATTCACTTTCACCACAAGCAATAAGGGTTACATCAAAGCCATTAGCTGCTAAACTACAGCATTCTTTATGAAAAATACGAACATCATCAATTGGATGAACTGAAGTGAGGTGGCAAATTTTTTTAGACATATGCTGATAAATTTTATACTGAAACAAAGTTTATGTTGTTCAATTTCTCATTCCCATATATATAACCTAAAAGCATCATAAATGGGGCCATATTCATTTGCATATATGCCATAGAAAACAATGTTTTCATAAACCATATAATTAAAATCATTAGCAGCATAAATTTTTTATCCAATTCTTTTGTTTTTTTCATCGAAATATATAAACAATAAAACAATGACAAATAAATTAAAACGCCCATTATACCACAATTGGATAAAAGTTCTAACCAGTCATTATGTGCCGCATTACCTGCAATTTTAATAGAAGACCAAAGCCCATAACCAAAAAACAAATTGGCCATATTTTCACTATCTTTCCAATAGTTATAAATCTTTGAATAAATGACATCTCGGACACTAACTCTACCCTCTAAAAGGGCTAATAACCTGCTTTGTAAAAAAACATTTGTTGAATAAAAACGATGTAAAAAATAACCAAGAAAGGCCAATAAAATAAGGCCTGTCAAAAAATTGCGAAACTTAAATTTATCTCCCGCTTTCACTAAATAAAGTACATAAATAATAGTTGCAATTAGAGCAATTAAGATTGCCCCCCGTTTAATACCCATTAATACGATGCTAAATAATAAGATAAATACAATACTGGACAATATTTTTTTATCGGCTATTAAAAAAATAAAAGGAAATAAACTTAAAACGTCATATGCTGCATTATTAACAACATCACTTTGAAGGTATTCATTTTGTAAGAGAGTTTGGGAATAAAAGAAACGAAATACTGTTATAATCCCGTATATTATAAAAAAGATAATTAGATTTTCTCTTTTTAAACACCCCTTTTTTGAGAAAAAATAAAAAGGGAAAAATGTCAGGAAAGCAAATAAAACACCTTTTAAATAGTTTATTGTATTCACAGCTTCACCATCATATCTAATATATACTTTTGGGCTAAACAGATAATAAAGTAGAATCATCAATAAAAAAACAATCAAACTATTAACAAAAGGATTTTTCTTGTTTGACAGAATTATTTCAATAAAATAATACAGGCAAATCAGAAAATAAATTGCTAGTGTTAATTGAGAAATTATTGAACCCGTAGGGTATAATAATCCTTGGAGAAAGTAAATTATTATGAGTACAAAAAGTAAATTTCTTACAAATATATGTTTTCTCAAGTTATTTTATTTTTAAATTTCTATTTAACAGGAAGTATAAATTTATTTTTCAATGATGTTGATAATCTTTTTAGCCCTTGCGGTTAATGAAATATTTTTTGATGAGATTTCAGCACCTTTTTCTAATTTATCTCTCAAAATTTTATTGTCTTTCACTCTTTTAATCGCTTTTGCAATTTCGTCAATGTTCGTTGGATCAATCAAAATGGAATTTGTTTCATTTAATATATCATAATTAAACAGCCTATCAGAAGATATAACAGGTAAACCACAGGCTATCGCTTCTGCGATAGCATTGGAAGAACCTTCAGCTAAGGTTGGAAGGACAAAAACATCTGCACAATTTAAATAATCGACAATTTCTGCATGAGCTAAAAAACCACAAAACAATATTCCATTACAATTGGGAATTTCTTTTCCGGAACCAATAAAAATGGTTTTTATATCGTTATCATTTAATTTTTCTATTGCATCGGAAAGTCTTAACGATCCTTTCTTTTCATCAAACGAACCACAAAAAGCTACTATGAAACTATCAATAGGGAATCCCAGTTTTCTCCGACATTCTTTTTTGTCCTTTTTATAAAAAATCGTATCATCTACTGCATTAGGAAATACATGGCATTTTTCTGCTATTGCTAAACCTTTTTCTATGCTTTCCATTTTATTTTTTGTTGATACACAAATGACGCCTTTCACATAATTGACAAATTTTTTTCTTTTATTTATAGGAATATTATCATGAAAATTAATTGTTGATTCACCTGATGCCACAAATAAAGGTTTATTTGTAGAAGAAATAATATCATACAATGTAAATCCATTGTGCCAAAAGTGCCCATAGAAAACATCTGGAAGCTCTTCCAAGTGTTTTATTGTTTTTGAAACAGCTTTTTTTTGAATCAGATAACTTAATTTCTGAAATATTTTCCAATTGCTAAATGTTATAGTGTATGGTTGAATAACTTTTATATTATTTCCCTTTTTGGTTTTATGTGTGAAATTCTTTCGATTTAATGATTCACTACGAATTAAACTTTTTGTTAAACTTTGAGGTGCAATGATTGTAACGCTATGGCCCAAATCTGCAAATTCTTCACATAATTTTACAACGAAAATTCCTCTGTAATTATTTTTTGATGGATAACCATCTGATAACACACATATATTCATCTCTTTCGAATTTACTATGATTTGAATAGAAAGAAAAATTAAAAATAACATACTGCTAAATTTATAATTTAGACAAACCGTTGAAATAATGTTTTTATATTTTTATGTTTTTTTTGTTTCTCAACTTGTGTAAATTCAATCCAACAACCTAATTTATAATTCCAATTATTGGGAATAAAATTTTCAGTACCACTACCGTGATAGAAAGTTAACTCTCCCAAAAATATTTTCCCATTTGCATAATAAAAATCAACTCTCAAATGCGGTATATTTTTTGATAAGATAGATGCAAATTCCAGCATTTTGTTAAGTTCTAAAGGTTTATTTATAATAAAATTTGGGTCATTTTTAAATTTTATTTTTAAATCTAATAATTTCCAATCAATATCGTATATATTTCTTGTATGATCTTCGAATCTATGAAAATCAACTTGAATTATTTTAGGTTCTCCATTGAAACAAAAAAACTTGTAATCTTTTAGTTCCAATCCGCTTTCATCTTCTAAATATTTTTCAGCTAATATGCATGGCTTAATTTTTTTGTAAGGCCATTCGCGCGTTTTATAAAAATAGTTTGTTCTTAGTGATTTATTTAACTTCCTTCTTGCAGCTTCTATGTTCAGAGTCGATTTATCTTTACATATCACTACGCCATTACTCCCTCCACTATGGTTTGTTTTGAGTACGAACTGATTTGGCAATTTATCAAAATCAATATCTTCGAACGTATCCCAAATTCCAAGAGTGGGAATAATATATTCTTCACCAATGATGTTAGCAACATATTTTTTCACTGCAATTTTATCTACCATTTGAATATATTCTGGGTTTCTATCGTAAAGTTTCAACCACTGGAGTTTTTCGTTAAAAGTTTTGGGTTCTTTTAAATTTAATTTACTACCCATTTCTAATCTGTAATAAGCTTTAAGGTAAAATTTATCGGGATATAATCTCGCTGTTTTTTTGAGTAATCCCAATAAAATTAATTTTGGGTTATTAATATAATTCCGAATTCTTAACATATTATTCAATATATACTTTTAAAATAACCAATAATTTTATCTCTATGCGATTCACACTCAATAATATTTCTTAATAAAAGAATTTTTTTTTCATTAAGAAATGATGGAAGCAAATGATGTTTGTATAAGAATTTTGCATATCGATTTGAATAAGGTTCGAAGAAAGAAACGAGATTCTTACCCTCTTTACGATAATAATTTTTTACGATGTCGTTCAGTTGCTTATCATCATTAATAATCGAATTAATTTGTTGAATAGTATTTATGAATCTGTCTTTTTCTTCATTGTTCATAAGAACGACACCTGGATTTTTATTCCCTTGAATGAATGGATATAATTGAAAAGTAACTTTGTTATTTATGAAATTAATCTCCACTAAGTAGCCTTCATTCCATGAGCTATTTCGAAAATTTTCATTGTCAAAACTAAAATTTCCTATTCCATAAAAAATCGGTTTCCCTTTATAAACTTCATATCCGCTGTAACAATGTTGATGATGGTTTATTATTACGTCTGCACCAACATCGATAAAAAAACGATATTGCTTCTGCATACGAGGGCTAGGTAATTGAAAGTGTTCATGTCCACCATGAACAATTAGAATTATATAATCAGAAATCTTCTTCGCTTCTTGTATTTGCTTATAAATGGAAACTATATTTAAAGGGTTTGCCCCTCCATTTGTATCGTCAGCAATAGAAAACTCATGTTCACAACAATTTATGAAGGCAAAACATTTTCCATCTATTTCATGACTGACATTTTTTTTAGCTTGTTCTAAATTATTACCTACTCCAATAGTCTCAATCTCAAATTTTTTACAAACTTCAAGCGTGTCTCTTATGCCAACATCACCATAATCATAAATATGATTATTGGCTAAAGTTACCATTTCAAACCCCAACGATTTAATAAGTTTTATGGTTTTTTCATTACACCTGAGATGTGGACCGGTTTTTTTTATTGGTTTAGCTTCTTCACCTAAAACTACAGGGCATTCAAGATTAACAATTGAATAATCAGCATTTTTGACAATCGATCGGATTTCGTGAAAAATAACTATCCCATCATCATTTTTCTCAATAAAATCTGCCACTCTCAATTGAGGGCAGAAATCACCTGCTATTATGATTTTTGCCATAAATGAGGTTTTAATTTAATTTTCTGAATCAAATTATACAAAATAATTCTTTCCTTGGGGAAAAGAAATAAAAAACTTATATAGCAAACGCCACAAAGTACTATCGACATAAAAGACCACCAAATTGATTTGCCTATTAGATTTAGTCCATATCCTAAAATACCCATTAAAAAAGCAGCTATCAATGAGGGAGCAATGTTCTTTATCATTTGTTTTGGCGATATATTTACATAAAAATACATCAACAACAAATTGACTAATATTAATTCCAAGCGAACTAACGCACGTCCATAATACAGAACTTGAAAACTATATTTCACACATATCAGTAATGTGGGAATTAATGCAATAAGATGCAATATTTGAGCCAAGAAAGATAATTTTGGTTTTCCTTTTGCTCGATAAACTTCACTACAATATGCAGAAAGCATGATGGTTAAGGCACTTGTCAGGCCCCAAATTCCAATAAACCCTGCAGCCTCTTTCCATTGACTCCCCAATAGAATAAAAGTTACAAAATCACTGTAAACAAATAAACCTACACCTATCGGAATCACTAATAAACCTACAATTTTTTGAAATTTAAAAAACATTTCTTTAAAAGCTTTCTCATCATTCTGTAAACGCGAAAGAGCTGAAAATAATATAGGAGTCGTTGCGGCAGTAACCAATCCCATAATTTGACCCACTGTAGCTATAGAAGTTTTGTAAATTCCCAAATAATATTGATTCAAATATATACTTATGACAAAAATATCAACATATCCGGTTAACCAAATAGAAACACTTTCTATCATCGTCCAAACACTGAAGGAAAACATTCTTTTAAGAAGATTAAAATCATAAAATAAATTCGGTTTCCATTTTGACTTGACAGTTAGAATTATTGCATTAGATAAATTTAAAGCAATCGTTCCTACAATTAATGCCCAGTAATTTTTTAATAATAAAGCAAGTGGTATAGTAATAAGTAGAGGAATAAAAATTCCTATCATTCTTACAACAAATAATGTTTTAAAATCAAAATCGCGTTTAAATAATGCATTTTGTATGCTTGAAAAAGCTGAAAGAGGAATATTCGCACATGCTATGATAATTACATTACCTAAACCGGGATTCCCGACTATCTTAGCCAAAGGATCTGCAAAAATTGCAATTATAGCAAAAAGTAATAAAGAAATAATTAAATTGGTCCAAAAAGCAACTGAAGTACATTTATTTTTATCTTCGTTATCCTTAAATTCATATTGTATTAAATATTTATTGAAGCCGGCATCTGTAAAAATTTCCGCAAAACTAATAATCATTGTTACTGTTGCAACAACTCCGAAAGCTTCCGGAGTAAGTAATCTTGCTAAAATTATCGTAGTTATAGGAGCTACAAGTTTAGCAATTATCTCAGTAATAGTTGACCATTTTGTTGCAGTAACAACAACATTGTTAAACTCTGACATTCAATTCTTTTTTGACGCAAATTTTATTTCAATATAAATTAAATTTAAATAAATATTCTTTTTTATGATTACTTATAGTAAGAAACATACCACTTTACAAATTGTTTGACACCTTCACTAATATCTACTTTAGGCTTGTAATTTGAAGTTTTTTCTAATTTATTAGTATTTGCCCAAGTTTGTTTTACATCACCAGGTTGCATAGACATTAGTATTTTTTTTGCCTTCTTTCCTATAGCATCTTCCATAACTTCAATAAATGACATTAAATTGACTGGTGAGCCATTGCCTATATTCATGATATTGTAAGGAGGTGAGGTTTTGGGTACAATTGAAATAAGGCGAATAAGACTTTCAATTATATCATCAATAAAAGTAAAATCACGTTCCATTTCTCCATTATTAAAGACTTTAATAGGTTTATCCTGAATAATAGCGTCTGCAAATAAAATTGGAGACATATCTGGCCTACCCCATGCCCCATAAACTGTAAAAAAACGTAAACCTGTACACGGAATATTATATAAATAGCTATAGGTATAAGCCATTAATTCATCACTTCTTTTTGTGGCTGCATATAAACTAACGGGATTATCCACCCGATCTTTTTCAGAGAATGGTATTTTTGTGTTGTTCCCATAAACAGAGGAAGAGGAAGCATATATTAGATGTTTTACTGAATAATGTCGACAAGCCTCTAAAATATTAAAAAAACCAACTATATTACTTTGAATATAAGCATAAGGATTTTCTATACTATAACGAACACCTGCTTGCGCTGCCAAGTTTATAACATAATCAAATTTTTCAATAGAAAATAATTTATATATTTCATTTCTATTCTCTAGATCGAGGCGAATGAAACGATAATTAGGAGTTATTAATGACTGAATTATATCTCCAAAAGCAATTTCTTTATATTTTCGTCTTTTACCACCTGAGTGGTATAGTTCTTTGGGACTATAAATTCCTGTTTCTGCTAAACGCGCGTATTTAAGATTTACATCGTAGTAATTATTTATGTTATCTAAACCGAAAACTTGATATCCCTCTTTTAATAAACGATTGACCAAATGAAATCCAATAAATCCGGCGGCCCCTGTCACAAGTATTTTAGTCATTTTTTTTATGTTATAGCAATTAAATCAGTGTTTATATTTTTTATTTCTTATTCAAAAAAAGAATAATGTTTTCACAAACATTTTCCATTTCTTCCAAAGTAATGTATGGATGGAAAGGTAAGGATAAAACGGTGTCGCATAACATTTCCGTGACGGGAAAACCACCCTTTTTGTAACCCAAATCTTTATAGGCTGTTTGCAGATGCATGGGGTTGGGATAATATACCATACTCGGGATGCCTTGTTCTTTAAGATAGGCTTGTAACCCGTCGCGTTGCTCTTTGTCTTTTAGTTTGATGGTATATTGTGCCCAGCTCGAATAAAAACCATCGGGGATAATCGGTGTTTCCACGATTCCTTTTAACCGTTTGGTATATTCGGCTGCTGCTTTGTTGATGTCAGTTAATTCGTAATCAATGAAAGCTTTGAATTTAACTTGCAATATGGCAGCCTGAAGCGTATCGAGACGAGAATTCATGCCAATACGCACATTATCGTATTTAAAGGAACCTTTTCCGTGTACTTTCAACGAATTGATGATGCTTGCCCATTCGTCGTTATCGGTAAATACCGCTCCGCCATCGCCATAACAGCCCAGCGGTTTAGCCGGGAAGAACGAGGTTGTTGAAATATCTCCAAGACTGCATGCGTTTTTGCCATTGATATTTCCTCCAAATCCTTGTGCACCGTCTTCCAAAATGAGAAGTTTGTATTTGTCGGCAATTTTTCGAATGGCAGGATAATCGGCAGGCAAACCAAACAAATCGACCGTGATAATGGCTTTGGGCGTGAATTCCCCTTTACTGATGGTTTTTTCTATGGCTTCTTCCAAACGTTGAGGGTCTATATTAAAAGTGTCGGCATCCACATCAACGAAGACGGGAGTGGCCCCTTCTTCGGAAATTACTTCTGCCGACGCAAAAAATGTGAAATCGGGCATAAATATTGCATCGCCTTCTTTAATGTTCCAGGTCTTAAGAGCCAATGTCAATGCATCTGTACCATTCGCACATGTAATACAGTGTTTGGTACCGACATACTCTGCCAGGGATGATTCCAATTCTTTCACAGGTTTACCCATGATATAACCACCCGATGCGGCGGTATCTGTCATTGCCTTATCTATAGCAGGCTTTAAAACATTGTATTGCTTTACTAAATCTCTGAATTGCATACGGTTGTTTATTTAATTTCAATTAATCCTGTTTCTGTTTCTTTATATTTTTTTTGGCAAGATGTACAAGTGAGTTCTTTAGGTAAACGTTTACCACACTCACAAACCCACCCGATTTGTTTTGCGGGAACACCAGCCATAAGAGCATGATCTTTCACATCTTTGGTGACTACGGCTCCGGCAGCGATTAAAGCACACCGGCCAACATTGTGGCCACAAACAATGGTTGAATTGGCACCCAAGGAAGCTCCCCATTTGATGAGTGTTTTTGCATAATTCCCGTGCACGGAATAATGTGAACGAGGATTAGTCACATTAGTGAAAACACACGATGGACCGCAGAAAACATTATCTTCTATCTCAACCCCTTCGTATACTGAAACATTGTTTTGAATGCGAACACCATTCCCAATCCTAACATTGTTGGCTACATTTACATTTTGTCCCAGGGAACAATTCTCTCCAAGTATAGCACCCTTCTGAATATGGCTGAAATGCCAAATCTTGGTTCCCTTACCTATAGTTACATTATCGTCAACGTAACTGCTCTCATGAACGAAATAATCTTTTTCCATTAATTTGATTTGTCAAGGATTGATTGTACTTTTTCTAACACCTTTACTACTTCATATCCCGATCTGCCATCGGCAATTTCTATTTTGCTATCCAAATGTTCAACGAAATAGATGAGTTCTTCTGTCAATGCCATACCCTTTTCATAAGGAATTATCTGTTTTTTGAAATTCATGCTCTAAAGCTTCAGAATAGACACTCTCCAAAAATCCGGGTCCGAGTTGCTTATGTACTTCGAAACATGCCCCAATAATTTTATAGCTTTCTTCTTTATAGATGATTTCTGCCATACCTTTTATTTACATTTTCTTCGCGTTATTCGTTGAATTCGCGACATTCGTTATATTAGGCAACTGCTTCTTTCAGTCCCTCTTTTACGGAGAATTGCGGACGGTAGCCTTTTGCTGGTGCAAGTATTTACTTGTGACTAGTAGTGGCACACATACATATCTGCGCCAGCGGGTTGAATATCCGCGCCAGCTAAGAACCAAACCTCCAAATCCCGATAAGATAATATTTTTTCACCCATTTTTTTTCTCTATTTTCCAACCACTAGTCTCCAATCCCCAACCTCCAGCCCCCAACTTTAGGTGACAAAGACGGATATCCGTACCAGCGGAGGATTATTTATCTCATATTATTTGATTCCAAAATAAGTTTTGTACCATGCCGTAAACTTTTCGATGCCTGTTTTTACCGGGGTGGATGGCTTGTAGCCCAAGTCTCTCACCAAATCGGTCACGTCAGCTTCGGTGCGGGGTACATCCCCCGGCTGCATGGGCAAAAATTCCTTTTCAGCTGTTTTGCCGAGGGCGGCTTCAATGGCGGCAATATATTCCATCAAGGGTACGGGGGAAGCGTTCCCGATATTGTATATCTTATAAGGCACATGTGAAATACTCGCTTCCCGAATTTCACGTGCCAAAAGAGCGTCGGTGCTGTTAGGGTAGGGTCCCTTCGTCGCAGGCTCCTCGGGAACTCCTGTCTTGAATGAGCCTGATACCGGGGGATTGTCGATTACGCGGGTGACACCTTCTACAATGTCGTCGATATAAGTGAAATCGCGCACCATCTTGCCATAATTGAAAACCTGTATGGGGCGGTTTTCCAATATGGCTTTGGTAAACAGAAACAGGGCCATGTCGGGTCTTCCCCACGGGCCGTAAACGGTGAAAAAGCGCAGCCCCGTGGTCGGCAGACCGAACAGATGGCTGTAGGTATGCGCCATGAGCTCGTTGCTTTTTTTGGTAGCGGCATAAAGACTGATGGGGTGATCGACGTTATCGCTGGTGCTGAGGGGCATCTTGGTGTTGTTGCCATAAACG
>Ga0255344_1002148_pt1 | contig 24553 bp, 19 predicted proteins | sample wastewater_treat_5_FD_192414 | JGI IMG/M metagenome (GOLD analysis project Ga0255344, IMG submission 192414) | Wastewater microbial communities from Lulu Island WWTP, Vancouver, Canada - plant18 | ecosystem: Engineered > WWTP > Wastewater > Unclassified | place: Canada: Vancouver, British... | reverse complement strand
CTATTTTTAGTCCACAAGTATCACAGATATATGTTCTTTGTTGTAGTGTTAATTCTTCCTTCATGCTTCCACAGTTACTACATTTTTTTGAACTAGGGAAGTACTGATCTACTCTTATCAATTGTTTATTTGCATATCTTGTCTTGTAGTCTAGTTGTCTAGTAAATTCATAGAAACCCATATCGCTTACTTTTCTTGCTAATCTTTTATTTGTCAGCATTGCTTTTACACCTAGGCTTTCAGCACATATGTAGTCAAACTGACTTACTATACAAGTTGATAGCTTATGTAGAAAGTCTTTTCGTTGATTTGCTATTTTTGCATATAGTTTTTGTATCTTCTGGGCATGTTTTTTGTAGTTATTTGAGCACTTCACACCACGTCTTTTTTCTCCCTTGGTTTTCGGGTGTTTCTTCTTAGCACTTTGTCTATTCAACTTCTTTAGTTGCCTTAGACTTTTCTCTAACGGCTTTGGTGCTTTAACCTTAATCCCATTTGACATACTTGCAAATGATGCTATTCCTAAATCTATACCCACACCTAGATTCTTGTTTTCTTCTTTTTTATGTGTTCTATCGTGTTCTTCTTTTGATATTATCATGTTAAATGACGCATAATATCTACCTCCGTCTAATGATATTGTTACACCTTCTATCTTTCCATTGAAGCGTAATTTCTCAGTCATTTTTACACAACCTAGTTTTGGGATTACTATATACTTACTATTACCTTGTTCTATCTTATTTGAGTTGGTATTAATGTCCGATAGTTTTACGTGGTCTCCACCTATGTAGAATGATTGGCACTTATCTTTCTTTCGTTTAAATTGCGGGTAACTTACTATACCTTCTTTCAAATCCTTAAAATACTTTGTTATACCTCTTCCAAGGTGTATGAATGGTTGTTGTGTTGCATACTTAGTTACATCCCCTGTGAAAGGGAACTTATCTTTCTTTTCTGCATTAAATGCTTTCTTCATATCCAATACGGATTCTTTAATACCCAGCTTGTAATTTCTTCTCCATCTAGCAAGACCCCAGTTCCATGCCAAACGAGCGCAGCCAAAAGCGTTTTTAAAATATGTTTTAGCTTTGTTATTGGGTAGTATTTCTATCCTATGTGATATTGCTATACCTTTCAAAATGCACTCCTGTTTATCTATGTGTTTTTCCCTTCGGATTTACAACTTAACACAACTAAACAAGAAATACAATACCTAAATTGGACGATGGGATATCTTTGGGACATAAAATACGGTTTTTACTAAAATTTATCTATTTATCCATTGTATCATTAGTTTTTCATACATATGCCTATCGGATTTTGGGAAGTATTTACAAAGTGAAATCTATAAAAATTTTATAGGTTTTTATAGATTTTTATAGATTTTTACTAACTGTTACTAACCCCACTATGTTGTACACTTCGATTGTTCTATTCTATAGGTGCTGCATAATAAGCAGCTAAGCTTGCCAACATATCTACTGTTCCACATATGTTTAAAACATCTATATCTTTATATTTTTCCTTGGTCCAGCCACCTATATATCGCCCTGCTGGGATAAGCTTTCCATATTCTTTATCAACAAAGTTTTTATCGGGGGAGCAATAAGAATATTGTTCAAAAATCTCTGCTTTATCCTCTTCGGACATACCTTTTAAATATTTATCATACGCCCAATTCAAAGTGTGGTTAAGCTCTGTAATATACTCATGTGGAACTTCTGAGTGTTTTAGTAAATCCATATATCCGTTAAGCAATACCGCATTGAACCAAGTACTTGCACCACCACCATATGACCCAGCATTTAAATACCATACTATGTTTTCCCCTTCCACATCTACTTCTGCACCAAGCACTTGCCTTGCGGCGGTTGCGATGTCGATTGCATCGTTTAAATACTTTTCATCTCCCGTTGTTTCATATAGAGATACAGCGCCAGATATAGGCGTTCCAGTGTTATATGTATATGTTCTTTTATCTATTGACTTAACGCTTAGTATTTCATTTGATTCGTCTTTATTAAACGCCGTACAGTCATAAAAAACTCCCGTGTCCGCTCTTAGCGTGAGCACAAACTCATATGTTTTTTTAGCAGTGTCCAAGTATTTTTCGTTTTTTGTGTGTTTATATAATTCACTATAACAGATTACCGCTGGACCATTTGAACAAGTATGCAACATATCTAAGTAAGAATCCCAATAAAAGCCACCTATTTTTGTTTCCGGAGTAACTCCTGCAATCCCAAAGTCTATAAACATTTGCGGGTCCAAATCAACATAAGCATACTCAAGTAAATAATCGGCAATTTCAATGGCATAATTGAGATATTTTTGATCCCCAGTAAGTTCATACATATATATGATGTCTCTTGCAAGCCACATGTCATCGTCATAGGAAATCCCATTTATATTGTTGCCACCTGGTTCTAAATCTCTATAATGTCTATACCCATCAAACTCTCCTTCAGCTGTATCCTTTCTATAGTACATTAATCCATCTAATGCCTTATCATATGCCTTAACCGCTCCTATGTCCTTTCCAGTGACAGATTCATATACAACAAACTTATAAAGCATACTAAGGAAAGAGCCATACCCCCAAACCGATGCGCCTATAAACGGAAAAAGCAAGCCAAACGTCGAATATATTTCTGTGTTAAATGGGAAAGGGACTGCCGAGAGCATAAGGATGTCATCATTATAATAGTTATCATATACGCTCTGTTTTAAGTAATTAGCCCTTTCTAAGTTTTGAGTGGCTAGTTCAGCATCTCTTACTTTTACTGGCTCTGGAGGCGCTGCAAACTCTCTAATCGTCACAACTCCTGCTAAAGCAATGGATAGTGCCAAAACAATAACTAATAAAATATTTTGAACTACTCTTCCTTTCCCCATTTTATTCTCCACTGTTTTATATATTTTTTGTCTAAACCTGCTGATTTGATTAACTCCACTATTAAGTTTCTTTACACAAAATTAAGCCATACATATTGCAATTATTTTCATCATATATCCATTATACATTTTTTCAAGTCTTGTATAAACTGCATAAAATAAGAAAAAGGTACGAACTGCTTAATGCAATCCGTACCTCAAAGTTCTGCCTAGTCATTTAACTTAAAAATCCACCCGTATTCAGCCTGCTGATATTTAATTTATTATTCGTTACACTAATTAAATTTCTTATCAATATATCATCTTGCAATTTTAACTAATTACCCTCTTTTGGTGGATAACACTGCTCATATGGCCAAAACTCACAATAGCCATGCCAATAGCGCCATCCTCTTCCTTCTGGGTCGGCAGGGTTTCCGTCGTACCTATAAAAGATCATCTTATTTGATCCAAGCACATACTCTGGAACAACAAAATCCACACCTGGTGTCTTTCCTGTTGTATTAAAGTCTTGGAAAATACCAAAGTACCTACCTTCAGAATTTGTCAAATTAAAGGCGCTCCATTCAATACTTGTCACACTACTTGGAATAAATACTGATACAACATCGAAATCGTCAAAGACATATCCTTCACCTTCTCCATTTGAGTATTTAATGCCTATACAACCATAGAAAGCATCTTCTCTTATTTCGGTAATATTATTAGGTATTTCGAGTGTTTTATTAGCATTAAAAGTTTTACATTCGTAAAATGCTTCAGGCCCAATAATTGTAATGTCCTCTGCAGGTATCGCTCCAGAATCATTACAACCTGCTACAAGCATTCCTCTTTCCCTATCTATAATCATATCGTTTGTTGACTTGTATTTAGCATTAGGAGCACTCATCTGCAAGGTTACAAGCCTATCGCATCCTGCCACAAATCCCCTGCCAAGTTTTGTAACACTACTAGGTATGCTCAAAAGCCTTAAATCATCACAATTTTTAAACGCATGTATGCCTATCTCTGTTAACTGCGAAGGATTTTCAAAAAAGTCTACACTATACAAATTAATACACTCTTCGAATGCACCTTCTCCTATACTCTTAAGTGAAGCTGGAAAATTTGCGTTGGTTAGTGCTTCGCATTTATAAAATGCATATTTCGATATATGCTCCACATTGCTACTACCTAAGTAATTAATGTTTTTAAGTTTTACATCCCCGTAAAAACAATTTTCGCCGATTCCTATCAAACTTTCCCCAAGATTGACCGTATGTAATCTGATGCAATCTTGAAACCCACACACGTGTTTGAGGCTATTTGGTAATGTAATTGTTGTCAAGCCACATTCGCTAAAAGCTTGGGGCTCTATCATTTCTAATCCTTCTGAAAATGTTACGGTTAATAAGTTTGTACACCCAAAAAACGCACCCCAGCCAATTGTCTCAATCTGTTCTGGTATAGTAACGCTACTCAAGGAAGTGCAGTTTTCAAACATAAAATTGCCTAAATATTTCATATTCTTCCCAAAGTGAATGTTTTGCAATTGTGTACATCCCCTAAATATACAGTCTCCGATTTCATCCAAATTATCTCCGAGATACAAATTCATTATCTTTTTGTTATTCTCGAATGCTCCTCTATTACCCCCTGCGCCATCATCTACCATGCTAAGCCCCGTTACCATCTCACCATTAAGCCATGCTGGGATGTAGAAAACCTCATAAAAACCCCCTGTGTAATTAGTGATTCTACAGGTAGGAAGAGCAGCACGAGCCCCGTAATAATGTTCAAAATTACGAGGGTCATATCTATCATCCTTGGAAATACAATCATAGGTAGCTATGTATTCACGATCGGCCATTTCCCTTCTATCATCACCCCACCAAGGGCTCTCAAGACGGAACCACCCCTTGAATCTATATGTATATCCTTCATCATCTGGTATTGATGGGGCAAGATCTTCGTATTCGGGGTCATAATCATCACTCCAGTCTGCTGGTTTTTTTAATCTTACCGTTTTGATTAGTTCCTCTTCGTTATACCAGTTATACCAGGAAGCATCATACGCCTCTACATATTTGGTTTTAAATGTTATGTCCTTTACAAGCCTGCCTGGAGCAGGAGACCAGCCCTCAAATAAATATTTCTTATATTCGGTATCGGGTTTAACAGGCTCGCTACCTTTGTATACTGGGGTTGTTCCTGCATCTACTTGTTCTTCGTATATAACTCTATATGACCCTGTAGCGGGATTATAATCAGCTGTATCAACCCATGTAACTTTATATTTCCTTACTGTCGCTGCAAATGTTGCTGTATATGTTGCATTACTATCTACCTCTGTTACAGCAGGAGACCAGCCCATGAAAATATAGTCATATATTTCATCACTCTCTTTTGTAACCGTTGGACCCGTGACCGTTTCGCCATGAGGTACATTTTGATCTACACGTAAAACTGCGCCGTCTTCATTTTTCCAAGTAATGTCATAAAACTCATTAGCTATTTTGAATGTAGCCACATATACTGCGCTCTCTGTAGCCTCTACAACTTCTGGATCCCAACCTTTAAATACATAGGCAAAACCGTCACCGCCGCCTCTTTTAGGTCTTTCGCCTTTGTACTCTGGTAGCGTCCCAGGCTCTACATCTTTATCAACCTGTAACACCTCACCATCAAAGTTAACCCATATTATGTTAATGCCTACATTAACTTCATTAAGAGCTGCATCATCTTCTTCGCCACAAGCCACGAGCGTTAGGCCGATGCCTACTATCATAATTAAAATGGATACTAGTATTATTTTTTTCATTTCATTTGCTCCTTGGATATTTCTAGAGTTTTTATTTCTTATTATAATTTTCCTAAATTATATCCATTATCATTATCATTTGCTTTCTTATTTAAAACAATAGCTTATGCGCATTCGGTTAAATTTTGGCATATTCGGTAGTAGCTTAATCACAACAAAGGCTCATAGGCCAAATCTATCCTTTTGAAGAAAAGCAAGCTCTAAAGCTCTATAATTTATTTGAGGCTTATTTTTAATTATCTCGATCAGAACTGACCAATATCCTGGAGTTTAACTGACCAACATTTTGGATTATGTAACAGTCAAGTAAAATAGACATGCAGCAGTTAAAAAGAAGCCAACCACACGAAGTTTGCTAGAGTGGTGGCTGTGTTGTTTCTCTTTCAAGCAGGATTTGTTTATGAATTTAAGCTTTTGGAGTTTTTGTTTCGTTAATGGTGTTTAAAATAATATCCATATCCTTAACTTTTTCTTTTTCATATTTAGATATGTATTTGTCTTGGTAATAGTTAGACTGAACTACCTGTATGTCTTTATTTTCATATGTAATTACCATACAGCCTCGTTGCCTTCCTCTTTTGGCAATGAACGGATAAGCAAAATAGTCAAGCGATAATCCATATGTTAAACGGATAGGTCTGTCGCCCTTATTTTTAGTGTATAGCACTGACATGTTATTATAATGGTCGTGTCCGCAAAACATCGAATCGCAACCAGTTTTTTGAGCAACAGCATAGACATTATCCACGCCTTCTCCGTGGTAAACAATACGATTTTTTTCTTCAATGACTCCAAAATCTAATTTTACTTCATCTGTATTTTCTTTACCGTTATCTAAGTATTTAAGCCAAGCGTCCTTATACTCTCTAATGGGAATGTGGAAAAACAATGAGGAACTTGGCCTGTTTTCTAACAGTGCAATTTCGTTTAGGTCGTTAACCAGCACCTCTGTAACCTTATCTGAGGCTCTGTTTGCTGGCAATGAAGTTTCGTCTGAATCATTAACTGACGAATGGCAAGACACACCTAGAGTTTGGTTTTCTAATAATACAGTTTCATCCAAATCGTTACCCCGTAGTTCTTCTTTTATCTCTAGATTGTTTTCTTTTTTTACAGTTCTTATGTTGTTTAGCGTTATTTTGTTTATTTTATTTTCATACCAATCTAACTGTGTGTCTTTTATATTGTCATATTGCATATGCATTCCATACTTATCTTCTTTAATGTAGGAATGAGAATCTAAGATTACTAAGCATCTTGTAGTTATATTATCAGGTGTTTTAATCTCAATTAAATGGTCTATTTGCACACTAGTATCTTTTGGGAACCTTGCAAGACACATTTTGCTTTTCCCTATTTCTCGTACTAAATCTTCATTTGCATATTTTGCATAAAACTCCACATCGTGATTACCTAAAGTAAAAGTCCAGTATGAATTTAGCACTTCAAATAACCTGGCTAAAACCTGTAGACATAAAAGATTGTTTTTATTTCCACTTAAAATTGGTATGGGATATGCTAGATCTCCTGTTAGTATGACTAAATCAGGATTTTCAGCCTTTATCATAGAAGCTATTGCATTTATCGCCATCTTATCTTTTTTGTAACTTAATGCCCCTGCTCCAATATGCACATCTGTTATTTGTAAAACCTTAAATTTTGAAGCAGTAAAAACCCAGTTTTCTTCTCCTTCTACCGGCAGTATCTCGTTTTCAATTTTAAAATCTTCAAATGTTTCTACATACTTAAAAAGTTTTTTGCGAAAGATTCTGTTTAAAAATGTTATGGTCAAAACCGCCCTCACAATACAAGCTACGGTAAAAGTTACAGATAGAACTACTATTTCTAATAACTTTTGAAAAATAGTTTTTATTTTAATTTTCATTTGTTCCCTTTAATCCTTAGCTTAATCTATCTTGTATACCTTCATATTTTTATTTTCATACGCTCCCCTAATATGCGTAGGGTATGTTAAGATCTACCTTTAATTCTGTATAATCCTAACCGTTATACAATACGAAAAACCTAAGTACAATCTATGTTTTATTCACTTAAAAAGACTTCTTCGCAAAACACAAACATTATGTAATTTCTAATTCAGTGAAATCCTTTATGTATTTATGTGCTTTTCTTTTAAGTAAATCGTTATAACTGTATGAGTCATATACACCAACCGTTGTAAATCCTGCCTTTTTTGCTGACATGATGCCAATGTGGCTGTCTTCAAAAACAACACAATCGCTCGGATCTAACTTCATTTTTGAAGCTTGTTTTAGATATATATCTGGTTTGCTTTTATCAACATTGACTTCATCTAAAGACGTCATTGAATGAATCAAATTAAAAACATGTAAGCTCTCCAAGCTGAGTTTAGCCATGTCGTATGGTAATGCAGTTGCCACTCCTAATAAAATATTTTTCTTTTTTGCTGATAATAAAAATTCCTTTGCCCCAGGCTTTAAACAAACTTTGTTTTGATAGTAATGGTTTGCTAAATCCACCCATTGTTTCAGGGCTTGCTCGTGAGATATATTTAATGAAAACTTGTTTATTGTGTAACTAACGCATTCGCTTAATGTAAAATGATTAATTTCAGTTAAAAAACTTTTGTCATACTCTATGTTATACGCTTGCAAAAACTCTTTATATAAAGATTCCCAAACCCACATTGAATCGAGTAAAGTCCCGTCTAAATCAAAAATGTATCCTTTCGTTTCTTTTATGCAAATCATTGTAAATACTGCCAATGCGGTTTAACTTTATATCAAATCTTCTAACTACAATATGTCTTAATGTCCCAAGCCTATATTTGGTAAAAACTATCTTGTTAGAAGTTATGCAGTTTGTTCTAATTCTTTATTTGCAGCCTTTTCTTGTCTTTTAACAGCAAGTTCTGATAAAATCCTTTCTTTATTTTTACCTGTGAAATTATAAAGTATCATGGGAATTATCGATAGGAAGAACGAAATTCCTGGAATTAATGTAACAGTTGCAAATATCCCATCTATGGTTGTTTGTGACTGAGGTAGAGGAACACCCGGTTCTACTGGCTTAACAAAGCTAAATGCAATTAATGCTACCATAACACCTACAAAGCCAACTGCATTATTAAACTTTGTTACAAACGAATTGAGACTGAAACAAATGCCTTCCATTCTCTCACCAGTTCTCCATTCTAGATAATCTAAGCTATCTCCTACCATTGGATATGGTAAAACATTGTATGCGCCAAGCCCTAGTCCACCTATCGTCATAAATGGAAATGCTACATAATATGCGACATTGCCTGGTATTATTTTGCTCATAATAAATGCTAGTGAAAGACCAACGCCACCTACAATTGCAGCTACTATACTTGCTTTTCTATATCCAATCTTTTTGTATAATGGAGGAGTTAATAAGATCCCAAGAAACATACCTGCACCTATAACTAAATTCAATACAAGTAGTACAGCGCCGGATTCTAGTGTGCCAATTTTGACTACATATGTTGCAACGTACATTAATGCTGGCAATATTATATATCTTGGTGAAGCAATCATTGACATCAGTAAGGTTAATACCATTGGCCTGTTGTTCTTAACAATCTTCCACATATCAAGCACTTTGATTTTTTGCGTTTCTGTTGCAGATCTTTCTTTTGCTGTAAAGAATAATGTTAGATAGCCAACTAAAGCAGTTACTCCAACAATGCATGCTAAAACAAAATATGTCCATTTCTTAGGAATAAACATCTCTAATACTAAATATAGTCCCATAGGTAACAATCCAAAGATTGAACCAACAGTTACATAAAAAGAAAGTAGAGAACTTCTTTCCTTTCCATTAAAAGTAGCTACACTCATAAGCCCCATCGCTGGAACATCTACTAGTGTATAAATCATTCCAAACATGAGATAAGCAATTGCTGCAAACGCCATTCTGCCAGCTTCTGATGCTTCCGTAATTGGCATAAATAACACAACAGTTGAAATAGCCATTAAAATTGAGCCCATAAAAACATAGGGTCTCATTTTCCCATAGCGAGTTTTTGTTTTATCAATAATAACTCCCATGATGGGGTCATTTATTGCATCCCAAACTCTTGCTACTAACATTAAAACCAATATAAATGTTGGAGTTAATAATAAAATGTCAGTAAAAAATATCGTCAAATACATTTGCGATATTCCTGCGACCATATATCCTGCTGTTGCGGCTAGTCCAAATCCTACCCACTCTTTCTTTGCTAAATATTTTTTCTCTTCCAATCCCTGTCTCCTTAATTTGTTTTCATACTGAGTTGATTATGTTTCGGTACGTCAAGTTTACTATGCTTTAGTATATCAGCTAATTTTTTGCATTTACAAGCACCTGTAATAAAAAAGATTAATCCTATAACTAACATAACTATCGCTAAAATGACAAAATGCGCCAATGGCTTTTCAATCCCAGTCCATAACAGCGCGCCTAAAACAATTAATGCACAACTAATTAATAAACAAATTAAGATAACAATGATTGACTTTGAAACAAGTTTTTTCTTCATCATATTGCCTCTAGTTTCGTTTTTCATAATAATATTTTACCCTGAAAAAACTTTACAAACCTACTATCAAATGCAAAATTCATGTAAAGATTATGTAAACTGGTATGAGAACATGAAAAAAAACAACTAAAAAGCTCCATAGACAACACAACATGTTAGTACTTTAAGACTAACAAATGTGTTTTTATCATCAATAAGATATGCCGTAACTGTACTGAAAATGGTTATCTACAAAAAACTAAAGAAACATTGCCATATATACTGGTAAATGAATAATGTCATTTTTAACAAGAACATCCTTAGTGTAGAGGATATATGGTTGTCCAACACGGCCCTTGAACTTATCCATAAATTTATCAATAGATGAGTGCTTAATGTATGCAGAGGATTTTACTTCAACTGGACAAATTTTATTATTTCTTTGTATTAAAAAGTCTATCTCCATATGATTTTGTCTTTGCAGGCTATCATTACGCGAATAAAAAAACAGATTATGCCCGGTGGAAACGAAGGTTTGTGAAACAACATTTTCCATCAACATACCCTCATTTATACTAATCTTATCTAGCAAAACTGCTTTATAAAGTTCGTTATCTATATAATTATTGTCTTTGAACGCATGCGTAACCAAAAGTCCTGTATCTAACATATAACACTTTTTAGTGGCAGGATTAAGATACATAGATAGTCCAACTGTAGGATCTGTTGCATTATAACAATTATTAACTATCATTCCTTCCGTTAACCACATAAATGCATCTTCATACGTGCGAGATCTCGCATTTTTTTCAAGAGATGATACGGAAAATTCCTTTTCTTTTCTAGAAAGCTGTCCAGGTATCTCATCAAAAATTGCTAAAACTTTACTTTCATATCCTTTGGCAAAACGTGTAATATCTTGTCTATAAAGGCGTAAAATAGCCTTCTTGATACGATCAACTTTAGCAAAACTTTTAGACTCTACATACTCCGTAACAGCCTGTGGCATACCACCTACAAGCATATATTGGCGAAAACTGTTAAGCAACTTTCTATGCGCAGCGGCACCAAGAGGTGTAAGTTTATCAAAACATATTTTTGCAAAAGGTATAGAAATCTCATCGCCCATTGCCCAAAGAAACTCCTCGAAATCTAAAGGATAGAGCTTCATTTCCTCCTCTTCGGAAGGAATAACGATGTTATCTATGTTTTGCTTAAGTGATATAAGAGAACCTGTTTCAATATAATCATACCGTCCATCTTCGACAAGAAACTTTATCGCCTCTCTTGCTCTAGGAAATCTTTGTACTTCATCGAAAATAAAAAGCGTCTCTCTTTCAAAAAGCTCTACACCGAACATAAAAGAAAGCTTATTAAAAAACAAATCAAGATCCATTAAATCATTATCAAAAATGTCTCTTAATTCTTTAGACGCTTTGGAGAAATTGATTAAAACATAAGATTTATATTCATTTTTCGCAAATTCTTCAGCCAAATAACTCTTACCAACACGTCTTGCTCCGGTAATAAGCATAGCTGACTTACCACTACTTTCTTCTTTCCACTTAAGAAGGGTATTGTATGCTTTTCTTTTAAGTTTCATAGAAAGGCTCCTTCGTACGTTATAGTGTTAAAATTATATCATACCATGTATAAAAAAGCAAATTTCAAAATGCATATTCTTCACCAAAAAGCAAAATTCAAAATGTAAATATTACACCAAAAAGCAAATTTCAAAATGCGCATTGCAAATCATAACCTTACAATTTCCGCAAATTCAATAATTTTTTATTTTTGGGTTCAAATGGATCGTTTGGAATATTAGAGTCTCTATAAAGCTCGCCTCGTGATACTTCCCTTAATGGACTAGCCTCATCGTATGATAATATTCCCTTCCTTGCATCTTCCGGCCTAACAAACACCCTCACTTCCAAAATTTCATTTTCAGGTGTTTTAGGTCCACAGGCCACAGACATTCCTAAAATAATAGAAAAATAGTTGTTAAAATTAAAACCATAATGATTTTCTTTTTCATTTTAATCCTCCGTGCACACCCACAGGAAAACAAAAAAATACCAGCAACAACGGTTAGTTATTACTGGTACTTAATTCTAACTTTCAGAGGTCAAACTGACCTAGTTATTGTGTTGTTTAATCTTAACCTTCAGCAGTTGAATCTCTTGGTATTACTGGTGCTTAATTATAGCTTTTGCAAGCCATGCTATGCTAATAGCTTTCAGTTGTGTTTATAACTTAATATTACACAACTATTCTTGCTTTACTACCGCCACTTCTTTCTTTAGTTACAACGATTTGCTTATCAATTTTTTGCTTTAACTCACTGACATGGGAAATAATGCCTACAAGCTTGTTCCCTTCCGTTAAATCCACTAGTGCTTTCATGCCTTGATTTAAAGATTCCTCATCTAAAGAGCCAAATCCTTCATCTACAAACATTGTATCAATTTTAACACCACCTGCAGATGATTGAATTACATCAGACAGCCCAAGTGCTAGTGATAGCGATGCTTTAAACGATTCGCCACCCGAAAGAGTTTTTACGCTTCTTTCGGTATCGTTATAATGGTCAACGATATCAAGATCTAATCCACTCTGCTTACCCAAATGCTCAGGCACTTTTCTTCTTGTAAGTTCATACTGACCATCAGACATTTTCATAAATCGTAAATTTGCTTTAGCGATAATTCTATCAAAAAATGTCATTTGAATATATGTTTCTAGCATAATCTTTTCCTTACCTGACACATTTCCATTGGCTGTATCTGCAAGTGCCTTTATCCACACATGTTTTCTTTCGATTTTATCAAGATCGCCAGATGTGTTTTTCAAATTTTGTAGGACTGAATTATTTATAGTCAATCGATTATTTACTTCCATATATCGTTTATTGTTTGTATCAATGAGCTCCTCTATACTCTCTTTTTGCAGTTCTACTGTTCCCTTTGCTTCAGAATCTATTTTTTTATTCAGCTGTCCTGTTAGTTCCTTTATTGTGGCATCAATCTCCCTTAGCTTGTTCTTAGACTCATTAAACTCGCTTTCGGCTTTTTCAAAAGCTTTTTCTATTCTTTCAACTAAATCAGCAAGTTCTTTAAGCTTATCCTCAGCTATTTGTTTACTATCAAACGGTAATTTCTTTTTCTGTTCTTCTAGCTGTTTTGTTTTTTCCTGCAAGACAGATTTACTTGTAGCAATCTCTTTGCTAAGGTCTTCTAAATTCTTGTTTAGTTCCTTTATACATTTTTCTTTTTCAGGGATTTCTTTTTCTAACAATTCCTTCCGTACTAGCTTTTCGTCTTTATTTTTTATATCATCTTTGAGTTCAGATAATTTCTTTTCTAGCTCATCACGTTTAGCTTCCGCTAACTTCAAAGCTTCTGTCAAATCTTCATGTATGCCTAAAGATTCCATTAGCTTTTTAACTCCTTTTTCTAAAGAAGCAACATAAGTAAGTTGAGAGGAACGTTCGTTACTAATTTTCGTCATTTTTTCATGTGCATTGTCTGAAGCAATTTTAGCATCATCAAGCTCTTCCTTAGTAGGCACACTAACTGCTACTTTAGCTTTTTTCGGATGGTTTGTGGAGCCACATACTGGACAAGGCATACCTTTTTCAAGTTTTTCAGCCATTATGCCTGCTTGTGCCCTAAGAAAAGCATCGTTTTTCTCTTCAAACGCATAGCTAGCTTTTTGTTTATTCTTTTCCGCTTCTTCAAAATCATTTTTTAACTGCTCTAGTTTGCTTGTTTCTAATAGATAATCATCTAATGACTTAATAAGGCTTTCCGCCTTTTCTTTATCATCACTAACTTGTTTTTGCCTTGCTATGAGTTTTTGTTTATCTTCGCCTGCATCTGCTAGTTCCTCTTTCATCTCTTTACGAAGCTTTTGAAGTTCTTCATCGTCATGCTTATATTGCTCCAACAATTTATTTAGTTCCTCTTTTTGGGATAACAGTTCATTATTTGTTTTATTTATGTCAGCCGTAAGGGAATCCAACTTATCATAATCGGTTAAAGTGGCATCGATTATGGCTTTATCGGCAATAGCCTTTTTTCTCTCTGGCTCTTTAGCCTTTTGGTTTTCATACTCTACTTTTAAGTCACCGTGAAGTTTTTCTTGCTTTTCTTTTTCTACTTTTTTATCTTCTATTGATTTTTCAATTTTTTCTTGTGCATCTATCTTTATAAGATATGCTTTAATCCCATCTAGCTTTTCACCTAAACACTTTTGTTCCACTTCTAAAATGGATATCGTTTCCTTATCATCTCCTATTAGGTTATCCAGCAGGTCAAATGTTTCGGTTATCGGCAATTCACCGTTTTTAGCTTTTTCGACTTCTATACTAAGAACATTACTATAAACATTACTATCCGCGACCGCGATACTATTTCTGTGTTGCTTTATACCTGCATTAGCTATATCACGCTCCCTTTTCACTTCGGATAATGCATTTTTTAATTCATTTTGTAATGTTTCATAAAGTTGTGTTTCAAAAATCTGCCTGAAAATTGTTTTTCTCTCTTCGGTGGATGCAAGTAACAACTTTAAGAACTCACCCTGCGCAATCATAGCAATACGCATAAACTGATCGCCATTTATGCCTATAATCTCACAAATGGCATTGGTTACTTCTGTTGTCTTAGACACAATGGTGCCATCTGGACGATGTAATTCTGCCCAAGCTGGCTGAGTTGTTGTTCCAGCTCCACGAACTTTTGGTTTTTCATATGCAGGACCTCGTTTAACTGTATACATCTTATCTGCACACATAAATGTAAGCTCAACTTCAGTTGGAGTTGCAGTCGAAGCATATTTCGACCTAAACATTGAAGGGTCACGGTTAACTCCACTTGCAACACCATATAGCGCGTAAGTAATTGCATCAAAAATAGTAGTTTTGCCAGCACCCGTTTCGCCTGTAATCAAATACAAGCCACTTTCACCTAATTTATCTAACTCAAGAACGGTTTTATCGGCAAATGGACCGAATGCAGTCATTGTTAATTTCAATGGTCTCATGTAATCTCCTTGTATAATAATGTTGTTTGAATTTAACCAAATATAATGGTTAACAACACTATTTTGTATATTTCATTTTTTGCTTGATTATTGTATGGTTTTTTCCTCAATTTTTTTAATTAACTCTTTCATAAAATCAGATTGCTCTTTGTTCATGGGTTGAGCATTTTGCATCTCATAAAAATCGGAAAACAACTCATGTGGAGTTTTGCGTTTCACATCAGAATCCGTATTAATAACAGTATTTTTTCTAGTTGTTTCATTATCGTAATCTACCTTCATTAAGTTTCGGTATATGACTCGTAACTTGCTAACAACATCTGGAATAAAATTTTCATCCGTCAATGTAATGTGTACATAATCATCTCTATACGAGGTGTTTTCATAAAAGGATTTTGCTGTTAAATCCTTATATTCACCTTTAATTTCGACCAAGTCGCGTTTTGGTTTTAAAGGTATTATTTTCTTAGAAAAGGCTCCCTTTCCTTCAAATTCTATTACCGTAACTGACTTTTCACTCTTAGCTTCCGAGAAGGAATATTTTAACGGTGAGCCACAATACCGTATATTATCTGAACCACAATCTTGTGGATTATGAAGGTGTCCAAGCGCTACATAATCAAATGGTTTAAACACATATGAATCGACGTTGTCCAGCCCGCCAACTATATAGTCTTCCGAATCAGACCGAGACGAACCTGTAACAAATTGATGTGCCACAAGAATGTTTATTTTGGTATCATCTATATCCATATTTTTTATGACACAGTCTATAGCGTCTGTATAGCTTTCAATTTTTTCATTAGGGAAAGCCTTCCTCACATGAACTGGCTTTATAAACGGAAGCATATATACATTCGCCTCGATATCCTTACTTCTAACTGTGATTGGGTCAATAGTTTTATCATACACTGGCGACATATGTATACCCGTTGCATCCATAATCCTGGAACCAAATGCTATCCTTTCTGGCGAATCGTGATTACCGCTAATAACAAAAACTTCTAGCTTCCGCTTTGCAAGTGCAACCAAAAAATCGTCAAATAAACTCACTGCCTCAGCAGATGGAACTGACTTGTCGTAAATATCCCCTGCTATGATTACACCCTCTGGCTTTTCCTCATCGACTATGTTAATAATCTTTTTTAGAATGTACTCTTGATCTTCTAGCATCGAATATTCATACACTCGTTTTCCTAAATGTAGATCTGATAAATGAATAAATTTCATGACCTATCCTCCAACAATTTATATTTTTTATTTCATATAGCCTTGCTATGTTTTTTACTTATTCTCGTTATTTCTGGCATTAGTGCCTTACTATGTTTTAACTGGGTTTTCGTCACAACGGCTCTATCACCTTGCGCTTGCTTACTTGCTCTTGTTTAATAGAACTATACTATGTTTCAACCTTGATCATTTGAATTTATTTCCGTCGAGACCTCCACTTTATGTGTACGGTTATACTTGAGCCAATTTACATTAACACAATAATTGGGATAACACAATAGCAGAAATTTGTGATGTGACAAAAAACGGACATGCCCACCCACTTTGATTCTTTTTTTGTCAAAAATTTGTCAAAATGGCCTTAAGCCGCCCTCACAAAATTGGTTCTAGAAAATATAAAAATCGGAAAACCAACTATAGTTTATCACAATGCCATTTCAGTATTTCAAAAAGAAATATGACATTTAAGACCAATCGACATTGACACAATAATTTGAATAATGAAATACCTAAATATCTTGTAACAAATGTTACATATAAGTTTGCCTCAGCATACAAAATATATACTTGAGCTAAAAGCATGATTGATTCAATCTAATAAAAAAAGCTTCAATACTAATGTATCAAAGCGGTTTTTTTAATTTGGCTTTGATTACCTATTTTGATACAATTACGCACCCCTATCAGAAATCACGCACCCTTGAAGGCAAATCGTGCACCCTTGACTAGGACTACGCACCCTTGATAATCGCTCTCAAATTAATTTTTCTTACTTATTTTGAATTATACCTTGTGATTAATTATTTTTAGTAAAAATTCTTATTATATAATCGCTAATTGTTTCTTCTGTAAAATCTATAATTCTATTTTCAAAAAACATCTCGCTTAGTTCTTTATTTATTTTTTCTCTATATATACCATTAGATATCATTAAATCAATTTGAATGTCTATATTTGCGTATTCTTTAAGAATATTAAGCGTTTTTATGTTACTTTCATTTTCATCAATAAAATATCCGTAAACGTCTATTTCATCAACGTCAAATTTTAAATTCTTTTGACTATTTATCATCTCAAACCTATTCATCAGATACTTTTGGAAATTTTTATCTCCCTTTCCTCCAAATCTAATTTTCAATAACATGCACTGTAAATCTATACAATTTATATTTATTGGAAAGTATTTATACTTTGGCAAACTAGTTATAATATTTCTTTGAATTTCTGTTGATATATATCTCATATCATAAGCTGTTGCATGAACTGAAACTACTTTTTTATTTCTAATGTCCAAAAGCTTTTTTGAGCCCTCTTTTCTAAGAGTTATTATTTGCTTCCCTTCGATGGTTCTTTGAAATCTATCTATAGATTCGTAAGATCTTTTATATGCTTTAATAAATCTATCATCCAAAATTCCGGGATTGTTAGCAAGCATTGGATCAAATCGTGAGGATTTACACTCAATATTAAGCAGTAAATTATCAAACTCAACTAAGACATCTAATTCAGAATCATTTCCATCTATATCCCTATAGTAATAATTTGTATATATGTTTTTTTTAGATATACTATCATTCAAAAGTAGGACTATATACTTTTCAAACATTGTCCCTCTTATATTGCCATATTCAGATATTTTCTGGTCATTTTTGTTAAACTTAGACAAGATAATATCTTCTAACATTTGATATAAATTATACGTAAAATCATGAAGGAAAATTAAAGTATATTCGTTGCTTTTAGAATTCTTAATTATTTTAAATGGATCTAAGACAGAATTAATACTACTAATATCAATACTAAACAAGTCTAAATAATTGTTAATTTTAGCGATTGAAATATTTTTATTAAGGGAATGTATTTCTTCTGCAGTAAACCAATTACTTATTTTTTCTTTCCCAAAAATGCATTTAAAACTATTATAATAGTGTTCTATTTCATTTGTAATACTATACATCGCATAAGTGTTATATAATAGCACTCTGAAAATTATCATATGCGTTATAGTGGTGAATTCTTCAAAATCCATTTTTAAATCTATATCACTTATTTTCTTTATAGTTTCAAATAATATTAAACACCTTTGAATCGAAATATATAAAGGGTGGGTTATATGCAGCGTTTGCTTATCAACAACATTTGGATCATCACTATTTATAAAAGAAAGAAATCTGTTTCTTACATTTTCAATAATCTCTTGCTTGCTTAGATTATCAAATTTATTTATATTACGAATAACATATATACGATCTGCATCTAGAGTGAAGTCGAAAGACTCTGATGCAACTAGGTCATTTAAAAAATATTCATGATAGATTGCATTTATTATTTCTATTTTATCCATTTTTAGTTACACCTCTTCATTATAATCATAAAATTATCTTTAAACTTACTCTAATCGAATCTTGCACTACAAAGTTTTGCATATTTTAAATAAAGTAAAATTTGAATTGAACCAATTAAACAGACATTATAACGTTTTAAAATCAGAAATAATAACTTACACATTCTTCTAATTTTGCAAATAAATACCTCTTTTTAATTACAGGAAAGAGGCATGAACCTGTCTACTTATTTTTTAGTGTTTTGATTTCCTTGATAATTTGAATTGTTCGGATTTAATTGATTAGAATGATTATTGTTGTTAGCTCTATTTGTAGCATTATTTGAATTACGTTGATTAGCATAATTATTCAATTGTTGCTGAGAATGAGTTTTTCCAGAAAATCCCTGATTTTTACTCATTGCTTAATCCTCCTCGCTAAATTCATCTGGCAATCCATAATAATCACAAAGCACAAGGTAAGCTGCGTATCTTTTGGCTTCTTTCTTTGATGTTGCATAAGCAGTGTGCTTCATTGCCCAGCTTCTAATGTAACAAGTACACTCCCACATCAACGTTCCATCATTCATTAACACTTGTTCTTCTTCTTGATAGTATTCAGGAATTGAGCATCTACCTTTTTCTGCTAGTTCTTTTAAAGTAGTAACTGCATTCTCTAACTGAAACTTTGATGGTCTTGGCTCTTCAGTATCAACATCTGCTAGGAAGTCATCTATCTGAAGCATAAACTCTACAACGTTTTGAAGTTCATCTTGATTCCAATCACTGTCTATTGCAACCGCACCAAGTATAGCTTCAAAAAGATCCGCCTTAACTTTTATCAGATTATCTTTGAACTTTGGATTTTCTAGGTCTGTATCACCTAAATACATGTACTTAAATAACCCTAGTTTATCAATAGTTTTTGCGAGTGTTTCATTAGATACTATTTGTTTCTTTAACTCTGTAAAATCTGCTTCATTCTTATGAGCAACGATACAGTATTCGTCAAGATCATTCTCTTCATCATAGTAATCAGATTGCGATTTCACAAAGCCAAATCTATCAGAGATAACTTTTACTACATAAAAATCTAGAACCCTATCGCCTAAAAATTCTAGTACTTCATTGTTTTCACCACCATGTTGTGATGAGTAAGAGCTACGGGTGAAAGCTTGTAAAAGCAAGTCCTCATTATCAAACCAGTAGCCAATCTTCTTTTGAACATCATCTAAGTGTTCACGTAAATCTTGCATTTTCATTTTGATTCCTCCTATTTATTTTATTGTCCGAGAGGAAACAAAAAAGACCTATGCCGATAAGAGGTACCCACTTCTAGCAGTAAGTAGAATAACCCCAGTTGCTTAAGTCTTAATTTGATCAAAATAATATTTGTAAGTTTATCTATCTAAACTCTCCCACTCGCATAGAGGAGTCAAGATAAATCCCGTTACTCAAATACTTTGAGGAAACTAATCCTTCCATCGGACACCTATATTATATCACTTGTTTAAGTTTTTGTCTATAAATTAATAAAAAAGAACCTTTTGTTAAGGTCCTAATTCTATAAGGTAATTTCAGTTCCACTTGTAAACTTAAAAGTTATCGTTTTGTCTCTATTAACAATAGCCTTTTCAACCATTATCATCCACACATTATTTGACCATTCAGGCAGGTAGTTATCTGCTTTTTTTATTTCTTCAAGATATGCCTTCATCTTGATTTCCTGTGCTTGCATGTAGGCCCTTTTCTCAAGGGCTTTATCTAAGGCATTTTTTTCTGATTCATACTGAGTGGATAACTCTTCATACTTCCTAGCGAACTCAACTTGATTCTGAGCAGTTCTGGTGTTTTCTTTTATCATCTTGTCCACCAAACCGCTTATAACTTCCATCTTGTTTTGAAACTCGATAACCCTAGCATCTAGTTCTGAAGTATCTGATAATAGCTTAATAACCTCATTAACATCTTCTATGATTCTTTGCTTTTCCCTCATTACTTGGTTATAAGCAATTACAAACTTTTCTTTAATCTTGTCTTCAGTTAATGCAGGTGTTTGGCACTTGTCGTGTTCTTTGTTGTACTTGCCATTGCATCTATAAACAAATCTTGAATACTTACTTGTTGAATGCCATTTCTTTTTGCCATAAAACCCACCACAATCACCACAGATTAGTTTTGAACTGAATATGCTGTTTCCAGAATAAGCAGCACCGATCTGTTCTCTTCTCATTAACTCAGCTTGAACTATCTCCCATTCTTCTTTATCGATAATTGCAGGGTGACTGTTCTCTACATAATACTGAGGTAAGTGGCCACGATTCCTTTCTACTTTGTGTTCTAGGTAATCAGCTGTATAGGTCTTCTGAAGTAAGGCATCACCTTTATACTTTTCATTTCGTAGAATTGAGTTGATTGTGTTTTTAGTCCAATTGTAGGAATTTCCACTTGGTGTTGGTATTCCGTTTTCTTTTAAGTATTCAGCAATTCCAGAGCATGTTTTTCCTTCCCTTAAGAATAGCTGGTATATCTTTCTCACTAGGATTGCTTCGTTCTCAACAACCATAATCTTGCCGTTTTCTTTTTTGTAACCAAGCATATTACTATATGCCCAGCTCACTCGGCCTTCTTTCATTCCCCAGCGTTTACCCATTGTCACGTTTTGTGAAATGCTTCTGCTTTCTTCTTGTGCCATACTAGCCATAATTGTAAGCAGGAATTCAGTCTTTTCATCAAGCGACCATAGGTTTTCCTTTTCAAAATAAACCTCGATTCCTTTGGCCTTTAGCTTTCTAGTAAAAGAAATGGTGTCTAGCGTATTTCTGGCAAAACGAGATATTGATTTGGTTATGATAAGGTCAATCTTTCCATCAAGTGCATCCTTAATCATCTCGTTGAAACCGTCTCTCCTTTTGGTGCTTGTTCCAGAAATACCATCATCGGCATAGACTTTTACATACTCCCATTCTGGTTTCTTTTGAATGAATTCAGTGTAATGTTTTACTTGAGTTTCGTAACTAGTTGCTTGCTCTTCATCATCTGTTGATACACGAGCATAAGCTGCAACCTTTCTTCTGCTAATTTGGTCTAGTGGTGAAAGTGTAACTGGATTAATGGTTGATGGAATAACTCTAACTTTTGCCATTAATGTTCCTCCTTTCTATGTTGATTTATAGCACGCATTCTTGCTTGTTCTCTCATCTCTGGAGTCCAGGATTCTCTCCTTGATCGGTCTTTCCAATAAACCTCTTGAGTATTTCCATCTTTTAAATGATAGACTAGTTTGTTTCCATTAAAGGTTTCTATGTAATCAATGCTGTTTTGAACTAACTCATCCGTTACCTCATTAATTCCAAGAACTTGCGATGTAACTTCATTCAATATTTCTTCTGGTATGGCCTTAGATGCACATTCGTTTTTGCCTTTCGTGGTATAGGTTGAACATGCCCAAATCTTACCTTTATTACGATTTTTTCTTTTATATTTAGCAATACAAATTCCGCATCGAATTAAGCTTGTATATCTATTTCTTGCAGGCTTGTGTCCTTTATTGTTAGACAACTCGCATCGTTGCTTTCTTAGTTCTTGAGCCATAAGGAAATCTTCAAGTGAAATAATAGGTTCATGATCATCTTCAATAACGTACATATCCTTTTCGCCTTTATTTCTTATTGTTTTCTTTGAAAGGTAGTCTTCTCTATAAGTCTTTTGAAGAACCAAGCTGCCAGTGTAGTTATAATTCACTATCATATTGAGAATGGTTGACTTGTTCCATGTACAATCTTTTAATGTTCTTATGCCTTCCTTGTTTAGAATGTTAGCAATCATCTGAACTCCACATCCATCTAGGTACATCTTGAATACTCTTCTTACGAGTTCTGCTTGTTCAGGTATGAGCACTAGTCTTCGATTAACTATCTTGTAGCCATACATATCTTTGCCACCCCAGAGAATACCTTTTTCATAATCCTTTTTAATTTTCCATTTCATGTTTTCTGAAACTGAGCGTGCTTCTTCCTGTGCAAATGAAGCTAAAAAGGTTAATACCATCTCACCTTCAGCACTCAAGGTATGCAAGTTCTGTTCTTCAAAGAATACATCGATTCCTAATGCTTTTAATTCTCTAACTGTCTTTAACATGGTGAATGTGTTTCGTGCAAATCTTGATATGGATTTAACAACAATCATATCGATTATGCCAGCCTTACAATCGCTTATAAGGCTTTGAAACTCTTCTCTTGTGTCCTTTGTTCCAGTCAATGCTTCATCGGCATAAACTCCAGCAAATTCCCAACCTTCGTGCTCTGATATCATCTTGTTGTAATAACTTACCTGAGCAGCTAGGGAATGAAGCATGGCATCTTTACCAGTTGAAACTCTAGCGTATGCGGCTACTCTAGTTTTCTTTTGTAACTTTGGTAACGCATCTATCTTGGTTATCCGTTTCTGATCCATTTTGGTCCTCCTTCTTTGGTAGTATATATATCACTCTAAAACGATTATTTATCAAGTCATTAGCCCGATAAAGACTATCTTTTTTGATACAATATTTGCTTGCCAAAACAGAATCGGCTTTTAGGAAATCAGCATCGTTTAATATTCCTTTATTCTTCATTGCAATAATGTGTACAAGCGATGAATAGTACTGTTCTATATTTTTTGTATTCATTGCTCATTACCTCTTTTCATCCTTGTTTTTGCAAAACAGGAGATGCTACAATAGATTCTTTTGCTGTTTCCATAAGCTACAAATTCAGAGTTGCAGCATGGACATTTGAAAGTATAAAATGCGTTTCTTTTTACGTCATCCTTATGAGAATTCCACCATGCCATTCTGCATTTATCAGAGCAAAACTGACGCTTCTTTTTTCCAGGCGTTTGCTTTACTCTTATGCCACAGTTCTTGCAGGTTCCATATAAATCAGGATCGTTGTATTTCGCTGTACATACACTTCTAACCGCACTAGGAGTAAGAGATAGTTCTTTTGCTATCGTCTTATATCCCATACCAGAGTTTCTTAATTCAAATATTTTATTTCTTATTTCTTTTTGCATACTATCTACCTCCTCATAAGTCAAATGGGAAGTCGAGACACTTTTGCCAAAAGAAAATAAAAAAAGCCTACCAGAAAGAACTCCGATAGGCTGTTATGTCATATTATTCTATTTTTTAAGTTGTTTAATAACCTGATTAGTACCCGTTGCCGCTAGACCAGATGCACCACCAAGAACGATGGCTAAAACAACATTTGGTGCTGCAATAATATCTGGGATAAAGTAATAGCAAATTACACCAGAAATTACTCCCAATACTAGTCCAATCAAAGGATAGAAATGACTAACCTTTTCGTTATTGTTTGTTGCTTTTTTTATGACTTCGATAATGGCATATACTGCAGCAACAATTGCAGGTACGCTAATAATTGATAAGTATTCCATAATAATCCTCCTTATTTATGTGCTTGTTTATTTAGATGTTCTTCAATGTCATTAATAGCAGTTATTACAGGACCATCGCAGCCTTGTTCTTCTAATCCTTTAAGACATGCAAGTACACCCTTTGTTAAAATTGTTTGTTCTTCTTTAATTACTCTAATATCATCATCTTGCTGATTGTTTTTAAGATAAAACTTGTAAACACTTAAAACGACTCCGAGAATTACTCCCAGAGCCGTTATCACAGATGCGATAGTTATGATTTGTTCAGCCATAGCTATTTCTCCTCTTTTTCTTTATCCTCTTCTTCCTTCTT
>Ga0255344_1002147_pt1 | contig 24557 bp, 25 predicted proteins | sample wastewater_treat_5_FD_192414 | JGI IMG/M metagenome (GOLD analysis project Ga0255344, IMG submission 192414) | Wastewater microbial communities from Lulu Island WWTP, Vancouver, Canada - plant18 | ecosystem: Engineered > WWTP > Wastewater > Unclassified | place: Canada: Vancouver, British... | reverse complement strand
AATAATAAAATTAGGGATTAAGATAGATTTCAATCAGGGTTTAGATGCTCGAATTATTGCAAAAGATAAAGGCATTGCAGAGTTATTGAGTAAGGTTAAATGGAGTAGATATTTGAGAATGGCTTGTGATACAAAAAGCCAAATACCATACATTGACAAAGCTCTTGCAAATCTTAATGATTACGGATTTAAAAATTACAGGGTATTTGTTTATGTACTGGTAAAAGAAATACCTGATGCACTTGATAGAGTTATGTTTTTAAAAGAAAAAGGTTGCAGCCCATTTGCTCAACCATACCGAGATTTTGAAACTAATAAAGAACCAAATTATGAACAGAAAAGATTTGCACGATGGGTAAACCACAAAGCAATTTTCAAAACCGTACAATTTTCGGAGTACCGTTAATTGCGGGTAACGTTTTGCGGCTTTGCGAAGTGCGGGCTTTACAGCACTAAATTTAATTTGAAAAACAAAATTTGATATGAATGATAAACTTAATTTGGAACACGAAACCCCGCATTTTGGCAAACCGCTGTTAGGCGTAGTGCTTTCGTTGTTCGATGGTATGAGTTGCGGACAAATTGCACTCAACAGAGCAGGTATTTCCTATGGCAAATATTATGCTTCGGAGATTGATAAACACGCAATAAAAGTAACACAACACAACTACCCTAACACAATACAACTTGGAAGTGTTACAGAAATTAAAGGCACGGATTTACCGCAAGTAGATTTATTGATAGGTGGAAGCCCTTGCCAATCTTTTTCAAACGCTGGGAACGGAAGTGGTTTTGATGGTAAAAGCGGATTATTTTACGAATATGTAAGGTTACTAAAAGAATGTAACCCAAAGTATTTTTTACTTGAAAACGTAAAAATGAAAAAGCAATGGCAAGATATTATTTCAAGTGAATTAGGTTGCAAACCAATCAAAATAAACTCAAATCTTGTATCAGCACAAAATAGAGAAAGATTGTATTGGACTAACATTCCTATAAACGAATTACAAGATAAAGGTATTTTTATTGAGGATATTTTAGATGAAAACTTTGATGAAAAGTATTGGTTAAAAGAAAAGAATACAGAGTTGCTTATCAAAAAAGTGAATATCGAAAACTCACCTAATATAGCCTGTGTAGATGTGTATAACAAGAAAGTTAAATTAGATAGAAAATGCCCAACACTCACTTTGCCACATCATAATTCAATTAGATTATTACAGAATGGCAGGATAAGAAAGTTAACTCCTAACGAATGCGAAAAATTACAAACAGTGCCTATTAATTATACAGATTGTGAGTTGTCGGATATTCATAGGTACACAATGCTTGGTAACGGATGGACTGTTGATGTTATCGCTCACATTTTCGGAGGGCTATCTTAGCATTACGCCTAACGTTTTCCGCTATGAGTAGTGGCGGATTTTGGAACTACTCACTATCAAAATACTACAAATGAACACAGAAAGCACAAACGATAATTTACCCACTGCACCCGCCATTACTTATAGCGAGTGTTGTACGCTGTTTTTGTTTCCTTGTGGGGCAATGGTAAAATCAAAATACGGCTCAATTGAAGGAATGATAACGGCTCAATCAATTAGATTTGATAAAGTGCAATATGAAATAAGTTATTTTAATTCAGGAGACCAAAAAACAGTATGGATGAATGAAAAAGAATTTGAAACAAATGTCGAAAAACGTGCGGTAGGTTTTAAATAGCGTACAACGGAGGCGGGTAAGTGCAGTGCGTACCTACCGATAAAGACGGAACGAGTGAAATACTAACGGTTTTTAAATTTTTAGGAGGGAAAAAATGGATTTTGTAGTTAAACCTATACCGAACTATTTGACAAAAGAATGGTTATTAAAAAAGCATTATGCTAAAAGAATACCAAGTATAAGTTATGCTTTTGGACTTTTTGATTTGTCAAATATTATGCAAGGTGTTTGTACTTTTGGACAACCTCCAAGCACCCAAATACAAATGGCTTGTGGCGAAAAATACAAAGACAATACAATTGAACTAAACAGATTAATAAAAAATGATGGTTTACCTAAAAACGTTCAAAGCTGGTTTGTTGCAAGGTGTTTTGAATTTCTACCAAAACCAATGATAATTGTAAGTTATTCAGACCCAAACTATGGACATAATGGCTACACCTATCAAGCATTAAACTTTTTGTATACAGGTAAGGGAGGAGAAACAAAAGAATTTTTATGGAAGGGTAAACGCTATAGTAGTAGACACATTAAAGATTATTGGTTTAAAGCAAATAAATTACCCTTTAATGAAAACTTAACTATTGACCAAAATTTTAAAAATGCTGGAGGTGAAGTTGTAAAGGTAGAAATGAAACATAGATACTTTTATTTTTTAGGTGATAAAAGACAAGTAAAGGATATGAAAAAAATGTTTACATATAATATTTTACCATATCCAAAAGGAGAAAATACAAAGTATGATGCAAGTTTTAAACCAGCTATACAAATTCAACTGTTTTGAAAAAACAGAAGTGCGGTGGGAAAAATTTAAAAACACTTGTAATAAAGATGAAACGAGTAGAACACAAAGCATTGCATTTACCCGCTGTTAGCAAATCGTTTTAATGTTTGCTAACGGTTGGGTGTATATGTAGTGTGAGATTTGAAACACTACACTTGACTTGACCACAAATGTTAATTAGAATGATGAACTTTAATATGCCACTGAACCTCACATTACATATACACATTGTTATGCACAGTACGGTTTATTTAGTACAAACTTTAATACGAAGAACTAAAAAAAAGAATTTAAAAAATGAGCGTTGGACAAAATATTTTTGAAAAAAATAAAATATATCACGGTGATTGTTTAGAAGTAATGAAACAAATACCTGATAAATACATTGACCACATTATATGTGATTTACCGTTTTATCAAGTGGTTAAAGATGATTGGGATAACCAATGGAAAGATGAAAAGGAATATATTGATTGGTGTAGAAATGTAATTATTGAGTATAAGCGTATAATAAAAGATAACGGAAATTTATTTTTATTTACAGGAAGACAATACAATAGAAAAATTGCAACAATACTTGACGAATATTTTAATGAGAAACGAATAATTATTTGGGCAAGAAAACGTAATTTCAACAATACAAGAGGAAAGGCATTAGCGAGTGGTTATGAACCTATTTGTTATTATAGTAATGGTGATAATGGTGTATTCAATAATGTTAAAATTAAACCTGATACAAAAAGAAAAGAATATGTTGATGGTTTTTTAAAAGATGGAATAACATTAAGTGATGTGTGGAACGATATACCATCATTACCACATAATTCAAAAGAAAAATTAAATCATTCAACACAAAAACCACAAAAACTAATAGAAAGGATTATTCAAATTGGAACAAATGAAGATGATTTGATTTTAGATAATTGTAGTGGTAGTGGAACATTAGCAATTGAATGTATTAAAAACAAACGAAATTGGATAATGATTGAAAAAGAAGAACAGTATTACAATTTGTCTTTAAAAAGGGTGGAAGATTTTTTAAATTCTTTTTCTCACGAAACTTCAAACGAAGATGAAAAGTAGTATTGTGCATAACGGATGGTGCTATGAGCAGGTTTGCCTTGCAGAAATGTTCAAATTTAGCATAAATGTTATTGGCAAACTTGCTTATAGCACGTGTTAGCAGTAGTTGCTTCCACTACTTTAAAATCGAAGCACTAAACCTTTTTTCTTTTCTTTTTTAGGGATGAATTTAAAATAATTTTGAAATGGAATATACGATTGATTTAATAGATAAAAACATTGCGAAAGATATGATTATAAAAAATCACTATTCGCACAAATGGACTTCGTGTAGATATGCGATTGGCTTATTTGACCCATCAATAAAAAGTAACGATTTATTTGATAAAGGTAAATTAATTGGCGTTGCTGTGTATGGATTTCCTGTTGGAAGGCAAACTGTTAAATCAATTACCCCTAATTTAGAAAATAACCAAGTATTAGAACTTACAAGATTGTGGCTTGAAGATGATGCACCCAAGAATAGCGAGAGTTATTTTTTAGGAAAAACTTTTGAATGGTTACGAAAAAATACCGATATAAAAGTATTGATAAGCTATTCTGACCCAATGCAAGACCATTTAGGAATAATTTACCAAGCAACAAATTGGCTTTATCAGGGAAATAATACAATGCTTATTAAGGGTTATTTGCATAAAATAAATGGAGAAATAATGCACCCAAGAAGTGTTGTAGCGTTATACGGAACAATTAAAGAAGAAGATATTAAAAAGATTGACCCGAACTATGAAAGAATTGAAATGAAGAAGAAGCACAGATATTTGTATATTCTCCATAAAAAAGACAGAAAGCAAATTGTTTCAGAATTAAAACATAAAATTGTACCATACCCAAAAGATAATCTTAATTGTGCGTGGGGGAAAAAAGAAAAGAAAAAAGATGATTAAGCACGAAACTTTAATACGAAGCACTGCAATTACTGCTAACATGGTATTTACGAATGTTTACAAGAAAGGCGGGAATTGCCCCGCCTCTTTTGTCAATACGGCACATTCATTATCGGCACTTCAATACATCTGCAAGAGCCGTGAACAGGGATTACATCTTCGTTAATTGGGAATACCTGCCCATCGAGATTAGAGCATGTGTCGCAGGTGTGGCTGTCTTTCTGTGCAATAATGAACTTCGCTTCAGCAAATCGCCAGTAGAACATGTTTGCCCTGCTGAACCCACGGGTAATCATGTCATCATTCAGGTTTCTGAAACTTCTGTATGCTGACAGTCCGCTCATCTCTATCATTCCAGACGCTATGGCGGCAATGACAAGCTCATCCGACTTCGGGTCTTCAATTCTGTCCATGTACCAGTGAAGAACACCGTCGGCCGTCATCTTTTCTTCCTGACCTATCTTTATGTACGACTGTATCTCGTTCTTGAACGAATCGGTGTACTTCTTTGCTCTTTGCTTGTAGGTATCTCCGAACAAGAGTGCGGCGATGAACGCTTCATCATCCCATCTGTCGTCAGGAATCCTGCCGAGATGTTTTTTTGCAGTGGTGTATGAGATGTCGTCAACGGTGACGAGCGAGTCCGACACTATTTTTGTCATGCTGTCTTTTACGTATGTCAACTGCTTTGCCGCTCTCTTCGTATTGTCAAACTTGAAATCGGCACCGAACTTGCCCCTGAACTCGGCATAGCTGAATCCGTAGTCTATCAGTCGTTTTGCAGCAGTTGCTATTACCCTGTGTGTCAGCTTGTGGGAAAAGTCAGCTATCTCGAACGCTTTTTCCGCAGCCTTAATAAATTCATTCTGGTTTATCATGTGTAAATATTTGTGCTTGGGTTGTTAATCAAAAAGGTTACATCAAACAGGGCTACCTTTGTTCCGTTATAGACTCCATCATCCTTGTAGGACTTATAGTACCCTGTAAGCTGCACACCCTTGTAGTCGTTGTAGATTGTTATCGGCTTTCCGATAAGCAGGTCTATAAAGGCGCTTATCTTGCTTGCCGGGGTGTCCGTCTCGCTGTAGAACCCGAACTTGACCGTATATTCATATGCGGACTTCTTCGGGGTAGCTGGTATGTACACCCTTGAACCATGTTCTTCCGGGAAGTCGGTAACAACGATATTGCTGTCCTTTACACTTCCACCGTATGCTTCTGGACTTTTTATCAGCTCCAACCCCCAGTAGGATATATCCCTGACTATGTCAGAGCCTATCTTTAACCGCATCATTCCTGCCATGACAGACAATTCAATACGTTAGCCCGGTGGAAATCATTTACCCTGTTTATGGCTTTTATCAGGGTCTTGTCGAGACCTATCTCGGCATACTGACAGTAAGAACTATAGGTCTTTTCGGTCTTGTCATAGTCGATGTAGTACGTTCCAAACGGTGATTCCGCCATGAACGGGATAAAATTGTTATCCGACTCGTACTCTGTAAATACTAATTTTTCAACTTCAGGTTTCATTTTTTTCTTTTTTATTTGGTTTCATTGGACACCCGTTACAATAGGGCATCGGTAAATAATAATGCACGAACTTATCCGTGTTTTGAACTTCCTCTTTCTTCATCTTCGCATCCATCAGGTCTGTCTGCTGCTTGATGATGTTTGCCTTTAGAACGGGGTCTTGCGTGTTATTCTTGAGTTCTTCGAGTTCGGTCAGGTTCTTTGTACGCAGTTCGTCGGGAGTGATGTTCTCGATGTCGGCATACTTGTCCGTCTTTGCTTTGAACTCGGTAGTGTCAAGATTATTCATCCGTGAGTAAAGGTCGAATCCCCACTGCGCCAGTTCGGCACGCTTCCCGTCCATATACTCAACGTGCTTCTCCTGCTTGAAGAAGTTTGCGGCGGTACCCCGTTTTGCGGTGTCGCTGTACTCCTCTCCGTCAACAGCCCGCCGCCACAGTTCATAACAGGCGGTAGCGTTTTCGGTGATGACATACAAGTCCAGCACCTGCCGTTTTATCACTTCATACTCGGCGGAACCACGCTTGATCCTTGCATTTTCCCTTACTATCATTCTGCAACATTTGGATTGACATCTCTCAAATTTTCCAATTTACGCTCGTATTCTATTTTAGCCGCTTTTTCCTTTTCTTTTCTCACTTCTTCATTGTTGGCTGAATAGGGCGCTTCCTCCGATGCCGTTTCACCACTTATGATGTCGTACCGCTTCAACTCGGCGATGGAACGAACCTTTGTCTCGTCGTCCTGCGGGGTGAACATCCTGATAGAGGCACGTATGTTCCCATTCGTAATTGATTCCGTGTACCCCGGATATTCAGACACAAAACCCTGTTTTACGATGTTGTTGATGTGGTCTATGGCAGCGTCGAACTCGTGGATAAGCGACATCACCACCCTTTCCGTCGGGTAGAACATCATCTTCATCGAACCGGTGGGCATGTCTCCGCTTGACTTGTGTTTCGGAAAGACTATACCCAGCGCATTGAATATAAGTTCCAACTGCGTCTCAAACTCGAACTTGAACTGAGCCGACATCTCAGCACCGTTCACCATCTTGAAGTCTCCATCGGTGTCGGTTATTATGAGGTCTGTCAGTCCGGTGGATTTGGCCTGCACGGTATCCGGGTCGTGCGATTTCAGGTGGTAGATAGATTTGAATTTCTTCCTATTGTCCTCGGAAAGTCTTGAAAGCATCACCTCCATATTGTCTATGTTCGGCTGCACCCGTGTCCAAAAAGCACCATCATTGCGCCTGTGATAGACAACCGGCATGCCGTTGAATCCGTGAGACACCTTGGAAACGAGCTTCCACTCTCCATCCATCTCGTATGTATGGCAATATTCCTTGTCGTACACGTCGCACTTGTTGTCGTAGAACTTGTAGAAGTAAAGGGGCTTTCCATATTTGTCGTATTCCATGTTGTACTCGTCCCGGTTGAAAAAGGACAGGGTCTGCCATTTTAGCTGATCTTCCTCTCTGTAGAACAGAAGTGCTGCATCACCGAGGGCAAGTGCGCTCTTCACGAACTCATACCTTGCCGTGTCGATGTTCCTGGATTGCCAGTACTCCTTATAGATAGGAAGCGCCGGGTTCTCCCTTAGAGTTCCATCAACGATGTGGGTCTTGTTTCCCAAAAGGTGGGCAAGGATAATGTCTATAGCCATTGCCTGAATTGGAACACTTACCCTGTTCACGAAATAGACGCTCGTGTTCCCATCCTCGTCCTTTATGGGTATGTCATTATACCACGACGGGTTGAATATCTTGTGTCCTGTCGGATAGTACTCGTTGTAGAATTTTACCTGCGTTACCCTGTCGTAGGATGGTCTTGCCGCCCTATCCCCTGACGGTTTGGGTATCTCCCATAATTTCTTGCTGTTGAACGTTAATTCCATAGTCTGTTTATTTATATATCCTTAAATAGCATCCTCTCTTTTTCGGCAATAGCCTTTTCTATTCTCTCTTTGGCGATCTCGAAATATTTATCATCTAATTCCATCCCGATGAAATTCCTGTTGGTGTTTACACAGGCTACACCAGTGCTTCGATTATTTAAAATTGTATTCATAAATCTTTTTTATCCATAAATAAAATTCGCTTTCCGATAAAGTATTTTTTGCAAAATTGCATGTCTTACAGCACGTAACAGAATTTTCGTTTGTATATCCAATATTACTATCAAGCCTGTCTATTCCATTTATTTTTAAGATTTCTTCCGATAATTTTTTTTGACTTTTGCTTTCATTTAACCTATCTTCTATTACCTTTGAGTATTCAGTTCCACAATATTTACATTTTGATTTTATGCAAAGATACGAATAATAGTTGGGATATACAAATTATTTACGGCAAATCTGCAATAATAGCATCTATGCTCTTGTCGGGAATATCCCTCATTAACTCTAAACAGTCTCCCTTCCTTAGTTGTATCATATATTAAAACGATAAAAAATTAGCCAGTCTGCGAACTTTTTCATCCGGCATCTTCCTGTAAGCCTTATCCACCGAGAACCTGTATATCAGCGAAAGGATAAAGTCGGCGGAGTGTCCGAGCACTTTCATCACCTCTTTCTTGTCAATCATCTGCTTGATTCCCTCCCTGTCCTCTCTCCACCTGATAGCCACCTTTTCCTCCTCCAGATGCTGTCTTATGGTCTTTCCGAAAACAACTTTCTGTAGTACGTTCTCCGATATGCTCACCCCGCACTCTCCTGCGCTGTTGTGGTTTTTCAGCCTTTCCAAAAACTTTCCGACAACTTCCGCCTTTGCATTTCTGTACACGTTCAGCTTCTTTCTGTCGAACTCCACCCTTGTGTCGTCCGACGGAGTTGCCTGCGACATGAATTTCACGGCACCGGGAAAGAACCCCTCGAATATCCAGCCAACCCCCACACCATCGTATATGAAATTCTTGTTCTGCACACCCTCCCTTGTCAGATGTCTCTGCGTCCATTGCAAAAGCTCGTTTGGTTTTAATCCCTGCGTGGCGTGAACCCCGGTAATGTGGTATCCATCCCATATCCACAACACCACCTTGTCGGCATTGTCTCCGCTTCCGGCAACGTCAAGCGATGCGAACATCTCCCCGGTTGTCTGGTGCGAGTTTTTGAACATCCTTTGCAGGTCTGCATCGGAAATAAGGCTGTCTCCAATGTCCACCCTTTTCCAGCAGGCTTTTGCGTAACGCCCTTTCATCTCGTTGGAGCCCTTTAATAGTTTTCCGTAGTACTTCACCCCGCCAGATTTCATCAGGTGCTTATTCTCGCTTATGTCACCCTCGAATACCGTTATGGATTGTATCAGGTCGAGCGGTGTTCCGAACTCGGACATCTTCTCGTTCCAGTGTTGTGCTATGTGTGTTTTCGACTGCTCATACACCTCCTCTTTCGTGGCTCCCCAGTGTGATTCGGTAATATCGTCTCCCCACTGGTAGAAGTACCTTTCAACTCCGTTCCTTTCGGGGATATGGTAGCCTGTTTCGGGGTCAATCCACCAGCTTATGAGTCTGGCAATCCAACTTTCCGGGTCGGCGTTGCATGTTCCGAGTATTTGAGTTCTATCTCCCGTGGTGTTACGCAGGTTTGAGAAGATGGCATTAAACCTGTCTTCGGAAATCTGTGTCACCTCGTCGATGATGGCATCATAGTATTCTTTTCCCTGTATGGCTTCCGCAAAGTCTTTTTCCGCTGCGGAATAGTTTCCAAACACAATCCTTGCCCCGCTTTCGAGTTTCCATGTCTGACTCTGTATGCTTTCGAGATACGTTCCGAACTGTCCGAAAACCTCCTTAGACCTGTCGGCAATACCTCCGGCACCCTGACTGTCCTTTACCATCTTTCGGAAGTAGATAGCCCTGTAGTACGGCTTGTGGATGTGCGGGAGAGCCCTGTAGAGCATGAGGTGTGTCTTTCCGACACCCCTGTTTCCAACGTATATCACTATATCTGATGTGCAGAGGAACGCCTCCGTTTGCGAGCCGTCATTCAGCCGCATCCCGTCAAACTCCTCCTGCCAGTCAAGCACCTCCATCTACAAACTTTATTTGCGTTTTACAAATGTCAAATATACCTATTAAATGCTTGTGTTACACGACATGCACCGAACGGTTGTGAATCAATCACCGACAAACAGGGTTTGCGCTATTGCAAACTATTGTTAAAACAAGTATAAATCTATACCTTTACTTCATGTTTTTTTATTAACTAACTTATTATTAAAAGTATGATTCAGAAAACGGAAATCCTTGAAAGCCTCAGGGAAAAGTATGCGAAAAACTCGCAAATCAGTGAACGAACAATAAACGAGGTGTTGGAAACCCTGATGCCTATTGTGACAGAGGAAACATCCGTGGAGGACTTCCTCAAAATTGCAGACCCTGTTTTCAATACAATCGCAGGAAACGTGAGAAAAGACGTAGCAGATGCTCTCAGGAAAGCCAAGGAGGCAAAGCCCGCTCCTAAGGACGAACCGAAGAAAGAGGAAGAACCTCAGGATGATGACGAGCCCAAATGGGTAAAATCACTCATGCAGAAATTCGAGAGCTACGACCAGCGATTTGCGGAAGAGGACAAGCGCAGGACTGCCGAACAGGTGCGGAAAAGTGCCTTTGCAAAGGCTAACATCTACCCGCAGAACGTGCTCGAAGTTGCAGCGGACGGTTTTGACTTCGGTCAGGAAAACGCAGAAGCTACATTCATCGAGAAAGCTGCGAGGACGGCTGGCAAGTTCGGGATTGTACCCGAAAAGGGAGAACCCAGAGACAAGAAGCCGACATTCGACGCACTAAGGGCGGAGCTTGATGCACAAGCAGAAATGATTAACTAACATTAAAAATTGATTGATTATGAGTTTTAATACTTACGGACAAAAAACCTATACCTCCAAAGCGCCTGTTCAGGTGTGGTCGGAGGTTTCAGGTGTAAAGCATGGCGGAGGCAGCATTGACGCAACTGCTTTTGCCAGCTATCCCGTCGGCTCTGTCATCCCCGCCGGTACACCCGTGTACCTTGACAAATCCGGGGGCACATTGAAGCCTATTTATTTCTATGAGCTTACTAAAACATTGACGGCTACGGATACCGAGGCAATCCTTTACGGGGCTGCCCCTCTTGTTGCCACTGGTGGAAACGTGATTGTAGTTCCTTCAGCAATTGCAGGAACTGGAACTGGTGTTGCTTATTCTGCCGCTGTTGATAACGGTGACGGAACTCACACTATTACTATTCTGGCTAATGCCCTCGGAACTGCCACCGCAGGAACTATCTATGCGGAAGCCGACAAGGCTGGGACAGGTGCTATAGTTAAAGAAACGGCTGTTCCTAATGGTCTTCTGTGGCATGACATCGTAAAGGAAGATGGCGACACCGTCGGAACTGGCGCTATCATCGACGACGGGCGTGTCTTTGAAGATAGGATACCCGCTGTTCCAGCAGCTTATAAGAGACATTTGGAATACGTTGGAATTAAATTTGAGAAAGGAATCTAAGCTATGTGGACAGGAGAAAAATCATTTTATGACATTTTAGCTATGGCAGCGGGTAGTTCTGATTCCTACACCCTGCAAGCATTCATTGACACGTTTAAAGACCAGTACAACAAGCTGGACACATCAGGATTCACGTTTGCTCCCATGCAGCCCGGATTCTCGTTCGAACAACTGGAAAAAGAGTACAGTATCAATGCTATGGCAACATACGTTGACCTGAACTCTCCCGGTACCCCAATCTCTTTCGAGGGCGAGTCTCTCTCCAAGGGAAAGATACCGAGAATGAAAAAGTACGCCGCATTCGACGAAAACCAATATCGCCAACAGCTTATTCTTAATTCTATCCAGCAGGATTTCGGGGTTAACGCTCAACGCACCCTGCTCGGAGCGGTAAAGAAGCTGATTGATGCCCACACCAACTCCCTTACTTATCAGAGACACCAGATGGTGTCGACTGGCAAGCTGGAGTTGACCGAAAACAACAACGCCGGCGGATTCAAGGCAACCGTATTTTCGGCAACCATTCCGGATGCAAACAAGGTTGGAAAGACCGGAACCGCACGTTGGTGGTATGATAACAGTGGTAGTTACGCCGAAGGTTCGGCTGCCGACCCGATTGCCGACTTGAAAGCTCTTGCTGCCGCAGCAGAAGAAAAAGGCTCCGCCTTTCACTTCGAGGTTGACAAGCTGACATTCAAGAAAACCCTTGCACAGACATCTGTTGTCAAGGCTATCGGTTATCACATGTTCCCGGCAGCCGCTTCAGACACTATCGCTTCAAACGTTGCAAAGAACGCCGGCGAAGAGGGTAGAAAGGCAGCTCTCGAAGCAATCATCGGATTCCCAATCAAGGTTATCGACAGTCTCTCTCGTGTTGACAAGTACGACAAGGCTAAAAAGGCTGTAGTTGGCACTGACGTTAGATCTTTCGCTCCCGATGTGTGGGCGCTTGTTCCCGACGGTCAGATTGGAGAAATCCTTTCCGTTGTTCCGATAAAGGTTGATCCGCAAGGCATATATGCCGACTACTACGGTGGTCGTCTGCTCATGTCTTACGAGTACAAGACCATGTTGAAAGAACAGCGCATCGAAACCGAGATGACTGCTTTGGTTGTACCTGACAAGCCCAAGTACATGTGGATTTTGAAAGTAACTGCTAACTCTTGATGATATGACTATTTCCGAGTTTTTAAAGGGCAGTTTTGATTTCACATTTTCGGATGCGAACATCCTTACTGTCCTTACTCGGAGAGGTGTCTCCGCTGACACACCATTAGAGAGCGTTGACGAGAAGAGCATAGACTTGGTACAAGCCGACCTCTATATGATTCTTGCCAACGCTGTCTCTGGCGGCGGTAGAAGGGTTCAAAAAGGAAATAGGAGCGTGAGTGAGCGCACCTACCAGTTTGGGGTATATGACAGACGTGCGTTCAGGGAAATGGCTAACCATCTCTACGCCAAGTGGGGTGAAAGCGCCTCCGTCTCCTCGTCCGCACGGTTTGTCCATTTAAGAGGGGATTGACGATGGTGGATTATCCGGATTCATGTGTTATAGGTCGCTCTACGGGCAAAGTGGACAGCAACGGTGTTGAGACTTTCACCGAATTGTATAACGGTGTATGTCTGCTGGAAATATCAGGGCAGACCAGATACGATGGCTTCCAGTTCGAACACGAACCGATACTTTTCATTCCAGTGAACAATGTGATCTTCGAGATTAACGACAAGGTTACGGTTACCACATGGAACGGGAGGGTGACAACATACACTGTAAAGGATTGGGAGGCTATCTACGACGCTGATTTCCCCGAGTTGAACGACACCTGTATATGGTTGAAAGATGGCACAAATTGACTTTAAGGAGTTCTACAGGGATATAGACATGTTGACTGAAAATATACTTGTCGATACGGCAGAGGCCGTGATAAGGTATATCGAAAGTTCGGACGTGATCCCCGTTGACACCCACAACTTGAAAGACAGTACGGGCGTCGGGGTATATCGCAGCGGAACACTGAAGAAGTTTGTAATGCCACGAAAGGCGAAAGAGCCACGGATAATCAACTGGGTGGCGATATGGGGTGAAGACATGATAGACCACGTTCTTAACACGGGCATGAGCAACTACGGAAACGGAGACCACATCGTTCTGTTCTCGTCAATGCCCTATGCGGAAGATGTTGACAGCAGCGCAAGAAACAGTGGGTTCTTCACCGACATGCTATCTACTGAGTTCGAGCTTATTCTCGATGAAATAGTAAAACTATACGGGAGGAAATCATGAAGTTGTCCGACATTAACCCTACTGGCGTTTTGAAACAAGTCCTCACCGACTACGGAGTGACACAGAAAATCTATACTGGCGACAAACCTACAAGTGGGTTGCCAGCCGAATACATTGAACTGCGACAGAATGGCGGGTTGAAAACCAACCTGACCAAAATGGGCTTGGTGCAGGGATATGTTCTCTTATCCATCAACGTAAAACTACTAACCACGGGTGGAAGAAACACCGTGCGGGAAAACATCATCCTATCGACATTTGACGGGCTTTTCAAGGATGGTGCGGCAGTGAAGAGCAGAGACGGATACGTATTTTCTCTCGACCCTGAAAACATCGTCTATTCCGGCGGTGGTATTTACGAGGGGTACAGTTCTAAATTAATAAACATAACATTTAATAAAGCATAACTATGGCTATTGGAAAAATTGACACAGTAGGTAGCTTTTTCGTAGGTCAAGGCGACATCATTGTTTTTGATAAGCCTGCAAACTACGCAGTTGCCAAGCTCTCCACTTTGGCTAACCCCAAATCACTTGGAGACATCCACCTTGACAGTACCAACTTCACAGGTGACGACCCTACCCTGACCCCTCTGAAAAATGAGCAAGGTCTTGCGTACTACACTACCGTTGAAAACGGAACATTCGGCTTCGAGTTCTTCGTTCCTTCTACATCTAAAGATATGTTACAGGCTCTGATGAACGCAGAGATGGTAACAGACACTTTTACCGCTGGTGGCACTTTTGCCGTCGGCTCTACCATTACTGGTGCGATGCACAAGTCCACCATTGTAGAGAAGCCGATTATGATTGTAAACGAAACCAAGAACCGTGCGCTTGTAGTCCCGAAGGCTAAGATTGTATCTTCCCTCGCCATGCAAGATAAAGTCGCTGGAATCATGGTTCGTGTGAACGCAGAAAACATCGACACCACAAACCTTAAAACGGTTATGTTCGTTGACGGTGCTATCGCATACTCCTAATCATTAACTGAAAGGGGCTAACAACCCCTTTCTTTTTAACTTAATATGGAAGAAGCAAGAGAATTACTGAACATATCACACAGAATAGAAAAAGGTGGCAAGAAGAAGGTTGTTGTCTTAGGAAAGACTTTTACAATCTCCGACACCAAGAGGGCTATCCTCGGCAAGATTAACGACATACAGATTAAGGTCGAATACTTCGAGGGGGAGGAGAATCTGAAAACGATAAAGAAAAGGCTTAGGTTCATAAACAGTGCGGATGCAAGAATAGCCAGCTTGCTAATTTTAAACGCATGGGCGTACATACCGCTTGTGCATCAAATCCATTGGCGATGGATGAACAGAAAATACACGACAGAGGTGTTTTCCGCTATCATCGAAAAGGGTCTTGACGATAGGGAGACCGCTTTTTTTTTGAAAAACTCGGCGCTAAGAAGAAACATTCTGATGCCTCGAATGATGATGATAAAAACATCATAAAAAGCATGTTCCAATTGTCGTTGGACAACCCTACGATGATGGAGATATACCCCTACGGTGGAGTCCTTGCCTACATGAAGTACCATTACATGGATGGTGTATTAAAGCAGAACCTGATGCTAATGGACAAGACAAGGTACGACCACGACAAGGGAGACAAGGTAGCGGTAGCAAGGAGACCCAAGAGCGAGGAAGAAACGAAGAGTCTTGTTTCAATGTTCATCGGGTCTAAAGACAAAGAGATAGCAAAGGTGCGTAAAGAGATAGGAGACTGATCATGGCATTAGAATACGGTATAAACTTTAATACGGAGAAGGGAAGAAAACAGGCCGAAGAAGAGATAAAGAAGTGGCGTGAAGACTTTCAAAAATATCTTAATAAGAACCCTCTCAATATAGGATTAAGCGGAAAGGACGCTGGTTCTGTAAAGACAGCCACCACGCAGATTCAGGGATATAGGAAAGAACTGCAAGACCTAAGAGATGAATACAAGAAGCTCTCTACGCAAGAACTTGCCAGTGGTGGAGGGGCGTCGATAATTGACAGATACCGTAAGCTGAGAGAGCAAGTCGGAATCTACGGAGGCACTCTTGACCAAGTCGTCAAAGCAGAAGACAGAATGAGGGCAGCGCAAGAGAAAACTACGTCCTCCGTTGATAGGCAAACGAAGGCTTACAAGCGCCAATCCGATGCTATGAATCAGTTGAAGTCATATGCCATGAACTTCTTATCTGTCTATGCGGGCATTAGGATGGTAAAGAACCTCGCCACCATCACGGGTGAGTTTGAGATGCAGAAAGTCTCAATGCAGGCAATCCTTCAAGACGCAGAGAAGGGTGCTGCGATATTCGAGAGAATCAAAGAGCTTGCTGTTATCTCTCCGTTCCAGTTCAAAGACCTTGTTTCCTACACAAAACAGCTATCCGCCTTTTCTGTTCCCTACGAGGAGTTGTACGACACGACCAAGATGCTCGCTGACCTATCCGCGGGGCTCGGTGTTGGCATGGATAGGTTAATCCTTGCCTATGGTCAAGTTAGGAGTGCCGCTGTCTTACGTGGGCAGGAATTGCGCCAGTTCACGGAGGCGGGGATTCCCATTGTAGAGGAACTACGGAAGAAGTTATCAGAAGCAAACGGTGAGCTTATTACTACCGGCGAGGTGTTTGAATATATATCGGCTCGCAAGGTTCCGTTCGAAATGGTGCGGGACATCATATCAGAGATGACGTCGGAGGGTGGCAAGTTCTACAAGATGCAAGAGGTGCAAGCCGAAACGTTAAAGGGTAAAATCGCCAACTTAACTGATGCCTTCCAGATTATGCTTGCTAATATTGGCGAAAGTGACGGTGGCCTGATGAAGGGCGCTGTCGACGCCACAAGGGCGCTGATTGAGAATTATGAAACAGTCGGGAGAGTCATTGGTAAACTCGCAGCCACATATGGGGTCTTAAAGGTTGCGACGGTTATATCCACTTTTGCCACAATGGGGGACGTGGCTGCAATAAAAGCGCTAACAAAAGCACAAGCTCTCCTCAACAAGACTATGTTTAAAAACCCATACGTTGCGGTCATATCGCTTGTCGCAACACTCGGTATAGGGATGTGGGAGTTAGCTAAGTCCATAGATAGCGTAGAAAAATCAAAGAAGCGTGCAAACAAAGCATTTGACGATTCAATAAAGGTAGAGCAGGAAGAGATAGCAACCCTCGGTGTTCTGTACAAGCATCTTGAAAATGCGGAGCGTGGCACGGAAGAGTGGGAATCCGCTAAAAGTGCAATCATAACCCAATTCGGGAAGTATAACGACAACCTTGAAGCAGAGATAGAGAGCGTGGGCAACCTCGCTGATACCTATAACAGCCTAAGAGATTCAATCAGGGATGCAGCAATGGAGCGTGGTTGGTCGCAAGCCATATCGGAGGCATCAGCTACCCTCGCCGATAAGACATCTAAACATATGGGTACTATTGCCAAAGCCCTAAGAGATGTTTACGGAACGGGGTCTAATGCTATACTATCCCAATTTGACGAGTATTTCAAGACTGGTAAAATGACAGACGAATTAGAGTCTATCATTGCTCAGTTCGACGAGGCTAATGTCGCAATACAGTCATCAGCTGGTGCGTCGCTTAGCGCTGGGACAAACAGAGTGAAATATGCCGCCGAGCAGATTCGCATGGCGAACGACATCTTTAATGAGACCATAGACTACATTAACTCGCAGAGACCCGGGGGTTCTAAAGATAGAGACCCACAGAAAGAGCTTGATGAATGGCAGAAGATGGTTGACTCCTTTGTCGAAGCCAATGACGCATCGTTTCTCAAATACTCAGGAGAAGACGGAACTGTTTTCTCCTATATCAGTAGAATAAGGGATGAGTACAAAAGGCTTACCGATGAATACTCCACATACTCGACACTTGTTGACTCAGGCAGCAAGGCTCAAGCACAAAGACTCAAAGAGCAAATAGGGCTTACTGAACAACTCGCAAAGACGATGGGCTTCTCTCTTGGTGCTGATGGGAAGCCATCAAGTGGAGGTAAAGACCCAAACATCGAGCAGAACGCAATGATAAAAGCCGCCGAGCGACTGTCTGAACTTCGTGCTAAAATGGCACTGCAAGAAAAGAGGTACGCATTGGAGGTAAGGCAAGCCGACATTAACATGATGGAGGATGGCACAGCGAAAGAGCTTGCGCAGATAGAGCTTACAAGAGACAGAGAACTACAAGCAATAGAAGAACGCAGACAGGCTATGATAAACGCAAATCTTGATATAGCTCGCGCAAAATGGGAATCTGAAGGGGGAAAAGGCGTATTTTCCGAAGAGGTTGCGTTAACAGAATCTCAGTTAAAAGTTCTTGAATCTATGCAAACAGCTGCAGACATCAATGAAAAACGCTCAAAAGAAAAACTGTTTGAAAACCTTCTCGATAAATACAAAGACTACGATAAGAAAGTTGAGGACATAGAAAAGAAAAGAGATGATGAAATAAGGAACCTCAATGAGGGAAGGACAAAAGAGAATAGTGCACTCGTCGATAGAGCGATACAAGAGGCACAGAAAAAAGCGAGAGAAGCAGTAGCAGCACTTACCTTTGATGAAATGAAAGACTCTGATGCTTGGCGTATATTATTCTCAGACCTTGAAAATTATACCGTAAAGACGCTGAAAGAAAGCCTCGCTGTTGTAGAAAACGCAGACACGTCTGGGCTGAACGCCGCTGACGCTAAGGCGGTGCAGCAGGCTATTGACAAGATGAAGCGAAAGATTGACGAGAAAAACCCGTTTTATGCGCTTACGAACGGATGGAAAGACTTCATCAAGGCAACAGAGGAAAATCAACCCGATGCGGCAATGGAGGCTATCAACAGGATGATAGGCGGCGCACAGGAGCTTCTAAGCTACTATGAGGAGTTTCAGAAACTGATGGGTGCAACCTTTGGGGAGGAAAGTGACGCTTCATTCTGGGCAAGCACGGTTGGAGATATAATGAGTGCGAACGTATCCACCGGTGGCGGAGTTGCCAAGATACTAATGGGAGACCTTAGTGGAATAAAGGACGTGATAAAGGGTGTTACAGGCTATATAAACGTCTTTAGGAACATCCGCAACAGAAAGTACGACAAGGAGATTGAAAGGCAGGAGAAAGTAGTCAAATCGCTTGAGCAGGAGTACAAGCGGCTCGGAAAGGCAATGGAGGATTCTCTCGGCTCTGACTATTACAAGAATGCCACAAAACAGGCGGAAAATCTGAAAGCACAGGTGTCTGCATTGAACAAGCAGATTGAAGCCGAAAAGAAAAAAGGAAAGGACTCTGATAAAAATAAAATTGCCGAGTTAGAGGCACAGAAGCAGGAATTGATCTCACAGTCGGCAGACGTGGTTCAGAACGCCATAGAGAAACTTACTGGCACAGACCTGACAAGTGCGGCGGAGAGTTTTGCACAGGCGTGGATGGATGCCTATGTATCGTTTGGAAACACAACTGAAGCAATGCAGAAGCGATTCAAGGATATGATGCAAGATATGATTGTCAATGCGATGATAGCCCCGATAATGTTGAGGTATCTCGAACCCGTATTTACCGCAATCGACAAGGCATGGGAAGATGGGCGAATGACAGAGGAGGAAATTGCCAATATATGGAATCTTGGGAACAAGGCAATTGAAGGTGCAAACGTAGAATCATCCCAGGTAATGGGGTGGCTCGAAAAACTCGGAGTCGACCTACGTGATTTAGAAGAAGAAAGCAACTTAAAAGGAATATCAAAGGGAATATCAACCATCACGGAAGACACGGCACTTGTTCTCGGTGGATATTTAAACAGTATTAGAATGAGGTTATTTGAATACATTGACTTTATGATGTTACCTGAGAATAGACCCGTTATGAGCCTTCTCATACAGTCACAGGCAACAATGATAAACCACCTTCAAGCGATAGAACTGAATACTTCCGCAATAGCAAATTCGAGCAATGGTATATTGAGAAGACTTGAGGATGTTGTTATCTCGTCCGACACGGGCAAAGGTTGGGCTTTAAACGTAAACGCATAATGGATAAATTCAAGAAACAAGCGATAAAACTTGGTCTGTGCCAAGAGTGGCAGAATAATTGGGAAGAGACGGGGCTTGTAGATAAGTACGTCCGTGGTATTACATGGTGTATGAGAAACGAGTTTCCATCGCTCTCCGATATGAAGAAGTATGACGATGCTTTACTCAGGAATGGGGTATACAATCAAAAAACAGCAGACATCAAATGCGACAGGGACATGTACGTATTCAACTCAAGCGATGTTGATTTTACCATTTCCGGATATTCCGTATGCCGGATATATGTCGGTAGGGGGAGCAATGTCACCGTAAACGTTAAGGATAACGCCATACTATATGTTGACAACTACGATAGCAACGTAATAGTCAATAAGCACGAAAATGCAAGGTGTGTTGTTTGGAATAAATAGCTATTAATAAGGCTGTAATTAATGATGGCGCATCTATACTGGTGCGCCCTTTTTATTTAAAAAACCGCCCCACTTTTTACGGCGAGGCGGAAAAACAAAATAGATATGAAAACAACAAATGAGCGTCACAAAAATAGTAAATATTTGCGAAAACAAAAACAGTTTTTTCATGGCTGTCGGTGATTGATTCACAACCGTTCGGTGCAAGCAATCTAAACAATAGGTTTAGATACGAATAAATGTTAAATTTGCTTCAATTAGGTGCAGCACATGATAGAAGTAAAAATAGACGGAATTACAAAGTGGCAAGTGAACGAATACACATTCACCGACCCGCAGATGGGAATACGCAGTATCTCTATGACTGTGAAGCACCCGTCGATGTGGGCTGGCGGTGATGACGTTCCAGAAGTTGCCGATTTCAACGGTGCATACGTTGAGTACGACGGAGAAACATACAACATATCTTCATCCAAGCCCACGGCAGAGAAAAGCAACACTTCTCTCGATTACATCTACACGCTGATATTTAAGGGGGAAGAGGACGAGTTGACAAGGCGCAAGGTGAGAAACCTCGCACTTGTTTCTGTAGACAACTATGTTTCGCAAGGAACGATATTCAGCATATCTGCCACCATAAGCCAATTTGCAAATCTGATAGAGAATAACCTCACGCACTACTTCGGAGACAAATGGAGCGTTAATCTCTCCGCTTTGGATTCTGATACAGTCCAAATTGATGTAAATAACATGTTCCTATGGGATTTGCTTGTCAAGACATACGAGTATTACGGCGTAAGGTGGAACATCAGAGGGAACGTTATAAACATCGGGGTAGAACCAGAATACATAGAACATGTCTTTGACTACGGTGCAGAAGGAGGTCTTGTGAAGATAACAAGAACAGCACCTGATATGTCTATAGTCAACAGGTTGAGCGGCATGGGAGGCACGAGGAACGTCCCGATGAACTACTTCACGAGCAGGTATTCAAACTTCCCCCCCGACCCGAATCCGATCAACGACACGGTGTATATCAGAAACATCATGCCGAAAGTGTTCAGGGATAGTGTTATCGCTGGCACTTTGCCCTATATAGACTACGTGGAGGATGCTGCACTTGTCGCCTCCGATGGCGTCAAGGAAGATGCACTGGAGCCAAACGAGGATATTTACCCGTCAATTGCGGGTGTAGAGGTTGCCGGACTTGGCAGGATAGACCAGATTATCGCCGCCGAAGTGCCAGAGGTATCAGACCCCGATGATGACTTATATCTCCCGACGTTTGATATATGGATTAAGGATATAGGCTTTGACCTTTCAGACAACCAATACACCGCATCGGAAGACGCAAAGATACACTTCACAACTGGCGAGCTTGCAGGGTATGAGTTTGTGATACTCGCAGTGAATGGTGTCAGAAAAGTAGAGATAGACACAACGAAATCCTACGGCGGTGTTTCGAGCATGTATAAAGTGACACTCATAAAATCCGACGAGGAATTAGATGCCTACGGGCAGATGCTCCCCAATGCCGCATATAAGGCACAAGCTGGAGATAGCTTCGTCATACTTAATATAGAAATGCCGCAGGTTTACGTCGAGTTGGCCGAGCAGCGGGTTCAGGACTGGTTAGAAGCTCAACTCGATGAAATAAAGGTTGAAAAACCCACGTATGCCATCGAGCCGATGGATCAGTTCTTTGAGGATTTAACCGAAGAGGGTGACGGGAAGACCATTCGTGAAAAAATTAAGTCCGGGAATAAGTTGTCCATCAACAATACAAAAATAACCGGGGAGATTCAAGAATTATATATCAATCAAGTAACAATCCAATATGGAGGGTTATTGCCAAAATACACCCTTACCGTAACGGATAAGGTTCAAGTGCAAGGTAGCGCCGTTCAGCGTTTAAAGTCCTCTATCGACGGGATAATGGCGCGCCAAAACTTGACAGAACTTGAAATAGCTTCATTCCTAAGAGAAATATCAAGAAAATATTTAAGAAAAGATATTCCCGACACCGCCTCCGGCTTAATCACCTTCCTGAAAGGTATCATCACCGCCGCACTGGAAGTTGGGGGGCCGTCTCTTTTCCGGGGTCTGGCGAGAGTCCTTGAAGGTATTCAGTTCGGGGAGAGTTTTATTCCCGGATTAACCGGGCTTGGTGGACTGATAGACGGATCGGGCAATGCTGAATTAGACGCCTTATCTCTCCGTAAATGGTTAGAAGTTCCTGAATTAAGGTACAACCGGGTAGAGGTTACCATAGGTGATAAATGGAGTGCTCCCGGAGCGGGGATCATTGAGTCGGTTGATACCGAAAATAAGGTCATCAAACTGAAATTGGAAGAAGGGGAGATAGGAACTTTTGATGTGGACGACATTTGCATGGGTATCTACCATTCTCTGACGAGTGAGGACAATGCGACATCAAATTATGACGATTCTAAAGGCAACAGGCGTTTTGCAGGGTTCGCGACCTCTTATTTCAGGATCATCCAGGTGATGGATAATCAAAGGTCTACGCTTCGCTATGAATTGCGCCATATTTCAGAAAGTCATCCAAATCCCGTCCATCCTTCCCAGTTCATGCACGCTGTGGCTTACGGGAATTTCACGAACGCGGGCAGGCAGACATCCAACTACCAGACGAGAACTTATACAAGGTATTTAAAAGGCGTCCGGGATTGGGAATTTACTCTTAATAATATAGCCGCCCAATTCGGGAATTTGGACAACCTGAACGTTTTCGGATTGGAAATGAGCGGGTATTCCATCTACCTGAATAATGTTTACTTCACCGGTATCATCCACCAGCTTTCACAGCAGATACAAGACGAGTTGAACAAACAGCAGATCGGCGGAAAAAACCTGTTAAGAGAATATGACATAAGGTTTGGATTCAAATATTGGGGCGGAACGGGAGAATTTATCGAGGTTAATTTGGATACTTTGCAAAACCAACCTTACCTGAATGTTTCCCCGGCGCAAATCCTCTGGGTATTCCCTGAAAGGGAAGCGGATGTGAACGTGGAATCAAATACAAGTTGGACTGCTTCAACTCCAAACCCATGGCTCAGCCTTAGCAAAACAACTGGCGTTGGGGCCGATTCTATTATACTCTCTTCTAACACGCTCTTTAGTGGGCGACTGGATAGGTTAGGGAGTGTTATAATAACTCCAACAGGATTAACCGATAGAACAGTCCAGCTGACTCAAAAAGGCAGACCTGAATTTGTCTCGATCCAACCATCAATACACAGTTCAGAAGAAGGCGAAGTCCTGACAATTAGCGGTAAGACAAATTCCTCAAAACTCACATTTAGCTTAGGTGCGGGAACGATAGACATTTCACTCCCTACTACCTTTATAGCCAACGGTAATATCACAGCTGATAATGCAAACGTAGAGGGCGACCCTGGAGCAACTAGTGAGTTTAATTTCTCCATTGAGGTAACTATTCCTGTAAATTTAATGGTACAGAACATATCAAGAAACCTAATAGTCACAACGGCGGGAGGGCAAACAGGCATGTGTATAATCACGCAAGGGAAAGCAAGAGTGGTACATGAATTGCTTTCGACACCAGACAGCAAGCTACTAGTTATAGGAGAGAATATATTTATAAATGTAAAGCATAATTAACATGGACATACAACAAATAAAAGTAAACGAATTACCTCTAGCAGCTACTCTCACAGGGCTTGAAGTGTTAGGGTTTAATGCCTCAACAAACGAAGCTGTAAGGGCGGCAATATCACTGTTAGAAGGTTTAGACGGGAAGCCGATTGAATTGCAAAAAACAACCACTCATATACAGTGGCGAATTCAAGGTGGCGCTTGGAGTAACTTGATAGCTCTATCCGACATAAAAGGAGAAAAAGGAGACACAGGAGATGTTGGCACTCCCAACTCTTTATCAATCGGCACAGTAACGAGCGGGTCAACACCATCAGCTACTATCACAGGTTTAAGTCCAAGTCAGACTTTGAATTTAGTGCTTCCTAAAGGAGAAAAGGGGGATACAGGTTTAAAGGGAGACACTGGAGAAAAAGGTGATAAGGGCGACAAAGGAGACCAAGGAGCAAAAGGTGACAAAGGAGACACAGGAGCAAAAGGGGAAAAAGGAGATACTGGTCCATCAAATACGTTATCTATAGGCACAGTTACAGGAGGGGTCAACGCTTCTGCTTCCATTACAGGGATAGCTCCAAATCAGACTTTGAATTTAGTGCTTCCTAAAGGAGAAAAGGGGGATACAGGTTTAAAGGGAGACACTGGAGAAAAAGGTGATAAGGGCGACAAAGGAGACCAAGGAGCAAAAGGTGACAAAGGAGACACA
>Ga0255344_1002141_pt1 | contig 24587 bp, 22 predicted proteins | sample wastewater_treat_5_FD_192414 | JGI IMG/M metagenome (GOLD analysis project Ga0255344, IMG submission 192414) | Wastewater microbial communities from Lulu Island WWTP, Vancouver, Canada - plant18 | ecosystem: Engineered > WWTP > Wastewater > Unclassified | place: Canada: Vancouver, British... | reverse complement strand
AGACTTGTTGAATAAAAAGCACAAATGATTTAGCAAAAGAAAAACGGAAACAAAGATCAATTAGCAAAAAAACCGGATGGAACGGATAAAGAGCCTGCGTCAAAATGAGTTTTCCTACAGGCTCGTTCACAAGATAAGACTTTAGTTGCGGTGCATTATGCGAGAATTGCAGAGCGGGAACTTTCTGAAAGAGACAAACAGAAAATGTTTAGCTACACTTACAACGTAAAGATTCTTGGAACATTTACGTCAGACGGCAAAGACTTCATTACAGCAGTCAGAAAACTTCCGACCGTTTCCTATCACGCCAGACATTTAACACCAAGAGAATTTGACAATATTCTTAACAGAGCAAATGAGAACGGTATCGCAATTGGAAAGCTCTGTATAGGCAGCGACATTCAACTTGATAAAAAAGATATTCTTTTTGATATTGGGAAGCTGAAAGATAAGCGAACTATGATCTTTGCACAATCGGGATTTGGTAAAACTAACCTGATGAAGGTTTTAATCTACAACATGATTGCCGATACCACTTACGGTAAGTTAATTTTTGACCTTAATGGTGAATACTTCCTCAGGGGCATTAGGACCTATGGTTTGGGAGATATCGACGAAGATAATGTCAGAAATAATCTTGTTGTTTACACTGACAAGAAAGTTGATAAATATTTAACGGATAAGCGGTTTGTTTTTGGCGGAAAAGTTCGTATCAATATGACTAAACAGCTTTGCATTGGAGACATATTAAATTTCAGCACGGGCTTCTCAGAGGTAATGAAATCATTCCTGCTTTATCTTGACGATAATCAAGTTGAAGATTTTATAGCAAATATAAATGAATATGTAAATGACCCTCAAAAATTACACAAAGCATTTCCCGATTTTTGGGATAATAAAAAAGAGGCAAGCAGTAGAAATACTGTTGCCGCAATCAGAAAGCGACTTGCATATTTAATTGATGAAAGCAAGGGATTACACAGTGATTCATCAACTTTGATTGAAGATATATTTGATTATCTAAAAAAAGGTAAAACGGTAATAGTTGACTTGTCTCTTAATGACAATGCAGAGGCAAGCATCATTTCTACAATTATTGCAAGAAAATTATTTGAAAACAATAAACGATATTTTACAGAGGACAAGAAGGAAAAGGTAATTGATGCCGTTCTTTGTGTTGAAGAGGCACAGAATGTTTTATCGGATGAGTTTGTAAAATCAAATGCTAATCCGTTTGTAAGAATAGCGAAAGAAGGAAGAAAATTTGGACTTGGTGTAATAGCAATTACTCAAAGACCTTCTGCTATCTCCGAAGAAATAAGAACGCAGGCTGAAAATTTCTTTTCATTTTATATGGGCAACTCAGATGATATTAAAGCACTCGTGAAATCAAATATCAATTATGATGGCGTTGTAGCAAAGTTTATTCAAACAGAAACAATCCCTGGAAATCTCTATATGGTTTCAGCAAACCAATCATTTGCCCTGCCATTACGAGTAATCGAGTTTGAAGAGTTACTCAAAAAGAAAGTTTATGAAAATTCTAAATTTGAGGAAAGATAATGGCAACGTCAACATTAAAATTGCCGAACCATTCCATTAAACAGAAAGCAAAAATAATTGGTGTTGGCTTACTAGATAAACAGATACCTCTTAATGAACAAGTGGTGAATAGTATAAGACGTGACCTTGAAAGGTTGAACTGGAAATTCAAGCTTCCAACAAAGAAAAATGCTTATCCTACATTAATACCACCAGACAATTACGACAAAGAAACTATTAAAAAATCAATGTCCTTTAAGCGCGATGAAATAATTGCGAAGAATAGAAGTTGGATTGATAGCAACGTTAATTTTGCAAGAAAAAATCTTGCAAAAGGCATAGATGTTCTGAATTCAAAGATTGACCCTATCATTGAAGTTTGTGAAAGCAGAAAACAACATCGCTTATTTAGGATATTACGTTACTACTGGTCATCGCCTTACAGTGAGTATGTTGGACGAAGAATCAAGCTAATTATACGAGATAGAGCTTTACCTAATAAACCAGTGATAGGTATCGCTGCTTTAGGTAGTCCTATTATACATATCCCTGAAAGAGACGAATGGATTGGTTGGGATAAAGATACCAGAACGAAAAACCTTATCTACACTTTAGATGCTTACGTAATCGGTGCACTCCCCCCATACAATTATTTATTGGGCGGCAAACTCATTTCATACATGCTTGCTTCAAATGAAATACGCGATATTTATCGAGAAAAATACAAAGATCAGATCACATTAAAGGAAAAGCGAAAAGCAAATAAACTTGTAGGTATTTTTACAACAAGTTTATTCGGCAAAAGTTCTCAATACAATAGAATTAAATACAGAGAAGAACTACTTTATCAACCAATAGGACAAACAAAGGGGTTCGGCACTTTACATTTAAGCGAACAGACAATACATTTAATGATTAAGTTTCTCAAATCAAAAAAAGTGGCCGTCGGACACAAGTTTGGTGATGGACCAAGTTGGGTAATGCGTGTAATCCGCAGCGCTGGAGATCTTCTAGGCTTTGATAGTGATTTCTTGCTACAACATTCGTTTAAACGTAAAATTTATTTCATTCCATTGTCTAAGCACTATAAAGAGTTTTTAACCGGAGAAACCAAACGGCCGATTTTCAATAACTATTCAAAAAAAGAATTAGTTGCTTACTGGAAAGATCGATGGCTTGCAAATAGAAAGAACAATGATCATGTAATTGCAGATGTCCTTAATTTTACACCGAATGACTTTATAATCTAATACAAGAGACTAATCCTAGGTTGTAATTGGGAAGGGAATTCGCGGGACAGTATACCTAACTCGGCATTTGCTTTTTCGCTGAGTTTTCTAATTTCAGTTGCCTGATTAAAAAGCTGTCCAGTTGGTTGGCAAATGCCTGACGGTCTTTCTTTCCAAACTCAGCCGGGCCGCCTGTCATCATGCCATTATCTCTTAGTTCATTTAGCAAATTGCGCATAGCCAGCCTATCTTTGATATTGTGTTCGGTATAGAGTTTGCCGCGAGGATTCATCGCAAAGGCTTTTTTGGAGACTACCCGGTCGGCAAGCGGGATATCGGCTGTGATCACAAGGTCGCCCGGCTGGACCAACTGGGCAATGCGATCATCGGCAACATCAGGCCCCTCCGGAACCAGGATCAGGGATAGATTTGCCAACTTCTCGAGGCGCAACGGTTTATTGGCCACAAATATCAGGGGAACATTTAACCGCAGGGATGCTTTGATCAAGACATCTCTGATAACATTCGGAAAAGCATCCGCATCAATAAATATCTGCATAAAGCCTCTGTTTGTAGTTGAGTATAGTGAAGTCTATATGTTGCATCTTATACCCTTTCGCTTTCAAGCAAATTGGTATCAGATGATTTCTTTGACCCTGCCCACTATCCCGCCCTCCAGACGCACCTTTATCCCATGCGGGTGAGTGCCTGATTTTGTAAGAAAATTCTGCACAATGCCTTCGGTCAGATTGCCGGTGCGCTGATCCTGCTTCTGCACAACTTTTACACGCGCGCCCACTTTGATATCGGCGCGGTTAGTTCCTTTCATTAAACGAGTCCTCGCAATAATTTGCCCGACCTTATCATGATCTATTTAAACAATTCAACCTGCATATTTTTAGATGAGCCGCTTTTCCTGCCTGTGATTAAATTTTGCGCTAAGTATTTGATTGACACACAAAACCAACTTTTTTATGCTCAAAACAATGGTATCGCATTTGACTTGTTTTGTTTTCTTAAAGATAATAAATGAAGCTCCCCGCCGCAAGCAGCGGGGTATCCTTTTGTCATTGTCAGCCCCGCATGCGCAGGATTTTAAAAATCAAACCCAACTTGCCCTGCAAAAGGCAAACGAAGAAATCGAGAAGATTATACTTAGAGACAATTAATTAAATTACTGGATTCCCCGGTCAAGCCGGGGAATGACAGCGGTGGTTGGATTCCGGCTTTCGCCGGAATGACGACGCAAGAGTCGGAGTATTAAATCCAACAGAGAATAAAAAGGGAGGTCAAACAATGCTGAACGAAACAGAAAAAGAAGCGGTTGAAAAAGGAATGAAACAATTATGGCTTATATGGGCGGCAATAATGTGCTCACTTTTAATTTATCTTTATATCGCGCCTGATTTCGTTGACAAAATCAAGCCTCCCCTGGGACAGGATTTTCCCCTGGAGCTGCTACGCAATATTTTCTACGGCCTGTCGGTAATTATGCTGATTGCTGCTCATTTTCTGAGAAGATTTATAATGAATGCCAAAAGCACAGGTGTATCGTCGGAACTATTCAAATACAGGAGGCAATCGAATCAGCCTCTATTTATAGCTAAATATACGACGGCCGTAATGGTTTCTCTGTCGCTTGGGATAAGTATCGCGATTTACGGCTTAGTGCTTTTTTTCATCGGCGCGGATTATCAAACTTTCTACATATTTCTCGCTATATCCGCGCTTGGAATGTTTTATTTCCGCCCCAAAAGAGCGGAGCTGGAAGAATTAGCGCGGGCCGATCAACCAAAACCAGCATTCTAGTGCCGTGCCCGCAAGAATAATTGACATGACAATAAGCGCTGATAGGAGTATATAAAAGCGAAAAGGAAATTAAATCTGCGCAATTCTTTACTCTAACGTCGGGAGGTGTTCGATGGAAGAGAAAAAAAATGTCGTTTCCAAAGGTACAATAAAAGGTAAATTCATGGGTTTCAAAAACAATTACACAATATTTGAGTTTACCGACGGCCAGAAATGGCGCCAAAACGAAAGCAAGTTCTGGCATCACTTCGCCATTAATCCAGAAGCGGAAATCAGCTATCATGATGGAAAATATTACTTGGGGATCAAAGGCCTCGAAAAGACCGTTGAGGTCAGAAGAATAAAATAAAAATATCGGGAGTAAACCTGGGCAGAAAAATGAAAGCGGCCGTGCTGTGCGGGAAAAAAGACATAAGAGTGCAAAACGTGCCTAAGCCGGTTTGTGAAACGCACGGTGTAATCATCAAGGTGAAACTTTGCGGCGTGTGTGGCTCAGACCTGCATGTTTATAAAAAAGACGAAGGCAAAGGGACTATCTTCGGGCATGAATTTAGCGGCGATATTGTTGAAGTCGGCTCCGGGGTACAGGGCATTAAAACCGGTATGCGCGTTACAGCGGTTGGCTTTTCCCCCTGCGGTAAATGTTATTGGTGCCGAGAGGGTAAATCGCATCGTTGTTCGGACATGGCGCTTCTGGGTTATCAGCTTCCCGGCGCGATGGCCGAATATGTACATGTGCCTTTTGCCGCGCTGGGACGCAATGTTTTTCCGCTGCCGGAAGAACTTTCCTATGAAGACGGGGCTTCGGTAGAACCTCTTTCCGTCTCCTATTTTTCCGTCAACCGCGCCCAGCCAAAGGAAAACGAAATCTTCGCTGTTTTAGGATTGGGTGTAATTGGTCTTTATTGCATCCAGGTACTTAAATCAACTGGTGTAAACAAGATTCTCGTAAGCGGCAGAAGGCCCTCGCGCCTCGCCGCCGCCAAAACATGCGGCGCGGATTTGGTAATAGACGCGGCAAAAGAAGACGCAAACAAAATAATTATGGAGGCCACAGGCAACCTCGGCGTGAACACCGTAATCGAATGCGCGGGTAAACAGGAAACTTTTGACCAATCAATAACCCTCGCGCGCGGCGGGGGAAAAATAATGCTCGTCGGCGTCTACGAAGAGCCGCTTACCTGGGATCCCATATCGGTGCTGAGCAAAAACATCACACTTATCGGTTGCCTGGGTGGCAACTTTCCCGCGGCGATCGAACTGCTCAAGTGCGGCAAGGTCAGAACCAAGGAAATGATTAGCCATGTTTTTTCTCTGGACGAAGCAGCGCAGGCTTTCCAGGCACAGATTAATGGACCGTCGGCAATAAAAGTTATGATAAAACCATAACGGTTAGACAAAATAAAAACTTTATCTCCCCAATGAAAACAAAGAAGATTCACCAACCGTAGCCAACAAAATTATCCGCTGCCGAAAAAATAAATAATATCGGTCAAAAAGAAAGCTAAGCGGCAAATAATAGCTCTATATTCTTAAAAAATTTCCCTTGACAAACATTTTGCGTTTGTTTATATGGACATAAAACAAAGGGGATTTTTAACTCGATGGACAGAAAACTCAACGCGATGAAAATTTTTTATGGTTACTGGTTTTATACCTATTTCGCATTGGTCTGCCCATCGCGCACGGAGGACTAGTTAAGGTAGCATAACCAAACGAGCCATGGGTGGATCAAAAAACCGCTCATGGCTTTTCTGTTTTTTTAAGGGCCATGGCGGCATAAAACGTCATGGCCTTTTTTATTTCGAAAGGGAGAAATTATGATAATTGTCATGAAAAAGCAGGCAACAGAAAAACAATTAACCGAGGTAATCCACTGGATTGAATCTCTTGGCTTCAAAGCTCACCCATCGCACGGGGTCGAGCGCACGATTATCGGAGTTATTGGAGACGAGCGCGGGAAAGAAGGAATCAAACAGGCTGAATTCCTTGAAGGCGTGGAAAAAACTATCCCCATTTTGAAACCATACAAACTGGCCAGCCGGGAATCGCACGAGGGCAATACCGTCATTTCCGTCGGTACGATAGAAATCGGGGGACCGGATTTTGTGGTGATGGCGGGACCGTGCGCGGTGGAAAGCGAGGAGCAACTGATGGAATCAGCCTATATCGTCAAAAAAGGCGGCGCGCAGATTCTGCGCGGCGGTGCCTACAAGCCGCGAACGTCGCCCTACAGCTTCCAAGGCATGGAGGAAGAAGGTCTGAAACTTCTGGAACAGGCACGAACACGCGTGGGGCTGCCCACGATCACGGAGGTTATTAATCCGGCGGATGTGGACCTGGTGGAATCGTATGTGGATATATTGCAAATCGGCGCGCGCAATGTTCAGAACTTCCCTTTGCTCAAGAAGGTCGGTCGGTCGCGTAAGCCGGTGCTTTTAAAAAGAGGCATGATGACAACAATAGAAGAGCTCTTGATGTCGGCGGAATATATTCTTTCTTCGGGCAATCCAAACGTAATGCTTTGCGAACGCGGCATCAGAACGTTCGAAACGGCCACAAGAAACACGCTGGACATCAGTGCGGTTCCCGTTTTGAAAAGTCTTACTCATCTGCCGGTAATTGTGGATCCTAGCCACGCCGCGGGTCAGTGGCAATATGTGATTCCGCTTTCCCGTGCCGCAGTCGCCGTGGGCGCCGATGGTATTCTGGTAGAAATGCATCCGACGCCGGAAAAAGCCGTTTCTGACGGAGCGCAATCGCTCAAGCCGGAAAAATTCTATCAGTTAATGGAAGAGATAAAAGCGCTTTCTTCGGCAATCAGACATTGAAAAAACGGAGCAGTGATATGCGGTCAATAAAAGTTAACCTGGATAAGAAATATTCATCATCCTACGAAATCCACATCGGTCGCGGCATCGCCGACAGAATCGCCCTGCTTATCGCCAAAAATCACAAGGCGGGGCGACATGTAATCGTCACGGACGATAACGTGGCGCCTCTTCACGGCAAAAACTTCCTGACCGTATTAAAAAATATCGGTCTGGACGTCGACATTATCGCTTTTCCCGCGGGCGAGGCCTCCAAAAGCATCAATACTCTCCTTGATCTTGCGGATAAACTCCTGAAGCTCGGCGCCGACAGAGGCACCTGCCTGATAGCATTGGGCGGTGGCGTGGTGGGCGATATGGTCGGATTTATCGCTTCCGTTTACATGCGCGGCGTGCCTTACGTGCAGATTCCGACAACGCTCGTGGCGCAAGTTGACAGCGCCATCGGCGGGAAAACGGCCGTTGACTTGCCTGCCGGAAAAAATCTGCTGGGAACATTTTATCAGCCGGCGGCGGCATTTGTGGATTTGTCTTTTCTGGAAACGCTCCCCGCCAAAGAATTCGAAAACGGCCTGGCGGAAATAATCAAATACGGCATTATTGATGACGAAAAAATGTTTCATCTTCTGGAAGAAAACATGGAAGCAGTACGGCAAAAAGATTCCACCTTGCTCGTTAAGATTGTAGAAAATTGCTGCCGGATCAAAAAAGCTATTGTGGAAATAGACGAACGCGAACAAGGACTGCGGCGTATTCTCAACTACGGCCATACCCTGGGACACGCGCTGGAAGCCGTTTCCATGTATAAAATGACGCACGGCGAAGGCGTGGCGGTGGGCATGATTGCGGCGGCGCTCATTTCCGCGAAAAAGGGGTATCTCAATATCGCTGAGGCAAAACGCATTAAAGAACTTGTGGAAAAGGCAGGGCTTCCGGTAAAGATACCGGCAAAACTGCCCACGCAAGAAATAATCACGCGTCTGCAGATGGATAAGAAAAAAAAGGGGGACACAATTCATTTCGTGTTACTGAAGAAAATAGGCATGCCTTTTGTAAACGGAGGAGTTGAAAAAAGGCTGATCAACGAAGTTATCGAGGAGATGAAAAATGACGCGCGAGCGACTTAAAGCTTTGAGAGCAAAGATGAAAGAAAAAGACCGGGAAATCATCCGGCTGTTGAACGAACGCGCCCAAATATCGGTGGAAATCGGCAAGGTCAAAGGCGAAGACGGAATCGATGTGTACGATCCGGCACAGGAAGCCAGAGTGCACGGCTATCTACAGGGACTTAACGAGGGCCCTCTGCCCGGCAAATCCGTTACCGCCATATTCCGCGAAATTATTTCCGCCTCACGCAGCCTGCAGAAAATGACAACCGTCGCTTTTTTAGGGCCCGAAGCATCTTTTTCTCATCAGGCCGCGCGAACGCATTTCGGAGAATCCAGTCGCTTTTTCCCGCAGACCGGCATTGCGCGCGTCTTTGACGAAGTGGAGAAAGGCGCCATCGACTGGGGCGTCGTCCCGGTAGAAAATTCTTTGGAGGGCTCGGTGAATATTACACTGGACAGGTTAATCATCACCCCCCTACAGATATGCGCGGAAATTTATCTGCGTATAAGCCACTGCTTGATTTCTTCGGCGGAAAATATTTCGGATATAAAGAAAGTATATTCCCACCCGCACGCGCTGGCGCAATGCCAGGTATGGCTTAAAACAAATTTGCCGAATTGTGAACTGGGTGATGCTCAGAGCACGGCGGCGGCAGCGCAGATGGTACGCGGGAAAAAAGACGAAGCCGCCATCGGCGGCGCGCTGGCCGCAAATATTTACGGATTGAACATTCTGGCGGAAGGCATAGAAGATAATTCTTCCAACATGACGCGTTTTTTGGTAATTGGCAGAGGGAAAAATGAAGTCACCGGCAACGATAAAACTTCTCTGATTTTCGCCACGCCGGACTCCCCCGGCGCGCTGCATCGCGCTCTTGCCTCGTTTGCCAGCCGCAACATTAACCTGGCCAAAATTGAATCCCACCCGGTCAAGCAACGGCTCTGGGAATATTTGTTTTTTGTGGACATGATCGGGCATAGCGAGGATAAACATACCGGTGCATGCCTGAAAGAGCTGAAAGATAAAACGACATTGTTAAAAATTTTAGGTTCATACCCGAAAGCAGAAGGCAGATTATGATTTGCGTTCCTATCACATCCGCGACAAACAAAGAAGCCCTGCTTGCCGTGCGCAAGGGGTGTTTGGCGGCCGATTGTATCGAACTGAGAATGGACTTGATAACCGACGGCGATTTGCCTCAATTAATCAACGCCGCCCGCCGGATTTCTCCGGGCGTCAAAATCATCGTCACCTGCCGTAGAAAAGATGAAGCTCTTAGTGCGAAAAAAAATGTAAAAGCAAAAAATACAAAAACAAGGGCGCAAAAATTCAGCATACTGCGGGAAGCCATAAGTCTGGGTGCTGATTTCATTGACATAGAACTGGCGGAAGGAGAGAACATTAACAAATTAAAAAATTTATGCATTCGGCATGGCAGTAAAACAAAAATCATCATCTCTTATCATGACGTTAAAAAGACTCCTCCGCCAACTAAATTAAAAGAGATATTTCATCGCTGCATAAAAGAAAAACCGGCTGTGGTTAAAATTGTAACATTCGCCAAACAAGATGAAGATAACCTTAAGGTGCTGAGCCTGATACCTTACGCACGCCAACGCGGCCAGGATATCATCGCTTTTTGTATGGGTGATGCCGGGCGTCTGAGTAGAATTGCCGCGCCGGCTATGGGAAACTTTTTGAATTTTGCCGCACTGGAAACACAGGAACAATCAGCGCCGGGACAGCTAACCGTCCGTGAAATGATTTCAATTAAAAAAACACTGGGCGAGAAAAAGGCGCAACCGGCAGAAAGATTACAGAAGGAAACGCCGCACAATTTTATTTTGCTCGGTAACCCGGTAAGGCACAGTTTGTCCCCTTTGATGCATAATACGGCTTTAAGAGAAATGGGCGTGCCGGAAACATACAGCGCCTGTTGCGTTTTGGATTTGGATGATGCCTTACGCGGCATGAAAGCGCTGAACGTCCGCGGCGCCAGCGTCACCATTCCTTTTAAGGTTGAGGTAATGCGGTATCTCGACGATATTGACGAAGACGCATTGAAAATCGGCGCGGTAAATACCATTATCAACAATAAAGGGACGCTTACCGGAACCAATACGGACTGGCTGGGGCTTATCATGACGCTCAAAGAAGAAATGAAGATTAAGGATAAGACTTTCGTTGTTGTCGGCGCGGGAGGAACGGCACGGGCGGCCGTTTACGGAATAATCAAAGAAGGCGGCTTACCGATTTTGGTCAACCGCACCGTATCAAGGGCAAAAATTATGGCCGAGCATTTCGGCTGCTCTTTTTATCCACTTAATCAAATCGCCAAAATCAAGGCTGACTGCTTAATCAATACAACACCTGTGGGTATGCATCCGCAAACCTCGAAATCACCCGTACCAAAGACAGTGCTTAAAGGTTACAAATATGTTATGGATGTCGTATACAATCCATTGCAAACCAAGTTATTAAAAGATGCTGCAGTCCAGGGTTGCCGGGCGCTTTCCGGCGTGGGGATGTTTGTCCACCAAGGAGCGGCGCAGCTCAAACTTTGGACAAGAAAGGAACCGCCCGTGGTATTGATGAAAAAAATAGTTTTAGAAAGGTTTACCACTCTTGATCAACGATAATTTATCCTTGACGGCGCCGCCCAAAATAGTGCGCGTCCCCGGCTCCAAAAGTCTGACGCAAAGGGCGCTGGTGATCGCCGCGTTGGCGCGTGATAATTCTTTTATCAGCAATCCTCTAATTTCCGAAGACACAAATTATTTGATGGAGGGACTCCGCATTCTGGGCGCACAGATTGTTTCCGTCTCCGGCGGCCTGTATGTGAACGGCACGGCGGGAAAACTGGCAAACACCGGCCGGCAGATTTTTCTGGGGAACAACGGCACGGCGCTGCGCTTTCTCACGGCGCTGGTTTGCCTGGGACAAGGCGAATACGTTTTAACCGGAGAAAAACGTCTTTGCGAGCGACCGGTAGGCGCGCTTGCCGAAGCGCTGAAAAAAATGGGGGTGCATATTACCTGCACCAACAATTGCCCGCCGGTCACAATAAACGCTAACGGACTTGCCGGCGGTAAAATATCCCTCAGGGACGTGGAAAGCTCTCAGTATGTTTCCGCTCTTCTTCTCTGCGCACCTTACACCCGGCAGGGCATCGAACTTACCTTGCGCGGGCGCGTGTCTTCGGTGCCTTACATCGACTTGACCGTAGCGGCGATGCGGGAATTCGGCATCAAAATTGAAAAAGAAAAAAATAAATACACCGTAAAGGGACAAAATTCATATCAGGGTCGTGAATACCGCGTGGAAGGAGACGCTTCCAGCGCTTCCTACTTTTTCCTGGCCGCCGCACTCCTGCGGCGTCCCATCCGCGTAATGGGAATCAGCCGTAAAAGCTGCCAGGGCGATATCCACCTGCTGGAGATTCTGGAAAAACTCGGCTGCCATATAGAGGCGCGGGAAGACTGGGTGGAAGTTACGGGAAACAACCTTACCGAGGGTGATTTCATTTTCGATCTTAATGACATGCCGGACATGGTGCCCACGTTGGCTGTGCTGGCCGCTTTCCGCCGTGGCAAGACAACCATAACGAATGTGGAACATTTAAGAATAAAAGAAAGCGACCGCCTGGCGGCGATGGCGGCGGAGCTAAAACGTGCGGGTATCAAAGCTGAAGAAACAGCAGACGGGCTGATCATTACCGGCGGCAAAATGAAGCCGGTAAAAATTCAAACGTACAACGATCACCGGATTGCGATGAGTTTCGCCGTTGCCGCGCTTGCTGTTACCGGCATTGAAATAACCGACAAAAAATGCGTGGATAAATCATTCCCCGAATTCTGGGAGGAACTAAGCAAAATATGAATATCGTTCTAATCGGCTATCGCACAACCGGAAAATCTACAGCCGGAAAACATCTTGCCTTCAAACTGAATCTGCCGTTTTTTGACACAGATACGCTGGTGGAAGAGAATATGAAAATGCCCATTGCCGATATTGTTGCGGCTCATGGTTGGGGCTTCTTCCGCGCCAGGGAGAAAGAGGCCGTGCAAGCCCTAGAAAAGCAAAAGGCTTGTATCATCGCCACGGGCGGCGGAGTGGTGCTGGATAAGGACAATGTTGCTTCTCTTAAAAAAAACGGATTTGTTGTCTGGCTTAACGCACCGCTTAATGATATCATCAGCAGACTCAACAACAAAAGACCGGGTGGGGTGGTCCGTCCGCAATTTACAGATTGGAACATCGTGGAAGAAACCATAAAAATGGTTAACGAAAGGGACTCTCTGTACAAACAAGCAGCGGACTATACGGTAGAAACAGCACAGAAAAGTATTGTAGAAGTAGGAGAAGAAATTTATCAACACCTTGTGGAAACAGGGCTGCTCATAAATATTTTGAAAAACAAAAAATTGTCCGATATCAACTAAACGGCAAAACTTTTTTTCGGGAGATATTATGGCCGGAAATACGACAGGTAGTATTTTTCGCGTTACCACATGGGGGGAATCACACGGAACAGCTCTTGGCGCGGTCGTGGATGGCTGCCCGGCGGGAATTGCTCTGGTAGAAAAAGATATTCAAGCGGCACTTGACAGAAGACGGCCGTCAAAAACAATTTCTTCCACCAAAAGAAAAGAGGCAGACAAGGTGGAAATTCTTTCCGGAGTTTTCGAAGGAAGAACCACCGGCACGCCTATTTCTCTTTTGATCAGAAACGCCGGCGCTGATTCTTCCGCTTATCTTAATTTAAAAGATGTTTTCCGTCCCGGACAGGGCGATTTTACTTATTGGAAAAAGTACGGCCGGCGGGACTGGCGGGGCGGCGGGCGCGCTTCCGGCAGAGAAACAGTAGCGCGCGTGGCCGCGGGAGCAGTCGCGGAAAAAGTTATTGCGCGTGCCGGCATGGAGGTTTTTGCTTATACCGTAGCCATCGGCGGCATTGAAATCGACCGCAAAAACATTCCGACGGGCAGGGAATTACTGCGCCGAACGCACGCCAATGCTCTTTTTTGTCCCGACGAAAAGGCGGCGACCGCTATGGAAGAAAAGATTGCCGCAGTGCGGAAGAATAAAGACTCACTGGGCGGGGTGGTGGAAATCATTGCGCGCGGTGTTCCGGCGGGACTGGGCGAGCCGGTTTTTGACAAGATGGACGCGGACCTGACCAAAGCGCTGATGAGCATCGGCACGGTCAAGGCTGTGGAAATCGGCGACGGCTGCGCGGTTGCCCAAAAAGCCGGCTCACAGATAAACGACCAAATGAATAAAAAAGGATTTCAGACAAATCATGCCGGCGGAATTCTCGCGGGAATTACCACTGGCCAAAATATTATTTTGCGGGCTTATTGTAAGCCCATACCATCTATCGGTCAGGAACAAAAAACATTGGACACAAAAGGAAAAGAAAGAAAAATTGAAATCAGCGGCAGACACGATGTCTGTGTGATACCGCGAATCGTGCCGGTATGCGAAGCAATGGTTTGCATTGTTTTGGCTGATCACCTCTTGCGGCAAAGGACGGTAATCAATGGATAATATTTCTGTGGGCATTATCGGGGGCACGCGCGGCATGGGCAGCTGGCTGGCCGCCTTGCTGCAAAAAGAAAATTGCAAGGTGCACATCTGCGGCCGCAAAACGCCTCTGAGTATAAAAGATATTGCCGGGCTTTGCGATGTTGTCGCCGTGGCCGTGCCGGTTGCCGCTACAGAAAAAGTCATCAGAGAAGTCGGGCCGCTGCTCCACGAAAACAAACTGCTGATGGATTTGACCTCGCTCAAAAAAGATCCGGTGGAGTGGATGCTGGCGAGCACAAGCGCGGAAGTAATCGGTTGCCATCCGCTCTTTGGCCCGAACATGCCGGATTTCTCCGGACAAAATATCATCTTGTGCCCTGCGCGCGGCGTAAAGTGGATTGCCTGGATTAAAGAGCTTTTCCAAAATAATGACTATAAAGTTTTGGAAACGAGTCCCGCACATCACGATAAAATGATGGCCGTTGTGCAGGTGCTCAATCATCTGCACACCATTTCTCTGGGCATGACCATCGCCGCATCAAAAATTAATCCTCGGGAACTTGCTAATTATTCCACTCCTGTTTTGCGCGCCAAAATGGAAATTGTCAAAAAAGTTTTTGCCGAAAGCCCGGAGCTTTACACTGACATCATCACGCGCAATCATGATACTGTCAAAATAATAGAGCTTTACGAAAAAACTCTGGCCGATATCCGTACACTGATTAAATCCGGCGATGCCGGAAAACTAAAAGACGTACTGGACAAAACAGCCAAAATTTTATTTTGACCTCTGCCGTGTAAGAAATTCCGCGCGCAAACCTTTTATTTTCGTAATTTATTATCCTTATTCAGCTTTTCAGTTTTATCCTCTTTTTCGTTTTGCTTTTACTAAAAGTTGATGTATTTTAGAAAATATATTTCATCAGCAAAAGAGGTATTAACTGAATTATGGAAGCACAAATCAGTAAAATAGCGGAAACAATTGTGGCGTCGAAAAGAATCGTTGTTTTTACCGGTGCGGGCATCAGCACGGAATCGGGCATACCTGATTTTCGCGGTCCGCAGGGATTGTGGACAAAAGTTGATCCCAACGATTACACCATTGACAGATTTCTAAGTTCGGAAGAAACGCGTCAGCGAATCTGGCAGCACCTCAGAGAAGGCGGCCTGATGGCCGATGTCCGGCCCAACCGCGCGCACTACGCGGTGGCCGAGCTGGAAAAAATGGGAAAATTAAGTTCCATCATCACGCAGAATGTGGACAACCTGCATCAGAAAGCCGGCAACTCCCCGTATCTGATCTACGAACTGCACGGCAACATGCAGAGGATCGTCTGCCTGCAATGCCATAAACGCTATCCCATAGATATCGCCCAAAAAGAGGTCCCCTCGCCCGAATACGTTCTTTCCTGCGAATCATGCCACGGCATTCTCAAACCCGATGTTGTATTCTTCGGCGAGATGCTGCCGCAGATCGTTTTAGCCCGCGCCACAAAGGAAGCGAGCACCTGCGATTTTCTTTTGGTGATCGGCTCCACCTTGTTTGTTTATCCGGCGGCCTATCTCCCGCTTTACGCCAAAAGAGCCGGCGCGAAAATCGCCATCATAAATCTGGGGGAAACTCAGCAGGACGATATCGCCGATGTGCGCATTGAAGCGCCCGCGGGAGAAGCGATGTCGCGGATAATCGAAAAAGTAAAAGAAAAAATCTAAATACTAAAAAATAATAATGTGCCTGATAATTTTTGCCTACGATGTTCATCCTTCCTACAAGCTTGTTTTAGCGGCTAACCGCGATGAATTTTATGACCGGCCTTCCGCATCTGCCGATTTCTGGAAAGATTATCCCGATCTGCTGGCGGGGCGTGATTTAAAGGAAAAAGGCACCTGGCTGGGCGTCACCCGGCAGGGAAAATTCGCCGCGATAACCAACTACCGCGATCCGGCATCTTTTATGTTCGATGCTAAGTCGCGCGGCAAACTGGTAAAAGATTTTTTAGGCGGCAAAAATAATGCGGAGGAATTCATTAAGAAAATCAGCAGACAGGATGCAAAATATAACGGCTACAATTTGATTCTTCAGGATAGCGGCGGCTTTTATTATCATTCCAACCGCGGTAGGGGAAAACAAAAAATAACGGTGGGGATTCACGGCCTCAGCAATCACCTTCTGAATACGCCCTGGCCGAAAGTTGTCCGGGGGAAAAAACTGATGAAAGAAGCGCTCAAAAACAAGGGAGCAGCGCTGGAAGAAGCGCTATTCGCGCTTTTATCCGACCGGCGCTTCCCGCCGCCGGGAAAACTACCCTCTACAGGAGTGGATAAAGAATGGGAAAAAGTTCTTTCGCCCATTTTTATTAAAAGTCCCCATTACGGCACGCGCTCGTCCACGGTTTTACTCATCGGTAAGAACCGTCGCGTTACTTTTATTGAAAAAAATTATGACGGCGGAGATGAGCCGTGGCTGGTGAACCGCTTTAATTTTATTTTGGATAAATGATGAATAAGCAACATGGCAATTCCTATCCGGCAAAGCCGCTAGTCGGCGTCGGGGCGATTGTCCAAAAAGACGGCAAAATATTACTGGTAAAGCGCGGCGTGGAACCAAGCTTTGGCCTTTGGGCAATTCCCGGCGGCACACTGAAATTGGGCGAATCAATGCGCCAGTGCGCCGAACGTGAATTGCTTGAGGAAACGGGAATTAAGGCCAAAGCCGAAGAATGCGTTTATGTTTTTGATTTTGTGGAGCACGACGCGCAGGGAAAAATTAAATATCACTTTGTGGTTGCTGATTTTGCCGCCAAGTATATTTCCGGCGAACCGCAGGGCGCGGATGACGCGCTGGAAGCGCGCTGGTTTAGCCCGCAGGAGTTGAATAGTATTGCCGTTTCTAAAAACACACTGGCGGCTTTGCGCACAATAGGATTTTCAGATTAGAGCGTTATCCTTGCGTGCAGTGTGTTCGTCTTTGATGGCGAATATTGTCCTGCGCATGCTCGGAAAGCAATCTCATAATTCGGATTGCCACATGGCAGCAAGTAGTAATTTACAATGACATGCCAAGGAGGCTATAATGAAAGTCGTTTATCATGAAGATTATAACGAAGTGTACACCTCCGATCCTGCCGCCTCTCCCGGAAGAATCCGCGCGGTGGAAAGCGTGCTCAAAGGCAAAGTGACTTTTGTCGAACCAAAACCGGCAACAAAAGAAGACATCCTGCGCGTGCACACGCCGGAGCATATAAAATCGGTGGAGCGCGAAGGCGTGTATGACATCGCGGCCTTAGCGGCAGGCGGAGCGATCAAGGCCGTCGAAATTGGTTTGACCGAGCCCTGTTTTGCTTTAATCCGTCCGCCAGGCCATCACGCATCCGCTAATAGCGCCTGGGGATTTTGTTATTTTAATAATATGGCAATCGCGCTGGAAAAATTAAAACACCAGGGCAAAATCAAAAAAGCTTTCATTCTGGATTTTGATCTGCATTTCGGCGACGGCAACGTCAATATTTTAGGCAACAAGGGCTATGTGACCATTTACAACCCCGCCACGCAAAACCGCAACGAATACTTGAAAAAAGTGGAAGAAGCTTTAGCGGAAACCAATGCCGACATGATTGCCGCTTCCGCCGGATTCGACAATCACGAGGCCGATTGGGGCGGATTATTAAAAACCGAGGATTATACTTTTATGGGCAAACTGATAAGAGAAACCGCCCAGCGCAACCACGGCGGCTGCTTCGGGATTCTCGAAGGCGGCTACAACCACAGCGTGCTGGGGAAAAATGTTCTGGCGTTCATCGAGGGATTGAAAGAAAAATAATGAAAATTAATTAATTATCTCAGTAAATATATAATTTTAAAAAAACGTCACTTTCGATCGGGACAAATAACTATAATTCCACTTGCGCGCCAAGTTCAACAACCCGATTGGCAGGAATTCCGAAATAGGACGTTGGATTTCCCGCATTTCTGGACATCACGGCGAATAATGATTTACGCCACCTCATCATCTTTGATTTTCCGCTGGTCAGAAGCGTTTCCCGCCCCAGGTAAAATGTTGTCGTCATCGGATCCGTAATTAATCCGTACTGGGCGACAATTTTCATAATCTGCGGCACATTAGGTTTCTGCATAAAACCATAAAAGGCCTCAACACGGTAAAAGCCCTGGCCCAAATCCTGAATTTTGATTCTTTCGCCCGCGGGAACAATCGGGGCATCCTTCGCCATAATGGAAAGAAACACAACCTGTTCATGCAACACATGATTATGTTTTACATTATGAAGCAGTGTCCGCGGCGTTCCCAGAGGCGATAAAGTCATAAAAACAGCTGTGCCGGAGACGCGCGGTATATGGCTTCTTGGCAAGTCAGCAAGAAAACTCTCTATGGGCAATCTTGCGTCTATCAAATTGCGGTATAGTTCTTCCCTGCCTTTTTTCCACGTGGTCATGACCAGCGCTACAATGGCCGCGACAAGGAGGGGAAACCATCCGCCGTCGACAATTTTAAATGCATTGCCAACAAAAAACGCAACATCAAAAGCGATAAATACTCCGACCAGGGGTATTACTTTCCACAGCGGCCATCTCCTGTAATGCGTCAAAACAAGAAAGAAAAGTAAAGATGTAATGATCATGGTTCCCGTCACGGCAATTCCATACGCGCCGGCCAATGAATTCGACTCCTTAAAACCGACAACCACGCCAATACAGGCAAGCATTAACGTGTAATTTACAAAAGGAATGTATATTTGCCCCTGCATATCGCTTGAGGTATGAATAATCCGAACACGTGGAAATAAACCCAACTGAACGGCCTGCTGTGTGAGTGAAAAAGTGCCTGATATTAACGCCTGAGAAGCTATTATTGTGGCAGCCGTGGAAAGTCCGATCATCGGGTATAAAAATGATTCCGGTACGAGTTTATAAAAAGGATTGATATTCATTTCGGGATGCACGAGCAACAGAGCTCCTTGCCCGAAATAGTTGCATAGCAACGAAGGAAAAACAAAAGAAAACCAGGACAGACGGATGGCATTCCTGCCGAAATGCCCCAAATCAGCATACAGCGCTTCACAACCGGTAATACATAATACAACAGATCAGAGCACGACAATGCCGTGTATACCGTTATTCATAAAAAATTCCAGAGCATAGACCGGATTAAGCGCGAGAAGAACCGTAGGTTCACGCGTAATTTGCACTAAACCAAAAAAACCAATGGCCACAAACCAAAGCACCATGATCGGAGCAAATAATTTTCCGATATTAGCAGTGCCTTTTTGCTGTAGTGAAAAAAGCAAAACAAGCACAATACAGGTCAAAGGTACTATAAATGGCGTCGCGGCTTTGGTGGCAACCTCGAGTCCCTCAATTGCTGAAAGAACAGATATCGCCGGAGTAATAACACCGTCTCCGTAAAGAAGCCCCGCGCCCAGAATTCCGGCCAACAAAAGAACAGCCTGAATAAAGCGGGACAGCTTTTTATCCGAGGTATTCAAAAGACTGACCAGCGCGAAGATACCGCCTTCGCCACGATTATCTGCCCGAAGAATAAAAGTTAGATACTTAATACTAACAACAACGGTAATCGACCAGAAAATAAGAGACAAAACTCCAAGGATATTCATCATACTGGGATCAATAGCGTGCTTGCCATGAAAACATGCTTTAATGGCGTAAAGCGGACTTGTTCCTATATCGCCAAAAACAACACCTATAGAGGCGATGGCCAGAAGTATGATTTTCTTATTGATCCGAGGGGAAAAAAATTCTCCCTTGGGTTCATCAGGTGAGTCGTTTTCAGAATTTGATGATGGCATAAAATTAAGAAGATTTTATAGGGAAGAATTATCAGATCGAACTGCTTTGTTTGGTTATACTCATCAAAGCCTGCAAAACTAACCGAAATACTCGAACAAAAGCAAATGAGATTACCCCAAGCTTTGTGATATTCCCTAAAAAAATTAGCTCCTCCGTTCCTTAAACACGGGCTTAATTTGTATTGCAATTAAACCATCTTCAAGTGCTTGTCAATCAACTTGTTTCATTTATTTCATAAGCATTTCCTGAATATTATTATGATGATATAGAGGTATTTAGCTAATTGCCGATATTTTTAAATAACTATCACCTTTCAGTTAGTAATGTGTAATTTGATATTTTAAAAATGTTAAAGTTTCATGTAAAAAATTAACATCGTTTTTCAACACATAAACTCGAAAAATTCTGTTCAGCGCTTCATCATTAATTTTTCGTTGGTAATTTCATCCAAGCACTTCACCGTTTTTCAAAGCACAAAAACTATGCTTCCCGGCCAATCATCACATATGGAGATGATCCAGCGTGAAAGATGTAATTACCAACATTTGTCGCTGCAGTGCTGTTTTCTATCGCCTCTCTTTCCCCTTGTATTTTCAATAATTTCTATTATATAAACGCCTCATTGCGGAGGAAAAAACATGCGGACTATCATCATCGGCGCCGGGGAAGTTGGCTACCACATCGCCAAAAAACTCTCCGACGAAAAAAAGGACGTAGTTTTAATTGATAAAAACCCGGCGAAAATCCGGCGCATCAGTGAAGATCTGGATATCCAGGCGCTGCTTGGTTCGGGAACCAGTCCCCGGATGCTCAGGCAGGCCGGCATCGAAGAAGCGGAACTTCTCTGCGCCGCAACAGACAGCGACGAAGTAAATCTGATCGCCTGCCTTCTGGCGCGCAGCCTGAACCGCCACATGGTCAAGATTGCCCGCGTGCGCAATCAGGAATATTTGCGGGAAAAGTCTCTGTTCAGCCAGGACCTTCTCGGCGTGGATTTAATAATCAATACTCAGGACATGATGGTCAAAACAATTCTGAGTCTCATGGAAGTGCCGGGCGCTTCCGAGGTGATTGATTTTCTGGACGGCGAAATGAAGCTGATCGGGTTTCTCATCACCGAAGATTCCCCTCTGGCAGGAAAAAGACTCGGCGGCCCGATGATTGCCAAAGAGAACCTCCTCGTCGTCGCTATTGTCCGGGGCCATAAGATTCTTATTCCCAGCGGGGAAGATACCATCGAACCGCTGGATATTATTTACACGGTTGTGAAAAAGAATGACGTCAACACAACACTAACACTGCTGGGTTTGCCGACCAAGCCGATAAAAAATGTCATCATCATCGGCGCGGGTGGGACGGGCATGGCCGTGGCCAAGGCGCTGGATAACCGGCGCCTGAATGTCCGCCTCATCGATCATGACGGAGAAAAATGCAAAAACGCCGCATCCCTTTTGAATCATGTCACCGTTATCCGGGGAGACGCCGCCGACCGTGATCTGCTTAAGGAAGAAAATGCGGGAGATATGGATTTGCTCATCGCCGTAACCGGCGATGAGGAGAGTAACGTTCTTATTTCACTCCTGGCCAAGGAGCTGGGAACAAAGCGCACCATCACCCGTGTCAGCAAGCTCAGCTACATGCACATCGTTTCCGTCATCGGGCTGGACACCGTCATCAATCCTCGCATGTCGGCGGTACGGGCGATTCTCCAGTATCTGCGCCGGGGAAAAATTATTTCTGTCTCCCCCTTAAGGGAAGAACAGGCCGAAGCGATTGAAGCCGAAGCGATGGAAACCTCGGATATCGTCAACACGCCGCTTGCCGACGTGAAGTTTCCCCCCGGTGCGATTCTGGGCGCCATCGTGCGCAATGGGGAAATCATTATTCCCCGCGGCGATACCACTGTCCAGCCGCATGACCGCCTGATTATTTTTGCCCTGCAGAATGTTCTGGATCAGCTGGAGAGACTGTTGACCGTGAAGCTGGAGTACTTCTGATGAACGCCCGTCTTATTGCCTATATGATGGCCGTTTTGGTTTTCTGCCTGGGAGTCTTCATGATCATTCCGCTTACGGCCGCTTTCTACTACGGCGATGGCAGCGCTCCGGCATTTTTAATTTCCATGACCGTTACCTGCGCTTTGGGCGCTTGCGTTTTTCTTATCACCCGCCATCGTCAGGATCTGTATCTTAGCCACCGCGACGGTATGGTGATTGTCACGTTGGGATGGCTTATCGCCGGTTTAATAGCAACCATGCCATATCTTATCTCCGGAGCTATTCCTGATTTCACCGACGCTTATTTTGAATCCATGTCCGGATTTACAACGACCGGCGCGAGCATCCTGCAAAATATTGAAGCTATGCCTGAAGGAATTCTTTTGTGGCGCGCCCAGACCCAATGGCTGGGCGGTATGGGCATTATTGTTTTGTCCATTGCCATTTTGCCTTTTCTGGGAATCGGAGGAATGGAACTTTATAAAGCGGAAACTCCCAGCCCAGTGGTGGATAAGCTTACTCCCCGGATTGCCGAAACAGCCAAAGCACTGTGGAAGATTTATATTCTTCTGACGTTTTCTCTGATCGTGCTGCTGCTGATCGGGAAAATGTCTCTCTACGATGCCGTATGTCATGCCTTCACTACCATGCCCACCGGAGGCTTTTCTCCCAAAAACGCCAGCGTGGGATATTACCAGAGCGCTTATATTGATATCGTCATTTTGACTTTCATGTTTTTGGCGGGAATCAACTTTTCGCTCCATTACAAACTGGTGCAGGGCAACATCAAAAGATTTTTCCTCGATCCGGAATTCCGTGCTTACTTGTGCATCACCGTAGCCTTTATTTTTCTGGTCTTCACGGATGTTTACGTATCGATTTATACCAAAATCACAGACGCGCTGCGTTATTCTTCCTTCCAAGTGGTATCAATTATTACTACGACAGGATTTGTGACGACGGATTTTGAAAAATGGCCTGCACTTTCTCAGGTGATTTTGTTTATCAGCATGTTTCTCGGCGGCATGGCCGGTTCAACAGGGGGCGGCATCAAGATTATGCGCATTATTCTGCTTGCCAAGCACAGTTACCTAGAAATCATCCGCATTATTCACCCGCATGCCACCACGATGGTCAAGCTGGGCGGCGTGCCGGTTTCCCAGACAATCATGCGCAGTATCTGGGGATTCTTCCTTCTGTTTATGGGAATTTATATTCTGGGGGTAATTATTCTGGCCGCCCTGGGACTGGATATGGTTACAGCACTTACCGCGATGGCGACTTGCATAAGTAACGTGGGTCCCGGCCTCGGCGGCGTGGGGCCAATGGATAATTTTGCTTCTATTCCCGTTGCCGGTAAATGGTTTTTGAGTTTCAGTATGCTTCTGGGACGTCTGGAAATTTACACAATTATCGTATTTTTGATTCCGGCCTTCTGGCGGAAATAAAATTTACAACCGTTACTTTCCGATACAGAAACTGGAAAATATTTTATCCAGCACTTCCTCGTTTATTTTTCTGCCGGTAATTTCATCGAGGCTATCTATTGCTTCGCGCAGTTCAAAGGCGGTGATTTCCGGAGATTCACCGCGCGCTATCGCCTCCTTTGCCACCACGATATTTCTTCGCGCTTTTTCGAGTGATTGTTTATGACGCAAATTTGTAATCATCACGGAGCCGGTATCCGGCCGAGGATGCGCGCCGCAGGAATCAATAATCGCCCTTTTTAATTCCGCGAGCCCCGCACCGAACTTGGCGGAAATCTTAATAATTTTTTTCTCCGGCTCAATCATGTGCGCGATTTTCTTTATATCCCAGGAAGCAGGCAAATCGCTTTTATTGATGGCAATAACAGTATTGACATTTTTATTTTTCGATATAACTTCTTCGTCTTCAGGTGAAAGCGGGATACTGCCGTCCAAAACAATCAGCGCCAAGTCGGCATTAGCCAAATTTTCCCAGACCAGACTTATTCCCTCTTCTTCGATGGCATCCTTTGGTTGGCGGATTCCCGCGGTGTCCACCAGATTTAAAACCGTGCCGTGGACAACAACCTCATCAACAATGAGGTCACGCGTGGTTCCCGGTATGTCGGTGACAATCGCTTTTTTCTTGCCCGTGAGCGCGTTGAGCAGACTGGATTTACCCACGTTGGGTTTGCCGGTAATCACAACATTCAAGCCTTGCGTGATTATTTTTGCCTCATGATATGTAGAAAGAAGTTTCTCTATGCTCTTCTTCGCTTCATCTATCTGCGGTGTCAGAAAAAGCGATTCTTCCGCAGGCGCGTCTTCCACAAAATCAATAGATGCTTCAAATACAGCCAGCGCCTCAATCAAAAGACCTCTTGCTTTTTCAATTTCGGCGCTCAGGTTCCCTTTTAATTGGGCGAGCCCAAGAGAAAACGCCTGCGGTGTCGGGGCGGCAACCATCGCGGCCAGCGCTTCCGCCTGAGACAAATCCAATCTATTGTTGAAGAAAGCGCGCCGGGAAAATTCTCCTGGCTCGGCAAGGCGGCAACCCAGGTATATCAGTTCGGAAAGAATTTTCTGCATGATGACAGGACTCCCATGGCCGTTGATTTCGATAGCGTCTTCACCGGTAAAGGAGTTTGGACCACGCATAAAGGAAATCAGAACCTCATCCAGTACGGTTTTCCCGTCGGCGGAAACAATGTCGCCATGATAAAGGACGTGGCTTTCCCACAAACACTTTTT
>Ga0255344_1002134_pt1 | contig 24640 bp, 25 predicted proteins | sample wastewater_treat_5_FD_192414 | JGI IMG/M metagenome (GOLD analysis project Ga0255344, IMG submission 192414) | Wastewater microbial communities from Lulu Island WWTP, Vancouver, Canada - plant18 | ecosystem: Engineered > WWTP > Wastewater > Unclassified | place: Canada: Vancouver, British... | reverse complement strand
CAGGGGCTTCGGGCGGCCAGGTGCCGTTGTCTTTGTCATTCCAGAACCAGTTATAGTAGTAATAGCCGCCTGTCAGACTTTCGATACGAATGGATATCATCGCGCGACCCTTCAGGGCATCCGGGATATTGAAGGTCACGGACATCGAACCGCCAGCGCCGGAGTTGAAGGTAGCTACTTCAATTCCGTTTTCGGCGCGGGTGTTGTATTCACCCATGAGCACCTTCCAATCAAGATTTCCGGGCATGTCTTGGGTCAGAATCGTGACGGTCGCGTCTTTTTTTACTTCGCTGATGGTAAAACTCGGATACGCAGCATGGACCTTGCTGACGCCAAGCATGGACGGCAGGAGCAAGCCCAACAATAAAATAATGGCGAAAAAGCGTTTCTTGTTCATAATCACTCCTTAGATTGATTGAAGGCTCATGTTGTACCTAATTAGACGTATTAACAAGCGATTTAGTTCCAATGAGAATTCTAAACGCAAAAGCTTGAAATTTCAACATCTAAAAAAACATTATAATCTGCTGGTATGGAGAAAGATACTATAAAAACTAAAATGCTGCCGCAAAAAGCTTGTTTGGCGGTTTTCATGGCAGCAGGTTTGCTCGGGCTGGCTGGTTTGTGCCTGGCGGGCAGAACCTACCTTGGCGGGCGCAATAAAAATGTGATGGCATTCCTCCGCGCTCCTGAGAAGCATCCGGAGTACGTCCTCGATGCTCTCAGCCGCTGCGGTGAGGCGCCGTTTCTGCTGCCGAGCCGGGGTTTTGTTGGCTACCTTTGGGACGATTCGTTCAGGCTATTCCACCGCCACCAGGGCATTGATATTTTCGCTGGTACAGAAGCGGGAAAGACGCCTGTTTACGCGCCTTATGACGGCTTTTTGACCCGCGAAGAGGGCTGGCATTCCAGCCTCATCATCCGCGTTCCGCGAGACCCGCTGCAGCCAGACCGGCAGATATGGCTCTACATGACCCACATGGCGGACGCGGACGGAAATTCATTCATCGAAGGCGCATTTCCCCCTGGGACATACGAGAAACCGGTGTTCGCCGGTGATCTGCTGGGCTATCAGGGCGATTATTCCGGTAATCCCGTCCGACCTGTAGGCGTGCATTTGCACTTTTCGATTGTTCAGGATGACGGAGCGGGGAAATACCTCAACGAGCTGGACATTCTCAACACGCTCGACCCAAGCCCATACTTTGGCTTCGAACTCAACGCGAAATCGCTGAAAAGCTCTGAAATCCCGGGATGTGTGCCCTAAGTTCGCGGATATTGGCGATTCAACCTGAGATTGGCTATAATGTGCGGGAGTAAGAAAAGGAGTACCCATGCAGGAACTAACCCCAAACGTCTCAATCCAACAAAACGCACTCGGCTTATTTACCGGCATTGTCCATACGACAGAAGGCAAGATCCTTATCGATTCCCCCTACCGCACGGATGATACCAAAACCTGGGGCAGCCTAGGCGCGAAGTCGAATTCCGTCTTTTTGGTGCTGCTCGATACGCAGTACGACCGCATGCTCAGTGCCAAAGGCAGCGACTGCATCATTATCTCCCATTCAGACTATCTCCTCCCAGCGCGACCGCGCCAGCAGGCGGTAAAACTGCAAGAGGAACTACTCGGCACGGGTGAAGGTTATGAATCCAGCAGTTCATCCAACCGACCCTATTCGCCCGAGATCAGTTTTGACGAAAACATGAACCTGTTCTTTGGTGGAACGCATGTGGCGCTGGAGCACCATCCCGGTTCGAATTTGGCAGGAATCTGGGCGATCCTACCCGAGGAAAAGGTGGTTTTCGTGGGGGACAGCGTCATGGTGGATCAGCCGCCATTTCTGGCGTACTGCGATCCGGCTGCCTGGGCGGCTGACTTGAAGATTCTGGCTTCCCGGACGTATAAAGGCTACCAGATCGTTTCTTCCCGCGCAGGTGTGGTTACCCAGGATCAGGTGAGGGTAATGGGTAAACTGATGACCTTCATCCAGAACAGCATTGCTTCTTTACGGGAGAAGGGCTCCGATCTGGACACTTACCTCGCGTTGATACCGCGCATTCTGAAGCGGATCGAATACGCGCCGGCTGAGGGGGAATTGTTTTATAACCGTCTCCGTTGGGGACTGACGACCTTTTTTGAATTGAACCAAGCTTCGGGAGCAAACTAAATGGCAGCAATGATAGCAGGTTACGAGCCCGCGATCGAACTGACGCGCGGGGGAATTGTGGAATGTGTTCACTTCGGCGCAATGGCAGTGGTCGATTCCGGGGGCGCTCTCTTAAGCGCGCTTGGGGACCCTTACCTGGTGACCTTTCCGCGCAGCTCCATGAAGCCGCTGCAAGCCCTGCCTTTTGTCGAAGACGGCGGTCCGGAACATTTTGGACTGACCGAAAAAGAGCTTGCCATTATATGCGCCTCGCACCACGGCACCGATGAGCATGTGCAAGTTTTGCGCTCCATCCACACCAAGGCAGGTTTGCAGGAATCTAACCTGCAGTGCGGCGTCCACTGGCCCTCAGACAAAGCCACGAGCCTCGCCATGCGGGCGCGCGGGGAGGAGCCAACGCCCTACCGCCATAATTGCTCCGGAAAACACAGCGGGATGCTCGCGCAGGCGGTTTTGCACGGATATTCCAGGGAAAACTACCTTTCAATGGACAATCCCCTCCAACAGCGCATTTTGAAAACGGTCGCGGAGATGTGCGACCTGCAGCCTGGAGACATGCCAATTGGAATTGACGGCTGCAGCGCGCCGGTCTTCGCGATGCCGCTTTATAACTACGCTCTGGCAATGGCGCGTCTGGCGCAGCCGGATGGGCTGGGCGAAACCCGCGCGGCTGCCTGCCGGAAGATCACCCATGCTATGATGGCTTACCCGGTAATGGTGGCTGGTCCACATGGGCTTGACAGCGTTTTGATGGACCTGATGCAGGGCAGGGCAGCCGTGAAAGGCGGCGCGGAAGGCTACCAGATGGTCAGCCTGATGCCCGGCGCATGCGGAAAAGGTTCGCCGGGAATCGGCGTCGCGTTCAAATTCAGCGATGGCGACCCAGACCGGCGGGCGACTTATGCGCTCATCGTCGCCCTGTTCAAAGCCTTAGGTTTTGAGGCGGAAATAGCAAGTGAAGCGTTCAGCTCCTTCAATACCCCCATTCTGGAAAATTGGCGCGGTCTTGAAATCGGTCAGATCCGAATGGCGAAACCTATCAGCCTCAAAAGAACCTGGTAAGCAGAAATGGACCAGATCCAGGAACATCGGGAACGCCTCGCGCGGGTGAAAGAACGACTGCATCATCGTTTTGGCACACCAATCTGGCATGTACAGATGCCCGCGGTGGACGAATTGGTCTGCACCATCCTCTCGCAAAACACCAACGACATCAACCGTGACAAGGCTTTTTATGCCCTGAAAGAGCGCTACAGCGACTGGGAAGCGGTCCGGGATGCGGATCCGAACGAACTGCAGCACGTTATTCGGGTCGCGGGGCTGGCAAACCAGAAGGGTCCCAATATTCAGGCAGCCCTGCGGGATATCACGCAAGCCCGCGGGGAAATCGACCTGGATTGGTTGAAGGAATTGAGCACGGAAGAAGCCCGCGCATGGCTGGTCAGCCTAAAGGGGGTGGGACCAAAAACCGCCGCGATCGTGATGGTATTCTCGCTGGGAATGCCGGCTTTTCCGGTGGACACGCACATTTACCGCGTCACGGGGCGCATCGGTTTACGCCCCAAGGAGCTCGATATCACCAAGACCCACGCCTACCTTGAAAATATCGCCGAACCCGCGGATTACGGCAGTTTGCATCTCAACCTGATCGACCTCGGGCGGGAAGTCTGCCAGGCGCGCAAGCCGAAATGCCCGGGCTGTCCGGTTTTGGATTTGTGTCAGTTCCCGGAAAAGACGCTCTGACCCGGCTGGTTCAGCCGGCAAGTTCCCCAAGCAAAGACCAGGGTCCGGTCCACGTGACGCGGACCTTGCGTTCCTGCCCGAGCAGGTTCTGCTCCGATTCCACGAAGACAAGGCGGTTGGTCGGCGTTCTGCCGCGCCAGCGTTTTTTGGACTTTCCTTCAAAGAGCACCGGAACATTTTGCCCGAGAAAGGCGGCGTTGAGGCTGCCGACAACTTCTTTTTGCAGGTCCTCCAGCGCTCTGAAGCGGCGCATTTTTTCCTCAGGTGGGACGTCATCGGGAAGGTAGCGGGCGGAATAGGTGCCGGGTCGGGGTGAGTAGCGGGCAAGATGAGCGACATCCAGCTTGAGATCCGCCAGCGTTTCGTAGGTGTTCTGGAAGGCGACTTCGCTTTCGCCGGGGAAGCCGACGATGATATCGGTGCCGATCGAGACGCCCGGAACGCGTTCGCGGATTTGGGCAATCAACTCGCGGTATTGGCTGTTGGTGTAGCCGCGCCGCATCATCTTGAGGATTTCGTCATCGCCTGCCTGCAAAGGGACCTCAATGTGGGGCATGACCTTCGGAAGCGCGGCGACGGAGTCAATCAATTCGGGGGTCATCCAATTCGGGTGGGAGGTCAGAAAGCGCAGCCGCAGCAAGTCGGGAATTTCGGAAAGGTCGGCAAGCAACTGCGGCAGGTGATAACCGCCTTCCAGGTCCAGACCAAAGCGGTCAACGATCTGCCCGAGCAGAACGAGCTCCTTAGCGCCGCCGGCGACGAGGCTGCGGGCTTCCTGGAGAATTTTTTCCGGGTCGCGGCTGCGTTCTTTTCCGCGTTTGCTCGGAATGACGCAGTAAGTGCAGGCGTGCGAGCAGCCAAGCACGATTGGAAGGTTCTCGGAGACGGCATGCGCCTCCAGAGGGGGCAGCCCGAAGGCGCTGTCCAGGACGTCATCGACCCGTTCGCGCCAGGCTTCCGCGTCTGCGTGCTGGATCCGCCCTTCGAGCGCGCGCAGGAAGGGTTCGGGGTCTGAAGGCGCGGCAAAAATGTCCACCCAGGGGAAGCGTTTTTCAAGAGCGCGGTTGCCGTGGATGCCGATCAGGCAGCCCATCAATCCGATGATCAGGTTGGGATTGGCAAGCTTGAGCGGACGGAGCGAGTTGAGCCGCCCCAATGCGCGGTCCTCGGCGCTCTGCCGCACGACGCAGGTGTTCAGGACGATCAAATCCGCCCCTTCTGCTTCAGGGGCAGCAGTCAGCCCAAGGGATTCCAAAGCCCGTGCCAGGCGGTTGGAATCCGCGACATTCATTTGACATCCTTCGGTCCAGATATGGTAACGCATCGGCACCCATTATACTTGACAGAGCGCGGGGAAATCGCCCTTGCGGTCGGAAAGAAAAATCCATTTTTATCAAGCATAGAGGCAAATCCTTGGGGCGCGGGTATGCCGTGCCCGGAAAAAGCAGGTTTGGTATGCCGATTCCTGCCAATTGATTCCGATATAAACTGGGTAGAAAACAAAAAATATTGGATGATCAATAACTGAAAAATTGACATCCTTACGGGCGGAAGATGTTATAATCTTTTCTGACGGCTGATTAGTGCAAACGAGGTGAATATGGATTTTAAAGTTACTGAATACAAACGCGCGTGTGTGGTGAAGGGGCTCGGTCGGATCGATAGCGCTGTCGCTCCTGACATTGAACGGCTTCTGACAGAGTTGATCGAGAAAAACAAAGCCATCATTTTCGACATGAATGATATTGACTTTGTTTCAAGCGCTGGTTGGTGGTCGATCATCCGCGTTCAGAAAGAACTCAAGAAGCGCGGGAGGGATAATTTGATCCTGGTTGGTTTGTGCCAAAATGTGCGCGAATCGATGGATTTGATTGGCATCCTGCCTTACTTTACCATCTATGATGAATTGATCGACGCCATCGCCAGCGTCTAAATGCTAAAATTAAACGGAGGTTGAGAAATTTCAGCCTCCGTTTTTACCTCAACAACCGTTATTCAAGGTTGACTATGTAACTTGCTTTTTCCCTCGTGAAGGGAGTCGTGCCCGAGATGACCAGCACGACTTTTTGAACGCCTTCCCCCTGAAACATTGAGGCATCAATGGAAAGCTCGCCCTGGAAGGCGTAATGTTCCACGTTGACTCCGCTCTTGGAGTAGGTTACGACGCTGAGGTTCATGGTTTGGGGCAGTTTGTTCTGCACCCGAACGAAACCGTCGCCGGTCCAGCCGCCAAGGTCGCTTTCGAGGTCCGAGGCATAGCCAATCGCGTCGATCGCGAAGTCGTCAATTGCCATTCCCTTTCCGTTCACCGCGGCATCGGTCACGTAGTCGAAACGGAGCGTCACCTCGCTGCCGGCGAACTTGGAAAGGTCAACTTCCTCGTCAAGCCAGCCAGCAGACTGACCGTTCCAGCCGCAGCCGTAGCTGTTGCCGGAGGGGTTGGAGGTTGTGCAATACTTGGAATTCAGGATTTCCCAGTTGACGCCGTCGGTTGTGGCGCTGATGTAAAGGTAATCGTAATCTTCTTCAAGGTCGTACCAGGTCTTGAAGGTCAGGGCAACACCGCCAGTGACATCGCTGAGGTCGAAGGTCTGCGAAAGTGAAGCGTTCGATTCATCCCCGGCGTTGGACCAGACGAAGTATTCGCCGGAACTCGGGGTGGAGAAGGGAAGCAGATTGACCGCGTCAGAGGCGTCTATCTGTATGTTCTGCAGATTGCCGCACTCGATCTCAATGTAATCCACGCCGTATTGGTAGACGCTGCCGTTTACCTTCGTCGGGCAGCTCATCACGGATTTTTCTACATCTACCGCGCTGGGATTGTAGCTTTGGTAGTCGTAGCGCCCGTCCTCAACGCGCGAGTCCTGCAGCAGGTTCGCGACTGCCCAATCAGCGAAGAACTCCTCACCCGTGTAGGGCTTGCCGGTGCTTGGATTGACCAGGTTGAGTTCGTTCATTACCTTCTCGATGCCCACGAATCCATTCTCATCGTGCCGCACCAGCGCTTTGGTCGCATCCTCCCCGAAGCGGTCGAGGAAATAGACCATGAAAAGGTAAGAAGCGCCATAGTGCGGACCGTTGCTGCCGATATCGCCGGACCAGTCGTTGAGTTGCATGTCGGGGTTGTACATGTACAGGCGGTCAAAACCGCCGGCGTCATATCCGTTGACGTGCTCCGCAAGCATGGAGAAGCCTTCGTTTACCCAGGATTCTTCATTCTTATCCTGGTACCAGTGAATCATATGTTGAAATTCGTGCGCCATTGTGCCGTAGATGTAATCATCTCCGAGGTCAACGTTATCGGCGCTGAGCAGGAACATTTCGTGCGCGTTTGAATAGGGATGGGCGTCCGGGTGGAGCTCATCGGCGGAGGAATAATAGCCGGCGAGGTTCACGCCCAGGTTGCGGGCATAAAGCACGTAGAAGCGCGGGTCGCCGTCCACGCCGGGGTTCCATTCCTGACCGAAAAATTCGCGGTTGGTGGGGATGATTTCCTTGTCGAAGGTGTCTGCGAGAGTTTTCAGGTCTCTTTCGTTGAAGCGGACACCGTTTTCGATCCAGAAATAGATGTTATCGCCAACGTACTGCAGGGTGGCGTCGATCTGGGAATTGATATTCGTGTCGGTGTTGGTAGTCCAGAAGGTTTTCTGGTCGCCGACGGAATAGGGGGCTTCCGTGTCGATCAACTCGCTGGGCACATCGGGCTTTCCGCCCAGGCGCGATGCCAGGTCGATGGGATCGTTGATGGGCATCGTGGTTTGGTTGAGCTCAGCGAGGGTTTGGGCGGCTTTTTCCTGCTCAACCGCGTCCAGCGACAGGGTGCTCGGGTCCACGAAGGGGGTGGGGGTAGCTTCTCCGAAGCTGAACGGCGTTTCCATCGCCGGAATGGCTGTGGAGAGAACATTCATTGAAAGGATGGTCGTTCCGGCAATCATCACGAGGCATAAACAAACCACACACAAAATCAGAATCGCTGTAATGATCAGCACAATTTTTACAGAATTATTCATATTTATTCTCACTTTTCCGACCGCCGCCATAACCGCGCGGCAGCCTGCCAAACATTGTACCCAATCTGCGGGATTTGGGAAACAGATAATCTAAGGTTTTTTTTAGCATCAATTTCAGGTAAAAGATCTTGGTTAATTGGCCTGAAGGAAAGCAGTTTTATACCTTCCTGCCGGCAGACAACATGCCCAGAACCTTTGAGTTGCTGACATCATTACTGCGGTTATGAGCATTTGAAGCAGTATTTTGGTAATGAGAATTTACAGGAAGGCACAAGTAAATGGTCGTGTGAATTTAGTTTCAAAACCCCAAGAAATTAAATCTCTTTAAATCGTTGTGTATGCCTTCTAAACGAACAGGGTTGAGGACAAGTTGCGGGGATCTGTTTCGCACGCGTTTCCCCGCCTTCAACTATCGATCTCCAAAAAAGGTGTATCAGGTAAATTCATACAAAGGCGCGGCATTTTTCGAAGGGCGTGGTTGAGGACAATCCGAACCACAATTATGCAATCTTATGAGCATCCTCAACCCGCCATTGAGGGCGTTGTCATATCTATCCCGCCAAGTCGGTGATTTGATTTTGATTGCGGCGGGTTGGAAGCGGTAAGGTCCAACCTCAATTTCCAATTTGACCGCTTCCAACCACGCCCTACCGGCGGCAGAATTTCGTGGATCATTTTGCAGCCTTATGGTCGTCCTCAACCCGCCATCAAGTCATATTCATTCCGGCGAATTGGAAGCGGGAGAGGCGACCGAAGGACAGGGTTTTCAACGCTTCCAATTTCGCCCGGAGGAAAAATCGCGATTCATATTGGACGCATTTTTTATTGTTGGGTGCGAATCTATTGTAGGGCGCGATTGGGGACGAAGAACCGATGAATGGAAACCCATTAATCCGGCCCCAATCCGCCGTTTAGGAGCGTTGTCATGGTCATTGCGGCGAATTGGAAGCGGGGAAGGCGACCAGAGGACAGGGTTTTCAACGCTTCCAATTCCGCCCTACCGGCGGCAAAAAATTCGTGAATCACATTGGACGCTTTTTTGTTGTGTGCGAATCTATTGTAGATACCGTCTTAAAAGTCAAGATGAAAAATTGAATTGACGGTCATAATCAGGATCAAAAGGCATCTGAGACTTCAAAACACCATAAACAATATGCAGTAACTTTCGCATGCAAGCCGCAACAATCGCCATGGTGGGGAGCTGTTTCTTCCGCAAGCGTTCCTTCAAAGCCCGGACCACGGGATTGTGTGTCATCGCCACTATGGCTGGCATATACAGGCAGGCACGCAATTCGTTGCGTCCTTGTTTGGAGATACGGGTTTTCTTGTGCACCGATGAGCCTGAACTAAAGCCCTTCGGATTGAGACCAGCATAAGCAGCTAATTGTGGCGCATTCTCAAAACGGTTGATCTCTCCAATTTCAGCCAATAATCTGGCAGAGGTTTTCTTGCCAACCCCAGTAATGGAAACCAAAAGCTCCTGCTTTGCCTTCAGGTCAGGTGTCTGGTTGGTGAAGTTCTGGATCTCTGCTTCAGTGGCTTCCATGCCTGCCTTCAAGTACTCTAAATGAACGCTTATATCCCGGATCAAACAACCAAAAAACAACCAAAAACGGTTGACTTTTAGACCTATTTCAGGTAATATCTTTGGGCATCGTGGCGAGGTAGCTCAACGGTGGAGCAGTGGACTCATAAGCCATTGGTTCTGGGTTCAAATCCCAGCCTCGCCATAAAGCCTCCGGCTTCCTCGTTGGAATGACTTAGATCGAGCTCCCATACCATAATAGAAGCGAGTAAGATCAATGGACTTCCGAAAATCGGCCGGGTTTGACGATCTTTCAAGGTGGATAGACGCTTTTATTCTTGATCGAAAAAGTCAAGACTTAGCTCAAGGTACTCTTTATTTCTATCGTGCCAAGCTCAAGCTGTTCACCAATTATGCGTCTGAAAACTCCATAACGCGTATTTCCCAGCTCACGCCGGACTTCATTCGTGCCTATCTGATAGATCTTTCGCACAGCCACAATCCCGGTGGGGTGCATGCCGCCTACCGCGCTCTCAAGTCGTTCCTCACTTTCTTCGAGGACGAGCTGGGTGACGAGAACTACCTCAATCCCATTCGTAACGTCAAAGCCCCGAAAGTCAGCGTCCACCCACTCGAGCCGGTCCCACTCGAGATCGTGTCGAAGCTTCTGAAAGTCTGTGACGCGTCCTCTTTCTGTGGAGCTCGAGATCACGCCATAATCCTGTTCCTGCTGGACACCGGCCTACGTGCGAGTGAGCTCTGTTCTCTGGACGTGGACGACCTTGACGTGGTCGGTGGAAGCGTGCTGGTGCGGTCAGGTAAAGGCGGAAAGCCCCGAATTGCGCTGATCGGAAAGCGCACCCGAAAGGCTGTCCGCTCCTATCTGCTTCTGCGTCCGGAAGTTCTGACAGATGCGCTCTGGCTGACCGATGACGGTGATCGCCTTTCCTATTGGTCGCTCAATCTCATGCTCAAACGCCGGGCGAAACAGGCCGGTGTGCCAAAACCGGAGCTCCACGACTTCCGGCGCGCCTTCGCCTTGTCCTGCTTGCGGTCGGGCATGGACGTTTACTCGCTTCAACGTCTGATGGGTCATTCTGATCTTTCCGTCCTCCGGCGGTATCTGGCGCAGACCGATGACGATCTCAAAACCGCCCACGCCAAAGCCAGCCCGGTCGATAATCTCTGACGCCCAAAACCGCCCCAAAATCGCGATTGCGTTCCGTAAACGATTTATCTATCTGACTGCCCAGCACACGCAAGGATTTCCCCGCGGATTTCCAGCCACCTGCCACGCCTACCCCGTTTTCAGGTGTGAACATTTTGCGCGTCTGTAATATAGAAGCGAGTTTGCGAAATTGGTACGCAAAAGGCTTGACAAACGTATAGCTATGTGCTAATATATATATAGTTACAGAGAGAGAATAACTAAGGAGAAACGAAATGAACGAACGAAATGAACGCAAGCTGACAGAAAACATCAATGATCTCGATTCCACCGTAAGCTCTTGGCAGGATCTCGCGAGTTACGCAGACATCGAAGCCGAGAACAATCCGACAGACGAGATCAAAGAGCGGGCGCGGTGACAAGATCAAGATCGAAGAGTTGGCAACAAAGATGGGAATGAGCTACGACGCTACCGTCTTTGAGCTCCACATCGTTTCCAACTGGATGCCGATCAACTACGCTCACGGCTACGCTTACGTACTCGCAAGCGAGAGTGACCGTGAGTACGCCATCGACCACCAGGAATACATCAAGTTTATTGCGGACAGCCAGTTATTCAATCTCAAGATCGCCCACCTACCGAAGCTCAAGATTTTCAAGCCGGAATTCGTACTCGTTGAAAGGGCTTGACATGGAAAACACAATGCTGATGAATCCGGACGTGCTGGAAGACCTACCACCGCTTTACTCACAGGAACACAATCCTGACCCGCAAGCGATGATCAAGTATTTCACGCCGGACGCAGGTTGGACGTGGTACGCGCTGGAGTACAGTCCACAGGAACGCCTGTTCTTCGGGCTGGTGGTAGGGCTCGATGTGGAGCTCGGCTACTTCTCGCTTGACGAACTTTACGAGATCCGTGGCAAGCTCGGCTTACCAGTTGAACGCGACATGTGGTTTCTTCCCACGCGCTTGAGTGATCTCAGGAAGATGCACGAGAGGCAACGAGTTTGAACGAGTTTTCGAAATTGGTCTGTTTAACCCTTGACAAACGTATAGCTATGTGCTAATATATATATAGTCAGACAGACAGAAAGGATATAACGAAATGAACAACAACAACCAAACCAACCACGAAGAAAACATGAAAGACCCAGCCGAAAGATTGACATATGCACTGTTCGGTGTCAAAGTCGCCATGCTCGCCGTTCACGAGTCAGTACACGCTCTCGGATACGACTTCGAAATGGCCGCAACCGAGGACATGTGGCAAATCTACCACCACGTTGACTTGCTCAAGGAACTGCTTGACACCTTACCCGAGCCCGAGCCCACCGCAGTTGAACTCCCCCAGCCAGCCGAAGCAGTCGCATAAGAAAGGACACCACAATGGCACGCAACAGATCTTGGAATAACGAAGTGACAGTCGGAATGCTCATTGAAGAGCTCTCTCGTTACGACGAGGACGCCATCGTCCGCTTAGCTTTCCAACCCAGTTGGCCGCTCGAATACTCGGTCGGTGCGGTGGTCGAAGTCGAAGTCGGTGATCACGACTACTCGCACGAAGAAATCGAGGAAGCACGCGCGGAAGGTGTCGATCTCATGGCAGACGAGGAAACCGAAACCATTGTCTACATCGGCGAGCGTGAACAGCTCGGCTACCTGTCCGGATCAGCACAGGACGCTTTGAACTGGTAAGAACATGAAAACGGGGTGGGTGAAAGTCCCACCCCGAAAGGAACTGAAATGAGATCAACACTTATTGGTAAGAAGTTCAAGGTTTATCAAGGCGACAAGCTCGAGGACATCGGCATCGTCGAAGAGGTCGAAATCTACTACGGGCACATGGGCGAAGCGTACTGTATCGTCCGGTTTCCTGATGGCACGAAGTACCGCCGATGGGTAAGGCTCGCCAATGAAGTCAGAGAGGAGGAATAATGAGTCACGGAACAACGCCCAAAGTGGACTACGGAACGACCACCAAAATCCAGCATGGTTTCCGGTTGAGCTTGGAAGCCACAGCCAACCTGAAAGAAATTCAAGCCATTTCCGGCGCGAATGCCACTGCTTCAGTTGAGATCGCCATCGCGATGCTACTCGCGAAGCTGAAATACGAAAAGGACAAGGACTAAGATTGAGGTAGATCAACGATTGAGCCCGGCGCGAAACCGGGCTCTTTTTGTCATACGACTTTTTGCGATTTCACGCAGTTATTCAGGTCAACTACTCCCCGCTAAAGCGGGAAGCTTGCAGGTGCGCTCGGTCGCAGTTCGGGAGAACCCGCTTTGACTTCAACACGCCCCGCGTTCGGCTGGTTGACCGCAGCCCTGCGGATGTTCTCCGCAGCGATAGCATCAGCGAAGCCGGAGAAACCACACTTCGGATTGATGCAGGAGAAAAGACTTTGAGACTTTCGATTGTTTTTATCAACACACCCACATTTCGGGCAAGTCCGAGAAGTGTTGCGCGGGTCAACCAAGACCAGCGGAACACCTGCACGCTCGGCTTTGTAGGCAATCTTTTGTCTCAAGTCGAAGAAACTCCAAGAGTTGTGCTGTCTCCGTTGGGACTTCCGAACAGTTACCCGTTCGCGAATGCCTTGCAAATTCTCAAGCGCAATCCCGCGTCCGGTGTCTTTCGCCCGTTGTACCAACTCTTTGGAGATCCGGTGATTTTCTTGTTTTGCGAAGCGTTGCTCTTTCTTGCTTCGCTTCTTCAAAAGTCGTTTGGCAGACTTCGTTTCCTTGCTCTGCAAACGCTGTCTGATTTTGGAATGGCGATTGCGAAGTCCGTTGACTTGACCGCCAGAATAGTTGTTCCCATCACTATCAGTGGCTATGTTTTTTACACCAAGATCAACTCCCAGATAGCCCTCTACATCAACTGGCTTCGGCGTCTCTACATCACAGGTGGCGAACAAGTAAAACTTGCCTTTGACGTAACACAGGTCACTCTCTCCGCGTTGCCCACTCAACAATTCAAGCTGTCTCTTGCCTGCCGAGAAGGGGATACGTTGACGACCGTCTACCGTCCAGATAGACACCTCTTTGCTTTCCAACTTGTAGGAAAGGATACGGTTATCGAACGCAATCGCCCCGTGTGGCTTGAACGTGCGCTTGACTTTACGGTCAATTTTGTAAGCGTCTGCCACTTTAGAAATCACGCGGACAACGACCTGGGCAGTCAACTGGAACATATCCCGCACGTCTCGGTAGGTCAGTTTATGCAAGGGAAACTGTCGAAAGGTTTTGTTCTCCCACGCCTGATTGCTCACATAGTTGCAGGCAGTATTCGCCACTTCAAGAGTTTTACGAAGTGCGCTCGCCTGTTCAGGCGAAGGAAGGAGTTTGATTTGAGCGGTAAGTTTCACGGCTTATTTTCTACCCTTTTGAGCATCGATGTACTTCTGGATCGTTGCCGCGCTTACGTTCCCGGCAGTGCCAACGTAGTAAGAACGCGTCCACATGTTTGGCAATCTGCTCTTGAGTTCTGGAAATTCTTTGCGCAACTCGTGAGCCGTGAAACCTTTCAACCTGTACATAATCTGGTCGGGTGCAAGGCTAGGCGGAAAACAACAAAACAGGTGAACGTGATCCGGTTGGATAGTCAAATTCAAAACTTCGCCGCCAAGTTCTTTTGTCTTTTGTTGAAGCAACTCAACAAGGCGCTTGGCGATATTTCCAACAAGCACCTTACGGCGATACTTCGGTATCCAGACGAAGTGGTAAGCGATTTGGTAGGACGCGTGTCGTGTTCGTTTGTTATCCACAAACTAATTCTATCACAAGAAGGAGGAATGCGCAATTCCTCTCCCGCCTAAAGGCAGGAGTATCCTTGCGCGAAAATCCATGATCGGGAGTTCGAGTAACAGGTCAGAGCCACGTTCGTACTGGTACTTGGTCACTTCCACCGGAGCGAGTTCCTCAAAGGCACGTATCACCTGCGGAAAAGTCAGCTTGCCAGCCAGCGGAACAACGGTCAGCGTGACCGAATACTTCCTGTTGGTGTGCTTCTCGGCTTGCCAACTCTTATTCTTGATCGTCACGTCCCAACTTCCGCTGATCACCTTGCACGTTTTGGCTTCCCACAAAAGCGGGTCGAAGCCCATTTTCTGCATGATCTTGACCGGGTCGGCCGCCTCGTCCGGAGTGAGGTAAACGTCCTGCTTGACAGTCCGACTTGCGTCGGAGTTGAAACTTGTTTCTTGGCTTGAGAACCCCCTTTTGTTTTGGTCCAAGCGTCCGGTGGTTTCAAGGTGCAGTTTTATTCCTGCGAGGTACTTCTTCGCGTTGGAGTAGCTTAGCTCCTTGCCGTAAATCCGAAGCATCTTCTCTTGGGCGTTTCCAGCACCTTCGAACACTTCTCTCGCGAGGTCGTCGGTCATTATCGTTTGTACCCGACTAACCGGAAGATCTTTTTGTACTTCGCACCCAACGCTTGCACCGTACCATCCCAAGTGTCCAGCAGGTAGTAAACTCCACCCACCTTGCCCAAGATCAAAACCCAATGCTGATCAAAAGCTCCACCGGGAATGAAGTCCACCATCGCCAAAGCTGGACGTTTGTCTGCCAAAATCCTGTCGAGTGCTGTTTCGAAGCCAACTCCCACGCTGAATCCGTAGTCTTCCGGCTTCTCGATGCCCCAAATCTTACTCGGCATCTGCCAGTAGTACCTGTTGCCAGTAAAGCCACCGCGCATGATCAACAGGTTGTTGAGTGCACCGGGGGTGATATCCTCACCCAAGAAAGTCATGTAGGCCGCCACAGCGGTGACCAGACAACCAAAGTTACCCATCGTGGTTTTGGAATAGCCAAGATAGTCGTCTTTCCAGCGAGGATCATTCTGCGAGTAGTGGGGCACGACCAGCAAGCCCGGGATATGACCCGGCTCACCTTCCCCAGCAATCCTCTCGGTGTACTTTGCCATAAGCCAGCCGCGTTCGGTGTAGAGCCAGAGATCGCTTCCGACCACCAGTTCCTCAAACACGCTTGCGGTTTCATTCGGGTAAATATCACCGATGTCAGTGCTCTTGGCAATTCTCGGCTCGCTTCGCACATTCACGTATGGCTCTGCCCAGCTCGTAATCTTGACGCGGTAAAGCGGATTGTCAGGTTCAACGAGCGGTAGCTCTGGATTCGGTGCGCTCTCAACTGCACCAAACCACGTCCGCATTCCCTCTCGCGTGCCCAAGAAGCGGTTGGTGTCGATGTACCAGCTCTTGACGCCGTACTTACTCCCATTTCCGCGTTCACCGGTTTGGTGTATCTTTACGCGCTCTCGTGCAACGCCTTTCGGAATGCCCAAATACTTCGGGTCGAGTTCTGCGGTGTAAAGCGGTGCTGGCATTCGCTTACGATACCCAGCCAGCCACCAATCCAACTGAGGAAGCCTGCTCACAGTAAGGTACGCGTCAATCCAGCTTGCCCGGGAGTACATCAGCGGATACACGCCGGTGAGTGCTTTCAAGCGGTTGATCGCTTCGAGCGTCACGTCCGTGATCATCTGCCGGGAGTAGGTGCGGTTGAGCTCCACGTCCAAGCACAGCTTGTCTTTGGCAAGATCGAAGCCGTAAATCCGCGCTCTGTCGAACAGGAGTTCCGCTTGCAACTTGCCTTTGCCGAAGAACTCCATGACATGGTAAGCGATGCGGTGCAAGCCTTTTTCCTTCGCCTGTTGCCAGTTCGAGGCGAAGAATGGGTCAATCGAGTACGTACCTTGTCCTGCTCTGATACCGATGAACTCGGGCGGCAGATCTGCGTTCATCATCTTGGCGAAGTCCACTTCCTTCTGCCAAAAAGAGATGTCTACTCCGAAGGGATAAGCCACTATTCGCCCTCGACTTTCCACAGCCAGCCCAGCGAAATTGCCTCCGCACCTGTCAAGCAGGAATCGGGCAACCTTTCCGGGTCAATCGGGGCTGAACTCAATTCAATCTCTGCATCAAATTCAGTCCGCAATTCGTTCTCGAAATCCTTTACGTTTTCAGGCTTGATTCGAAATTGTCCGGTCGAGTCGTCCCCATCAAACACTTCCTCGCCATACTTTTTCAGGGCTTCCGTTCTGAACTCCTGCGCCTTACTGTAAATAGGCTTAATCTCGTCAACGATTTTCCCGAGTTGAATTGAAACCGCTAAGGGCAGTTTCTGTTCAAGCAGGGCACTCAAAGCCTTGTCCGAATTTAGTAATTTTGCGATAGTTGTTTTCATAGTTAATCCAATCCTTCTTGTCGTCTAATTTCTGAATCTAAGAAATTCCAAATAGTTGTTAGGGCGTTCAGAATATCAGGGTGATTCGCCTGCAAATCCTTGACAGAAATTTGCCCATCAACCAGCATCTGATTTTGCAACTCCCTAACCGGCAACCCGTCTGCGTCTAAAAAGTCGTATTTCTGTTCCCAAGTCACATAATGCAATCCGTCCGGGGTAGTAATCTGATTCAGCAACATGCCCCCCTTTCGCATTCCAGTTGCTGTTCTTGTTTTGCTAATAGGAAATTTCATCTTTCACCTCTTTTCATTACAACCACGTTACCTCGGGATAGCCGCCATTACGCCCCCCAATCGGTAGGATGTCAACATCAACGTTCACCCCCTGCGGATTGCTACTTCCGAGGGCGTCGCATTTTACAGAATATGTCGCAGAAAAGGTGTAAGGACTTGTCGAGTAGTCGACTGAAATCAATGGCGCATCTACATCAGCATAAGTACTTGATCTCGAACCGGTATCGTTTACCCCTAAAACGGTAGAGACGCCACTGTGATAATTCACATTATTCTCAGTATAGAATCGGCTTGTATATAGATAGGTTTTGCTAATAGCGGCATAAGCGCATGAGATAATAGAAGGCGATACAGTAACAGTCAGTAGTATCGTATAAGCCCCGGAAGAGGCATATGTTAGCCTAAAAATCTCACTATAAGCATTATCACTAATGACTTTCCGCGTATAATATTTTGGCGGCCATACTTTATTGGCGTCTTTTTTAATAGTTCCACCAATGAAAAGGTGACCGCCGATAGTTGCGTTTCCCCCTACGACAAGGTTGTTATCTCCCGGGGCTGATGTTCCGCCAATATTCACGCCACCATTTACTTCGATAGATTCAGCTTTCAGCATAATTTTTGTGTAAACGTTTCCGGGCAGATTGCTTGATATAACATTCACAAAAGCATCTTCGCCAAAACTTCTTGCGGTAGCATATAATCCTCCTTGCGCAAATAATTCACTTATTGCACCCACACTTGTGATTGCGCTAGATGGTACGCCATCTTCATCAATCGAACTAAGACCTAACCAGGTTGAACAACTATCTCCAAACGACTTTAAATATCCAGTCAGTCTGCCCTTGTTTGGGGTATAAAATTTTATAACACCGGGGCTGGTGAAAGCCGACCCGTCATCTATAAAACTTATTCCATCTTTGTCAATTTGTACCTCTCCACCGCCAGCATAAAACTTCCCGTCACTCCCACCCCACCATTGCTTGACGTTGTTATTCCAGCCACCGATACTCATAACGCCGGAGTCATTCCAAATAGCCGAACCGGTGAAGTCAGTCCCCCACGTGCCAGTTCCCTGCTGTAACCTGCCGGACGTGCCGAGTTTGATTACATTCTCAAAACTCGCCTCCGTACCAGTCAATTGAATGACAGTCTGGTCGTAATTCCTAATCCGCACCCCATTAGTAGGGTCAATCGTGATGTTCGCCTTGCCGGATTCATAAGCCCCAAAAGCACCGCCATAAGTTGTAGTGCTATATCCCCATCCATTCAGCAGGTCACCGATTCTCACCTGTTCCCGGAATGCAGAAATTTCGTTCGAATGAGAAAATACAGACAGCCGAGGCGTATCATAGGCGTTCAGTTCAATTCGACCTGCGCCGAAACTCCCATAATTCGCATATACAGTGCCAGCCACCCAATCATTCGGCCCCGACCCGTCCATATCCCTTACAACGTTGTATATGTTTCCAGCAACGCGCGTCCCGACCTGCACGTATTCAACCTGCGGAGTTCCAAGCACGCTTACCCCACGAAATACAAGAAAATCCCCCCCAGTTAAATCGTCCCTTCCTAAGTCCATAGTGGTTGATAGCGTTGTAACATCAGCACCGAGAACCCCCTCGCCTTTCGAGACAGTAAACCAGCCCCCAAGCAATACCTGTCCGTATTGCGCAAATATCACCGCACTCAATTCAGAGGCAAAGATTTTCCGCCATGCAGAACTGTAACTGCCCAAGTCGTAAGTGTCAGCTGTTTGGGGCACAATCGCCTGTGAGGATATCGTTGCGCCAAAAGAGTGAGTTCCCGACCAGTCGAAGTTTGCATCTAAATCAACCGCAACGACACTCCCTAACGACACGTCTAAGTCAAACGTCAATCCCCTGCCCGTTACCACATCAAAAGTCCTGTTAGCAGACAAATCCCCACCCCCGTTCAAACCATTTCCGGCTGTCAGGGTAATAGTCTTATCCGCTTTCAAAAGCAAAGCCGAATCCACCTCACCTTCGGTGTAATAACGCCCGTCATGGTCTGTTCCAGTTTTATGGTCATTCAGGGCTTGCAGTAATGCCATAACATCCTCACCGACAGTATCATTCCCAACGTCACCGGACGCCCTCGCAATAAACGGGAGGAATTTTCTATATTCGCTTGTTCGCCTAATATCAGCCATCTTGTACCCTCACACTATTCGGATTTTTCCAGTCGGCAGGTCTAATCGAGGGCTTGCCCTCTCCATCCCATTCGCAAGCGTCAATAAAGTAATTCGCCATGCCATTTATGGCGGAAAAGTACGAACTCGATTTCGTAATAGGGATTACACTAATCCACTTGCCAACCGGATCAAAGCCCGATTCGACTTCCGTGCCAGCCAGATAATAGATCTTTCCGTCCGGCCTATATTCGATCTCAGGCGCATCAGATTCATCAGCCTGTTCCCAAACATCGACAGTCCGGTCGATATTTATCCTGCTTAGAATTCGCCTATAATTCGAAGTACCAGTTTCCAAGTGCGCTTTGAGTTCATCGTAAACAGTCGTATCCCCGTCCCTATGACTCTCGCTGTAAATTCCAGAACGCACATCCATCCGTATCCCGGTCAGGACTTCCCCATACTGCGTCAGGTAGTTCTGAATCTGCTGTGTAGTTTCTATCAGTTCGTTGGCGTAAAGCTGGAATGGCGTGTCTGATTCCTGTTCCACCCAATCGTCGTCAACTGAACTATCGTACAAAAACAAGTTTCCGCCTGAGTAAGTGTTATCAGCATCTGCCGGGAACGTATAAAAGTTATTTTCGTCAGTAGAACTCGCACTCACAACGATGAAATATTTAGTGCCAGAAACAAGCGCATATGTTTGATTCAAGGGAACATTTACCCAACCATAGTTATTGCCGATTAATCCAGCGAATTCACTGCCTGAAGCCAATTGAGAACCGGGGAATCCGTCAATTTCCGAGAATAGCGCAACGGATAAATCACCCGGACTTCCTGTCCGTTTTGCGAATACGGATATTTCGCCTAAGTTGATGTCTGAAACAGGCGTGAATGACTGCGCCCATTTTGTTTCAACGTCAAAGGAAATTTCGCCTTGCCCAACTTTTGTATAAGATAAAGCCAACGTAGTCGGAACTTCGCAATAAACTCCCTCGAATAAACGTACCCACCCTTTACAGTAAATCCTCGCATGGTTTTTCCCCGAATTCTCTCGGGTCGTAACAACCAGTTTCGGGAGTTTCAAACTCTGCAACTTCTGATTCGCAAGGGCGTTAGCAGACACAGCATTCATGTTTGCGCCAGTAACCAACAGCCTTCGCACGCCATATTCCGCAATAGAGTCCTCGTCCCTAATCCAGTCAGTTGTCTGCCTGATTCCGACTGTGTTACCGCTAAGGTCTACCTTCGTGTAGGCAACCGCAATTTCGTTCGCCATGTTTTCAAAGTCTACGGTTGCCACCACCCCCTCGACCTCGACCTCGACCCGGCTTACATAACCCCACCATAAGGGAACTGCAGATTCGGTATGAACCGTTACGCCAGTCCGGACGATATTTAGCAATAAAAGCAGGCTTTCCTTGCTTCCCTCAACACTTATTTCTGCCTCATCGCAACCGCCCAACCACGTCTTAGAATAACGCGTCAGATCAAGTTTCAAATCACCCGGAATCTCGTGCTTGTGATTCAGGTATTTAGAACGTTGCCAGAAATAAATATTCATCAGGGCGTTAGCCTCCGGGGACGATAATAGACTTTGATTTTCATCGTGATGTCGTCCTCGTAGCCACCTGTCCATGTCTTAGTCAGGAATAACAGCTTCTGGTCTTTACCCGGGACGAGAGTAATCCAATCACCATATCCACTGTAAATACCAGTTTTCCCGGACGTCCAAGTTGTTTCTGTAATTCCGTCATCTGCTAACATCACGCCATTCGACAAGCCATAACCCCTCGGCGTGAGTTGCCTAAAAGCATTCGCAGGGAATAGAAAATAATCGTAAAACGTCTGTTTGAATCCACCAACACGCCTTGCACCAAGCCTCAAACCGACCGGACTAAATCCAGTCAAGCCCGGCAACCACGGGGGGAGTTGCAACGTTCCCAAATCGACCACGTGTTTATAGTTCTGCACAATCTCAGGGGCTTTCTGCATGGGAGTCAAAGCCACCGTTGATGGATAATAAAGCCCAACGTTCATTCGCAAATCCTGATACCCATAGTGGACTTTTGTAAACACCCGATAATGACCACCCTTTGCACCGTTCAGAAATGTCGAACTAAGTTCCGTCAGCGATACTTGCGTTTCATTATCAGCGGAATAGTCCTTCGTTGCCTCGTGGGATATAAACCATTGAAACGGGTATGTTGTGTCATCAAGCGACCTGCCAACCCAAATGTCATATAATCGACTGTCAGCATAAGTGCTTTGAATCTCGATTCGCGGTTGCGTAGGGATAGAGCCATCAACGTCATCACCGTCAATTCCGACATAATTCACGCGTTTACTGGGTGCAGTACCAGTACCGTCATTCGTGTTATAGACTGTCAAGCCGGTTGTGTTGTCTGTGCCATTTTCGTTTGTCAGCGGAATCTGTACTTCACCGCCCTCCCAATAGTTCTTGCGTTTCACCCAAATCCTGGCAGGTACATGATTTCTCGCCACCCGGTCGAAGTACTCTGTTTCGGTGTCTAAAACCCCGTCAAGAATTTCCGACCTAACGTACCCGTCGCCAGTATCGGCTTCGAGATAAATCTTAGGTAGGGTCAGATCCTTTTGCGCCCGTTTTGCGCTGTCGAAATAATCCTCGATTGTCCGTGATGTTTCCTGTACAGTCGCCCTGTTTCCGAGCAACAGAATGCCGACGATCGTCTCAACTTCTTTCGTCTCCGCAGGCGCGCTTCCCGTGTTGAACTCCATGACAATCGCATTCGTTTCACTTAGCAATAAATCGGTTTTCCCGGTTAGCTTCAAGTTCATAGATTTATCCTCCGCACAATTTCCCGGGTAAGCCTGTCTAAGTCAAGATCGTTGGCAATAGTCGCATTCACAGTAACCGACACGTTCTTTTGTGTTTCCGGTTGCTTGTATGATCCACCAGACTTTCCGCTTTCAGATTCAGGCTTAAACGCTTCCCTCAACGCTTGAGCCACTTCCACTTGATTCAGCACCCGGCCGTACTTTTCCGGGATCAAGAGTTCGCCATCGCGTCCGTCTTCCTGCCACAGGTATTGACGACCCGGATAAACCGCGCCGCCAAGAGCATTGGTGTACCTAACAATGTTATTCGGCAACTGCCCCATCTGGCTTACGCGGACGGTGATGCCGATCGTCCGCTCAATGCTTCTCAGCTGTTGCTTGAGCTCGTCGATTGTCGCGTAGGCGTCATCGGCAATCATGACGATGTTTCCCTCGGCATCCCAGCGTAAGGACTGCTGGAAGTTGTTGAGATCACGCCAATCTTCCATCATAGACTTTGCGGTCTGCTCTGTGACCATTCCGGCTTGCACCATGTAATCGAGCATCATGGCGTACTCTTGTTCGGTCACGTCGCCGTTGGCTTCAATCGCCGACTTCAAGGCGTCCACTTTCATCGCCGTGCCCAAGTCATCGAGTTTGGCAATCAGCGCGTCAATGTCAGACTGTAACTGCCGACCGCTTTCGCTTGCCTTCTGCCACGGCTTCATGCCAGCGAGTTCGTCTTGCTTGGCTTTGATCTCTGAAAGTAAGTCCGAGTACGTGCCGGAGCTCTGCGTCAGGAACGCGAACTGCGCACCAGCACCTGTCGCGGTGGTTATGTACTCTTGGGGATTGAACGCGAGATCATCAGCGGGCTTCGGCGTAGTTCTGTTGTAAGGCGATGGTCTTCCGTTACCATCCCTGTCGTCGTAGTCTGGGCTTGTGTACATCGACTCGTATGTGAATGTGCCCCAAGTCTGGTCGAGCTGCCATGCCGCCTGTTCGTTGGTGTAGCCCAGCTCCTTTACCAGATAGTCGTGCTGTTTCTTGTACAGAGCCACTCTTTCCAGAGCCTTTTCCGCGTCCGCGATGTACTCGTCAGACCTGAAAAAGTAAAAATTGTCCAAGCCCAAAACCTTTTTTTGGGCAGAGAAGTCGTTCCCAAAACCTTCCAGCATTTTCTTCGCATCGTTGATCTGCTGTTCGAGCACCATCGCGTCGAAGCCGAGCGCAAGCTCTTCGGCAATGGGTTTGGCTTCCGCCCCCGCGCCGAGCTTGACTCTGTTTATCCAGTTGTCGTATGCCGCCTCGAGCCTCATGAAGCTTCCAGCGGTGGTGTCTGCTACACTACCAACCGTTTCAATTTGTTCTTCGGCTTGTTGCAGGAACGCGGTAGTGAACGCCTTTTGGACGTCCATTCCGGTGGCTTCCAGAGCTTTCAACTTATCGTCAAAGCCAGCCACTTTCACGCCGAGTGTGTCGAAGCGCATGGTGGTTTTGTTCGTGAGCGTAAGAACCAACTGGTTCATGCTCATGCCAAGCTGACTTGCCACGTTGGTCAGACGCACCGCTTCATCGTGGGTTTCAGCCAAGCCCAGTGTCATCATGGTGGTGGCGGTTTCCATGAGTTCCGCGTCGGACATGATTCCGCGCGAAACTCTCTTGAGATCAACCAGCAACGCGTCCGATGACGTACCTGCTGCTGTTGCCAAACGGTCGAATTTGCCAGCTACGAACTCGAGTTGAGCTCCCTCTTTGGAGAAGTTGTAAACCGCTTTCCCCGCTTGAACTGCTTTTCTGACAACTTCCATCGCTTGGTTGACGCCGGTCGACATTTGTGTCCAAGCGGTCTTGATCTCGTTCGCCGCGCTTTTCTGCTTGCCAGCCGACTTCTTCGAGTCATCAGCCAGCTTCGTCTGTGCGGTGTCGACTTTCCCCAAAGCGTTCAGGACAGCGTCCACGCCTTCCGCTTCGACCATCACGATCAACTGACTAAGTTGTCCCATTTTTCAACCTTCTCGTTCTTTCCGCGTTCACTTTGCTGTCAATCAGGATCATGGACTTGTACCCTTCCATTACCCATATAGAGACTATGATAGGACTACAACGAACTCAACGAGTAACCTGGTAGAAATCCTCCGATTTAAGCACTTCACACAGAAGATTTACTTCACTCCAGACGGCAATAATTTCCGAAATAAGGTCATAAACAACCATGTTATGGTTCGAGTGGTTTTGGATCTCGGTTGTGGGTACACGTCATTAGAGGCAGATTCGGTAACAAAAGAACCTGCCCAAACAGGAACTGATAAGGAGACTACAACAACTTTTTAGTTGTTCCTGAGTCTCTTTTTCTTTTAAGAGCTGGAGGTTTCATTGAATTCACTACAATTTGATTATTACTACGGCAACCAAGCAGAGCAGTTTGCATTTTACCGCATACCCAAACAACTCTTCACTAACCCCGCTTTCTCCAAGCTTTCAAGCGATGCCAAGGTGCTTTATGGCCTGATGTTGGATCGAATGAGCCTGTCAATAAAAAGTGGATGGAAAGATCCCGATGAAAAGATCT
>Ga0255344_1002132_pt1 | contig 24665 bp, 15 predicted proteins | sample wastewater_treat_5_FD_192414 | JGI IMG/M metagenome (GOLD analysis project Ga0255344, IMG submission 192414) | Wastewater microbial communities from Lulu Island WWTP, Vancouver, Canada - plant18 | ecosystem: Engineered > WWTP > Wastewater > Unclassified | place: Canada: Vancouver, British... | reverse complement strand
CGCCATGTCGAAAAGGTGAAAAAATGGTGTGAATCGCTTAATCACAGCTCTTTAACGAAAATCGGCGAGCAGCTTAATCCCTGTATAACGCTTAGTTCCAAAATTGAAAAAGAAATTTCCGAAGAGGCACCAACAATGCTGAATAAAGGAAGGGTCTTTAATAAAGGGGTTGATGATGAGCTTGATGAGCTTTTAAATTTATCACAAAACAGTAAAGACATTTTATCGAAAATTCAACAAGAAGAGGCGGCTAAAACTGGAATCACTTCGTTAAAAATAGGATTTAATAATGTTTTCGGATACTATTTGGAAGTTACGAACACTCATAAAGACCGTGTCCCTGCCGATTGGATTAGGAAACAGACATTGACCAACGGAGAACGCTACATTACACAAGAACTAAAAGATATAGAAACACAAATCTTAGGTGCCGAAGATAAAATCAGCGATATAGAGGAGAAACTATATGAGGAGTTAATATTTTCAACGCTCGATTATATTGATTTAATTCAGATAAATGCCCAACTCATTGCGAAGTTAGACGTACTGCTTTGTTTTTCACGTGTTTCGTTAGAAAACTGTTATGTCAAGCCGCAAATAATTGATAATCATATTATTAAAATTAAAAACGGAAGACATCCGGTAATTGAAAAACACTTGCCGTTAGGGGAAAAATATATTGCCAACGACATCTATTTAGATAATACGAATCAACAAATTATTATCATAACGGGACCCAATATGAGTGGAAAGTCGGCGTTGCTTCGACAAACCGCACTGATAGTTTTAATGGCACAGATGGGCTGTTTCGTACCCGCAGAAAGTGCTGAAATTGGAATCGTAGATAAAATATTTACCCGCGTAGGAGCTTCCGATAATATCTCTACGGGCGAATCCACATTTATGGTAGAGATGAACGAGACGGCGAGTATTTTAAATAATATTTCCGACCGAAGTTTAATCTTATTAGACGAAATCGGTCGTGGAACAAGCACCTATGACGGCGTTTCCATCGCATGGTCTATTGCCGAATATCTTCATGAACATAAACGGTTTAAGGCGAAAGTGCTCTTTGCTACGCACTATCACGAGCTTAATGAAATGACCGAACAGTTCCAACGAATTAAAAATTTCCATGTTTCCGTTAAAGAGATTAATAATAAAATCTTATTTCTTAGAAAGTTAGAACCGAGCGGTAGCGAACATAGTTTTGGTATTCATGTCGCCAGAATGGCAGGTATGCCCTACCAAGTATTGAAACGTGCGGAAGAAGTACTGAAACAACTTGAAGAAAGACGCGAAAAAGATGACAATAAAGCTAAAATTACAAAACGTGAAGAGGGTTATCAGTTAAGTTTCATTACGTTGGATGACCCGTTGCTACTTGACATTAAAGAAGAGATTATAGATTTGGATATCAACTCGTTGACCCCTGTCGAAGCTCTAATGAAATTGAACGACATTAAAAATATGTTGCAGAAAAAGGGACGAAAATAACAACCGTTTTTCTTGTATTTTCTTATTTCTTATTTGGTAACAAATCTAATAACCTGTCCGTAGGTTGTTCCCAGAGCATTGGTCGCATAAGTTCTCACGTAATATACCGTACCACTTTGAAGACCTGTAACATCATAAGTGAATAAATTTACAACAAGCGGATCGTCCGTAACGTTACTATAACGTATCGTATTTCCTGCGGGGAACGAAGAATCCGTACTTATTTCAAATCCTTTATCCGTAACACTATCGTAACCATTAAATAGGATAGCTCCCGTAAATTTTGCCGTGGTACTTCCCAATTGGCTGACTCCATTTGTCATAACATAAGGAACATAGTGAAGTATTTCTCCATAATGAGTAAGTGCAGGATAGAGTCTTATTTTTCCAGTTTCATCAACAAAGTCGGCATTTGCAGAAAGAATTCGACCATGTGTCGTAACAGCAAACTCCTCAACCTCCACTTTCACAAAATAGACATTAGCTAAATTACTGAATACTGTTCCACATTGATTAGTATACACTCTTCGCAAAACAAAATCGTTACTTAAAGACTCGGTATGATTATAGGTACTCGTATCCGCAAAAAGGATATCAGTATAAATAATACTATCATAAGAATATTGCCATCTGTAAGTAGGTACTCCTATACCACCGCTTGGCGATAATGCATTTTCCATATCAATTAATGGAAATCCCGTAGAAGTGTATTGAATAATCGGCTCTATCAATCCTCCGTTAAGCTCGGGATGAACAGTATAGTTAACGGTATCGGTTAAGAAAGCTCCGCCTCCGCAAACTTCGGGATTGGGAATATATAAAATTGAAGAAAATTGCCCGGATTCTGTTGGCGATCCTGTTATCGTAATAGGAGCATAAGGATTATTCAAATTATTAACAACAATGCCCGCCGGAGGGGTTGTCGAATCCGCAGTTCCTATCCAATGTAGCCTTTCAAGTCCCGGGGTGATACTACCTAACGTATCATAATAGGTAATAGGAGTGATTGCAGCGCCGTAACACACAACCTTATCTTCGGCATTTTGAGAAACGAGGGAGGAGGGGGTTGTTATGGCTAACTCATAAACACCCAAAGAGTTCTCCCAACCTCTTGCACATTCGTCTTATGCTTGACGGGTAAAATAGTAAATCCCGGCTGCCCCTGTGAATGCATCCGAAGGCGTAAAAGTCGCATGATTGGTTCCCGTAATAACAGAATCATTGACCAGCCATTGATAACGAATATTCCCTTTCGCAGGTACTGCATTGGTTAACGAGATAATTTCGGAAGCCGCCGTATTGATACAGAGAGTATCCCCACCCGTCTCTATACTGCCCGCGGAAATGTCACCGTAACGTGTTACCTGCACCGGAACATAAGCACTCTCGCAATAAGCAGGATCAGGATACCTTAGATTCACATAACGCCACTTCGTTTCGCCCCTCGTCAAAGGCACAACGTAACAACCACTGTCTTGTGGGCAGGATAGTGTAGTGTCAAGACGCCAATTGACAACAAAGCCTGGCGGTATAGAATCAACTAAAATTTCATAAATGGAATCGCAAGTGTATTGAGGAGTCGTAACTATCGGAAGCGGAGCACTATCGCGCGCAACAATAAAAAAGGTATCACGCAACGTGGGACAAGTAGAATACTTAGGTGAAAATTCTACAGCATAAAAGAAAGTATCATAGTCGATAAAATTACTATATCGTATTGCCCGAGGATAATCATACCCATCTTCAAATACAGCCTCAAAATCAAACAAATCAAACGTATCAACCGTTCCTAAGCGAGTGTAATTCTCCGTTCCATTATGCCGCCAGTGCATACTAATCCAAGAAATAGGATGATATCCCGAGGGCATGACGGAGTCGGTGTGATAAGTAATGATAGAGGAGCTATTTTTACAAACAACATTATCGTAAATCGGATATAGCGTGGGCATGGGAAGGCTAATCTGCCATACATGCTGTGTGATAGGAGATAGAGTTTGAATATATGTTGTGTCCCCATGCTCATTAGTAACCATAGAATAACAAGTAATCCGCAATGAAATAGCAATTAAATCCGTAGGTTGTGTGGCAATTTGATTAGGGGCATTATTAGTAGATAATCTCGGAGTCTCAGCAATAACATTAAATATGGTATCTCCATTCTCATCAATAAGGAAAATGTAATCTTCAGGTCCATACGCTAAAGTATCCCATGCGGATTGATAATAAGCAATTCCCGTTTCACCATTAATATAATCATAGCGGAAAATAAAGTGCCCCACTAATGGGTGGAAAGAAGGACAGTATATATTATATAAATAGAGAGAATCTTCATTTTGACAAACAAAAACTTCGTTAAGCGAAGGTGTGTAATGGAGTGTCGAATCCATGAGACGGAGATAAGCCATATATTCAAAGTAAACCATCGGACCGCAATCTAAGTCGCAGGTTTCTTCGTATTTAACCATTATACCATTAAAACCGGATATAAGCATGTCGTTAGGAACTATAATGGTTGTATCCGGTCTAATCGTCTTCCAAGCAGTCCAATAGTTATTCATAGCCGTAAAAGTTCGGTACACGTAATTTTGATTGTTTGCGTTAGGTGGAAAATAGAGAATCCCATGGATAGAAGACGAGTAAGGAATCGTGTCAATAACCGGATTATTGTATTTATTAATATCCCGAATCGTATCGGAACCACTCATTACTTTTAAAATGAAATTAGGTTCTTTGGGGATAGGACAAATGTATAAATAGACACTATCGGAAGCAGTACAACCTGGTTGATTGACAACTACTTTGAACCACCCGCTTTGAGTAAGAGGAATATTATTTATAGTGAGAGTATCCGTTGTCGTGGTTGTTCCTGCCGGATAATACCAAGTATGGGAACTCCCAAGTGGGGAAGCCCTTAAGATAAGCCTCTCTTTTTCACAAATATAAATCGTGTCGCCGGAATCTGAAAAAGAACCGGAAGAGTAAGGTGAAAGAGTAATTTCCGGTAACGCTCGTACGGTCATCGTTACGGTTGCAGGATCAGAAAAACAACCATTCTCATTTTTAACGGTTAACGTTACCGTTTGCACTCCAACCTGTGCTGTGGAAAGTGTATAAGTTGTCGTATCCCTTTGATACGCACCTCCGTTCCAACTATATAGAGTCAAAGTGTCGTCACCAATATTCGTTATCGTAGGAGTAATCACTTGGTCGCCCGAATTTTGACAAACAGCAAAATCTGCCGGCAAGGAGAGTATAGGAGTCGTTTTAACGGTCAAATTTAATGAAGCGGCACAATTATTACCATCCGTGTAAGTAACCGTTGTACTACTATCTGCTGAAAGATAGTTCGTGCTTATAATTAAACTATTATTATCAAGAGTTACGGTGCCCAAAGCTCCATTTAGGATAGATGCCGTGGCTCCATCGGTTTTGCCGGGTATTGTAATTTGAATTGTATCCGTAGCACCGCCACAACGTGTCAATGAATCTTGACTTAGGACAGGTTGTGTATTTACCGTTATCGTAAGCGGACCTGCTATAGTATAACAATCGGTTATGGAATCTGTTACTTTCACCCAAAAAGTTCCTGAATCCAACGTAGAATAGGTATTGGTTGTTTGGTTCGCAAGAGGAGGATTGGTTGCAGGGTCTGCATCATACCAGGCAAACTTAAACGGTTTTCCACTATCCACATTGGCTGTAAGCGTAGCGGTTGCCCCATCACAAATAGCATTATTAAGAGCATCGCTGGTAAGGGTTACAGCAGGGTTTTCACGTGTCGTAACGGTAATAGGAACACGATTTGTGCTCACACAACCGTTAGAGAGTGCTTCGGCAACGTAGTATTGTCTCGTTCCTACAACATTGGTAGCAGGGACAAGAACCGTACTTGCCGCACCTCCGGAGGATTGAGTGTAATAATAAACTCTATGAGACGGTGAACTTGGAGTTGCCTCTAACGGTATAGCCTCCGCTCCTTGACAATAGTAATACTGTGAAGTGGAAACTGTAGGGGTATTGTTAAATTCAAGTCCTTCAATAACAAAACGTGCATAACAGCCTTCCTCCGGGAAAATGGCATAATACGTATGAGTGCCGAATAAATTTGGGAAACCTGTTTCATACGTATATTCGGTAGCCCCTTCGGTAGGGTCGTCTAACGAAAGATTATATTGATTATAAAAACGTGAACCGAGGGGAAAATACTCACTCACATCGTTAAAAGGAATTGCTCCGGTGATATTACAATAGGGAAAAGTTCTAATAACAGGGTCTTCTACAATGGGACAGTTATTCTCAATATAATCGGTCGCATCAATCACCATTTCTACACTTCCATAAATGGGTTCACCTATACAATCGCCTTCATAATGATATCCTCTGATAAAGTTAAGATGGGCAAAAGGAATACCCGACACCTCTCCCTGACCGCTAATATCACCATATACTTCATTATATACATCACAATTACTACCTGTTAAAATGTCACAATCATCGGTGATTTTTAATTTGTAATACATCGTAGCATAAACGTCATAAATAGTTCCGGGCGGAACTTCATCAATATCCCAAAGTATGGTACCATCTGCTCCTTCGGTAGGGTCATAATTAAATGTTCCGGTAACACCATTAGTATAGACCGTATAAGCCGAAAGATATTCTGAGGCGTACGGAATGGGAATATTCACTTGAGCATTCACAACACTTTCAAGTCCTAAATTTCTAATCTCAAGTTTATACTCAATCGTATCCCCGGGATAAACCGTTAAAGAGCTTACAGTATCAGGGATAGGAATACTATCAATTTCAGATACGATATTAAGTCCGTCAAGAGCAGGAACATAGGCATCTACCCCCATAATAAGTGCAAAGATAACGTACGCATCTTGGGTAGAACCTAATCGAAAAGAGGCAGAGGTTTGGTCATTTGTAATAACACTGTTATTAGGATTGTCAACTTCGAACATAGAGATATCAACCCCTGTATTATTTACCAAATTAGGATTACGGGCATTCCCTCCCGTATAAATAGAACTATTAAAAAAGTCATTGGCACTATTGCTGCCATGGTTTAGATATATATAAGAGTTGGTTTGGTCTCTTATTTGTAAGAAGTCGCCGGCAATATCCACATCACCTTCTCCTGCCATAACACCCAATTTTAAATGCACATTACCGGTTTGTATCGTATGAAACCCTTCAATATTTACTACTACATTCGTATTGGAAGCATCAACATGAGCGAACCCGTCAAAAATGGTAATATTACGCCAATTCATCAGTGAATTTTGGTAAATCACCACCAATCCCCAGCTTCCATAGTATCCAGTTCCCCCTCCATTTCCTTCAACTAATGCCATATTCGCCACATAATAATCCCCTAACCCATGCGTTTTCACATAATCGGTTACCTCTTTATAAGCCACATATATATATTTATCTTGGTCAGAAGGATACCAGATATCCTGTGAAGATGCAAAAATAGGTTGATAATTATCTTCGGACTCATGTTTGAAAAAAACTTTATTTTTCTGTAACATAACAGGATCTGTTTCTATACCATGCGTTATGTAAAAATTTCCTGTATTACCGGAAGTGAGGTTGTCAGAAATTTTATTTAGTCGTGTTATAAAAACTCCGGGTTCTAATTCATAAGGGGTACCAAAGGTGGCTGTTCGTGGACTCGTATTATTATTTCGAGTCCCGGTAAAAGAAGCATCGTTCTTTAAATCCGTAGTAACGCCATTGCGAGTTACTGTCAAAACATAATTTTCGCATGTTGAAAAGCCTAAAAAACCACACGAATAATTCGCTCCATTAAAATTAAAAGTAACTGTTTCGCTTCCTTTAACCAAGGTATAAGTAGTCGCATTGCTACTTCCGGTCCCTGTAGACGTTATCGTTACATTATACCCCTGAATTTGTCCTCCGCTAATGGTTGTCGTTTCATTACTAATAGTACCACTCACAGTCGTAGCATAGAGATTGGTACTTGTACCACTGGCGGTTCTTTTAGTCAAACTTGAAATAAAAATAGTACAATCCCCCGTATTTAATCTAAAAGGGGAATTAAAAGTAACGGTTCTATTTATAGTATTACCACCGGTTGGGGCATTAGGGAAAGTTACATCGGTATATTGTGTCGGAGTACCACTACCCACTTGTATAGTTAAACTAAAATTACTATTTCGGTCTCCATAATATCTAAACGTTATTGGGGTACCACCATTATTAGGTATAAACTCATACGTAACAATATTTGTTTGACCTACACCGGAAGAAGAGATAACTAATGTATAACAACCGACAGCACTTCCCCCGGATTGATAAACTATATTGTTCTCACTTCCCCCTATAACCCACGAGAAAGGTCCGTTATCGGCATTTGCCGCACGCCCCGTCCAATAAAGCCCCGCATAAACAATGTCCGAACAATGAGGAACGGAAGCGTTTTCAGAGCGAAACGTCAGCTCCGCCATGGAGGAGTTGATGGTTATAGGATCATCGTCAATATCAACATATTGCATATTCACATTCCCGTTCCCTGTTGCCGTGCCGTAAGTTACTAACGTTAAATTGGTATTCCCGATTAATTGATAATCCCCTTTTAAATAGTACATGTGATTATCGGGAGAATATTGCGATGCCCGCGGCGTAAAGGGAACACGAACCTGCCCAAAGGAAAAATTATATCCTAACAGAAGAAATAGTAAGAAAAAGAAAAATTTTATTCTTTTATTCAGCATTATTATTAACGTAGTAAATCAAAATGAAACATCGCTAAACCTTTCTTAGCAATAGGTAATAGTGAAACAGAGTCATCTATATGAGTAGTCGAAAAAAACTGGGAGAGGGAAATGTTAAAACGCTTGTTAATTATTAATATATTTGTCAAAATTTGACAATTTACACTATTTAAATTCTCAGCGTTTAAAATATTAAAACTTAAACTTATAAAACAGAAAAACAGTACTTTTGTAGTTAAAAAAACCATAATTCTAACAAGAAATGCAAAAATACATTTTTTATCAACTCAAATTATTCATATATTTTATTTTATATTTTTTTCACATTTTTTAAGATTAATGTTTTTTATCTATAAAAAGAAAAAAACACCATTTAAAACAAATGTTTTTCTTATTTTTGTTGCTAAATTTTTCTAAATCCAGAAGCAAAAGATGAAACGGGTTCATAAGTTAGCAGATTGCCATTTTAATACAGTCGTAGGCTTACGAAGATACTTTCACCAATATCCGGAATTATCCGGAAAAGAGGAGAATACGGCAAAAAAAATTTGCCAAACTCTGGATTTATTACAAATACCTTATCGGCGTAATATTGCCGGGCACGGCGTCATAGCTCAATTACAGGGAAAGGGACACGCCCACCGTGTTATCGCTTTACGTGCCGATATGGACGCACTGCCCGTTCAAGAAATAGCTAACGTGCCTTATGCTTCAACCATTCCCGGTGTTATGCACGCCTGCGGACACGACGCACATATAGCTTCATTGCTCGGTACTTTGATGATACTGAACGACTTAAAAGAAGATTTCGGAGGCATTTTACAAGCAATATTTCAACCTTCGGAAGAAGAATATCCCGGCGGAGCAAAATTGATGATAGAAGAAGGTGTTCTTCATTCTCCTCCTACAGACGCTATTTTCGCTCAACATGTTACACCCGAAATCGAAACAGGCTGTATCGGAATACGAGAAGGGGCATTTATGGCTTCGACCGATGAAATTCATATCCGAATTATCGGCAAAGGAGGACATGCGGCACTACCCAACGAATATATTAACCCCGTGGAAGTCGGCATCGATTTATTAAAAAAAGTTAAAGAAAATATAGAAAGCCAAAATCAGACTAACGTTACAACAGTTTTAGCGTTTGGAAAGTTTGTAGCTGACGGTTTAACAAATCTCATTCCCGATTCTGCAATCATCGCCGGAACTCTTCGGACTTTTGATGAGACTTGGCGAAAAGAAGCGCATAATATCATCTTGAAAACTGCTGAAAAAATAGGTAAAGAGCAAAATGCGACCTGTCATGTAGAAATTAAAAAGGGATATCCCGTTTTAGTCAATGACGTGGAGATAACAGAAAGAGTTAGAAAATATGCAACCGAATTGTTAGGAAAAGAGAGAGTTCTCTCGTTGCCGCAACGCACAACCGCCGATGACTTTGCCTATTTTTTACAACAAAAACCGGGCATGCTCTATCGTCTCGGCACGCTCAATGAAAAAAAAGGAAATATTTATCGCCTACACTCCAATCAATTTGATATTGATGAAAATGCACTGTTAGTCGGAATGAAATTGATGAGTTGGATTACACTTAACGAACTACAGTTACGATGAGTTTTATAGAATTGCTTTTAATTGCTATCGGCTTGGCAATGGATTGTTTTGCCGTTAGTTTTTCTGTCGGAGCGGCAAAAGGGAAAATAGATTATAGAAATATCCTGCTTCTTGCGTTTCTTTTCGGCTTTTTCCAAGGTGGAATGCCGATTTTAGGGTGGTTAAGCGGAGGATTGCTCATAGACCATATTTGCCACGTAGACCACTGGATTATTTTTGCAATTTTGGTTTTTATCGGCGGAAAAATGATTATTGACGCACTTCGTCCCGACAGAGAAGAAAAGAAAACGGACATTACCAAGCCCCTTACGCTCCTAATACTCGCTATTGCCACGAGTATTGATGCCTTAGGCGTTGGTTTCAGCTTCTCCATGTTGCCCTCCGTGAATATTGTTTTAGCCGTTTTCACCATTGGAATAACCTCTTTTCTTCTCTCCATTTTCGGCGTCTATATCGGGGGAAAAGCCTCCCACTACTTTCGCCCCGGCTATGCCGAAATTATCGGAGGAGTGATACTTGTAGCTATTGGAACTAAAATTTTAATTGAGCATCTTTCCGCTTAAAAACAATTTCCACTTTCCGTATCCTAACCTAAATGGCTCTGCACGAACAACTTGTTTGCGTGAGGCGCTTAGGTGGAAAGCCCGCAAGGGCGGAAGACGCTGGGGACGCGGCGGCAAAAAAGCGAGCTTGTAAGCTCTTTTTGCCGCCTTGCGTCCCCACGGCTTGTGCCCGCGGACTTGGAACCGGGCGCCGACCCCGAGCGTAGCGAGGGGGCACGCCCTAATAAAAATTAAAATTATTTTTATAAAACTAAAAGATACTACTCGGGAAAAAATTTGTGATATTGAAAAATGAGCTATTTTTGCACTGCAATTTTTTAAAAGATGAAAATTAAACGCTATTTGTTTTTGACTTTTACGGCAACGCTATTGCTCAGCGGGTGTAAACCTGAATTTAATCAAAATGCTGATTATAAAGATATTACGATTAGTTATGGGATTTTAAATCCTAAGGATACGGTTCATTATATTAAAGTTTATAAGGCTTTTTTAACGGACGGTAATGCGATAGTAGCGGCTCGAAATTTGGATAATATTTCTTATTACGACTCGATTGAGGTATTTGTGGAGGAGTACGAAAATGAGAGATTGACGCGGTCGATTCCTTTTTATATGACTACGGCTGTGCCGAAAGATAGTGGGATTTTTGCTTATGACCCGCAAGTGATTTATTACAGCACGGCTACTCTGAACGAAAAAAATGTGTATAAATTGAAAATTTTCAATAAAATGAGTGGGAAAGAGATAACGGCAACCACGCCATTAGTGGGGAAATTTTCGATTTCTCAGCCCTTTTCAGACATAGCTTCGTTTTTAACATCAAGTACGGCGACCCTTAAATTCGGCAAAGCACCTAATGCGGTGGCTTATGATGTTTATTTGAAATTTTATTATATAGAATTGGATAAATTTACGGGCGATACCATAAACAATAATGGTGAGATTGTTTGGCGGGTTACGCGTATTCGTTCGGAACAGCCTACGATTGAGGTGTCGCTAGTGCTGAAACAGTTGTATCAAATTATTGCTAACCGTTTGCGATATGATGAAAATATCGTGCGCCATACGAAAGGGGCGGATTGTATAACGTTGGAGGTTTGGGGGGCTGAAAAGAATTATATGATTTATTTAGATGTTAACGAGCCGAGTAGCAGTTTGGTGCAAGATAGAGTTTTTTATACCAATATGGTTTCGGCGGACAAGTCGGCATACGGCATCTTTTCATCGAGAAATATGGCAAAAAGAAGATATAAACTTATTAATTCTCCTAACAATGCGGCTTTGGACTCGTTAAGATTCGGTTCAATAACGGGGCATTTGGGATTTCAATAACAGTTTTTGCGCATGTCCACCAAAACACGTGATTATTTTAATGAACATCCAATCTATACGCTGTCCGATATAGCTAAGAGTCTCCAATCGGTGATTGCGAAGACCTATCGGCAACCCTATTATATTAAGGCTGAAATTATAAAATTAAATTACTATCCGCATAGCGGTCATTGCTATCCGGAATTGGTTGAAAAAGAGAATAATAAAATTGTGGCACAGATGCGGGCTATTATCTGGGCGACACAATTTAGGGCAATTAATAAGGCTTTTGAGAAGTTGACGGGCGAGCCGCTGAAGGAGGGAATTTCTATTTTATGTCTCGCAACGGTAGAGTACAGCCCGCAATACGGCTTAGCTCTTTATATTCAACATATTGAGCCCTCTTTTACATTGGGCGAGATGGTGAAAAATAAACTTTTGACTATCGAAAGATTGAAAAAGGAGAAAATCTTTGACGCAAATAAACAAACGATTTTACCGTTAGTGCCTAAGCGAATTGCTATTATTTCCGTTGAAACCAGTAAAGGTTATAGCGATTTAATGACAACGTTAACGCAAAACAATTGGGGCTATAAGTTTGATTGTCAGCTATTTCCTGCTATTTTGCAAGGTGAAAAGGCGATTATAACTATTTCGGAACAGCTGGAAAAGATAAAAAAGGAGCTGACCAAGTTTGATTGTGTCGCCATTATCAGAGGTGGTGGCGGAGATGCCGGGTTGAGCTGTTACGACGACTATCAATTGGCGAAAAACGTTGCCACTTTTCCCATTCCCGTTTTGTCCGGTATCGGTCATTCTACCAACGAAACCGTTACGGAAATGGTTGCCTATAGCAATAAGATTACGCCTACCGAAGTCGGCTACTTTCTAATTCAACAATTTCACAATTTTGCTATCCAAGTTGAAGATTTTCAAAACACGATTTTCACAAAAACAGAAGAAATATTGAAGCAAAATTTCCAAAGTCTGGAAGAGTTTCAGAACGGAATTTTGCGAAAATCGGAGGAGATTATTAAAAATAGTTTTCAAAAACTTGAACACACTTCACAGTTAATAAAGCTGTTTACTAAACAAATAATTGAAAAAGAGCACAACCATTTAAAAAATATAAGTAAACAGTTGGAGTTACTGCACCCTGACAATATTTTGAAACGTGGTTTTAGTATTACCTACTTCAACGGAAAAACGGTAATTGATGAAAAAGAGCTAAAAGAGGGTGATGAGATTGTTACTAAATTTTATCGTGGTGAAACGCAAAGTATAATTAAGAAATCTACATGAACTTAACGCATTGGAAACAGTTTTTTGAAACTATTTTCTCGTTTGATGAAAAATATCCGCTTTTATTCACTCAATTTTATTTTTGGGCTTTTTTTGCTATTGTTTTCGCGGGTTTTGCTTTAGTTCACAAAAGAAGATTATTAAGAAACACTTTTTTATGCTTTGTAAGTATTTTCTTTTACTATAAAACCTCCGGATTATTTGTCATTATTTTAATTTTTTCCATTTTTTACGATTACTTTATCGGCAAGAAATTAGCGGCTACGGAGCGTACTTTTAGGCGAAAATGTTGGCTCTTTCTGGGTGTATTCATCAATTTGTCCATACTTTTTTACTTCAAGTACGCTTATTTTTTCACAGACGCATATAATTCACTGTTTCATAGCGACTTAGAAGTGATTAACTATTTAGCTTTATGGACCAACGAGTTGACGGGCACGTCCCGTTTTGACGCAAGTAAAATTTTATTGCCGGTCGGCATCTCGTTTTACACTTTTCAAAACATCAGTTATTTAGTCGATGTTTACCAAAAAAAGGTAGCTCCGGTTAACAACATTCTTGATTTTGGTTTTTACACTACTTTTTTTCCGCAGTTAGTAGCAGGTCCGATTATTCGTGCGGCAAATTTCGTACCTCAACTTTATAAGCCTTTTTTCCTTTCGCGTAGGCAGTATGGAATTGCACTTTTTTGGATTTTAAACGGGTTATTGAAAAAAATCATTTTGAGTGATTATTTAGCGGTAAATTTTGCCGATAGAGTTTTTAATAATCCCAATCTTTTCACCGGTTTTGAAAATTTATCCGCCATATTTGTATATTCTTTGCAAGTTTATGCAGATTTTTCGGGTTACACGGACATTGCCGTAGGCGTTGCCATGTTAATGGGCTTTTATTTACCCAAGAACTTCAATTCTCCATATAAAGCCACAAATCCCGGTAATTTTTGGAAACGGTGGCACATTTCGCTCTCTTCTTGGCTAAAAGACTATTTATACATTCCGTTGGGCGGAAATCGTAACGGAACGATAACGGGATATTTTCTAATCTGTTTTATTGCTTTGGTTGTTATTTTCCTGTCGGGTAGCCTGTGGGTGGCGGGAATAATATTGTTTATCGCTATTCTTCTAATTTTTCTGCGAATTTTCGTCCCCAAAACGACTCGAGCTATAAACACGAATATTAACTTAATGAACACGATGTTGTTAGGTGGCTTATGGCACGGTGCAAGTTGGAATTTCATGATTTGGGGAGGCTTAAACGGCATCGGGATATTAATTTATAAATTTTGGAGAAAAATTTCCAAATTTTGGAAAACGTTTGTTACGGCTGCCGTTTTTCTCCTTTTCGGCATATTACAATATTACTTTCCGCACCCCGCCTTTGTCATTGGCGTAATTTGGACAGGAATTATATTTGTCGGCACATTAATTGAAACGCTATATAGCATATTTTTCAGTCGTTATCCCTTAAAATTCATGCAACGGGGCTGGGGTATTTTTCTAACTTTCATTTTTATTACCTTCACAAGGCTCTTTTTCCGTTCAGGTTCTAATCTGGACCCCGCCGAGGCGAACGCTACGGCATGGAATACCGCCAAAACAATGGTCAACATGATAGGCGGGAAATGGGATTTCTCTAAAATCCCTCAAATCATTGATAATTATCTATTTATCTTCATTCTTTTCGCGGTCGGCATGCTCATTCATTGGCTACCAGAAAAGTGGAAAAGATGGTATCGCCTCAACTTCGCCCTATTGCCTATATGGGTACAAGGCATCATAGTCGTCATAGTTGTTTTCACTGTATATCAATTCATTACAGCGGATTTACAGCCCTTTATCTATTTCCAATTTTAGAAAATTCAATTTTTAATTTTAATTTTTATTAGGGCGTGCCCCCTCGCTTCGCTCGGGGTCGGTCTTCGGCTGCAAGTCCGCGGGCACAAGCCGTGGGGACGCAAGGCGGCAAAAAGAGCTTACAAGCTCGCTTTTTTGCCGCCGCGTCCCCAACGGCTTCCGCCCTTGCGGGCTTTCCGCCTGCGCCCTCACGCAGGACACACGAAAAATTGAGAATTTCAACCTGCTTTTCGATATTAACGCGCGTAACAATTATTTTTCCTATTTTTGTCAAAAAATAATTATGGTCACAGCGTCAGAATTCATTCGTACCCAAACCTGGGAAGTGATTTTTAATCCTAACGCTTTTGGCAACCGGAAGGAGGAGAAATGGGGGCTGATTAAAGCACAACTGTCGCAATTGTCTGTCTTATTTTCGGCTCACCACGTAGAATCCAGCACTATTTGTCAATCTCTGTTACAACGACTCTGTAATGACGGGAAACGGCATTTTCTCATTGTTGGCGGAGACGGCACGTTGAACGATTGCCTTAACGGTATCTTTTCTTCAGGCATTCCTATTTCCGAAGTCTTTTTATGGGTCGTTCCTATTGGTACCGGTAACGATTGGAGTCGTACGCATTTTTATCCCGAAGAGTTTGCTTATGAACTGTCCGACTTTAAACATGCTAATTTTATTTCTCACGATGTTGGCGTTGTTAAAATTATAGGAGAAAAAAACTTTAACCGCTACTTTCTCAATATAGCAGGTTTTTGTTTTGACGGTGCGGTTATTGAAAATATAGCTCGTAAGAAAAATTCTTTTAACTCTTCTTTGGTTTATCTTTTAGGTGTCCTGAAAGTTCTTCTCTCCTATCGTCCTAAAAAAACTGTTATTACATCGAAAGAACAAACTATTAACGATAAAATTTTCACGATTGCAGTCGGCATCGGACGATACAATGGAAATGGAATGAAACAAGTTCCTAACGCAGACCCGCAAGACGGACTTTTTGATGTGGTCGTAATTCGAAAAATTTCAAAGCTAAAAGTTATAAGAAATATTAAAAAACTTTACTCCGGAACACATACAAAGCTCAAAGAGGTTACACAATTTCGCACCAATGAGCTGACAATCACCTCTAATTCTCCATTTTTCGGAGAGGTCGAAGGGGAAGTATTAAAGCAAGGAGATTATAAAATTGAAAATGCTCCCGACAAAATCAATATTTTATCTTTTAATCCCCATTTTAAATAGATTAATAATAAAATTAACAATTTTATAGTTAATCGAAAAACTGCTATGATTTATTTTTATATTTTTGCAATAAAAATTCATCGGTTATGCTCGCAGTAATCAATTGGACAGTCAATCCTGTCGCTTTTTCAATAGGTTTTTTAGAAGTTCGCTGGTATGGTATTTTATTAGCTACCGGTTTTCTCCTCGCCTACCTCACACTTTCCCGTATTTTTAAAGTGGAAAATTTATCGCAACAACTGCTTGATAAATTATCCCTTTGGACGATTATTTGGACGATTGTAGGTTTACGTATAGGACATTTTTTATTTTACGAGCCCGAGCAATTTATCACTACCCCGTTGGAAATTATTTTACCTATAAGAGATGGTCATTATGTTGGCTATCAAGGCTTAGCGAGTCATGGCGCTGTTATTGCTATTATTCTCTATTTAGTCTACTTTTCGTGGAAACGGAAAATGAATACTTGGTGGCTTCTTGATAGATTATCAATAGCGATACCTATTGCTGCCGCTTTCGTTCGCATCGGCAACCTCATGAACCACGAAATTGTAGGAAGTATAACTACGGTACCTTGGGCGTTCAACTTTACCTATGGCGGCTACGGAATCGAAGGGACATTGCGTCACCCAGCTCAAATTTATGAATCTATTACCTATTTACTTCTCTATTTTGGTCTAATTATTTACTATTTTAAATTCGCAAAAGGAAAAGTACCGCAAGGGCGAACTACAGGAGTCATTCTAACCGTCATCTTTACCGCCCGATTTATTATCGAATTTTTCAAAGAAGTACAAGTTGCAAAAGAGAGTCAACTTATTGCCGATATTGGCTTGAATATCGGACAACTATTGAGTATCCCCTTTGTATTGCTCGGTATTGCCTTGCTTATCTTTTCATTCGTCAAAAGAAAAATCCCGGTTTATGTTGAGCCTAAAAAGGTCAAGGAAAACAGGTAAATGATCCGAATAACCGCCGATATATTTCGGTCCTGAATAGGTGCGAAAAACTTTATCGCCCCCATACTTTTCGTCCGGAACAACCATAAAATCAGCTTTAAAAATATTTGCTCGGCGATTTCTGACGTATAAATGATTCTTCCCTCTTAAAAGTGCCTCTGAGACAATCATTTGGTCTAAACAGCCCCAAAAATCTTCACGTTTATGCGTTCCAATATTTGCCATTTTCAAAAAGCGGAACATAAGATTATACAATTCTCCACTCTCTTTCTCAAAATCTTTGGCTCGTAATACCTCTAACATACTTTCATCGGTCGGATAGTCATTAAAATCGCCCATAATTAAAATATTGGCATTCTCGTTTTGCAGTAACAAAGAGTCCACTTTTTTTCTTACAACGGAAGCATAATAGTTTCGTTTGGGAATCGTTGCCGCATAACCGCTATATCGTGAAGTCCAATGATTTACAAAAAGATGTAGTGAATCTGTTTGCGAAATGGTGGCAACTACGTACAGAATATCTCGATTTTTAGAGTTTTTTTCAAATGGAAATCCTATAGTTAACGCCTCGCTATGAACAACTTGCACTCTATCAGGACAATATAATAGCGCCACATCTATACCCCTCGCATCAGGAGAATCATAATGCACAATTTTATAGTGATACTTTGCAAGTGGAGAGTTATAGCAGAGTTGTCGAAGAACGAAGAAGTTTTCAACCTCAGCTAATCCAATAATATCCGGAGGCTTCTCTTCACCCAGCGCAACTAAAACTTTAGCAATGTTATTCACTTTGCGATGTAATTTCTTAAACGTCCAATGATTAAGTCCTGTCGGTGTAAAGGCTTCGTCATTTTTAAGAGAATCTTCTCTCGGGTCAAAAAGGTTTTCGACATTATAAAAAACGACTCTGTAAATTGAATCGTCCGCTGTTTGAGTGTAACTGTAAAAAGTTAGAAGTAGAGTAAGAAGTAGAAAAAGAGTTAATCGGTAGTACGTTTTCATTTGCTTTTTTCGTGCGAAGTTAAGCAAAACAGCGTGCTAAATCAAGCCCCGAAAAGTGTCGTTTTTCGATTTCGAAATTTGTAAAAATGACATTTTTCAAATGAAAAGTGTCAATTTTACTCTTTTCGGTTACTTTCCATGAGCGGCGGAATATTTTAATTTTCCCGCTTTCTTTTTTTTTCGCTCAAGTGCCTATATATGAACAACTTCGACTGCGTGAGGGCGCAGGTGGAAAGCCCGCAAGGGCGGAAGCCGTTGGGGACGCAGCGGCAAAAAAGCGAGCTTGTAAGCTCTTTTTGCCGCCTTGCGTCCCCACGGCTTGTGCCCGCGGACTTGCAGCCGAAGACCGACCCCGAGCGAAGCGAGGGGGCACGCCCTAATAAAAATTAAAATCATTCCCTATCTTATGAACTTACGTAATCAACGAATAAGAAGTTCATTTTTACAAAATAGGACCATATTTCACCAAGTTTTTCCCTGCTTCCGTTTCGGTAAAATTCTCAAAATTTTGGATAAAAGAGTTTGCTAATTTTTTGGCATTTGCCGCGTATGCTTCTTTATCTTTCCACGCATTTTCGGGAATTAAAATTTTAGAATCTACGTTTGGAACAGCTGTCGGAACAGCAAGGTTAAACGGTTTTATCAAGGTTGTCTCCTGATTAACCAAGTCATCGTTTAAAATAGCCGTAATAATGGCTCGTGTATCTTTAATGGAAATTCGTTTGCCTACACCATATTCGCCGCCTATCCAGCCGGTATTGACGAGATAAGCCGTGGCATTATGTTCCGTAATTTTTTTTGCCAGCGCATCGGCATAAACCGTGGGGTGCAACGTTAAGAACGCCGCTCCGAAACATGAGGAGAAGGTCGGTTGCGGAGTAACAATTCCCCGCTCGGTACCCGCCAACTTTGCCGTATATCCGCTTAAAAAATAGTACATCGCCTGCTCCCTGCTAAGCACGGAAACGGGAGGTAAAACGCCGAAAGCATCTGCCGACAAAAAGATTATTTTTGTGGGATGCGGTCCCTTAGAGACGGGTTTTACAATATTGTCAATATGATAAATCGGATATGAAACACGCGTGTTTTCCGTCTTTGCTGCGGAGGTAAAATCGATATTCCCCTCTTCATCAACGACTAAATTTTCGAGTAAGGCATCTCTTTTTATTGCTCTGTAAATATCGGGTTCTTTTTCTTCGCTTAAATCGATACATTTTGCATAGCAGCCACCCTCAAAATTAAAGATTCCTTCGTCGTCCCAGCCATGCTCGTCATCACCGATTAATGCTCTGTCGGGGTCGGTAGAGAGTGTTGTTTTTCCTGTTCCGGAAAGTCCGAAAAAGATTGCCGTATCTCCTTTTTTACCTTGATTGGCTGAACAGTGCATAGTCGCCATTCCTTGTAGCGGTAAGAAATAGTTCATTATAGAGAATATTCCCTTTTTCATCTCGCCGCCGTACCAAGAACCGCCTATTAAGCCCATTCTTTCGGTAAGATTAAAAGCAACAAAGACTTCACTATTCAATCCTTGTTCTTTCCATTGCGGATTCACGGCTTTACAGCTATTTAAAATGATAAAGTCGGGTTTAAAATTCTTAAGTTCCTCTTCGGTTGGTCTGATAAACATATTTTTCACAAAATGCGCTTGCCATGCCACTTCGGTAACAAAGCGTATGTTTAGTCGTGAATTTTCGTTAGCCCCGCAGAAACCGTCCATCACATATACCTTCTTGTTGCTTAGCTGTTTTTGACTAATTTTCTTAAGATGTTCCCAGATTTCAGGCGTAATCGGTTTATTATCCGAACCTTTTTTACCTTTTCCTGCCCACCACACCGTGTCGCGGGAAGTGTCGTCCATAACTACGTACTTATCTTTGGGAGAACGACCCGTGAAAATCCCCGTATCTACCGACAAAGCTCCCATTTTTGTAGGATATGCTTTTTCATAACCTTCTAACGTTGGGTCTAATTCATGTTCGTACAATTCATCATAAGACGAATTATGAAAAATTTGGGTAGGTCCTGTAATACCTAAAAGGGCTAATTGCTCTTCGATTGTTTGCATAATGTTTAATATATTGATTTATAATTGATTATATTTTCATTTTTAAAAAATTAGTCAATTGCAAATTTATAAAGTTTTATGTTATAAAAAAAATGAAATTCATTAAAAATTGTGAAGACTTACAAAAGCATTGCCCGGACTCTCCAAATAGCTTCTACCAATTTATCAATTTCATCTTTTGTGTTATATAAAGCAAACGAAACACGTAACGTTCCATCAATTCCAAGTCTATCCATTACAGGTTGTGCGCAATGATGCCCCGTACGGAGTGCAATACCGTATTTATCCAATAGAAAACCTGCATCATAAGAGTGTATCTTATTTAAGTTGAAAGATATAATTGCTGATTTCTCATCGGCTGTTCCTACTAATTTAAGACCTTCTATATCTGAAAGTTTTTCCGTTGCATACTCAAGTAATTGATGTTCGTAATCATAAATTTCCCTCAGTCCGATTTCATTGATATAATTAATGGCGCTGTTTAATCCGATAACGTCCGCCACGTTCGGTGTTCCGGCTTCGAATTTAAACGGTAGTTCTCCGTAGGTAGTTTTCTCGAAAGTTACCTTTTCAATCATCTCGCCGCCTCCTTGATAGGGAGGAAGTATTTCCAACCATTTTTCTTTTCCATATAAAACGCCAATTCCCATCGGGGCGTACATTTTATGTCCGGAAAAGGCGTAAAAATCACAATCTAAATATTGGACATCTACCGGAATATGAGAAACCGCCTGCGCTCCGTCAACAAAAACAGGAATTTTATACAAATGAGCAATCTCAACTATTTCTTTAATTGGATTTATGGTTCCCAACGCATTAGAAACGTGAGTAACGGAGATGATTTTTGTCTTCTCAGTAATTAGGTCTTTCAATTTTTCAACATGAAGATTACCGCGGGAATCCATCGGAAGCACTTTAAGGATTGCTTTTTTCTCTTCACAAGCTAACTGCCACGGAACAATATTGGAGTGATGTTCCATTTCGGTAATAATAACTTCACTTCCTTCGCATAGAAATTGCTTTGCGAAAGAGGAGGCAACCAGATTTATCGAATCGGTCGTTCCTTTGGTGAAAATTATTTCGTACGTGTGGGCGGCATTGATAAATTCCTTTACATTTTCCCGTGCCTCTTCAAATTGCATTGTTGCTAACATACTTAACGAATGAATCCCACGATGAATATTGCTATTGATTGTTGAATAATAATCAACTAAAGATTGAATAACGACGTTAGGCTTCTGCGTTGTCGCTGCGTTATCGAAGTAAATTAACGGATAATTATTAACTTGCTGTTCTAAAATTGGAAAATCTTCACGCCTCATAATTAAAGTATTAAGTAAATTGTCAGTTCTCTGATTTTAAAGAACGACAAAGGTAGTAAATAGTTTTAATTATAACAAAAAATATTTTGTATTTTTGTCGTTTCAAAATCAAAATTGAACAAAATATTATGTCAAAACATCAAATTTCCATTAAATTTCTCGGATTAGAAAAGATTGATGAAATTCTCAAAAACGATTCCAAACTTTCACTTTCCGATGAGTCATCACGTGCAATTGAGCAATGTCGTAACTATTTAGATAAGGTGATGGAAGAAGAGGGAAAACCTATCTATGGGGTAACAACCGGTTTCGGCTCATTGTGTAATACGATAATTCCGAAGGACGATATTGCTACGTTACAACACAATTTGGTTATATCGCATGCTTGCGGTATGGGCGATGAAGTGCCGCAAGAGATTGTTCGGTTGATGTTGCTATTGAAAATTCAATCGCTTTCCTATGGAAATTCAGGTGTACAAGTGCAAACGGTACAACGATTAATTGACTTTTACAATCACAAAGTATATCCTGTTGTTTACCAACAAGGCTCTTTGGGGGCATCGGGGGATTTGGCACCGTTAGCACACTTGTCGCTCCCGATTTTAGGTTTGGGAGAAGTCTACTATAAGAATAAAAAATATAAAGCGACCGAAATTAATGAGAAATTTGGCTGGGAACCTATTAAACTACAATCGAAAGAAGGGTTGGCACTTCTTAACGGCACGCAGTTTATGAGTGCTTATACTGTTTGGGTTCTACTAAAAGCTAAAAAATTATCTTGGGTTGCCGATATTGTTGGTGCTATCTCTTTGGATGCATTCGACGGCAGGATAGAACCGTTCAATATGGCTATCCAATTAGTTCGTCCGCATATAGGGCAAATGCTCACGGCGACTTATTTTCAGAAATTGTTAGAAGGTTCGGAAATTATTTCGAGAGAGAAAGAACACGTTCAAGACCCCTATTCATTTCGTTGTATTCCACAAGTGCACGGGGCGACCAAAGACGCTTTGCAATACGTTGTAAATGTTATTGATACGGAAATAAACGCCGTAACCGATAATCCGACCATTTTCCCCGAAGATGATTTAATCATTTCCGCAGGCAATTTTCACGGACAACCGCTGGCATTAGCCCTTGATTTTCTTTCATTGGCGATGGCAGAATTGGGTAATATTTCGGAACGTAGAACTTATCAACTGATTAGCGGCAAACGAGGATTACCCTCATTTCTTATTAAAAACTCCGGTTTAAATTCCGGTTTTATGATTCCGCAATACACGGCGGCTTCGATTGTAAGTCAAAACAAAACGTTGACGATGCCTTCATCTTCGGACTCCATAGTCTCATCGCAAGACCAAGAAGACCACGTAAGTATGGGAGCAAATGCCGCAGTAAAAGCCTATACGATAGTGAATAATGTTGAGAAAATATTGGCGATTGAGTTGCTGAATGCGGCACAAGCCTTAGAGTTTAGAAAACCGCTGAAATCGTCTCCATTTATTGAAGAAGTTGTCAAAAATTATAGAAAAATGGTGCCTTTCGTAGAAAAAGACACCATCTTATATCCGTTAATGCACGCCTCACAGCGTTTTATTCAAGATTTGGAGGTTTTTTAATATTCTAACTCCCGAATCTTACACTATTCACTAATCAGCAATTTCTTCGTTATATTCTGAGTATTATTCCGAATATTAATCAGATAAATGCCACTCTTTAAATTATTCACATTTATCGTTTGTTCGGAGGAAATGATTTGTTTTAGAACTAATTTCCCGGAAATATCATAAATTGCCAACTGACTTTTTTCGGTAATTCCGCTAACAAACACTCTATCTTGTGCAGGATTGGGATAAATTAAAACTGTCGGATTCTTCGTCTCTTTAACTGCCACAGATTCTTCTTTACAAATATAATGAATATTGAAGATTGATCCGCCTAAGCCAAACATTTCGTATCCCGAGCGCATATTATTATAAAATATCTCAACATGTCCCGATATATTTCGTTCCCAATCATTCAAATCGTTATTCCACGCAAAAGATTCAATGAGAGTAGCATTATCATTATCATCATACGTCCATACCAATTTAGGATTCCAGCCATCATATTCCCAGGTTTGATTGTAGTATTTATAAGTTTCTCTCACCGCCGAAGTTCTATTATTATTTTCATCATAGGTAAAAGATAATCTTCCATTCCACGAAGCATGAATAAATCGCATAGAATCATCATTCCACTCGTACCTTGTCCAGCGAGTCATATTATTATTATCGTCGTATAAATAGACGGTAGAATCACTCCACTGCCAAGGCCAGTATTCAGTACAACTGGCAGATACTTCCGTATGCACGTTCCCATTAGGATAATAAGTATAAATATATACCGATGTATCAGCCCAATTAACATACGCAAGCGTGTCAATAAGAATGTTGAAATTATCGTCATACACATAAAAATGATTAAATCCCCCTGATAATACCCAGGCTTGATTCTCTACGTGCCAACCATAATTTAAAACAGACGATAGGTCTCCATGTTCGTTATATGTATAAATATCTTTTTGAGAATTAACAAGCATCTCTAGCGAATCATCCCACATTTCCGTAATTATCTGACTAACTCTATTTAACGTATCATAGAGATAGGAATAACGATAAAAAGTTATAAAATTGTTAGTACCGTAATCATCCCAATTATTTGCTTCAGTGCTTGTCTCTAATAATCCTAACGCATTGTAAGTAAATGTGTTATAAATCTCATACTGAATAGTAAATGCTTGTGTTGCTTCATCCCAACTCAATGTAGTTTCAGATGTTTTTAGTAACTCATCATTATAGGTCGCAATATATCTTGTTTCGGGTGCCATTAAAATAGAGTCTGCCGTTTGGTAAAGAATAGTATGCGTCGTAATTGTATCCGGTTCACACCAAATACCTCTCCCTTGACCAAATAGTTGAAAAGGGATATTTACCATTAAAAAAGAGATGGTAATAAATAGAGAAAAAATATTCTTTTTCATAGCTTTCAATTTTTAATTCATAATTATAATTTATAGTATATAAAATTTTAAAACAGTACCTCCCGAATCTAAAATTATTCACTAATCACTAATTTCTTAGTTATATTGTGATTCTTATTCCGAATATTAATCAGATAAATGCCACTCTTTAAATGGTTCACAT